>ERZ1034573.35-NODE-35-length-35879-cov-138.536428_pt1 | contig 35879 bp, 36 predicted proteins | sample MGYA00520641_ERZ1034573 | MGnify/ENA primary metagenome ERZ1034573 (study PRJEB33760, sample SAMEA4777724) | hypersaline lake metagenome | biome: hypersaline environment; feature: brines | place: Spain | collected 2014-08 | depth 0 m ...
CGGATACCAGCGAATCTACGCTTATGCTGTCGGATTGATTGCAGCCACTGAGACTGCGCCATAACAAGCCGTCTGGAGTGCTGGATTGCATGTGACTGTCGCATCGCTGCCCCCACACCAATAATTCCGATAGCTATGACGGCAAGAAGCCGACGTATTCGGACTGTCGGGAGGAACTGATCGATAACTGATGGTGATGATGACCCAAGTGGATCACCAGTTCGAGCACTGATTCCTGGCGTTTGAGCCATTGAACCCGCTGAATTATTATTCATATTTGTTCCCTGTGGTGTCGTTGTTGACCGTTCAGTTGGTGCTGAAGTCGTCCCAGTAGCGTCGGTTGAAGCACCATTCTCTGGTGTCATGGCGCTGGAGCCTGGTGTTGGTGTTGGAGTTGATTCGTTGAGGTCAATACCTGCTGTGTCTTGCTGGCGTGCTTCTGAGAGCCGCGCACTCTCAGTTGACTGCCTCTCAGCCGCAGGCGTCGGATCAAATCGGACCCAGCCAGTGTCAGGAAAGTATACCTCGACCCATGCATGTGAGTTGAGCCCCCGAACAACATGTGTGTTCGAATCAATCCGCTGTCCTGGCGTGTATCCAGTGACAAATCGCGTCGGAATTCCCTGTGTTCGAAGCATTACAGCCATTGTGCTTGCGTAATAAACGCAGTATCCTGCGTCCATTTCAAACAAAAACGATTCAGCAACGTTTCCATCTGGCTTTGATACCGAAAGTGAATATTGTTTATTTGATTCAAGATACCGCTCAACCGCAATTGCAGCATCATAGGGTGTATCAGCATTGGCGTTCGCAATAATCTGGTTCGTACGCTGGGTGACTCGATTACTCGTGTCAGCGGGCACTTCACGATAGGTCTCATCAATTTCCGCTGGATATGCTGTTCCCGCCCGTCGCAACTGCGCAGGCGTCCATAGTGGTAGACGACTTGTGACAGTATATTCTGTGTTTGCACTGAGTGATGTTTGCGGAATCAATCCACCCTGTGTAGTGACTGTTGCCTGTGAGGCTGCTGACCCCTCGATTGTAATTGGCTTCCACGCCGCTGGGAGAATCGAAATTGATTGTTGTGTTTTTATTGTCTGTTGAACGGACTGTGATGACCCAGGCGGAAGTGAGAGCTGTCCTTGATATGGTTGTGTCTCACCGGTTCGAACCCATCCATCACCTGTATATCGATTGTAAGCCCCCGTCCGCCAATATGACGGACGAGAACTTTCAACAGTGAAACGGACTTGTGGTGAAAGATCAATACTCCCTAAGACCTCAATTCGTTGGTCAGCAGTTGTTAGACTCGCATCAACAGTTTGTGGGGTTTTCTCAGGGACTAATGGTGAACTTCCACTGCCAGGGACAGCAGAAACCGATGTTGATAAAACAATGATAACTGCAAGAAGGACAATTACGGCGTCAAGTTGGTTTATATCGCCATCATATTGGGTAAGTGTTGCTGCTGCGACTGTGAGAAGAAACCCGACAACGCCAGTGAGTGCTGTAAGGAGACCGGCATCACCGGTGAGAATAACAAGTCCGAGTATAACACCACCCGCTGTTGCACTGAGCACGTACCGACCAGCACTCAAGAGTGCCCATGAAAGAAATACCGGGGCTGGGACAACAGCAATCGCCCATGCACCAGCTCGAACAAAGCGTAGTATCGAAAGGCCAGTGAATAGTGCAGCGGTGTCTGCAAGTAATCGCTGTGCTGTGAGTAGCTGTTGTTGTGCCTGTGAGAGCGTATAAATATATGTAATCAATCCAATAAGTAAGAGACCAATTGTCAGGATAAATGCAGACCGGGTACGCCCAATAGTTCCGATCACCACGCCAAGAACGCCGGCAAGGACAACAACGAATAAAAATGGGGTTCGCCAGCCTGTGACGGTCGCGATGTCTGCAAGGACACTCACATATGACCACGTGACCGCTATAATACCGATAGCAGCGAGTATACTCGGGCGAGACGCCATTTTGCTAACTTCATTTATACGATATGATATGTATGAGCGATTCATGTATATCTCTCTTCTGTCGCTGAGTCATCTGAGTGTGCATCGGTACTAACAGTAATATTATCATCGTAATTGCGTTTCAGTGTCTGTTCTTCACGATCAGCGATCATGCTCACAGTGTCGCCATCTTGAGATTCGAGATCATGGATACTAAGTAAGTCTCCAAAATCAACAGTTCGCTCGCCGAAGTATACGATGACTGATTCTGCACGTACTGTCACATATATGTCTGCATTCGCTACGTTATCCTCAAGTGGGTTTACTGGAAGTGAGAACTCTGCAAGGCGTTCAAGAATTGCGTCTTCACTCCCAGCAACAGCAGTTGCGTTCCCGGTCGGTGTTTGTAGCTGAACGCCAGCTCCCTGATCAAGAGCCTCAATACATATACTCGCTGCTGCCGTTGCCGCAGCATCAACAAATTCAATTGAGCTATCACTATGTTGTTCAATGTTAACAGCAACTGTGAGTGAGTCAAGTTGGGTATCCTGATCCGCTGCACTCCCGAAGTCACGGGTAAAAAGGTCGTCATGCCGTGCTGAAGACTTCCAGTGGACATCGCGAAGTGCATCTCCACGGGTGTATTCTCGAAGTCCCTCAAATGATCCTCGCTTGGGTCCCGCTGTCGGGGAAGTGGTGTTACGAAGTGCATTAGCGGCTACCGGCGTGAGTGAGCATATTTGCGGAAAAACAGTCACTGAATCTGTATTATCAATCATAAAGACACGCTCGAAAAGACCTAATCGATCACGAAGTCGAACAGTAACTGGACCGATTGTATGACACCCACGGTCGCGGCGGGTCAGTTCATACTTAGCACTGGTCCCATCTGCGACTGTTTCGATAACCGGTGTTCCTGTAAGACCAGATGGAATGGTATCTACCGCTCTTACCGGGACTGGACGGTTAGCTTTAATTTTCAAGCTAATCTGTGCTTTCGTGCCGGGCTCTGCCGGTGATGGGAGCGTCCGCTCAACGGATGGTTCTGAAACCCGCCATATATCAATAATTGAGGCGAATAATGCGATAAATCCAGGAATGACAACGGCATCGAGTGCCCGCGGACCATACATAATGCCGGCACTCAGTGCAACGAGACAAACAAGTGTGAACATATAACCGCGACGTGTCGGGCGCATCAATTGTTATATTTTATATTATTATGGTATTTTCGTACTGTATATTCCAACAGCGATCATCTGAGACAACATGTCCTGAATGAACTGAGGCATTCATCTATTATGACGCTGTATCGTAATGAAGTGATAGTTTGATATCAACATGTTTAGCCATATGATCAAGTGTTTCTCTTATTATATCAGTGTAGTGTCACTCAATTGGAACTTCATCAAGCGCATTATCGACAACGTGCGCGCTATCGACCGTGTCAGCTGTCTGAATTCGATGCGACCATGTTGGGTGGATCTCAGCGTGTATATCATCTGGAATGACAAAATCACGACCTTCGAAAACAGCACGAGCCTGTGCAACACGAACAAGCGCAATCGCCCCGCGCGGACTCACCCCCAAGCGAGCATTATCGCGGGTGTATCCTGCTAGTTGAGCAACATATGAGCGAACGGATTCACTTACAGTCGTCGCAGCTACTGTCTCTCTTGCGCGATTGACATCTTCAACAGTTGCAACTGCCTCAAGTGATTCTATCGGGTGGTGTCCAGCAACCCGTCCTAATAATTCGGTCTCTTCAGCCTCATTTGGATAGCCGAGCTGAATTTGTTTTGTAAATCGATCAACCTCGGCTACAGGAAGGTCATATGTCTGTGTTGGTTCAATATCATTCTGCGTTGCAATAACAGTAAACGGATCTGGAACAGGATGTGTTTCACCATCAACTGTCACCTGCTGTTCAGCCATCACTTCAAGCAGGGCTGCTTGTGTTTTTGGCGGTGCACGATTAATCTCATCGCCAAGGACAACATTTGCAAATACCGGACCGGGTTGAAATTCAAATACTTGTTGTTGCTGGTCAAAGACATTGACACCTGTGACATCCGGTGGGAGCAAGTCAGGAGTAAATTGAACGCGATTAAATGAACATTCGAGTGAAGTCGCAATTGACCGCGCAAGCATTGTCTTTCCGACTCCTGGGACATCTTCAAGCAGAAGATGTCCACGCGCGAGCATGGTGATTAAAATATCCTCTGCAGCGTTTCGATGACCAACGATAACACGCTCAACATTGTCAATAATGCGTGTTGTTAATGCTGCAACCTCATCAACAGCAAGCGGGTCACGGTCCGTGGAAGACACCCGTGAGTCGATATCGATTGTGTTTGTCTCCGTGCTTGTGTCTGTGTCGGTGTTAGCGTTAGTATCGGTCATTGTACAAGGGCGTGTCAAAGCAATGGTTCATGAATAGACCCCGAGCATATTTCATAACTACTGGCATGAGTTCAGATGGAGCATATCCAGATTTGGATGGTCATATTGTGGATTGACCGAAACAGATGTATCGGTCAAGTGTGATATCGTTTGATACGTCGACACATACATATATCGACCGTATACACCTAATTCTGCTGGAGAATTATTCTCCGAGTAAAAGATGAAATAGTAATCAAAAATGGAGAAATCACAGTATACATGCACCGTTGTCAAAATCAAATCGTAATCACTCCTCAGACAAATCCCATCTCTTTAGAGTCATGAGAATATCAAGAGTAAATAACACAAAACCAATCCAAGTGGTCATGCGACCACATGCTGACCCAGATCTGTATTGTCGGAATTAAGATCGATATAATATATGCTCAGTGAGGATGACAACAGACACCGATACTGACGTCGACGCTGGCACTGATCTCGAGCCACAACCTGAGGGACCGCCAGAGAAGATGCTCACACGACGGACAGAATTAACACCAATGCTGTCACAGTATCTTGATTGCTGTGAGGCTCACCCAGATGCTCTTGTATTATTTCAGGTTGGTGACTTCTATGAGGCATTCTGTGAGGCCGCAACAACAGTCGCTCAAGTGTGTGAGGTAACTCTAACACAGCGTGAGGACTCAACAGGAACCTATCGGATGGCGGGTGTCCCTATCGATAATGCTACATCATATATTGAAGCGTTATTATCGGCTGACTTTCGAGTCGCTATCGCTGAGCAGGTTGAAGAGGCTGAGGCGACAAGTGGACTTGTTGATCGGGCAGTAACAAATATCATTACACCGGGCACTGTCACCAATGGTGACCTCCTTACCGATGCAGCGGCAACGTACCTTGGTGCTGTGAGTATAACCGACTCAGATGGTGACGCCTCGGAGATGACTGGAGCAATCGCAACAGTCGATGTCTCGACAGGTGCGTGCCGTGTAACTAGCGTTGAACATGATCAAATCTATGAAGAGTTAAGCCGACTCAGACCAGCGGAGTTACTTATTGGTCCTGAAGTTGACACGAAAACGATTGAGTCTTCATCACTTCCTTTCGAGACGATGCAGACAACACATAACTCGGGGGCGTTTGAGCTTGCAACAGCGACTCAGACACTCGAAGCGTATGTTGATGAACCAACAGCATTCCTTTCATCTGCTGAGCGGCGAGCAGTCGGGGCAGTTCTCGATTACGCTGAGTATACACAAGGTGACTGTGGACCACTTGAGTACGTCTCACGAATTAGACGATATAAAACAGATACTGCTCTCCGAGTTGATGCGACCGCAATACAAAGTCTAGAGCTTTTTGACTCCCGGCAACCGTATGGTGAGACACTCATTGAGACCATCGATGAAACGTCATCAGCGCTTGGCCGCCGGACGCTTGAATCGTGGCTTCGACGACCACTCGCAGATCATGAAGCAATCAAGACACGTTATGATGCTGTTGCTGCACTTGCTGAGAATCCGCTTGTTGTTGAGACACTTACAGAAAAATTGTCACACATATATGATCTCGAACGTCTCACCGCTCGAACTGCGCGTGAGCAAGCGGATGCGCGTGACATGCGGTCACTGTTGCAGAGCCTTGACAGCATTCCAGAGATTAAATCAGCACTCATAGAGGTACTCACAGAGACAGAACTGCCGGCTGAAACACTCGAACAGTTACAGGCTGAGCTTGATTCGCTTGATGATATCCGGACACTCATCGATACAGCAGTCTGCTCGGACCCACCACAAACAGTGACTGATGGTGATGTTATTGCTAAGGGATTTAATGACGATCTTGATGATATACGGGAAAGAGAGGAGGCTGGACGTGAGTGGGTAAGTGAACTTGAGACCCGCGAACGTGAGCGAACTGGGATTGATTCATTAGAAGTTGGGTATACAGAGGTACATGGATACTATATTGAGGTCACAAATCCAAATCTCGACCACGTCCCTGATGAATATACTCGTCGACAAACACTGAAAAACGCTGAGCGGTTCTATACACCCGCATTAAAACGCCGTGAAGATGAGATTATCGCCGCATCAAACCGAGCAGATAAACTTGAATATGAACTGTTCTGTGATATTCGCGCAGAGGTCGCAGCAGAAACAAGTCGGTTGCAAGCAGTAGCAGACGCAATCGGACGTCTCGATGCGCTCGTTTCATTCGCGACTATTGCGATATCACATGCATATGTCCGCCCAGAAATAACCGCAGATACACTTGCCATTGAGGCAGGTCGTCATCCCGTTGTTGAGCAGACACAAGCAGAGTTCGTGCCAAATGGAATTACCTTCGAAAAAGGTCATATCGCGATGATTACCGGACCAAATATGAGTGGTAAATCAACATATATGCGACAAATAGCACATATCTGTATTCTTGCACAAGCAGGGTCATTCGTTCCTGCAGATGCCGCTCAAATTCCAGTTCTCGATCGGATATTTACACGAATAGGGGCATCTGATGATATTTCTGGCGGTGAGTCAACGTTTATGCGAGAAATGTCTGAGATGACGGACATACTGCATAATGCAACTGAATCATCGCTTATTCTCCTTGATGAGGTGGGGCGCGGAACTTCAACAACGGATGGACGTGCGATTGCACGCGCAACGGTAGAGTTCATTCATAATGAAATCGGTGCTCGGACACTGTTTACAACACACTATCATGATCTAACAACTGTGACAGGATCGCTTCCATCAGCATTCAATTTACATTTTAAAGTCCATCGTAAGACGCACCCCGACAATGATGCCTCAGTAACATTTCTTCACCGGGTTACGTCAGGAGCAGCCGACTCCTCATACGGTGTTGAAGTTGCCAAACTTGCTGGTGTTCCTACTCCAGTCGTTGAACAGGCACAACGATATATCCATACCGAGGGTGAAGATTATACCGAGATATCTGAGCAGGGCACACATCATCATGATGACCTAACTCATGCTGAGATGGTTTCTGTGGACCACGACAATCAGCAAAATCAAGCCTCTGATGATGACGAGATTGCCAGAAGTCCTAGAGGCGCAGATACAAACACAGACGCAGGTATTAATCAATCCGATGTATCAGCAAACATAGATGTGCTCAAATCGCTACGCGATATTGATATTGCTCGGATGACACCGCTCGAAGCGCTGAATATGCTCGAGAATTTACAGAGACGACTAGATGAGTAATCAAGGGGACACAGAGAGCAGTAAGACAACCATCTGCCGTCTCGATGATGAAATGATTGCAGCAGTCGCTGCAGCGGAAGTCATCACTCGACCAGCAGACGTTGTTGCCGAGTTGATCGAAAATGCACTCGACGCCGGTGCAGACCGAATTGATATATCAGTAACTGGCGATGGGACCGACCAACTCGTTGTTCGTGATAACGGTCAGGGAATGTCAAAGCAGGATGCTATCCTTGCAGTGCAGCGACATACAACGAGTAAGATCAACGCAACAAAACAGGCAGCCGGTGAAATCACACCAACAACACAAGACGGTATTATTCCACCAGTTGAGACACTTGGATTTCGCGGTGAAGCCCTTGCAAGTATCGCAACTGTGGGCACTCTTGAAATTGAAACAAATAATGGAGGTCCATGTGGGACAATGATCAAGACAAATGGTCCGACCGCTGAGAGTGTTGAACCAACTGGACGGGCATGTGGAACAACTATTACCGTTGATAATCTGTTTGAAGCAGTTCCAGCCAGACAAGAAGCGCTTGCCTCATCGCAAGCAGAATTCGCGCGGATTAGTAAACTCGTCTCGCACTATGCATTATTGCACCCTATGACTGCGATATCGCTCCAGCATGATGGAAACGACGTCCTCTCTACATCTGGGGATGGATACACGTCTGCATTGCTTGGCGTGTATAATCGTGAGATAGCAGCACAAAGTACAACCATTGAATCTACACAGACCATTGATATAGACACTAAATCCAGTCAAATCACGCAGACTGCCACGATTGAAATCAATGGCGTGCTTGTTCATCCAACAGTCACACGTGCAAACCGCAATGCGGTCTCGATAGCGATTGACGGACGACCAGTCAATAATGAGACGCTTATGACGGCGATTATGAATGGCTATAGTGACCTCCTCCCAGGTGGGCAACATCCAATCGCGGCAGTGACAGTTTCACTTCCAGGGTCACTGACCGATCACAATGTCCATCCACGAAAGCAGACGGTGCGAATTCAAACCGCTGATTTGATTGCAGATATGATTGAGACAAGTGTTAGTGACGCGTTATCAACAGTTGATCAGCGCCAGATAGACACTCTCTCGACAGAACTCGATGTATCGCTTGAAGCACTCACTGATGCTGATCAGACCTCTTCGGCTGCTGTCGCGGACGCGGATGTTCTTGGGCAATTTCAGGAATTATATCTTCTATGTTCCCTTGATGATACGCTTCTTATTGTCGATCAACACGCTGCTCATGAGCGGATAACATATGAGCGACTCTGTGCAACTGTTGATGAGACGCTTCCGACTGTCGCGATTGACCCACCGGTTACCGTTTCACTTACGCCAGGACAGTATTCGACACTGGATTGCATCACAGACCAGCTTATGACATACGGCTATGAGTATACGAAACGTGATGATACTCAGAATACACACAAAGCAATCAATGTGCATTCGGTTCCGGCGCCGCTTGGACAGCCAGCAGCTCCCGTGAGTATTCGTGATGCAATTGACGCACTGCAAAATGATGATACGCCCTCAGTGGCTCATGAACGAACTGACACACTCGCCGAACTTGCCTGTCACCAATCACTCCGTGCCGGTGAGATATTAGATTCGCCTGCGGCTGATGAGCTTCTGAACCAACTTGGGGCATGTGAAAATCCATATGCCTGTCCACACGGACGTCCAGTAGTGCTCACCATTGATGAGATGGATCTCGTCCGTGCATTTGGACGCCGTAATACTCGAAGAGACTAATGGAATTATATCGTCCCACATTGAGTAACCCAATTGTCTGGGACCGTTTTGTCTGCTGAGTTACGAGCTAGAAAATACTCTCCAGACTGATTATACAAATTATGAGAGATGAATTCGCAGTTACTTACCAGTTCTTGCAATTTCCACAAATATATGTGGTGTCGTTTTTGCCTTGCTGTTGTGCCCGCCAGCGTTGTGTGACAACGTCCCCACACTGAGGGCATGAAATCCCATTTGGATCACATCGAAGCGTTGCCACAGCTGGAGAGATATCATCTCGTGTCTCAGACTCAGTAGTAGTAGTAGTATCAGCCGACGTCGCAACAGCAGTTGCTGTCGAGTCAGTTGTGGTATGATCTTCAGTACGCGTATCATCTGTCGGTGTTGTCTCATCACCTGTATCGTTAGGCTCGGAATTCGAATCGGAACCAATCTCGGTGTTTGCATCATTGTCACTATCAGAGGCATCATCAGCCACTCCTGCATCAATGAATTCATCAAGAGAACGATCCCGTGTCACTACATGATTATCTGAGAGAATATGGTATATCTGTTTGCACTGATTTGGAAGCCATTTTTCAATGAACGGGTGTGTATTTATCTTGCATATAAGAAGATGTGTGTAGCTTTGTTGTATACGTGCAATAATGAACAGGTGATATCAACACACAAGTAGTCTGAAAACACAGCATGGATATGGTTACGATTATTGACTTTGTCGTTGAACTCTTTACCAGTATCATCACCCTGATTATTACATTCATTACTGACGTCTTCCTTGGAGTTGATCCGCTTACTGCCATTTTATTCCTTGTCGGTTCCGCATTGACAACCGTTGCTGTTGGCTACTTCGGTCTTCTCGCCGCTGGGTCGGCACTCAATTTGTTGACTGGATGGGGGGCGAGCGCTCGTGAGGAGGCATCAGCGGATCCAGACGCGCGATCGAGTGATAACATGGGCAAGGCCCGATAGAGAGTGAATACCGATTGTATTGTGTTATCTTTTGCAGAAGATCAGGGCTCACCCCTCGCGGGAAGGATATCAATGAGCCTGCTCAAACGCAGTTGCAGCCAATTCAATTGCCTGTTCCGGCGTTGGACCAATTGGTGACCCGATAATAATTCCATCTGTCTGTTCAAGTACATCTGCCATCTGGTCGGTTACTGCTGTTAGGTCACCAGCGATACAGAATGCATCAATCATCTCAGGTGTCACAGCCTCAAATGCCTCTGAGAAGTCACCTGCACCAATCTTTTTACCAATCGATTTAGCGAGCGATGCATCAATATTATGTCGGTCAAGCACGGGCGGAGCAGCCCCAGCAGTAATATACGCAACCGGTGGGCGGGCAGCCTCACGAGCCGCTTCTGCATCATCTGCGACACTGACGCTGGCGTATGCTAATAACTCGAACTCATCGTATTCTGATGGTCGATCCTCAATGCCCTCAGCGACCCGGTCGCTTGCCCACGCAAGATCGGCAGGATGCGATCCATTGAATAACAATCCATCAGCATGCTTTCCAGACATTCGACACATATGCGGACCCTCACCACCAATATAGACTGGGATTTCACCAGGAACAGAGAAATTCAATCCAGCATCGTTCGCTTCAAATGTCCCCTCGTGTGTGATACGTTCGCCTGCCCAGAGATCTTCGGCTGATTTGAATGCCTCAAGAACTGACCGCAGACCACGCTCATCTGTCAGACCAAGGTTTTGTAATGTTGAAGGGTCACCAGGACCAATCCCAAAGAGTGCACGCCCATTGGTTAGTTCAGCGACTGTTGCTGTTTTCGATGCTAACGTAACAGGATGAAGTTCGTATGGATTTGCAACACCCGGACCAATATGAAGCGTGTCCGTTTGTCCAGCTAGCCGCGCTAACGCTGCGAATGGATCCCGATTGTTATAATGACAGGAAATAAATGCTCCATCATATCCAGCGTCCTCGGCTATCACTCCACGATCAACGACCGTTGGAATAGGGACCTCAGGTGTTAATTCGACACCAAGTGTCGGTCGGTCCGGAGCGATATCACGCATATGACCACCCCCGGACAGCCTGGCGCACAAAGTCTGTATCGACATCTCGAAAGTGAGCATCACTACTTCCATGATCACCCCACTCGAAGTCACGAATAACAACGACAGGTGTTCCATCATCACCCTCGCCTGTGAGAAGATTTGACGCAGCAGCAAGCTCGTCAACGACGTTCTCGACGGTTGCACTCAGCTCACGACCGTCTCGGTCTGTTTCCCCCCGCCAATCACGAGCTGGTGGAAGCCCTGCCCAGCCGAGTGCAACACCGCGCTGTCCATGACGAAACGGTCGCCCGCATGTATCGGTAACGATAATCCGATTAGCTGGTAATCCCTCATGAAGACGCTGAGCACTCTCTGTCGGCGATTTCGGCAGTAATAATAAGTCTGCGTCAGGAACGTTTGACCGATCAATCCCTGCGTTGACTCCGATGTGACCAAACCGTGTCTCAGTGAGGAGGAATGGTGATTCAAGAATAACTTCAACACTCTCTTCAAGAACAGCTTGGGTGAATCGCGGATCTATGTCTGAATCAAGCGCCGTTGTGAGTTCTCTAGCACGTGGACCCGGTGAAAAACGGTCGAGATTCGCAGTCCGTCCCTCAGCTTTTGAAATAATCGTTGAAGCAACACAAATGATATCGTCTGATCTGAGATCAACCTGTTCAGTAATCAACGCTGCGAGGTCATCACCCTCATTCACCTCTGGAAGATTACTAACTGCAAACAATTCCATATAATGACAAGGGTATCGCTCAGTGAAAAACAAGTAGGTGTTGGCTAGCGTATCCGGTTTCGATGGATGAGATCATTACTATTGACTGGGGTCACACCCAGATCATGTATATTTTCTCGCGTCTATCAATTGGATAGTATATAGATAGCTAGGAGAGAAACGTGGATTCTTATTTATCAAGTGTAATCTATCGATGGTGGCCATGATGACAGTTACCCCCACTGAGCCCCTTGTGATGTGGTATTTTATCTGAGCCACCATCCGAACTCATTGAGATGTATCTTTATGTACGATACAGACACAATACAATATGGCTTTCAGACCGTGATACGTGCCGTCGCATCTGGGGATCTCCGAACATTTTTATTGCAATATGAGTTGTTTCTACAAGTGACAACCCGAAACGGAGTGAGTTTCAATGGTGTCTGAGATTGATCCTGAGACCGTCAAACACCAACTGGAGAATAACAGTCATGATGCTGAGCGACTGCAGATCATCGATATTCGCTCACAAGTGCAGTTTGAGCAAGGACACCTCCCTGAGGCAATTAATATTCCTTTAGATAAGTTGCCACATCGCATCGAGGAAATCGAGTGGAGTCAGCACATCGTCGTTGCATGTCCGATTGGACAATCATCGATTCAAGCAGCACGTCTGATTCAAAGTTATGAGGATGTCCCTCACGATGCAAGAATTCAGAGTATGGCTGGTGGATATGATGCATGGGAATACGAACTCGTCCAAGAAAGTTGATCGCAGGTCAAATCGCCGTCCGTTGAATTAAAGATAAAATAGCATATCTCATCCCATATTGATAAAAAGACAACCTGGCGCCAATATAGAATTAAACCACCCTTGTCAAAATGTCGAAGTCGTTTTTTGACTTCATATATCGTGAGTCACGCAAACATCTGATGCTAACATGCTATATAGATGACTGATGCTTGATATACGTATGCAATATGAATAACTAGTTTCCTGGCGAAGTCACCGTTGATACGTTATGATTGAAATCCCATCGGAATGTTATAATACAATTCTCTCGCAATCATACTTACACACCACTGAGATTTGCGGCGTCCTCTCTGGGATATATCATGACTCTGAAAGCGTAGTCACGGCTGTATACCCAGCGACAAATGCTGCTGAAACGCCGCGTACGCGGTATGAAATTGACCCTGAGGAACTTATGACGATCTTTGATATGATTCATGACACCGGTCGCGAGGTAATTGGATTCTATCATAGTCATCCAGACGGTCCATTAACCCCAAGTGAGACTGATAATGCGCAGGCGACGTGGAGTGGGCATTCATATGCAATCTGTTGTTATGATGATGCTCAGCGTGAATACGGACACAGCATGAATAAATATCCCAGTGATACTGCACCGGTCAAGCCAATGTCAGTAGATTCCTGCCCGGTGGGAGCAAACTGGTATACATATAATACTAATACCGATACGAATGATGAGACCGACACTGATCGACAGTCAACCAAGGACACCCACTACCACCCAATATCAACAGACACTGACCACACTCACCATCTTGGGTCATGGCGATGGGATGGCAATCAGTTCCATGAAGAAAGCGTCATTATTACGTAACAAATTTTAAGAGATCATCACGTCGTTGATCGCTGAATATTGCTTGAAGTGCTTCTTCAAGCGGTTCGATTGACCCCCGCTTTGCACTGATTGGAGCAATTGTATCTTGCCATTGTTGCCATGGTGGGTATAAGCCAAGGCGATCACAGAGATCATCAAGTTGATTATCTTTATTCTCAACCTTGTCTATCTTATTTACCGCAACCACAGTCGGTAGATCAAGTTCCCAGAGAAAACTAAACAACTCGATGTCATGGGGAATCTCATCAGGTCCGGAATGTCGGTCGATGATCTCAACAGCACTTTTTCCATCAACGACAAGAACCGCAGCAAGGATCGATTCGGCGTTTGATTCGATATACCGGACGATATCGGTCTTGATCTGCTCGCGCTGACTACTTTCGACTCCGGACATGAACCCAAATCCAGGAAGGTCGGTGAACATGAATGATTCAGAAGCCCAATCATAATGATTTGGTGATCGTGTCACGCCAGGTTTTCTCCCGGTTGTGAATCCAGTGTGACCAGTTAGTTCACGCATTAATGTTGATTTACCAACGTTTGACCGACCGAGAAGAACAACCTCATCACAATCTGGGCGAGTTTCAAACATACTGTATATATTATGAGTACGGGGACGGCGATTAATGAATCCCAACAGGAATCAGTCTCTGAGATATCAATACTTCGAGTAAGACATGCTATGTGAAGGATATGAATAGTATTTCCGCACCGCTTTAATCTACTTCAACTGCAAAAATAATGGAAATCTTCTCATATGCTTCTGTGACTACACAGTTCATACGGTTTACCCAGGTGACATCCTTGCGACTGGTAATTAATGCCTTTGTGAGTTCAGATAACAAAAATAAGGCTACGAAATATCAAGAATACAGTTCAATCAACATCTTCATTCTTACGTTTACGTGTGATACCGACACGTCCCGTATTATCATCAAGATTGAGCTCAATCCCGGCTGATTGGAGCCATACAGAAGACATCCCATTGTTGTGAAGTAGCACTTCTGGAAGGTCTGTGGGTTCATCGATATCAGTTCCCAAGCGCATTGAATCAACAACACCGACTGAAAGAGACGCGTCAGTCGCTGCTTGGTAGTGATCTCGATATGATGTGCCGTGATAATCGACCCTGAACGCTGGATGTCTGACAACAATCGCGTTTGTCCCCCCGCCACGGCCAGGGGCAAGCACAATATCTCCCTCTCGAGCGAATAGCCGTTCGATTGCTGTGGGTGTGATAAGCGCAAGATCAGCCATCACCACTGCAAGTTCACTGAATGGAGTCTCTGTATCAGATAACCGATTTAGACAGCTATTGACCGCAGGCGTCAGCGCTCGATCATCAGCCGTTACAACAATCTGATTGGATTGTATTTGATTTTGCGCGGTATCAACTGTAATATCAATATATTCCTTATCGCCATCTCTCTCTTGAGTACTCGCCTCGTTATCAGGATCATCATCGTCTCTAAGAATTCTCATAATAGCCTCAGGGGTAACACTCAGTGTATGTGTCGGCGACTGTGACACGTAATTATCACTTGCAGCATTGTGTTCTGTTGTATCCGCATGAGTCGACGTAGATGTTGATACCGCTTCAGTACTCACCCCGGTCGAATCTATGATTGTCTCTTGATCTCGTTGATCTGCTTGATCTCGTTGCTCTCTTGCTTGCATCACCGTCTCTGTCGGTATAAGAAGCTCAACAGTATGCCCATTACTCTGTAGTGTGGAAATAACATCATACAGCATTGCCTGTGCAAATGCAGTTCGTTCAGATGCTGTGAGTATCGAGTCAAGCCGTGTCTTCGGTGAAACATCTGTATATGGAACAATGACGTGCATCAGTACTCACTACAACTCATGCTGATGGAAATACCGTATCGTTCTCAAAAATTAAATTGTCTTGACTGCATCGAGTGTTATCTCTAATAATTGTCATTTATTATAATTTATCCTCTGTCCGTTGTTGCCGACGCCAATACACAATCCCACTCGCACCCCCGATGACGACAATTCCAGAGAGGGCATATAGCACGTATTGAAACATTTGATTCGATTGTTGGGCTTGTTTCGCCGCTTCCTCGGCTTCTGATGCGAGTCGCGTTGCAAGTGCAAACTCCCCACCATTGTACGCATCAATTGCATTCTGGATTGTTTGTTTGGCTCGGTCTGAATCGACAGTTGAGACGGTTTCGCGTGCTGTAGTAAGCTCTTCGCGTGCTGATGCACTCTGCTCTGTGCTGTGTGTTGCTGTCCAAATGTCAATAACGCTTGATGATCCACCGGTTCGTGTTTGTGTCAGCGAAACCACTCGGAATGATTGTTTTGGATCATATGAGAATGACTCAATACGAGGAATTGTTCCAGCAACTCTGACAATGACTCGATTGGTTCCATCTACTGCTGCGATACGCGTCCCAGTAAGTCGCTGACCATCATATGATTGCTGGTCAATCTGTGCACCAGTCTGGTCATATTGGATAATCGTCCATGTTACATCGACGAGCGCTGTTGATCCTGTGAGTGTCCATGACTCGAGTGGTGGCTCTTCATACAGATCTGTAAGCGTCACAGAGACTGTGTGCTGTGTCCCAACGCGTTCATCGCGTACCATATCGGCTGTGTCGACAGCAACCGCACTTGTGGGTGTCACGATTGCAGTAACAGCACAGAATACAACAAAGAGAATACCAACCACAGTAGCAATGTATTTACTGTAGTTACTGAGGCTATCCAACATGCGGGAGTCCCTCAAAATAATGATTCAAGCTCATCTTCATCGTCATTGACAAGTTCATTAAGATTTTCCTCGCTTTCATTTCGAATCGAATCAATGTTTTCTTTGGCTTCATTCGCAATTTGCTGAAGCTCATTAATTCGGTCAATCTTATAAACACCTGAAAGCAGAATCACGGACGCAACTTTACCTGAATCCATGAGCGGATAGTCTCCGCCTCGGACCTCCATACTATCTGTTTGTCCCTCAACCCATTTTCGCCCACGCTCGATCCCTTTTCGATTTAGATATTGTGGTGGTCCAGCAACGACAAGAAGTGCCCGTTCGGTGCCTTCAAGTTCGGCTGGCAGTGTTAACCGACCAAGAGCGGCTTTTCGAACGAGCGACGTAACTCGATTTGTTGTGCTTGCTGTGTCAAGATCATCAGCAGTCGATTGTCCTGTAAGTCGTGAGAGTAATCCACCACTAGAAGGGTTTTCAACACTTTCAGATGCATATCCAACGGTTGAGACACCACCACTTGAGAGTGTATTGATAATCTCAGAAGAGTCAACAACGCTTTCTGCGACCTCGCTATCATCACCTACTTCACCGGCACCGAAAAGCACCCCAAAGCGGGTTGCGATAGCCTCATTAATTTCCTCATATCCTCCCTGAACAGATTCTCCCGTTTTCTGCCATGCGTCATTATCGAATACAAGAAGATTATCAACTTCACGGACAAACGTCTGAAACGATCGTGCAGCATTAAGGGTATAGATACCGCCTTCTTCGCTTCCAGGAAGCACACCTAATCCATAGACAGGCTCAGTATGAATCTGCTTGAGGCGATTTGCCAACACAGGTGCGCCTCCACTACCGGTTCCACCGCCGAGTCCAGCGACAATCAAGAATGCATCAATCTCATGTACAGGAACATCATTGAGCGCATTCTGTATCTCATCGATATTTTCCTCAGCGATTTCTCGACCAAGATCTGGGTCAGCTCCGACGCCATGACCTTTGACACTCAATTGTCCGATAAGGATTTGTTTCGATGATGGAATATGATTAAGCCCCATGAGATCGGCCTCTGCTGTATTAACAGCAACGGCTGAGCGGACAATGTCTGACCCATGACGCTGATCATACTCGACGAATTTATCAACGATTTTTCCCCCCGCCTGTCCGAAGCCGATCATTGCAAGCTTCATTTATTAGCCCCCCTTCGCCATTAGATGTAATCAAGAGTGAACGCCCGAATAAAGCTTGTGAAAGGTAATTTATCATATATGTCGTGACCGCGAATATTGGATACTGAGCCCCTGAGAAGATATTTTTTCATCAATACCGATTGGGTCGGATATGTTAATTACCGAATGAATGTCTGACACGTCTATCAACGTTTTTTATACAATAACACGATAGGATAGACATGAAAATATCAGAAATGGACCGACACGGGAGCCAATATGCCTTGAGGAGTATCTGCGATCATGAGGTATGCGTTGTTTTTTGAAATATGACAATATCTCATGGTTGCATCCTTTCCCCACTGCGTGCTCACTACGTTATGCTGATTCGCAAAATATGAGTTTGAATAGAAACTAAGATTGAAATATATTTGTGGGTTGTTCACGCAGGAACACGCGTGTCGTCTTGTTTATCCTCACCGCTGAGATATGCTTCGAGCGTTGTCAGATCGTCCAAACTTTTCTCGAAAGCATCAATATCGTTCTCATCAGTCACATTGTCAAACTGTAATGATCGGTATTGGTCAACACCCATTGGAAAGCCCGGAATCACATCACCAACTGTAAGACCAATTTTAGCAAGTGACATTGGAATCGGTACAATTGTCGTTGAGCGACCATCTGCGGTGTGAATCGTTTTCGCAATTTCTGCGAGTGTCAACCGTTCAGGTCCACCAATCTCGTATATTTCACCATGATGTGTATCTGCATCAATTGCATCAGCAAGCATTGGCACGAGGTCATTGACCCAAATTGGCTGGAATCGTGTTTTCCCACCACCAGGGAGAGCGCTAACATACGGTGGCGCAAGGAGTTTTGTGAATGAGACAAATTCACCACCGTCACCAAACACGACCGAAGGTCGAAAGATTGTGAATTCAAGATCTGTGTCGGACTCGGTGACAGCGGTCTCAGCACGTCCTTTCGCCTGAATGTATGCCGTTGATCCGTCAGGATCTGCTCCAAGCGCACTGATCTGAATAAGATGTGAGACACCATTCGCCTCTGCAGCGCGGACGACGTTCTCAGTCCCCCGTCGATGAATCACATCATGCATTTTATCACCACCACTCGGCTTGAACAATGGCGATAGCGCAACAAGATTATATACGGCGTCAATATCGGCAAATGACCCACTCAATGAGTCATATGCAGTAACATCACCCATTTTCGTGTCAACATCCGCCGGGAGTTCTGAGTTGTCTGGACTTCGTGACACTGCTGTTACGTTATGATCACGGTTGGAGAGTTCTGCACAAAGTCGGGTGCCAATAAAGCCACTCCCACCAATGACGAGTACATCCATGCCAATATATCGTCATCGGACACAAACCTAAAGTTAACTACTACACACGCGTTACTCTCAATGATCCATATCGTAGCCTGCTGATTAATATACCGCTATTGCCGGGGAATACCGTCCAATTCAGGTTATATTTCATAACCTGATACGACGCTGGAGAATTCGTATGTAACTCGGTAACCCCAGGATAATATATGCACGCGTCGCCGAGCATATATACAAGAATGTCGACGCTTATTACATTGGAGGGGCTTGATGGGAGCGGAAAGTCCACCGTTTGTGAATCATTACAAAGTGCACTCCCTGAAGTAACATTCACGCGTGAACCGACTGACTCCTGGTATGGTGATCTCGTTACCGAGTCAATGCATGATGACAGCGCAGACTCACTTGCCGAGTTATTCTTATTTACTGCAGACCACGCTGCTCATCTCAACCGCGTTATTCGACCGTCACTCGCGTCTGGTACAGCCGTTATTTCTGATCGATATGCTGATTCACGATTTGCGTACCAAGCTGCAGCACTTGCAGACAGCCGCATTGATGCACCGCTCGAATATATTCAATCAATACATGAACCATTCTCTCGACGCCCTGATGCAACGGTGTATTTAGATATCGACCCAGAGACTGGAGTCACCCGTGCTGGGGCGACGAATAAATTCGAACGTGTACAATATCTTGAGCGAGTCGCAACACAATATGAGCGAGTTATTGCTGCTGAACCTACGCGATTCTATCGGGTCGACGCATCTCAATCCATTGCTGATGTTAAAAAACGCGTCAAAACTATTGTTGGGACAATGCTCGGTGATGAAGTATCAACTGAATCATAAGCAATGATATCGCTTATTGCGTGTCTGGGAGATCATATTCCTCAGGCGCAGGGACATAGAGTGTATCGATAGTGAATCCAAGTGCAAACGGTAATCCAATCATCACGCCAGTCGCCGTTGTTGCATCACCAAGATTGACACCAATTCCAAGGATACCAGTAAAAAGTAATGTTAGTATAAGCAATACGAACGGAATTAATAGAAATGAAAAGATGACATACCCCAACTGTGTTTTTAATCGAATACGAAAATAACGGGTCAACACCGCAGCTACAAGCGTGTGGATGGTTAGGACTGCAATGAAGAGGATAACCCCAACAACCGAGACCATATATTCATCTATAGAGGGGGTGATGACTTGAGCATAGTGTTCTATTACTGAGTTACTTCCTGTACTATCTTGATACTATATTTATAACTCTCATTTGGTGCAATGGACAGATTTCGGTACCTCAGCCCGAAGGATTCCACCGTTGACAACTCCCACTCGGTAATTCTGCAATCGAATACGCAGAGTGAGTACCCCACCCTACTCAGCCGCTGACGGAGCTTCCGTAAACCCAGGGCTTCCTATTTCTATGATCTGTTTTCCATCTACGACCTCTGATGCGCCGAGGTCCTGAACAGAGGGAGGGTAGTCTCCACATGTACATGCGTTGTGGCTTCGGACTCTCCACAGTCCTCATTTTCAAAATCATGAAACAAAATATTGATTCCCGCGTTTGCATTTCTATCAACCAGCAGTCATCAGATAATCTTCTATATATTCACATTCATAATATTGCGACTTTGGATCTTGTTCCATTACTGGCGAGCAGTGAAGAGATCGCCTTTAATCATCGTTGGAGATTTTTTTCATCCGACTTTGCACTCAATAACGACATGATGTTTCTTGAGACAACGGATTCACTCCTTGTTGACGAGAAGCAAAGTTGCTTATCTGTCGATTAAAGTATAATATGATAAACATAATCTAGAGTGTTCTGGTGACGTCAAGAGTCGACAAGATTCTGTTTGCTCCGTATGATTGACACGCAGAAATATTATTTATACTCACATTGTACAGATTGCGTATGGATATCATTATTATTGGTGCAGGTCGGGTTGGTCTCCGGACTGCACGTGTGCTTCGTGAGGAAGGACACGATATTACAATCATCGAGGTCGATCATGAAAACGCAGCACAAACCCGCGGGGCAGGCTTTGATGTTGTTCGCGGCGATGGTGTACGCGAGTCGGTACTCATTGATGCTGGTGTTGAGTCTGCTGATGCCATTGGCGCATTAACTAATGATTTAACTGTAAACTTCGCAGCCTGCTCAATTGCAAAACATCACCAAACATGGACCGTTCTTCGTGTTAATAAAGATCATCGCGAGGAAGTATATCAAACATATACTGAGGGGGTAGATAAGGTCCTATATCCAGAACGGCTTGGAGCGATTGGCGCAAAGAACGCGTTACTAGGTGGGTCAGTGCGGGCAATCGCGGATATTGCTCAGCGACTTCAAATAGTCTTAATGACAGTAACTTCTAAATCACCAATGCGCGGATACACAATCGAGGAGGTTGCACTTCCTGCGCAGGCGCGTGTGCTTGCATTTGGAAAAGCAGATGACCCAATGCGGTTGCCACTGTCTGATGATTCACTTGAGACTGGTGATCGACTTGCAGTTCTTGTAGATTTTGATGTACTTGAAGAAGTGAGACAATTAATTGTTGGTGAACGACTCGCTCCTAATCGTAATGTTGGCTAAGAAATCGTGTCACACAACATGGTACAGTAATTAACTATCACAATATTTATATGATGAACACCGAATGACGAGCGGCTTTTGTTCATTCAAAACAAGCAATATAATATGAGTGATATACGTGAACGGACTGACCGCGCCGTTGCACTGCATGATTCGATTGAGTCAGATGGAGATGACGATGTATATGCAGTAACGACAACCGTTTTTGATGGTGATATTAGTATTGAGACAGCAGATGGTGCTGCTATATTCTCAGTCGTCATAACTGTTCCAATGATTGATGCAGTCGTCGACGGTCATGTCGCACCTCCCGTTCAGAAAGGCTGGGTTGACACATTTGGTCGTCGTATGGCTGATGCTGAAAGCGCAACACGAGGGCACGAAACGCTTGATATTAAAACGACACGCAAAGATGATACCGCAGTCGTTGAGACGACATTCACTGATATTGACCCATCACGAGGGGTTGATGATGCTGTTTCACTCGTTGAATTTGCTGAGGGGACGTATGTTGAAGGTGTGATTCCTGGATATGATTATACCGACCCAGTCACGCAACTCATCCAACGAGCATCTGATGCTGCTGGTGGAAAAAAAGGCGGAACGCCGCTTTGATATCTTCCCTACAGTAAAATCGTGAGGACTCCTTCGCAAGACAGTGCGTCAATCGTGTGTCCCTGGTATCGGATTTATACGCCACGCTGACGTACGGGGGCTTTCCTTCGCACTTTCGCAATATACGCATCTATCCTCTGTGGGTAATGTCGATTAATGAGTAAGAAGCAAAATTGAGAGTTATCAATAATTTTTTTCACCTACTTTCATGTAACTCAGCTGTGAATATAATAGGTGACATTTGGGTGTGAATCGCCTCATGATCATATCAAAACCCCGGGACATTCTCCTTGCACTATATAAATGTCTAGAATATATCCCAGGTGCGTTTTCTTAGCAATGTCAATATAACAGATTTGAGCACAAACACCTTTGATGACAGACGCTGAGATTCCGATGTGCGTTTTGTTCAGGTGCTGGTCCCAGCTGGGACACATGATGCTGTTGTTGAGGTCATTACTGATGAAAACATTGAGTATGCTATTACTGATGAAACGGGCACTGATGAATATGAGGCTATCATCACGTTCCCTCTTCCAACAGCGGCTGTTGAGCCAGTTTTGGATCAGCTTCGAACAGTAGGCATCGATACAGATGCAACGACAGTTGTCCTTGAGGCTGAAACAGTAGTTTCAGACAAATTCGATAAGCTTGATGAGGCGTATAGCAATGACAGTGATGATACAACTGATGGCGACCGGATTGCCCGCGATGAATTGCTCGCTCGTGCCAATGAACTTGCTCCAGGGATTGGACCATTTATTTTGATGACAATCGTCAGCGCCATAGTTGCTACAGCCGGACTCCTACTTGACTCACCGGCAGTAGTAGTCGGATCGATGGTCATTGCACCACTTATTGGACCGGCGATGTCAACAAGTGTTGGTACTGTTGTCGATGATACCTCATTGGTCGCTCGTGGTGTCAAACTGCAGATCCTTGGAGGCGTTCTCGCCATTGTATCGGCTGCTGGGTTTGCATTCATGCTTCGAACGGTGCAGATTGTTCCTCTCAGTGCGGTTGAAGTGTTCGAAATCGGCGAGGTGAGTCAACGACTTGCACCTGATGTTCTCTCGCTAGTGATTGCACTTGGTGCAGGTGCAGCAGGTGCTGTATCGCTTGCCTCTGGCGTTTCAACTGCACTTGTTGGCGTGATGATTGCCGCCGCACTTGTCCCGCCAACAGCAGTCGTCGGTATTGGACTTGCATGGGGAACCCCACGGGTTGTCGCTGGGTCAGCCATTCTCGTTTTGGTAAACTTTATCGCAATAAATCTTGTTGCACTCATTGCATTGTGGCAACTTGGATATCGACCACAGTCATGGTTTCGCACATCAGAGGCGCGTTCAACAACCTTGACGCGCATTGCGGTTTTAACCGTCGCGTTAATTATACTCTCCTCGGCACTTGCTGGTTTTACATACAGCAGCGCACAAACAGCCGCCTTCGAAGAGCAGACCAATGCTGCAATTAACGCTGAATTACCACCAGAGGCAATAATGCTTGACCTCACCGTCACATACAGCGGATTCCCTGCCAGAACGCCACAGCAGGTTATTGTGATTGTTGGGTATCCCTCCACGACTGAGCCTCCTGCTATCGCCGATGCAATTGACGCGCGGATTGAATCAATTGCGCCAGTCACACCGTATATCGGTGCAAAGATCCCATTTATCGATCAGAACCGTAGTCACCTCAGGGCAATGTCACCTGCTGATACTGAATCACCTACGAGGGAATCAAGCAATACACATTCAACGAGAGCAATCACCGTCGAACTCAGATACATTCCTGTCGAACGAACATGATCATTAATTAGTATCAATGACATATAAAGGTCAAAGACAGTGATATTAGAAGTGAACCGCCCCACCCGACTCCGCTATCGCTCTGTTGAGGGTGGGGCTTCCGTGTTCTCGCATCGGACTTTCTACTTCTGTGACGGTATTTGCAAGCGGTACGTCCGGATGACGCGTACCCACAGTGCTACCAGTCTCCATAGACGTTCTGAGTCGGACTGTCCCAGCCCTACTTAATAGTGACAATGATAACTCAGGCTGACCGTGGTTAGTATCCCACTCCAAGTCAGTCTGATGAATACTGCTCGTCACAATTTAACGAGAAAACATGCTACTCATGCCTTGGCAAGATAGTGCACGGCGGTATCCCCTCCTTATTCGTTCGTTTCACTTTCCTTGAGGAAGAGGGCCCAGCCTCGTAATTATTAAAAACTTTGAGTTTGACTGCAAACTGAGACACAATGTATGAATTATGCCTGTCGAGACGGGGGGATATCGGGTTCCCATCCAGCAGCATCAACGGTCGTCGTGAGGACAGTGTCAATCCCCTCATCATATTTAATACTCATTTGACAGTCAGCAGCGATTGCTTCTGATCGATCGCTTTTGTTGTTCACGGTTAACACTGGTATTTCGCGCTCACGGAATCTTTCTATGACATCATCACGAAGCGCCAGTTGGTCTGCTAGTGGATACCCGCAGGCTTCACTAGCGTCTGTCATGAAGAGTATAATATCCGCCAGATGTTCAATTGCGCTGACTGCTTGTCGCTCAATATCATTCCGTTCGGTCGCTGGTCGGTCTAACAATCCAGGTGTATCGACAATCTGGTATCGAATTCGATTCCGCTCAAAATGTCCAACATGAATACCAGTTGTGGTGAATGGATAGTGTGCAATCTCATTATCAGCGCGAGTAATAGCATTAACAAACGATGATTTTCCAACGTTCGGATACCCAGCAACGACGATTGCAGGTTCATCGGGACGGATATCGGGAAGGTTTTTTACTGCATCACGAGCCGAGCCAATCTGATCGAGATCATCTGCAATATCTTCGACGAGGTCTGCCATCCGAGCAAAGGCTTGTTTTCTGTGTTTCCGCGCTGTCTTCGATTCGGTTTTTCGTAATTTCGATTGATACTCTCGTCGGAGTGTCCCAATTTGTCGACTTGTCCATGTCACACGAGAGAGACTTTGACGAAGTGCGTCGACATCGACGATAGCATCGGCAAGTTCATAATAAAATGGATCAACAGATTCGAAATCAGGCCACTGCGTGACGACATTCTCGAGGTTATCAGAGAGAATAGCTGAGGCTGTCTGTAACATCGACTGCTGAGCTTTTAGACCTGATTTCGCCCGTCCAGACCGAGCAGCCCGCGAGAAGGCTTTATCAATAAGTTCCGACGAGCGTGGAGTTGTCGGAAGAGACTCAAAAATCATGGTATATAAAAAATGTCGTCGAGCAATAAAAACACGTTCGTCTCAGGGAGAAGTACGGAAATCCTATAATTTATAGCTGGAGCAGGGCGAGAACCCCGACCCTTGAGGTGAGGTTGTTCACGTTACCGGATGGTGCTAACAACACCGATATTAGCACGAGTGCAAGCATCAACACAAGCTCAAACAATGTAATATTTAACTGCTCAGAATTTCCTCACATTCACGCAGACAGGAGAATCAAAGCGCATAACATATCGATTATATGATTAGATTAACACTTAATATATTAGTAATAAATGATCTATTAATTTCCATCGCGATTGAGATATTCAGACTGCACTTCCACGACTGCAGCAGAATCTGTACAGTCCGCATATCGATCTAACGGTTCAGCATTGAGTTCAAGAAATGTCTTCCCCCAAGTAAACTTTGCAAGAATTTGACGTGCATACTCTGGATAATCAAAAATCCACAGGGCAGCAGCAATCGCCTCAACCGTCGTCAACTGCATTGGCTGCCCAAAATTGATTGGATTGGCGGCGACAAGATATGGAAGTGCTCGATGAACGCCGGGGAGTGTAAACTGTGCTTCACCAGCAGATTCCCATGAACAATCAAGCGCAACAAGAGTATCCCCAGCGTCATCCGCAGGTGAAAGAGCACGATTGGCGTGCGGATTGAGCACAACCCCATATGGTGTTGTACGATCTGAGTTGTGCAGTGTTGCAAGGTCAAACCGTTCGAGCTTTCGTGCGGTACATTTTGCAGGGTCATCGTCGCCTTCATACCGGATATGCAGTTGGTATGATGACTCTGAAGAGGAATTGGACGCTTGATATTGACGGTTACCTGAAGACATGTATCATCTTTTTATTGTAGACTCTGTGATGCATTTATTATCCTGTATACTCCAATATGGATTCGAATATTGACCGCAACAAACGTATCATAGATTATGTGTGTATATTAAAAACCTATTCGTAAGTGGTTACTCACGCTTTCCAGCACCAACCGCTGCCTCGCCAACTGGGTCATGTCCCTCAATTACACTTAGACCGTTCATGTATGGTTGAAGTGGTTCTGGAATGGTAATTGTGCCATCATCATTCTGATAATACTCCATAATTGCAACCATTACACGAGGAACAGCAACCCCTGAGCCATTCAGTGTATGGAGATATGAGGCTGATTCATGTCGTTCAGGTCGATATCGAAGTCCTGCTCGCCGTGATTGAAATGCACCGAAGTTTGACACAGATGATACCTCAAGCCACCGACCACCAATGTCTGGACCGGTCGCCATATCGTCACCTGGTGCCCAGACTTCAATATCGTATTTTTTCCGCTGTGTGAAGCCCAAATCACCTGTACACATCTCAAGAATCCGATATGGTAGTCCAAGCCGTTGGAGCACAACCTCGGCTTCCGTGAGCAGTCCATCAAATCGCTCAGCGCTATCTTCCGGGCGAACAAAATTCACTAATTCGACCTTATTAAATTGATGAACACGAACAATACCACGGGTCTCGGTTCCATGCTCTCCTGCTTCCCGACGGAAGTTTGGGGTGTATGCCTGTATTTTCACCGGTAGATCATCGTCTAACAAAATCTCATCACGATACATGTTCGTGACTGGGACTTCAGCCGTTGGACAGAGCCATAAATCATCATTATCCCACGGTTCATCATTTGTCTCACCAATACGGTAAGCATCCTCAGTGAATTTTGGGAACTGTCCGGTTCCAACCATTGATTGTGAATTGACCGGGATTGGCGGGAAAACATCTTGATATCCTTGTTCACGGTGAATATCAAGCATGAATTGCACAAGAGCATGCTCAAGTCGGGCACCATCGCCTTTCGCGAAATAGAACCCACCGCCTGTCACTTTGGCGCCTCGCTCGAAATCAAGTATTTCTAATTCTTCGCCAAGGTCATAATGCGGAATAACAGTATCAGGCAGCGAGCGGAGCGAATCAAACCCCTCACGCCGCCGCTCAACGTTCTCCGATTCATCTGTTCCAACTGGAACCGCATCATCTGGCACTTGTGGGATCTTGAGCATTGCCGTATCGAGTTCAGATTTTAATTTGTCGGCTTCGCGCTCGATCTCCTCAAGTTCATTTTTTAATTCTTGTGACTGCGCGATTGCTTCTGATGCGGCGTCTTCATCACCAGCAGCTTTTAGTTTGCCAATCTTCGACGAAATTTGATTTCGCTCATGTCGGAGTTCATCCCCGCGAGCTTTACGTTCGCGCCATTCTTGATCAAGAGTGAGAATCTGATCAAGATTGACGTCTGTCACCCCTTTTTCATCAAGGGCTCCCCGGATTGCATCAGGGTTTTCACGAAGCAGTTGCCGATCAATCATAGCTGGCGATTCTTGTGGATACGGCAAAACCGTGTCGCATCGGGAGCTAATCGACGATGGGTAATCTCAAGAGTGAAGCAGATGTAATCATATACTTGATGTATCGGTGAAACATCTCCGGTTCGAATATAACGGACCCTATTTTGCATATTATCGAGTAATTGTACGTATCTCAGACTAGTTGAGACTAGCGAGGGTATGACTGAAAAGGTATATCTATTATCTTCGGTAGCTCACAACCTGTACATTTTTGCTAATACGAGTTGGCATACAATTATGGATATCGGTGATATTGCCACGGTAGACACTGCTGATGACATTTACTATATGGATACTGGGATGTATGAGACGCCAGGATATGGGTCAGTATATATTATCGATGCAGACCAGCCCGCGATTGTCGATACAGGTATTGGAACAAATTATGAACGCATTATTGATGCGCTTGGTCGTGTTGATATTGACACCAACTCGCTTGCGCATTTATTTGTGACACATGCCCATCTTGATCACGCGGGGGGAGCAGGATTTTTACTTGCTGATTGCCCAAATGCAACAGTTCACACTCATGAGCGTGCTGCACCGCATCTTTCAGACCCAACACAGCTCATTGAAGGAACAAGAGCAGCCGTCGGTGAACAATGGCAGTACTACGTTGAGCCTAATCCTGCTCCTGCGTCTCGAATTAATGCGCTTACCGACGGAGATACGGTTCATCTCGGAGATCGATCACTCACAGCAGTCGCTGCACCGGGGCACGCACTCCATCAAATGATGTTCTATGATACAACCGAAGACACACTATTTACCGGTGATGCTGCCGGAATCTATATTCCTATGCAGGATCGTATCCAGCAGACCTCACCACCATCACAGTTCAATCTTGAGACATGTCTTGATGATGTACGTGCGATCGATTCGATGGCACCTGAGACATTATGTTTTGGACACTTTGGTCCGCGGGTATATGATGATGAATTATTGTCTTCATACAAACGTGCGCTTGTCGAGTGGGTTGAAGCTGTCCGACAGAAACGAGGCGAAGCCAATTCAGATGAAGATGTAATTCAATACTTCAGTGATAATGCCGAGCTTATCGATGTGTGGGGTGCAGAAAAAGCACGAGCTGAAGCGCGATTGAACGTTCGTGGTGTTCTTGCATACCTGGACTGGCAAGCAGCACAAACAGACTGAGTTATTGTCATTTGATGAGTCATTGCCTCACTCAGGAATCATATTTAGCCAAAAGAGAGGGCGCTAAGCCCCCTTCCTCAAGCAGCAACCGAAGGGAGCGAGTACGGAGGGTATACAGCGCCCACACGAGGCACAACTATGCCGGTCCGTATGCTTAACATACGCCAATTTCTACAGTTAGATACACCATATGAACTACAGCCCACGCTTCCGGTTGTTCCCGACGACGGAGCAACGCGGAGCGATGGACTGACGACGGAACACCGTGCGACAACTATACAACCACGCGCTCACCGAATTTGAACAAATACCCTAGGACACAGGTACGCTTCGCCAGCGCGTCTGGATGGTAATGATTCGAGACACGCTCCCTGCGCTCAAAGACTGGTGACTCGACCTCAAACAAGTCTACTCGACGGTCTTGCAGAAGGCGGTCGAGCGAATCCGAGACAACATTCAAAACCTCGGGAAACTCAAAGCCAAAGACTACGACGTTGGGTCGGTGAACTGGAAGCGTCCACAAGATTTCAGGAGTTTCACGTATCGACAGTCGGGCTTCGAACTCAATAAAAAGAGTGACACAAACGGTCGAGGCGTTCTCATCCTCAAGAAACTCAAAAGCAAAACCCGCCAAATCCCGATTCGCTTACATCGAGACCTTCCAGATCATGAGTCAATCAAAGAAGTCACACTCAAAAAGGACTCCACTGGCGCGTGGTACGCCGGCTTCTGCATCGAGACGGAGACGCCGAATAAACCCGCCGTCGAAGATATCGACTCAGATGAGACAGTAGGACTTGACATCGGCGTCCTCAGCTTCATCCACGACTCGGATAGGCGTTCCGTCGGGAGAGTTGACTTGTCCGATGAGCGAGAACGACTCGACCGCGAGCAACGCTCGCTCTCGCGGAAGGAATATTACTCGAACAACTGGGAGAACCAACGACGATGTGTAGCAAAGGTTCACGCGCAGATGTCGAACAAGAAACACGACTTCAAGTATCAAGTACAAACTCGCGCACTTCTACACCACGGAGTATGACGCCGTGTTCGTCGAAAACCTCATCATGAAAGGGATGCTCGAATCCTCGGAGCACGCGCGGAACAAGACCGAGGTTGGCTGGCGCGACTTCATCACGATTCTCGACCATCACGGTGAGAAGAACGGATGTCACGTCGTGCAGGTTGACCCGCGTGGGACGAGCAGGGAATGCGCGTTGTGTGGCGTTGAAACGCACAAGCCGCTGTGGGTGCGCGAGCATTCGTGTCCGACATGTGGGTTCGAAGTTGATAGAGATTGGAACGCGGCTCTCGACGTCCTCAACAGAGGACTCGCCAAACTAAGAGTGGTTCACTCCGAAGCAACGTCCTCAGAGCCGCACGGCGATTCTGATGTGCGAATGAGAGCTTCGCTCTCGTTAACGCCTGTGGAGGCTGCGACCACTGTGTCTACTGACGGTGGCGACTCATTGTCTATCGTCGTGGATGCAAGTCGCGTCGTAGAAGCAGGAAGCCCCGCCCTCACGGAAGCAACGCGAAGCGTTGCTGAGTAGGGCGGGGTAGTTCACGAGTATCTTAAGATTATTTATTCACTAATCAGATAGATTCATCATATATTGACCTCACCCCGAGTCAAGCCTCGGGGTATTCGCCTTGTCTGCTGATAAATTATCTTAAAAGATGAAAAAGACCTACTCAACCGATTAAAAACCCATCGACACCATCGCGAGCACGGATAAGGAGTGTACTCGATTCAGTAAGAAGCACTGTCCGCTGTTGTTCAAGTAAGCGGGCGCTATCTGATGTTGTGGACCCAGCAGTCATTGACACTCGATACACACCGGGACCACGTAGGAAGTCTGAGACACGCTTTGTTGAACCCTGGTCAAGTCGTGCACTCGCCGTAGCGACAACACGACCATCTTGATGTGCACGGACAGTGACTTGACGTTGGGAGCGCTCATTGCGCATCCGTAGGTCAGCTGTTGCATCTGACCATCCATCAATATCAATCCCCTCTGTAGAAATCATAAGCGGAACTGTTGTGGGTCGTGTCCCGTCGAATACAGATTCCCAACGATCGCTTTCTGATTTGATTGTAATTCGAATTTGTCGAAGTGGTGGGATTGTTGGGAACTGGAGCACTGTGCCCGGGGGAGGGTGGTAATCGTATTCAAGCACACGACGGTTGTCGGCATCAACCATTACAGTGACTTGACGAGACGTTGATGTTACATTGGCAATTTTGAGTGAATATCCTGTTAATGCGCCTGCTTGTGGCCACTGCACATCTCCGAGTGGCGCTGTATTCCCTCCACGTCCAATATACCCACAATCTGGTGTACAATAGACAGGTTGTCGAATTCGAATTGACGGTCCGACTGTCACTATGAGATCGTCATGAACAGCATCAACATGAAGCAACCCACGTTTTTGTTGTCCATCAGCTGTCGAGACACGCACAGTGTATACTCCTGAGCGAGCAATACTGGTAGGAATTTGACGTTTACGCGCACGCCCACTTGGAGCGACTGTCACGCTTTCAGCAAGCACCTCCGTCTGTGCTATCGTTGATTCATCCATCGTATTCTTCGATGTGACAGTGCGCTTATTCGTGCGTGAATTTTGTTGAGTAATAACGACCGTCACGTAGCGGAGCGTTGACCCGGCGGCGCGAACAAAGATATTAATTGGTGAATCAACGTTTGCGGCTGAATCCTGAGCCCGATACACCTGTGTTGATTTAACTCCGTCAGTTGTTGCTGTCTCAGGCACCACAGCCGCCTCAGTTGATCCTTCGCTTGTTAACTCGTCAGAGTTATTATCTGCTGTATTATCAAAGCTACCACATCCACTGAGAGTTGCTGTCCCGACAGTAGTGAGGGCTGCTATGACTGTCCGTCGTGTGGGCACATCATATATTTACATTGCATACTCATGAACAGTTCGTCACACACCCACATGAGAGTCGGGTTTGTGAATCGCCTTGGGTTATAGTGCTCCTGAAAAATTATTGAGGAATTCAATCCAAAATCTTGTCATAGAGTAGCTGCTGATACTGTTGTGTAAAACCGGTGATTCAAAATGTTTCACGGAGTATCAAAGACCCGATACTTCCTGTTTCGACGACGTGCTTTCTATCCACGACATCAGAACACCCGATGATCTAAATCTCTCATTCATACCCTCAATGGACGGACAACGCGGGCGGATAGGGTATATTGGTGATCAACATTTGTAGGCAATGCTGATATATCGAATCATCTGATATGTATCATAATGAGTCACCATTGCCTGAACCCAGAAGTGTACAAACAGGGTCGTGGAAGGGATGCGTATAATCAACTAATACAAGAAATCTGTAATGAAAAACACACACAACATGAGCCACATAAGCCGACACGAGTGTGGATTGATGAAAATAACACACCCGATGGTGTTGTCAGTTGACTTAATATCATTCTCAACACTGGTGGGTGCACACTATGCGGGTATGTTGCTGAATCCGTTGATGACGGGAGTGTTAATCATGATGTCATAATGAATCAGATTGACCTCTGTCTTGAGCATGAAACAGCAGTTATTGATCAGCCTGCTGACTTAGTGAAGATATACACATCGGGATCATTCCTTGATGAGCATGAGGTATCCATGAAGTCTCGAGTCGCAATCACTGAGACGTTTGCTGACCGGGATCGGATTGTCATTGAATCATCTCCTGACTTTGTGAATCGAGAAAAGCTCAGGACATTCACTGAAGTTGGTCTCGCGACAGACGTTGCGATTAGGGTTGAGACAGCGACCGACCGCATCAGGCATGACTGTATAAATGAGTACTTTGATTTCACCGATTCTCAGGATGCCTGCGCTGAGGTGTGCCATGCTAATGATATGACTCCCTCGGATGTGGGTGTTGGCGTCAGGGGGTGTCTACTACTGAAACCACCGTTCCTCACGGAATCTGAGGCTGTTGATGACATGGTCGAATCGGTCCGACAATGTGCAAACATCAACGGTTGTCACACTGTGTCGATGAATTCAGCCGACGTCCAGCGATATACAGTGGTTAATACGTTATTTTCTGAAGGTGGGTTACCGACCACCGTGGCTATGGTCTGTCAGTAAAGTACTTGAGTTAACGTCTGATGTTGATGCAATCGTCGTTTTTGATCCCGTTGAGAACGGGCACGATTTTGACGACGGTCCTCATAATTGTGGCGAGTGTGATGAGCGTGTCCAAACTGCGATTAAAGATTATAACCGCCGACAGGATCCAAGCGTATTCAAACAAGTCGAGTGTGATTGTCAAATTACATGGTCATACGTATTAGAAGCAGAGTCAAGTTATGCCCAACCGCTAACGCGATAGCAATATGAGTTCAAAATATCTTGAGCGCATCGATTGAATGCTCTAATCACCAAGGGTACGCTAATTAGTCGTTTATATCCCGGAATATTGATAAGATTCTCTCCAATCTAGCTCAGCCAAACGCCTGCAGGATCCCTTTTCCGTCGGTGCTCCGTCCTAACTCAGGAAGTGTGGCGCGTTCAGGATGTGGCATTAATACAGCGACGGTATCATAATTTCCAGTAATACCAGCAACATTACCGCGAGAGCCATTTGGATTTGCATCATCGGTGATATTACCACTCGCATCACAGTATCGAAAGAGGATTTGATTGTCATTTTTGAGCATTTCATATTCATTTTCCGTAATCTCAAATCGACCCTCGCCGTGTGCGATTGGGATTTCAATGACAGTGCCCGCTTCATATGCCTCTGTCCACGGAGTAGTAGCGTTTTCAACACGAAGATGCACTGTCTCACACTGGAACCGGGCACGGTCATTCGTGGTAAACGCCCCAGGCGTAAGCCCGGACTCACATCCAACCTGTGCGCCATTGCAGACACCAAGAACAGGAATCCCACGTTCGGCGGCTGCTTGGATATCATTAACAATTGGGGAGTGAGCCGCCATTGCGCCTGCACGAAGATAATCACCGTAAGAAAACCCACCAGGAAGAATAATTCCATCAAGATTCTCAACAGAGTCATTCAGTCCGTCCTCGTGCCAAACACGCGTAGCATCAATACCAATATGCTGAAGAGCGCGGACCGCATCACGATCGCAGTTTGACCCACCAAACTGTACGACAACAACGGTCATTGCTGTGATCCCGATGGGACAGTGTGTTGCTCAACGGTGACTTCATAGTCGTGAATTGTTGGATTTGCCAGGAGACGTTCCGCCATCTCGTCTGCTCGTGTTGCGGCTTTCTCTGCGGAGTCAGCCTCAATATCAACCTCAAATCGATCTGCAGAGCGGAGTGCTTCAACCTCGAATCCAAGTCGCTCAAGTGCACGCCGTGTTGTTTCGGCTTCTGGATCAAGGACACCAGATTTGAGCCGTACCGTGACTGTTGCTGTGTACATCCTCATTGATAATTATTGGATGAGCATAGATAAAAATCGTTTTGAACTCGATGTATATACAGATCTATGTACATTCAGATGTGACAACGCAGGAGCGCTACGCCTCAGTTAATAATGAAACCCTCCACGGGTATTTCACTTTTGAGGTTTCATTAATCGACTCGAACTGCCAGACAGACACGTTTTTTCCCGGGGACGAATATATATATATACTGATGCAACTGCGACCACAGGCTCACATACAAATCTGTGTTGTTTCAACACGTAGAGGTGTAGACGGTGACAGGTGAATTGACAGAGATCACCGTTGTTGGTGATGATAAGACTGGAATTGTTGCAAATATTACGACATTACTCTTCGAGCGTGGGATTAATATCGTTGATATCGACCAGGCTATTCGCGAAGGGATGTTTCGTATGACACTTCGTGCGGATATAGATGAGATGGTTTGTACTGAATCAACGCTTCGGGAGACACTGACCGAACTCGGTGATGATCTTGAAGTTGATATCCAAATCCGATTTCCAACGGATCGTGAAACCAAGCGAATTGCTGTTTTTGTCACGAAGGAAAGTCATTGTCTCCAGGCACTATTAGAAGCCCATGCGACAGGTGAGCTTGACGCTGAGCTTTCAGTCGTTATTGGAAATCATGGTAATCTCGAACCGCTTGTGACGCAGTATGAAATCCCATTTGTCGATATCGGTGATGATAGTGGAATTCCAGATGAAGATCAGGTGCTTTCTGTTCTCGATGAATATCAGATCGATCTTGCCGTTCTTGCGCGATATATGCGTATTCTTAGTCCAAAAATTGTGTTTCGGTATGAAGACCGAATCATCAATGTTCACCCATCACTTCTCCCATCATTTCCAGGGGCTGCTGCCTACCGACAGGCAAAAGAAGAGGGCGTCCGCATCGCTGGGGTGACTGCGCATTATGTCACAACTGATCTCGATCAGGGACCAATTATTACTCAACGAGCATTTGATGTGCCCGATGATGCCGATGTAGAGACAATCCGTAATCGGGGACAGCCGCTTGAGGCTGATGCATTATTAGAGGCTATTGAATTGCATCTGGATAATACTATCTCTGTTCACCGTGGTCGTACAGGACTTCACTCTGGCACTGATTCATCTGAATACCAACTTGGTCTGCCGAAAGATATCGAGGCAATTCAACCGGATGATCCAATCGACACTCATGAGAGTGATACTGATACGACATCAGAACCGGTCTCAGATGTCGTCAATGACTGATAGCCCTGAAGAGCAAGGATTCTCGCGGTATTGTACCGCTGGATTAGGATGGGTATGGTTTATACACGCCTCGATGACGACTACTGGCTATGCCGACCAG
>ERZ1034573.36-NODE-36-length-34670-cov-12.878116_pt1 | contig 34670 bp, 46 predicted proteins | sample MGYA00520641_ERZ1034573 | MGnify/ENA primary metagenome ERZ1034573 (study PRJEB33760, sample SAMEA4777724) | hypersaline lake metagenome | biome: hypersaline environment; feature: brines | place: Spain | collected 2014-08 | depth 0 m ...
ATACTTGGCTTATCTCCAGGCCTGTTTTCTGAATCATAAACTATGTTGGCGATCCTGCTTCTACCGTACCGCGGACTATCATGTTGCTCAGCCAGAATTCTATCGGCTTCTTCAACCAGACCTTCATCTACCAGAACTTTGTCATCTAACTCAAAAACTGCTAAATGCGCGATCCAGTTAGCCAGACCATCATTACCCTTCCTATCAGAAGGAGTCGGATGGATCTTCTCAAGCTCATTAAGAAAAGAATATTCTGAGGCCTCTATCTCTGGATCTCTGACCTGCTCCAATGCGTCTATGATAATTTCAGCATCTTCAGAGGCATCCTCAACTACTTCTTCCTGAGTCATTTTTCAGGCCTCTAGTCAGCTCTTTCTTCTGCGTATTCAAGGAACTCCGTAAACTCATCTTCGTCATTTCTCGATAGGTCATATAGATCTTCAGCAAAAGACGGATCGAAGCCTGCAACATTTCCATCATCTTGGAAATCTCCGTCAAGTCTGAGACCTCCATACTCTGTGTCTCCATCTTCTCTATCTAGGATGTAACCTGCTTCGACATCTAAGACCGTTAATTCATCCAGAAATCCTCCATACTCTTCATCTAGACGCGTCTCAAATCGGCGCCTTGATCTCGAACTCTGTTCCAGATAGTCTTTTTCAGTGAAAAATCCAAAGTCTAAGTCTTCATCAGAGCCACCATTATTGTCATTGGAACTCCTATTTTCATCTTCAAAATTGTCTAATCCCACTTCAAAGTCGGCAGAGTCAGTAAATTTACCTCCATTTGTTCTAACAATTGCATCGATTGTATGCGAGGAAACATCACTTCCAGAGACTGAAAGGTCATTATATACCTGTTCTTCTCCTGCTTCAACAGTCTCCTGTTTTACAGGTACTCTATCGTCAACATAGCCTGTAACCTCTGCATCTTCATCCCCGGCCAAAACACGAATTCTGCCCTTAAGACGCCAATCCTCAATATCGCCTTCAACACCTGTAAATTCTGCATCCACTTCAGGAGCATCATAATCAGTTACAGAGTCAAGAGCAGTTTTACCTCCAACGCCAGCGAGTAGGCCTGCAAGTCCTCCCCCTCCAACTTTCAAAACATCTCTTCTATTTACCATTTGTATTCACCTATAGATAACAACTCATAATGTAACCTTTAAGTATCTTTCGAAATTTCACCACTACTTACTCACAAAACCCTGATATCAAAACAGTAACGATCCTCTGAAGGTGACTTGTAGCCACACCTAACACTATCCATCACCTTATATTCCAGGCCTCTCTCCGACATAATCCTCTCTATCTTCTCTTCTACAGGCCTGAAATCCTTGTCCTCCACAAAACTGTAGAGATGGATTAGACCGCCTTCATGTAAAGATCCTAGGGCTATGTCCAGAAACTTAATCGCAGAACCAGGCAGCGGCATGATAACTCGATCAAATTCTTTTTCCAGGTCCGGAACAACCTCATTTACATCCCCGCAGAAGGCCTCAACTTTATCCTCAAAATTGTTCAATTCAATATTCTCTTTCAGATACTTACAGGCCTGCGGGTTTTTCTCAATTGCGACAACTTTTTCGGCTTTTTCCGCACATAGAACTGCGAAAGGTCCGACACCTGCAAACATCACAAGAACTTTTTCACCTTCCTCTACCTGATCTGCGACTCTTTTCCTTTCCGTCGCAAATCTCTCGGAGTAGTAGGCCTTTGTCGGATCAACTCTGAACTTCTTTCCATGCTCCCGATGTACAGTCTCGGTCTCTTCCCCAAAAAGATTCTCATACTCTCCAATGCGGAACTCCCCCGAGAGGCCTTCAGTCTTCAGCAAGATAGTTTTGACATCGTGATGCGCTAAAATCCCTTCAACCGATTCATCTCTATCCCTTCCGTCAAGATCATTGATTATCGCGATATCGCCGATAATTTCAAAACTTGGAAGATCGTAATCCTTCTCCTTTTCTATAGTATATCCATCTTCAACTTCAAGGTCTTCATCCACGAAAATCTTATCCTTTGAATGATCAACGTCTTTCTCTGAAAACTGTTCACCGGAATATATCCCTAGTTCAAGCTCTACTCCCGGCTTTCTGGCCACACCACCTTCTATATCAAATCCTTCTCTTTCCAGAATCTCGGCAGCTTTTTCTTCGAGTTTTTCCTGCTCCATGATCTGGAATTTATAACAATTCTTTAATCTTCAACTACTATGCTCTACATGATAGGCCTCGGACTCGACAACGGAGAAATAACCCGGAAAGGACTAAATGCTTTAGAGAAAGTCGATAAGGCCTATGCAGAGTTCTATACCAATACAGCGAATATTGAATTAGATGAGCTTCCCTCAGAAGTTGAGGTCCTGGAGAGGGAAGAGGTGGAGCAGGAAGACAGAATTCTGGAATCTGCTGAGGATCAGGACACTGCTTTTCTGGTGTCCGGGGACCCATTGACTGCGACCACTCACTACGATATCAAGCACAGAGCAGAGGTGAAGGGCCTGGATGTCAAAGTGATTCACGCTCCATCAATCTTCACATCTATCGCAGAGACCGGATTAAACGTCTATAAGTTTGGAAGAACTGTTACCTTGCCTAGAGAGGGAAAGCCTGAATCAATCGGGAAATATATAGGGAAAAATGATTCTGTAGGCCTTCACACTCTTGTACTTCTGGACATTGATTACGATGCCTCTAAGGCCGCAGAAAAATTACTGAATTTAGGCCTGGAAGATCGAGAGGCATTAGTACTTGAGAGGGCAAACCATGATGATATGAAAATCAGATTGACTTCTCTTGAAGAGGCTTCAGAAGATAGTTTCGGTAAAACGCCTCATTCTATCATTTTGACCGGCGAGAAATCCTTCAAGGAAGAAGAGTTTGTAAATCGGTAAATATAAACTAATTGAGTTCCAAATTTTTACTATGAGCGAGCATTTCGAGGCCTTTAAAGTTTATGCAGAATCCTTGATGAACTTAGATTCAGTTGATCGAGTAGTGCTTTTTGGGTCAGTCGCCAGAGGAGATCATGGAGTTAACTCAGATGTTGATGTCCTGGTAGAGGTTTCCAGTCTAGCGGAGAGAGACATGATAGAGAATAAGGCTTTCGAAATCACGTCCAAGACAGGGAAGTCAATCTCCCCAATAATAGTTCAATCAAATGAATCACATAACCTAGAAGAAACAATAAGTAAAGAAGGTGTAGAGTATGTCAGAAGTTGAAAAAGAACTTGAACTTTCAGATGAGGCGCTGAATGACCTAAAGCACATGGAAAAGACATCTCTCAGAAGAAAATACAATACTTTGTACTTCGCTGCCTACCATGCTGCGAGAGCCCGATTAATATCTCTAGAATATGCTCCGAAAACCCATTCAGGTCTAGATAGTTTGGTCCACAACATCTTGGTACAAGATGAGGAAATCTTGACAGAGGAAGAGGCCTCAACTTTCTCCAAACTGAAGACTCGCAGAGAACAGGCAGATTACGAGACCGGATTCTATGGAACAGAGGAAGAATTTCTAGAACTAAAAGAGAAAACGAACGAACTCATCCGCAAACTAAAAAAAAATGAACCGAACTCAGGAAAATTTGAAGGATGAAACCGAGAAATGGCTGGAGAGGTTGGAAAATCGAATCGAAGACAGAGACTCTTCAGTTGAACAGATGGAAAACGTAGAGGCCTACAGAGATGACACATATCATTTTCTGGAGGAAAAAGATTTCATCCGGGCCTGGGAATCCGTTATCTATGCATGGGGAATACTTGAGACTTTGGAGCGTTTAAATCTCTTTGAAGAGAAGGATTAATTAACACTGCTGAGTAAAAACTCGATATGGCTGTAATTTCTTCGGTCCTGGCGATTATAGGCCTGATAATTTTAACCGTAGCTGTATTCGCCTTGATGGGTGCCGGCTCCACAGCCTCTGCTCTGGGATTAGGCGAGGGATTAACATCAGCTTTGACAGGCATAGGCTCACTAATAGCTTCCTATTGGCAAATATTTGCAGCCTTGTTTACTATAGGCCTGATAGCGATTGTAGCAAGAGGCAGTGGAAGTAATGGTTCAGCAGTTGATACAGCGATAGGCGCTGCAGAAGGTGTGAGAAGGGCGATGACTGACGGCGGAGAACCTGTGACTAATCCAAATCCAGATTCTAATCCATCACCGTCTCCAAGTCCTTCAGAGCCAGCAGATATACAGGACCCCACAAACCCATCTGATCGATCTGACTCTTCAGGTTCTTCTAGGAATAACCGAAACAATCGAGGAAGCGCTGATTACAGGCCTAGAGGAGATGAAGAGACCGCTAGAGGAAATTCACCACGCAACAGAAGTAATATAAATGGAAAAAACAACGTTAATAGTATGGCAAATGACTTAGATCTGTTGCATCAACTTATGGAAGACGAAGAAGAGGCCAAAAAATTGCACCAAAAAGTAACTGAGATGGAAGGAAATGAAGATCAATACCTCAAAGTAATTGCCGGTATTGAGAATACTCTACAAGAGTCGGGGGTATTCGATGAGCTGAATAGATTTGAAAATGATAATATTGGAAATGCTCAATTCTATAATGAGATGCACAAAATCGGTGAAACCTTTGCAGACAACTTCCACGGAAATGTTCCTGGAGTGGCAACAGGAGGAATTTTAAAGGGAACAGCCAATAATATAGATGAATTGATTGAAGCTGATAGTACAGGAGCAGACAGTGGACTTATAGCTCTGTATAACGGGCTAGTTGCACTAGAGCATTATATTGGGAAGCTCGACCATGTAGAGCATGAGATTACTGAGGTAGAAACCACCGAAGTGGAAGACACTAAGGAGGAAATAAACTTGACAGGAGAACTCAAATCACACCACATGCAGCACTTGAGACTGCTTCAGAAGCACTTAAAGTGATTTGAAACTCCACATATACTTTTTTATTCTTCTTAATTGATGTTTACTTATGAAAAATATCTGGACCTTCGCTTCCTACCCAACTGCTGCAGTGGCGGGTTATTTTGCCGCGATCCCTTTGAGAGACTTTATCTCTGCACAGTTAGGCCTGACTGAATGGGCTTCTACGGTCGTTGTTCTAGTAGCTGTAGGCCTTGTAGTAGGATTCCTGGTTGATGAGGTTATTCCGACCTACATTCATGATGTTCGTGATGGAAGAGCTGGTGACGGAGGCGGCGGTGACATCGGAGGAGGTGCAGACCTTGACGGTGGAGACTTCGACTTTGAATAAATTACTTCTATTTTCGCTGATTCTTTCAGGCCTGGTAAGCGGAGCTTCAGCCGACTACTATTACTATGATCAAGGTAACTCGATGGGAGACTGGAGTGTACCTCAGTTTGATTCCCAGGAACAGCTGGTCCAACAGTTCGTAGCACCTTTCCTATTTATCGTAGTACTTTTACAGTTCTCGCTTAGGAAGGCTCTAGCATTTACCTTTGCGAAGGATGATGAGTACGACCAGCCTTTCACCCGGAACGAGAAACCTGAAGTAAGCAAGGAAGCAACTGTAATGGCGGTTGCAATCGCTTTGATGATGGTGGCATCCCCTTACTGGGCCTGGGTCCAGGCCTTCGCCACAGGAATAGGAATCCTTGCTATGAGTGCGTTGGTACTGGTCTTCATGTTCTTAATCTATCTGTTTGTCAGGCCGTAACCCTGTACAATAAAAACAGAGGCCTCTCTATTGTTAGGTATGAAAGCCTGGAAAAGTCTGGCGCTGATTTTCCTGTTAATCCTATCTGTCTATACTGTCTCTGCTCAAGGCCTTGGCGGCGCAGATATGACTGTGGAGGAGAGTCTTGTGAATTTTGTAACCGAGGTTTTAGGTGTTTCAGTAACATCGGCTTCTGACGTATTACTTTACCTTGTGGCTCCGATTATCGGATTCTACTTCCTGATCTCAAACTTTGGGAAAGAAGGCTACAATCACTTCCAGGAAAGACTGGAGAGGCGAGAGTACTATGAGTCAGAGGAAGATCTACCGACGGGAATGAAATTATTCTCACTTATCACCTCATTCATAACCGTAGTATCAGTAGGAAGGATAGCGCCCAGCCTAATCCTGATTATCGGAGGCCTCGCATTTCTACTGGGGTTACTGATGTTTCTAGGCCTGTTCAACAGAGGAGGAAATGACAACAGTGGTAGAAATGGCGGGGGTAACGGCGGAGGCAATGATGGAGGGAATGGAGATGATGACAACGATGACGGAGGAGGTGCGACTAGAGGCGATTATATTGAAAGAGTTTCCGAGGCTGCTGAAAACGCTACTGGAGCGGCTGCAGACCATCTTGACCAGAGATATGAGGATCAAAAGAAAGAGGCCTTCAGATACTTCCAAGGCGATTTCCTGAATGAATTTGAAGCTGTTGAAAGCGATATAGTAAGAATCAGGCAGGATCTGAACCAGGCCGAGAACGAGGTCTCCAGTTCAAATATGGCCCGGGACGAATTTAAAAAGATGAAAAACCGGGCTAGAGATGCTTTAGGCCTAGTAAGAAATATGGGAAGAAAGAAAAACGATGATCTTTCCGGGCCTAAACCTAAACCTATAAATTATGACGGATCTGATCTTAGCAAATTCATCCAGAGAATGCATGATCCCTCTGGAGATTTAAGTGATAAAGGCCTGAGAGACCAAATTACAGCCTTAAACAAAGGCCTGGAAAGTCTGACTGATGATAGTAGGGCGAGTCCGCCTCATGATGTCTTCGATGAGGTTCATCAGGATATCAAGCTTATCACTGCTTTAGGACATTTCATGCATTACTACCCGGAATATGAAGAGCTTTCACAGAGTTCTGACGCTGCTAATGAATGCCTGAGCATTGGTGTGTCAGTAGGCGTAGTTTCCAGCCCTGTTTCTCCAGGAGATATACAGAAGTTGATGAATCTGGCTGATCCCAACCTCAAAAATGAGGTTTTTCAGTTAATCGAGAGGCTTGAGTCTCTGGCTGAGAAAGAGCTTTCAATTTCGAAAAACGAATTGAAGGCTGTAAAAAAGACGGTAAAGGATGATGGCCGGATCCATTCAGGCCTCAAAGATATTTTGCAGGACATGGCTGATGGATCGAAATATAGCACAGGCTCTTCAAGCTTGTATTCTGGACACAGAGGCTATCTAGAGGGAGTGGACGACTTAATCACAAAGGAGATACACGTTCGGATAAACAGGCTTGAGTCACGTCTTGGCCAGGATCAGAAATATGAAACAGAGACTTACGAGAGACTCAAGAAACTCCAGGAAAAGATTTAAATTGGTTACTTCTAGATAACGAGTATGCTTTCTGCATTGGTAAATCACTTTTTATCAACCGATGCCGACCGGCATTTCGCACGCACAGGCCTGGAAGAGGCTGATTTCATCTATGGTGGATCCGGTAACAGAGGCACAGCTGGTAGAGTAGTTAAGGAGGCAGAGGATCGAGGCCTGGGCATCGCCAATCTGACTTTCGATGATATAGAATCTGAAGAGGACCTCCATAATATAGGGGAGAAAATTGAGGGCAAAAAGCTTTTCTACAGACATAAGGCCTTCTCCAACGTAGATTCAGTTGAGGAGAAAATCGATTTACTGGATAATCTGAACGTTCTTGAACAGGAGTACAATGTCGAATTAATGAACAATCCGATGACTTCATTAGCTCACGATAGCAAGACCGTTGGAAAGAGATTAATCGATGAGAACCTGAGTGGTGATGCAGCCAGAACCCCTGAACAGTACAGTGAGTCAGAGGCAAGGGAAAAGGTAAGAGACAGGCCTGTAGTTTTGAAGCCTGACGAAGGAAGTCTTGGCAACGGTGTAACAAAGGCTGAATCAGTAAAGGAGATAGACCGTTATCTTCAAGGGAAAGATGAAGAAGAAATAGTATTTGAAGAGTATATACCTCATGACCTAGACCTCTCTGAGAGGCCTGATAACTTAGATGAAAAGTTTTATGAGGAAATACTGGATGAGTATGGAGAGAATATTGTTGATGGCAGAGCTTACATAGCAGATGGCGAAGTTGTAGCAGATACCGCTAGAGAAAATGATGAAGGCCTGGCCACAAACCTCGCAAAAGGTGGAGATTACACTGAACCGGAAGAGCTTGATGAGAAACAGGAAGAAGCTCTGGCTCAGGCCGCAACAGGCCTCGACTTTGCAGCTGTTGACTATGTACAGACAGATGACGAACTGATTATCTATGAAGTGAACGCGACTCCTGAAACCGATTATGAAGATGAGGTTGGAGGCCTAATTGATCAAGTAGTAGATATGTTAGATCCGGATAAAGAAACTGAAGATCTTAATGAAGCCACTGCTGAAATAAGTCCAAGCCCTGAATCAAATAATGGTAATCAGTATTCTGCAGCAGTTTAGTCCTCCGTAATTATTTAAACCACAAGACAGTAAATTCATGTTATAGAGGTTAAATCATAATATGGTTATGGAACAAATAATGACAAGCGCCATGCAGAATCCTGAGATCTTGGTTGGAGGAGCAGTTGTGGGATATATAGCTGGCTCTTTGATGACCAAGAGAAAGATGAAGAGGAGAGGCGGCATGGGCGGAATGATGGGGATGTAAAAAATGAGAGACAGAATCAGCGTCAACCTTTACGAACTTGAAAACGTACTTACAGAACTAGTTATAATTGCATTATCTCTAGGAGGCCTCACAGTCGCTGGATGGATACTTTTCGCCTCATCGCTGAATTACTCGGTGATTGAGTTCGGAAACATTATCCAGCCTTGGGTTACAATGCTTGCCTTGATGATAATCGGCCGCGAACTGTGGCTGATAAACAGAAAGTTCAGCTACTACCTAGAAAAAATGGATCAGGGTGAATAAAGGCCTTGACACAGCACGAGACAGCTGCCGGATTCTCGACTCTTCTAGAGACAATGGCTCAGCTGGACTTTTTCACTCTCGTGCTGCCGTTTATACTTTCATACACGGTTTTCTTCCTCGCATTAAAGCAGGTTAATCTGTTTACAGAACAGGACGATGACAACAAGTTTGCAGCTCTTATAGCCGTAGTAGCTTCGTTCTTTGTCGCACAGTTTATAGCGACAAACCCTTGGTACCAGACATTCTTCGTAGATTACTTTGGAACGCTGACGATAGGCCTTATCGGAATCCTAGGCCTCTTTGTCTTACTGGCTTTCGCAGGCTGGGAGAGACATTCAAGCTGGGCTCCAGCACTTGGAATACTAAGTATAGCGGTGGCAGGAGCAGCCTTTGTGAGCGCCGGAGGATTCGGAGAACCGTACAACATCGAGAATGATATAGTTACGGATGTAAACTGGGCGTCTTTACTTCTTGATACAGGCCTCATATGGATAATAATAATAGGAGGAGTGCTCTATTGGCTATCAAGCGATGGAGGAGGCGGCGGAAACGGCAATGGTCTGGCCGATATTTTAGACGCTTTAAGAGGAGATTACGATACGGAGTGATAAAATATGAGCGTTTTCTCTGAAATGATAATATACATGTCGGAGACTGACATCATCCATCTGTTTTTCCCGTGGCTTTTGCTTCTAGCCTTTACTTTCGGAGTACTGAAGAAGTACGAGTTCTTTGAAGATGATGAGATAACTGGAGCTGTATCCCTTTCAATTTCGTTTCTGGCGATAGCAGGAATATACTTCTTCTTACCAGAGAATATATTCGCAAACTTCGGAGCGATTCTGGCATTTGCAACGTTCGCGGCTTTAGGTTTTATGATTGTGATGGCAATTGCCGGAGTAGATATCAGCGAGATGGAAGGCAGAATTGGAAAGATACCTTTACTTGTTGGAGGAGGAATACTGGGACTAGGCCTACTTGTAATAATTTTAGGCGCATTACCTTTGCCTGATCAGGTTCTACAGCAAGTAGAGATCCCATCTAACCTGATAGAAGATGTATTCATGCCGATTTTGTTCCTAGGGTTTATACTGGCTGTAATAGCCATCACATCAATGTAAATAGCTCAGGCCTGTATCTTAGTTCTATTTTAGAAGCACTTTACCAGTCGCTCATATCTATATCTTCTACATCGTCTTTCTGAAGATCGGTGCTGGTTTCTATTCCACGCTCCTGTTTGATTTCCTGTACCAAGGTTGTCAGATCCTTGACATTTTCGACCAGCGATGGCAGAACCTGCTGGAAGGCCTTTTCCAGGCCTCCAATCCTGCTCTGATATGAATCGATGTGGTCTTCCATTTCATCGACTTTTTGGACGAACTGCTGTGAATCCTCGTCATCTCTAACCTCTAGCTCGCTGACACGGTCTTCCAAACTCTCCAGTTCATCTATTATTACATCAATTTCTTCGTAGACCTTGGAGAATTCGCTTTCAACCTGGTTGAACTGTTCGGCAACAATTGTCTCGATTAATTCCTCTACAGCTGGATCAATACTTCCTTGAGAATAATTATTGAAGCCTTGCTGGGGTCTCTGGCCTTGTTGTTGGATAGGTTGTTGCATATCCTGTTGGCCCTGAACCTGATTTTGTTTCTGTCCTTGACCCATTTGCTGGCCCTGATTCATCTGATTATCCATACTTTCGTTCATTGTATTCTCCGATTGTTGATCGTTGAAACTTTTATCGCTGTCATTACTGAATCCCTCATCCATTGGACTAACTGCATCATCCTCACTTTCACCTGAACTGTAGGCAGTCATAGCTTGAGGTCCGCCATCATCTGTAGCAGAAGAGGTAACCGTGTTGTTTACAGCTTTGTTTATCTCCTGCTCACTGTATCGGCCCTGCAGTTCTTCTTGAATCTCTTCCTCCGAATATCCTTGTTGAAACATGTTCTGAACTGTCCTCTCCAAACTACCGCCGGAGAGGCCTTGGTCTCCATCCTCTGATTCCTCATCATCTCTGAGCCTGCCGAAAAGTTTGAATTCCATAGATTACTGGACCTCTAACAATTATTTATTGGTCTTCTCTGCTTTTTAACTTTCTGTCTATAAGTTCTTCGACCTGTTCGCTTGAAAGTTTCTCTTCCTCAACCTTTTTCTCAAGCTGTTTTTCTGTAACAAAGTTTGAGTTCAACGGACTCATCAAATCCATATAGTTTTCTATCTCTTCAATCTCCTGAGAAGTTACGAACTTTCTCTTCTCTCTGTTAATCTCCTTGATATCGACTTCCAGATTCGCCATTCTATCCCTTAATTCCGACATCTCATCTTCAAGGCCTTGAACATCATCACCTATATTCGAAGTCTTATCCAGCAAAGTATCATCTAGAGTATTGACTCTTGCGTTAAGGTTTCTCAGCTTCTCCTCAAGGTCCCGTACACGCCTGTTAAAGTCATTGACCCTGTCGATTATCTGATTAATTACCTGTTGATCTGGCATCCTATCTTTTATTTTAGGAATACGTGAATAATAATGCTGGGATGACAGTACACGATAAAGACGTATTTGGATATGAGTTCGAGGAAGATACAGGAACAGTAAGAATCAATACACTGGGTTCAATCTATGGAGCTTCTATAGAGGATTATCCGGAGGTAATGGCCAGAGTCATTAATATACTTCAAGAAGTTCCGAATGCAAGCTCGGTTATTCTATCAGAATCTAGAGACTACGAATACGGCGAAGACCAGGTACAGATGCTGAAAGAGATCGCCACAACGGTTCAAGACATTTCAAACCAAGGCCTTCTAAGTCAGAACATCAGATCGGAGAAATGCGGCCAGCTATACGAAGAGCATTTACCTGATGTCCAGGAAACAGTATTTACAACCTTGAAACAGGATCCGGTGGGTGCATACGTAGAATTAAAGAGGAAAAAACGGCATCTCTCCCAGACAGAAGAATCATACCCTCAACAGAGCCGTTGCCAGAAATACTTTGTACAGGACGTCATTAACCCGGTGCTGGAAAGACTGGAGGAGACAAAAATAATTTCAGAGGCCTCAGAATATGTTACAGGCCATCATGTAGGAGATCGAGAAGTATACAGAGAGTTCTTCCATCCACTGGTAAGGCCTAACTTCATGCTTACAAAGTACATGTCTTTACCTCCAGAAAGAGGCGAAGAAGTCGATAGATATGATTCAAGAAACAATGTAGAGGTCTCGGTTTACAGAGTTCCGGACAAAACCAGGCCTATCTACCATGTGAATCCTCCAGAGTTCAACCTACCGGAAGAAGAGTACAATCTGCTTGATGCTGCGAGACGTTTCATGGCCTCACACGAACCAGGTAGCGGAGAGTTTGCCGAGCCTGAACGGATGCGGGATGTCTTCGAGAACATAGGACGCGATATGCTGCGAGACATAGCCAATCAGATGGGGGTCGACCTGAACAGGGAGGAGATAGAAGAACTTGGAGAAATACTTAACCGATATACTTCAGGCCTAGGAGTCTTGGAATTACTGCTTGCGGACCCACAGGTACAGGACGTCTACATCAACTCACCTATCGGTGGCTCACCTATCTACATCACACACGAAGAGTACGGAGACTGTGAAACCAACCTGATACCTACAAAGGATGAAGCCGAATCCTGGGCCACACAGTTCAGAATCCAGTCAGGTAGGCCTTTAGATGAAGCCAATCCCGTACTAGATACGGAAACAGAGGTTAAAGGAGGTAGAGCGCGTGTCGCAGTTATCCAGGAAAATCTTTCACCTGAAGGCCTAGCGTTCGCTTTCAGAAGGCACCGTTCAAGAGCCTGGACGCTCCCGCTTTTTGTGAAAAATGGTATGATCAATGCATTGGGAGCAGGCCTTCTATCTTTCATTGTAGACGGCAATAGATCTGTTTTGTTTGCCGGTACTCGGGGCGCTGGTAAGACCTCAATTCTCTCAGCCTCAATGCTTGAGATCATGAAAGATAACAGGATTGTAACAGTAGAGGACACCTTAGAGCTTCCTATACCTCAGATGAAAGATCTTGGTTACAACGTTGAGAGGATGAAGTCCCGTTCAGTTATTACACAGGTAGAGAATGAGATGGAGGCGGATGATGCGATCAGAACCAGCCTCCGTATGGGGGATTCAGCGCTTGTAGTTGGAGAAGTCCGTTCCGATGAAGCACAGGCCTTATATGAGGCTATGCGTGTCGGAGCGGTCGCAAACTTTGTCGGAGGAACAATCCACGGCGAGGACGCTTATTCTGTATTCGACAGAGTTGTGAACGATCTAGGGGTTCCTACTACTAGTTTCAAGGCAACCGATATCGTCGTCAGTGTAAACAAGATCAAGAGCCCCGATGGAATGGATGAGTACAGAAGGGTTACAGGCATCACAGAAGTTAGAAAGGAATGGACAGATGATCCTATGGAGGAGAACGCATTTGTTGATTTGATGCGTTATGACAGCGAGAAAGACGAGCTTGTTCCCACGGATACACTACTTAACGGAGAGTCTGTAATTATGAACCGAATAGCTGCAAATGTCAGAGAATGGAAAAATAACTGGGAAGCCGTCTGGGACAATGTAGAGATGAGAAAGGAGATGAAACAGACGATGGCAGATAAAGCAGATGAGACAGGTAACAATGAATTTCTGGAGGCTGAAATGACGGTAAAGGCAAACCAAAAGTTCCATCTTCTAGCTAACAGAGTAAATGAAGAGTACGGAGAACAACAGCCAGAAAGAATTCTAAGTAGATGGAAGGAATGGCTGGACCAACAGGGCTGAACAAAAAAGAGGATAAACGCTAATGGATGAAGATGAAGAAGAGAGGCTGGAAGAAATACTTGGAGACATTGACAAAGATGTGAAGATGCCTCCATACGACGACAGATCTTCTGGAGAGAATTTTTCAAGGCGTTACCAAGACTACAAGGAAGACGAGGCCGAATCAGAGCGAAAAAATTCCTACGAGAAACTTTGCTACCAGATGTCTTCGATTTTAGGCCTGAAAGCCGAGGAAAGCACAAAGAACAAACTCGATCCTGCTATAAAGTTGCTGGACTGGGAGATCACACCAGGGCAGGTACTATCAGCTACTATAGGAGTCTTTGCACTGAGTTTCGGGCTCTGGACTCTGGGATTCATACTGAACGAAGCTCTTGGTGCAGCCTTAGGCCTGGGATCCGGGATAATTCCTACCTCTCTCATTGGAATCATGATACTGGCTCCGTTCATGGCCGGAGGGTATACATTCTACAAACCAATATTCGACGCCAAGAGCAAGGTAATCGAAAGCAGTGGAGAGATGATCCTTGCAATTTTGTACATGGTTGTATACATGCGCTCCAGCCCTAACCTAGAAGGCGCAGTAAGATTCGCGGCCTTGAACCTTGAAGGCCCTATCTCAAAGGATCTGAAAAAAGTCTTATGGAGCGTAGAGGTAGGAGAATTCAAAAGAATAGATAGAGCTCTTGAAGATTACACTTCACGTTGGAAAAACTATAACAAGGACTTCCTTGAATCTCTTAATCTTCTGAAGGCAGCTACACATGAAACAAACCCAAAGAGACGTGAAAGATTACTACAGGACTCTATAGACAATATTCTGGACGGCACACAGGAGAAGATGAAACATTACTCCCAGTCACTGGAGACACCTGTAATGATCTTGAACGCCGTTGGAGCACTTTTACCGGTGCTGGGGATGATCATGCTTCCACTGATTTCTGCTTTCCTCGGAGGCCTAATTACTCCTTTGCACCTTGTAATCATATTCAACATCATGTTGCCGACATTCCTCTGGATTTTCATGCAGCGGACGTTAAGTTCCAGGCCTCCAACCGTCCAGACTCAGCCTGTAAGCGAGGAGTCACTGCCTGAAAGAGGTCGTTACGAATTCAGTTTCAGGGGGGAAAGTTATGACGTACCTGTATGGCCTATAGGAGTATCAATAGCAATTTTGATATCCATCTACGGCCTCTTAGGATATCTGGCTTACCCTCATATGTATCCTATAGGAGATCAGTCGGTAATCAGTCAAGCGCCCGGCTTCTTCCTTAATGACGGGGAAATCTCTCCTTTCCCTATGCTAGCAAGAAGTATGAGCATAATATTCGGTCTAGGCCTAGGGATAGGAGTTACAAAGATTCTAGGCAATCGCAGCAGACAGAAATCAGAGGAAAGTCTGCGTGAAATTGAATCAGAGTTCCCAAATGCTCTTTTCGAATTAGGTAACAAGATCTCCGGAGGCACGCCAATTGAGTTGGGACTTGATCAGGCAGCAGAATCGACTCAGGACTTAGAGATTTCGGAACTTTTCAGGCTCTCTTCCAGAAATATCAAAGACATGGGCATGACCTTCGAGGACTCAATTTTCGACCCAGACTACGGCGCCTTGACCCAGTTCCCAAGCCAGATGATCAAGACTGTTATGAAAGCCATTCTGGAGTCATCAGAGAAAGGCACAAATATGGCCTCAAGCGCAATGATGACCATCTCACGTTACCTGAAAAATATTCACAAAACTCAAGAACAGTTAAAAGATTTAATGCAAGATACGACAACTACAATCCAGATGTTAGCATACCTGCTAGCGCCGATAGTATCCGGCGTAGCAGTCGGAATGTCACAGACAATAATTGCAGGCCTGTTCCAGCTTTCAGAAAGCTTTGAAATCGGAAACAGCAATGTTCCTCAGGGAGAAGAAGCACCAGGTAACGCACCCGGAATCGCCGGAGGAGAAGAAACACTACCTCTGGACGTGGACTCAGCCATCCCTCCAGAAATGCTTCAACTTGTCGTAGGCCTTTACCTGATACAGTTACTGTATATCCTGGGAACTTTCTACATGAAGATCACTCGTGGAGAGGACCAGACCTACAAGAATATGTTCATCGGAAAGATAATGCTATCAGGAATGTTTTTCTACATGATAACCGTCACAACAATTAGCCTCCTGTTCGGAGGCCTGATGACAGGGGTGGCCGGGCAGTGAAAGGAAGAATAGAGTCAAAGTATCTTTTGATGATAGTACTGGGGGCACTCGCCTTACTAATTATAATGACAATAACCTCAGGCCTTGTAGAATCAGCCACAGAAAATGCGATAGCCGACGCATTCAACTGAAAAGACTTAAATTCTCAGAGAACCCTACAAATAAATGTGAAAACCTTCAAAGGCCAGGAAGGAACACCTATAGAAGCCATTATAGGCCTGATATTCGCACTCTTTATAGCAGCTATAGTCATAGTTTTGCTTTTCCCCGCACTCAGAGGTGCAGAGGATACAGCCAGCTGCGTAGGCCTGATGAGAAATATAGGTTCTATAATAGCTGACATAACAGGAGTATCAATATGCTGAAAGGAGATATAGGCCTGAGATCAATCTTTGCAATCGTATTAGGCCTAATGGCATTAAGCCTTCTAATCTCCGTTTCCTCCGTTGGAAGCCTTGGAGGCGCACTTCAACAAGGTTTTGATGAAGTAGGGACATACACCGACCGTACTGCAGAGATCGAGGATAAAGAAACTCTATCAGATCTAACTTTGTTTGTCAAGCACAGGGCAGCAGATCAAGGTTGCGCAAAGGTTGCAAGAGTAAATGCTGGAAACTGGAACAATGATCCAAGAGGCGAGTCGGTAGAAGGTTACCCAGGACTTTCAGAGGTTGAGCATTTAGGCCAGAAACCAGAGTGTTTCGGTGGGGAAGCAGGGATCATAAGAGACCCACCTATCTCTCTTGATCAGGAAAACCCAGATGAAAATTACATGACCGGTATATTTTCAAGAGAGCAGTTTGAGATAACAAATAACGATACTATATTTAATAGCGCTACAGGAAATACGTGGCTCGATTCAAATATCGCAGGATTCTACGATAGCAGCCTAAACAGCCTAGATGAAAGCATGGAAGTTAAAGAAGATGGAATTGGAACTATTACAGGGACTTTTATGGTTGTCGGAGGCATTTTAGGAGCTCCAGGCAGTGCTCCAGGCGCGGCCATAGGAGGAGCTGCTGGATATGCAGTCGGTTCTCTAGTTGAAGATGCATTCAATAATCTGACTCCGACCGAAACCTCTGAAGTGATAATTATTTTCCAGGATAACAATGTTGATTTAGAGGACCGTGTAAATGCCGAAGACTTCGAAAGCTTACCTGAAGACCCTTCAGAACTTGAGGACGGAGATATAGAAAATCTGCAGAAAAAAGTTGTGTTCTGTGAAGGGGATAAAGGATACGTTCAGAGCAATCGTGGAACGATAGCTAACTCTGACGGCGCTTCTTCACAGGAACCTCTATATCCTGTGATAGTGGTTGAAGAATCTAAGTATTCGGAATGTGAAAATCCTGACCTAGATCGAGCTGATAAAATTCCTGAGAATGAACCTACCTCTGGAAGAGTATTGTACATTACTGGTAGAACTGACAAAGATCATCCGTTCGTAAGAGGGCCTGCTCTCGGCGGTAGCGATAGAAATTTTGCATTTGATTTACATAATCTAAATGAGCAAGATGATGAACTAAACAAAATTGTTGCAAGTTCAGGTAGATCAATCAGTATTGAAAACAATCCAGATAGATCGACAGAATGTGTCATAGGTATGTGGGATCATAGGTCTTCAGCAGTCGATGCCACAGGCTACATCACAATTGAAAGAGGAACTAAAATCGACTATGACGGAGTCTTCCCTCCTCGATCATCATCCAGAATCGGAGTTGATAATTTGGAGGACAGAACCGATAGAAGTTTACCTCCTCGTCCGAGCACTAAGAACCTCTACGATCAGTATGCTCAAGAGGGATTCACTGGAGAGAACTGGAAGACGCCCCTAGGGACACTTCCTCTGAACAATAAAATACTGTACGACTATGGCGGAGAAAAATCATTCGAATTGTATGGGGATCTAATCTGTGCGCCTCACCACAATAATGAGGATTTCGAGAACGATTACTCTGAGTGGAGAATGTGCAGCGAGGATGAAGAAGTAGATATCGAAGGAAACACTTGGAGCTGTAATCCAGAAACTGGAGACTGGAAAACGTCAGGATCAAATTCATGTAGCGGCGACCTTAAGAAATGTCCGACAGGGCAGTGCGTAGCTGACCTAAGCAACTGTGCAGGCACTGGGCTTTGACCTCATAATAAACTTATATTTTATCCACATGTTACTCGGCCTAGTGAAATAAAAACCTCTCAACAACTACTTATTATATGGAGTTTTCAGTCAGAACTGTAGCGATGATTGCTCTGGGAATCATGGTTGTAGTACTCGTTTACACAATGTTTGATACATGGTTCACAAGCATAGGAAATGAATTCGTAGGTAATATCGAGTTTGCCTCACCCCAAGACTAACTTATTTCAACCAGAGTATAGAATAACTTGATATGAAAGGCCTGGATTCAAGCATTTCTCTAGTAATAGTATTGATGGTAGGTTTGGCTGCAATAGTAGTGGTATCTACACTACTTTCAGGGAATCTTTCAGGCCTACAAGAATTTGCAATAGACACTATAAGGAATTCAGGAGGGATCCCAAATTAGGCCTGTAGTAACAGTATTATTAGCGATCGTTATATCTGTTTTAGCGATAGTAGCAGTCTATACAGCTACAGATGTAGTTTTAGGTGTAGGCGGCGAACAGGTTAACGCTACTGGATCACATTTCTCAGGTTGTCTAAGTGGAAGCGAATGCAGCCTATTTGGTGGTGGCGGAGAATGAAAGGAGTTGAAGCAGATGCACCTGTATTCATAATTTTAGGTGTGCTGACGGTGCTGGTAGGCCTAGGCGTGGTTTTCGGGATCACGGAAAATTTTGCAGGCCAGTCAAACACGGATACCGAGAGCTCACTGAGTAGTCTTGTAGGCGATATAGAAGATAAATGTAGGTCATTAGATGAGTACAATACTATTGTAACATCTAAAAATGAATTTGAAGTTGTGGCCGGAGAAGTAAATCTCACTCAAGATACTGTAAGTTACAGAGGCGAACAGACAGATGCAATCAGAAATATTGAATGCAACAGGGATATAGATTATAAAAAGGACGGATCAACGGAAGATGAAATCGTACTGGAATCAGGTGTATGGGACATCTCAATCGGCGGGGAAAACGATAAAGTGCTTGTAGAGGTAGAATAATGTGAAAGGTCAGGCCTCTTACCCGTTCTCAATGATTGAAGCAGCTTTCACATTTCTAATCGTGGTTGGAGTGGCTTACAGCATGCAGGGATATATCGAGGATTACATTGCAGAAGAGACCACTGATTTAAGGGCTGATAGAGTCAAAAATGCTGCAGAAATGCTACAGTACTACCAGAGAGGCGAGGTGGAGGTAGATCTAAATTCTAAATACGAATACAGGGTATCAGGAACCACACTGTTCCTGAAGTTTGGAGAAACCGGACACAAAAGAGATCTCTGGTACATGAATTATGATTCAGTAAACGGGCCTACTGATTTCAGGGAGAGCTCAACTATATGTCTGAGAAAAAGAAATGGAGAGCTTGAATTGGAGGATAAATGCTGAATGGATCTTTACAACATAGTTACAAAAATCCCTTACATAATGATGCTAGGAGTAGGCCTAGTAATCGTTCTTCAGGTGTTTGTAGGAGGGTTAAACGATCTTTCAGTTCAGATAGACGATACCGGTCTTGAAGAATATGACAAGGCCTTAGCTGCTGAGGGAGTACTTAATCTTGGGAATAGAAGAGGATTTGTCCCGATAGAATACTTCGAAAATGAAGGAGAAAATCCCGGGTTTGAACGCAGCGGAAACAACTGTTACTTTGATGAAGTCCAGGCCTTAGACGGTAAAAACCTTAGTTTCAGGATTACTTCAGAGGAGTTAGGGCTAGGCGATGAGTTAAAGTGTCAGGGTATAGCACCGCCGACAGAAGCTTTACATACCAGAGTTTTACTTGAAGATGAAAACCTGGAAAGGCCTGTACCTGCGACGGTGTCGATCTATGAACCTTAAAGGCCAGGGCATGATAATTGAAATCATAATCTTCGGGGTCGTTATATTCCTGTCACTGGCGATGTTTTTCCTGCTTACAGTCTCAGACTCTGTCGAACAGGAAAACGTAGAGGAACGTCTGGACGCTAAACTTGGAGCAGTTTCAGGAGAAGCAGCAATGACTTACATATTAAACCAGCATATTGACCAAGAGATTGATTCAAGATACTATTACAATGTGAGTTTCATGCAGATAGCACAGGCCTATTTTTCCACAAGTGAAGATATCAGGATAGGGACTATCAACTCAGAGTATGAGACAGAAATTATAGATGGTTTTGAGTCCGGAAACCTTAACTCATATGAATTCGTAGGTGAGGGAGACCAAGATTATATCTCAGCTGATTCAGAGTACCCTATCGTCTTTGAAGGCGATCGTTCGCTGAAATTGGCGACAGCAGGCCTATCAGGAAATGGAATTAGATCGGATTCAGGCCTTGAAAACTATCCAGGTCATGGAAAGACTGTCTCTTGGAGAACCTACATCGATAAGTTGAATCTGAGTGATACATCAACCCGGTTTGAGACCAGGCTGGGAAGTAAATCAGACGGGGTAAGGGTTATCTATGACGTGGCTGAAAAACAGCTGAGGCTAGGTAATGCAGAGGTATCAGAGCCAGTTGACTGGAGTAAGTATATGGATACATGGATTTACACTGAGGTGGAATGGGATGAAAACTCGAAGACGGTAAGAGTATTTGAAGACGGTTCCAGAGACCTGATCGCGGACATAGAACATGAGGAGGTGTCCGCTGATAGTTCCCAGATATACTTTGGAATCAATTCAGGTAATGCTGAAGATTCAATAGTGTACATAGATAAGGTGATGATTGGCGGTAGAGAAACACTGGATAGGGCGAAAGTGAAAAGCGATCTGAAATCATATCTGAAACACCGTTACCCGGATTCAAACTCTAACCTGGGATCTAAGATAAATTACCCCGGAACCAGGGCAGTATTCAATATCAGTCAGGGGAACGAATATATTTCACACAGAAACGGCGAATCGATCCATGACAGAGAATGGAACAGACACACCAGAAAAATCCCCACAAGCGACGGAAATGCAGAGGTAGAACTATGGATAAAACGCTGAAAGGATCACTGGAGGGAGTGCTTCCGATGACAGGCCTGTTAATACTTGCCGCAATACTTGCGACTCAATCACTTCCTGTCGCTGAAGCATTAGCCTCTGTACTAGATGAATCATCAACAGAGATATCTTCAACTTCAATCTCACATGCGAAAGGAGATTATATAGGGGATAATTTCATTCCCGATGCCGCTAACTACAGCATAAATAACGGAGCTTACTTCCTGGGAAGAAACAATGCAGGAATAAGCTGGGAGCGCCCGCTAGATAGTCCTTCAGAGATGTATGCCAAAATGGAGGATAAATGGATCGAAGAATCAAACAACCGGCTATCCAGTTACATCGAAGACAGCACCGACTGCGAAATTGAAAACAGATTAAATCTAACGATTTACCCTGATACCTCACAAAGCACCTTACTTAACTCCCGAATTAACAAAACCAACTTTTCCGTAACCAAGGAGGCCTCAAATAATGCATACAGCGTTAAATGCTCGACTTCCAGATACGACAGAAATGAGTATAAATTTGCCGGTTCATCACCAAATAGATATGCCGCATTAGCAAACTTCACCGCAGAATTCTTCAACGAGACTGATAGATACTACAGACAAGCAGATATCAAGGAAAATTACAGTTCATCAGACACAGATTGCCCTGACGATCCTGATACAGATGAAGTTGAAAGAGATGCTGTGGAAAAATATGAAGATGATACGCCAACAATTTCGGATTTTAAATCAGAGATTAAAGAACCGGATAATACCTCTTTCAGTGGATCGACGGAAGATAACTTTGATAGAATTGAATTAGATTCCGATGAAACAGGAGATACATGTAAATATGATTGCCCTGGAGTAAACGAAACAGGTTCATGTTCTATAGGAAGTGTAACCAAGAAAACAGTAACAATTGAACCAACAGATTCCAGCATTGAAATGGAGATAATTGGAGAGACAGAACTAAACATCGATAACGCCTGGAGAAAAATCAGAATAAATGTAGACGAATATTTATTCAGACACGATTAGAAATTTATAACTCAGGCCTGAAAGTTGAATTAGGTGAACTAGTAGTGGCAGAACAAGAAGACGACAATACAGTATACGTAGGATCCAAACCAGCAATGAGTTACGTTCTAGCAGTTGTAACCCAATTCAGCGAAGGACACGAAACAGTACACATCAAAGCACGGGGAAAAGCGATCAGCCGCGCTGTAGACGTTGCAGAAATCGTAAGAGATAGATTTGTAGAAGACGCTGAAATCGATGATATATCCATTGGAACAGACGAAATCGAAACAGACGAAGGCGATGAATTGAACGTCTCAAGCATCCAGATCAACCTCACACAGCCCTAGAAAAGGCCTAAACTTTTTCACATATTCTTGCCTCTCTTTTTTTTCCAAGACTTTTTATACCATCAAAACAATTCCTAGTTATATGAATAATACTAAAGGCCTTTCACAGATACTTTATCTCATAATCGCAGCATCCGTTTTAATGATTGCAGCCCTCTCAATGGTCTTATTGCTTAACGAAGGCCTTTCTGGAATCATAGAATTCGGAGGTGAAGCTGAAAATACTGGTTGCGAAAGAGCGCTTCAGGCGGCCTGTAGTGGTCTAGCCGGAGGCCAAACCGTCGAGGTTCCATCCAGCTGCGTCGACGCTAACAACAATGTAATTCCACCTGCGTCAACAGGAGGAACAGATATCATTGAAGGCGGAACTCAAGATCCAGTTGGAGAATTAAGTTGTGTAGGGCCAGAGCCAGACACGGATAACAATGGATAAAACGATAGAAGTCGTGCTGGTTGCAGTAGTTGTGATAGCGACTGCAGCTATCCTGCTTTTCATATTCACCGGAGAAAGCACCAATTTCAGCGATTTCCTAACTGATTCCAGAGAAGGTGCAGAATGTGAATTAGCAATAAACCAGTGTGACGAACAGGCCTTCAACAATAACAACTGTTCAGAAAAAGGTTATGGCTCTTTCTCCAGTCTAAACTGTGATCAGAGCAGCGGAACAAAACCTGAGCCGATCCCTAATGGATGAATATTATTCTGAGGCTTTCGCTCTCCTGGCAAAATCAGGTTCCTCCAGAGAACGGTCCTGAGAATAAAATCTCCCTCTATAGAAATAATCATTCTCTGGAGAATCATAATTTGTAGAATTTAGAAGAATAGTTCCGTTTTCCTTACTGATAGCGGCATTTGAAAAGAAGTTAGAGATATCCTCTACACCGTCTACCGGATGTGGGCTTTGAGAAGCATCTTTCCATCTGTACGTAGCAATCTCGTCTCCACTATCCTCATGCTTTATACTATTATCATAGGGTAAGGGCTGTTGATCTATTGCTTCAGAAAGATCTTCTGCAAACGGCGACAGTTCAGTTGAAAAGAAAAGTTCTCTCAAGTTAGACTCATCCGCCACCTGAGCAAGTACTTTCTCATCACCTTCATAGGACAGATCAGGGTCTAGTATCATATAATCTACACTCTGTCTATCACCGCCTTCGAAAAACTCAGATTCTACAAAGATATCTCCTCCATCAGGTTTGAAAAACAGATATCTCTCGGTTGGGGTCTGATCCTCCCTCCAAATATTCTCGGGACCAAATATATTCAATGCTCCCTTGACCTTGCCATTATCATAATCAACCTCAACTGTAACCGCTGTAGAACCCTTGTTTCCGGATCCTCCAAACCAGTCAGCATGAAACTGATCAAGATCTCCTGACAAACGCCTGTGAGTATCGTGGTAATCTGAAGTGAGCTCGTCCTGCGGTATATCGAAATCCCGAGAATCAGAACCATCTTGCGAACCAGAATCCGCAGGAGGGCCTGATTCAGATCCAGAATCCGGTTGAGTATCTTCCGAAGAAGACCCATCCGAACCATCCAAACACCCTGCTAAGGCTCCTAAAGACGTTCCACCTACAAAACCACCGAACTCCCTCCTGCTAAGATCTTTCATGTACAATCTTAAAGTATAATAGAAGGTTTAAAAATGTTGTGTTATTTCAGAGTAACGATTGATTAAATGAGATTTCTTATCTCCGAAATAGATTCTATGTCTGAAACTTTCGCTGTCGAGAGCATTGGGACCTTATTCATTGTATGAGAAGTGTTAGGCTTATCTTCAGTACCCATATCCTCGCAGTTACCGTGGTCTGCAGTTACAATCATCTCATATTCAGAGGCCTCGACTTTCTCCACAAGTCTTCCAAGATTTTTATCGACTGCCTGAAGGCCTTTGATCGTCGCCTCTAGATCGCCAGTATGGCCGACTAAGTCACAGTTCGCATAGTTCAACATGATGAAGTTCTTTTCTCCTTTTTCTACAGCTTCTAAAACTATATCTGTAATTTCCTCTGCATGCATTTCAGGCCTCTCGTCGAATGCCCTGATTTTATCGCTTTCTATGAACTTTCTTTCCTCCCCCTCAAACTTTAACTCTCTCTGGCCGTTGAAGAAGTAGGTAACATGAGGCTTTTTCTGGGACTCCGCCACCCTTAATTGCGTCATTCCTTTCTCAGCGATCTCCTCTCCTAAAGTATCTTCGACAATTTTTTTGTTGAATAAAACAGGGTTTTCAAAGTCATCTCTGTAAGGAAGCATCGACACAAAGTTAGGCCTAACAGAGTTTTCAAATTCAGTGAAGTCTTCTTTTAGGAAGGCCTCTCCTATCTGTCTTTCCCTATCTGCTCTAAAGTTATAGAATATCAACTCATCGTTTCCATTAATTCCGCCGAAATTCTCTCTAACCGAGGGCTGAATGAAGTAGTCATATTCGCCGTCGTCATAGGCCTTTTCAACTGCCTCTCTCGGATCTTCAAACTCAAATCCTTCTCCCAGAGCCATAGAGTTATAGGCCTTGTGGGTTCGTTCCCAGTTGTGGTCACGGTCCATGCTGTAGAACCTGCCCATGACAGTAGCGATGCTTGCTCCTGTCTCTTCAGCATGTTTCTCGATTTCCTCTATAAATTTCTTGGCAGACTTGGGATCTACATCCCTGCCGTCGGTAAAGCAATGAATTTCGACCTCTACATCGTAGTCTGATGCGATACTCATTAAGGCCTTCAAGTGATCTATGTGGCCGTGAATTCCGCCATCACTTATTATGCCAGCGAGATGGACTTTGGAATTATTTTCTTGCGCTCTTTTCAGGCTTTCTTTCAGGGCATGTTTTTCTCTCAGCTCATCTTTTTCGATCGCTTGGTTGATCCTGGTGAGTCTCTGAGGTACTACTCTTCCCGCGCCCATGTGAAGATGGCCGACCTCTGAGTTTCCTGTATATCCTTCAGGTAATCCGACAGCAGGGCCGGAGGCCTCTAACTCCTGAAAACCGTACTCATCCATTAGGTAATCCAGTGTTGGAGTATCCGCCTGTTTGAAAGTGTTTCCTTCCGTTTTCTCTCTGAGACCTAAGCCATCGATAACTACCAGAATCTTCTTCATGATCATTATTTGAAAAGGCCTGAATTTATTAGATGTGATAGAAAAGTTGTTAGGCCTCAGTGAATAATACTTTTAAGTTTTGAACTTTAATCTCTTCATGTGATTTTATGGGAGAGAACGTGATCTTTGGAGGCGAGGACGATGACCAGACATCTCTGGGAGACGGAGAAGAAGAAAGTGAAACAGAGGAAGTAAAGAACCCAGAGGCTGGAAAGGAACAGCAAGAAGAGCAGTCAGAATCTGAAGATCAGGAATCCCAGGAAACCATACTTGGCCCAGAGGAATCTGAAAGTGATGATGAAGATGAATCAAGCGAGGAGTCCGAGGCTGAAATTGACAGTAAAGGCCTGGAGAATCTGAAGCGTAGAATCAGCGATATGGAAGATGAACTGTCTGAAATTGATAATTCAGAGATCGAGATGCTGAAGGACAGGATTGCGGAAAAGACCTCTTTGATCGAGGAACTGAAACAGAAGATAGATTCACAGAAGTCAACTGATGAACTGGAAAGTGATATTGAGGACTTGAGAGAACAGGTATCGGATCAGAAAGAATCGGATGTAGAGGAAATTGTAAATTCAGAGATAGACGATTTGGAGGATAAATTAAATTCCAGGATAGAAGAAGTAAAGGAAAAGGCTTCAGATTCAGATAATGAGGGCCTAAAAGAGTTCCAGGAAAGTCTCGAGGAATTAGAGGAAAAAGTTGATGAAGCAGGAAGAAAAGGCCTTGATGAAGAATTCAGCGAATTAAATGATGATTTCGAGGACTTGAAGGATCTGGAAAAAAGGGTAGAGGAGATGGAAGATCCCAAGTTGGAAAAAGAGATTAATGAGTTGGAAAAAGAGTTTGAAAGCCGATTCGAGAGCTTTGAATCAGATCTTAATGAAATGAGAGGGGCAAAAGACCTTGAGGATATCAAAAAACGGCTTGAATCAGTTGAAAGCCAGTTAAGCGAAGCAACAGATACCGAAGATCTGGAATCAGATATAGAAGGCCTCAGAGATAAGATTTCCGACCTGGCAGAACACGAAGAACTTGAAGAACTCGAGGAACATATCCAGGCCTTGAAAGATGATGAAGAAGATACTGAAGGCCTTGAAGAAATAGAGGAGAGGTTTGAAAAGCTTGAATCAGAGATAGGAAGTCTCAAGGATAAGAGCTACAGCGGATTAGAGCTTGAGCTGGAGAATCTTAACTCCAGAATTGAAAGCTTGGAAGGCAGAAAGTTTGATGATCTTTTAATTAAGGTAGAGAACCTTGAGAACAAGGTCGAAGAGCTTGAAGGCTCTAAAGATATGGAAAAGTTCAAAGAGCTTAAGGAAGATGTAAACGACCTGCGAGGAATAGTTTCAGACTTCAAATGGCTTTTCAATGACTTTGACGATCTTGCAGAGCTTAAACTGCTTTCACATGATGAATTCAAAGAGCTTAAATCAAAAGGAAGTTCTGAAGACGGTCAAGATGTAAAAGAGCTGGAATCAGAAGTCGAAGGCCTTAGAGAAAAAGTCGATGAACTCGAGAAACAGAACGACAGTGATGATTCGAAGCAGTTGAAGAAAAGCATATCAGCTGTCAGAGGCCGGATAAAACGCGTTGAGAAGAAACAGCAGAACGAGCTTGAAGCTAGAATCTCTCGACTTGAAGAAACAGTTAGTGAAGATGACTTAAAGACTATAGTAAATGAGATGGAGCGTCAAGAAGAAGAGATCAATGAGATACGTCAGGGATACGTTGAGATGGGAGAAATGATGGAGCTGATCATGGAACAGCTCAAAGCTAGGTAAAGCTTCCAAGGCCTGACTGGCGGGATTCAATTGCTTTCTCTAAATCCTTAATCTTAGATTCTACTCTGTCATTCGAAAACTCTCTCTTATTTACCAGTATTTCCGTTATTTTTTCCCTATCAGGTTCTCCATACTCGAACTCTGCTTTCTCTACAGGAGGATTCATGAAGAAATCATAGACCGCCTCAGGACTGTTATCAGAACTCCATTCAAAGTCCTCATCATCCATCAGGCCTTCCAGAGAACCATAATCTTTCACCATTTCAAGGCCTTTTTTCGGCCCAATTCCATGAATACCATCGTTGAAGTCTGTGCCCATAACCATCCCCAGCATCACCAACTGCTCCCGTGAAAGGCCTAGCTCTTCAAGCACTTCTTCAAGCTCAATTCTTTCCTGCTTAACCTCTTTTCTCTGACCGGAAGAAGTCTTCCGGGTCTTTCTTGAAGTGAGGTTTCTGACCATTTTATCCGCTCCAAATAACATACAGTCCCAGTCCTGAGACCCTACAGCATAAACCTCATCACCAACCATAAATGCGGCCTGAGCCTCTCCCTCACTTGAGGCCTGAACCCAAGGAATACCCATCGCATCCAGTAGCTCCTTCGACTCTTCAATCATGTCGCCGGTCAGCTTTGAACTCTGGGTCGCCTTCGAGTAGGCCTCAGAAATTTTACCCTCTTCCTTCAACTTTTTCCATTCCTTCTCTGCTTCCTCTCTTTTCCTTCTTCTCTCACTTGATTCTTTCTGCTTTAGATCAGGCATAGCGCCATCAAATACATAGACAGGCCTGATATTTTTCTCCAGCAAATTGATGTTCCTGTAGAAGAGGCCTGAAAGGTGAGAGGTAATGTTTCCATCGGAATCCTTTAACGGGGTGCCGTCTCTCTGCCTTATTATTGATAGAAACTGGTAAAGCGTATTCATCGCATCGATCGCAATAACTCTATCATTTAAATCCGAAAATTCGATTTCCTCAGGCTCTACCAGTTCACCAAGATTTACTCCCATAACAGAGAAAAATTTAAGCCTCCAATCATATAATTATGGCTGCCATCTGCGATTACTGTGGAAAAAGAGAAGCTGGCACAACCTGTGAAGTCTGTGGATCAAAAATCTGTAGAGAAGATAATTTAGAATATGGTTGTAAGGCCTGTAACGGCGGAGAAAAGACATTCTAAAACTACATAATAAATTAATTAGATCTAAATAGATACATATGAGCCATGATATCAACATATATTATCATTTTGACGATGAGAAAGAAGTTTCACAAGATAGAGTTAAATCTCTCTTTAATTTGATTTCAAAAGCCGGATGGGGCTTTGATTCTAACGATATTAGGGATGTCTACACGGAAGAGACAGATTGGAATTTTTGATGTTCAATTTGAAGAAGCATTAGAAACTATTTCAAGCCAGTCCTTTGTTGGAATGAGCTTAGGCGATGGAGATATAGAAGGTCATGTATTCTTCACAGAAGATTATACCAAGATTTATTTTCATTCAGTTCACTTCAGAGACAGCGAAGACTTTGGAAGAGATGGAAATGAGAATTCCAGAAAAATAACCGAATTATTAGAGCATCTCTCCAAAGAGCTAGATTTCGAATGGATAAGCGGAGGAAAAGAGCACAAATCAGGCTCACATGACGAATATTTTGATCCAAGTGACACAATTCTCTGGGTCAATTACATACCTGAAGTTTCAATAGAAGATTTTGATCTATCTGAGGCCTTCAAAGCAAGGGAGATTAATGAAGTCTTATTTATCGTAACAAGATTAAATCCTTACAGAAAACCAGATAATATCGAAGAAATTGAAGATATGAAAGAAAAAATCGCGGCCAATATTCAGGACAATTGAGGCCTACAGCTTATCAAAATGCTCGAGTTCGTAGCTCTGGATTCCTTCAAGCTGTTCGAGTTTCTCCTCAACTGCGTCAGTTCCGCCTTCTTCATCGGTCGTGATGCATGAAACTTTGACAGCTTTTAATCCAAATGCAACGTCTTCTTCACCAATATCGTTTACATCAAGTAAATCCCTGAGCTGGTCCTTGATATCTTCTAGATCGGTTTCGTCGTCTTCCGGCATTACCTTGTAAACACAAGCAATCTCTCCCATTTTATCTAATTCACCTTATAACTACAAAATTGGAAAGAAAAAGTTAAAATATGAGCAGCCTAGAAAAATCTAGTTTAGGCCTGTCCAGTTTAAAAAACCGGACTCACAACTTGAAACTAGAGGCCCGCATGGTCTAGTGGAAAGACGGCACCTTGCGGAGGTGCAGATCCGGGGTTCAAATCCCTGTGCGGGCGCTTTCAGCGTCCTCCTGGCATTTGATAAGAGAAGCTTCATGAGCTGAGAGCTTCGGGTTCAAATCCCTGTGCAAGCGAAACTTCTGAAAGTTTCATCATCAAAAGCCATGCAGAAGCATGGCTTACAGAAACTGTGAAATACTTCATAAGACGGTTCGTTCATTGATCCCCGTGTGGGCGAAAATAATAATTTGGCCAAATTCAGGCCTGAGATGCCTCGATATTTATATTGAGTTCTGAATAAATTCAGTTTATGGATTTTAGCTGGGATAAGCTCAGAAACTGGACTGATATATTAGTAGGCCCGGCTTTATTGATAATTCTGGTTGTTATTTTGATGGAGATTTTCCTGCCTGATCTCGCCCATCGTTACCATACCGCTATCCTTGTAGCTGATTACTCTGCGATTGCAGTATTTGTAGTTGATCTCGGGTTCAAGTTCCAGAGAGCATCTAAATGGAAGAAATTTCTGAGAAAGTACTGGCTGGAAATAATTGCGATAATGCCAGGATTCATAATCTTCAGAGTACTCGATGCATTCTTCGTAGTCACAAGAAGCGCAGAACTCAGTCAGGACGCAATACATTTATTGACAAGATCTGAGAGACTTGCAGTAATAGCAGGAGGAACCGAGCTGTCTAGAGCGGCAAGATTCGAGCGGGTGATGCTGGGATTCGCCAGAACACCGAGGCTTGCCAGAGCAATAGACTTCTTCAAACCTCCAGACAATGAGTAAATATGAAAATTAAAATAGAAGAGAAAATTTTTCAGGCGGAACTGGCTGATAACTTTATCTCCAGAGCTATAGGCCTCTCACTGAGAAAAGAGGGAAAAATGCTATTCAAGTTCCCTAGACCTACAAAAGCAAAAATCGATATGGCATTGCTTTCAAAGCCGCTTTACCTCTACTTTTTCAACTCAGATAAAGAACTGATTTATTCAGAAAAAGCCGAGCCCTGGAGCTGGAGTCCAGATACCTGGAATTTTTACAGGCCTGAAGCGAAGTATCGGTATCTTCTGGAGAGCTTCGAGGATCTGGAACTGAAAAAAGGCGAGAAACTGGAGATCGAATAAATAAGAATTCAGGCCTGAAAAAATGTTATGGAACTTTCAAAATTCTGTCCAAGATGTGGAGAGGAAACAACTCAGTTGTACGGCGAAAACAAACAGCTCTGTGGCGATTGCTTTACCGAGGTAAATGATCTTATCGAAGCTCCAAGAGAGATAGAGATCGAGACCTGCAGTGTATGCGGTAGAATGAAGGAGAAGGGAGAATGGATAGAGGCCTATACTATTGAAGACCAGCTGGGAGAGGCCTTCTCAGATACAGCAGAGAATTTCACGCTCAAGCTCCAGTACTGGGAAGAAGATGAGGAGTTTTTCGTCAGACTTCACGTCAGTGAAGGCGAATTAAAGGAGCATCACGATGTGAAGGTTGAATGGAGTCAGGATCAGTGTCCTGACTGTGCACGGTTCCAGGGCGGATTCTTCAAAGCCAAGATCCAGTTAAGGGGCGATAACGTTCAGAAAATAGCAGATGATATTACAGATAAAGCCGCTGAACTGACAAACAGGAACCGTTCAGACTTCCTATCCAACATGGAGCACAGAGACGGCGGAATCGACTTCTACCTGTCAACGGAGAAAATGAACAAGAAGATTCTCTCAATGCTTCGAGACAATTACAGGCCTGAAATCGAGAGAAGCTATGAATTGGTCGGTGAGAGGGATGGTCAGAGAGTTTACCGAAATGTTGTATCAGTTAGACTGCCGGAAAGATAACCAAACCAACTATCTGTTTAAAAAACTTCGATCAACAATTCTTAATTACAGATGGCAGATGATGAAGAACAGGACATAGGACGTGTAAAGACTCCAAGAAATGAACAGGTCCTAGGAATCGTGCTTAGAAAAGTCGGCGGCGGAAAATACAAGGTATACTGCACCGACGGAAAGGAGAGACTCTGCCGCATCCCTGGATCAAAGAAGAGAGGCCTATGGGTCAAAAGAGACTCAGTAGTCCTGGTAGAACCATGGGATATACAGGGCGACGAGAAAGGAGACATAATCGAAAGCTATTCTCAGGCCCAACAGGACTGGTTAGAAGAACGTGACTATCTGGATGAAATCAAGGAATTCCTTTAACGCCAGAGTTATAGTTCTCAGGCCTAATTAGTTTTCTGTAATGGTTGGAGAAGACGAGATATATCCGCGGCGGAAGGAGAAAAAAAGGCAGATGTTTGATTCTTCAGAGGCTCAGAAAGCCGTAGAGAACGTATTGGATGACAGTACTATGGACGCTCTTCTCAAAGCCGCTGACAGAAATTTGATAGACAGAATGCACGGCATCATCGAGTCCGGAAAGGAATCCGCGATTTTACTTGCTGATACCAGCCAAGGCCTTGCAGCAGTAAAAATTTATATGAAAAGAGCAGGTGCATTTAGAGAGATGCATCAGTATCTCCGCGGCGATAAAAGATTCAGAAACGTGAAGAAAGACAGAAAATCAGTGGTAGATGCATGGGCAAAGAAAGAGTTCAAGAACCTGAAAAAGGCCTCTGATATTGTAAGATGTCCGGAAGTTTACGGATTGCAGAAAAATGTATTGGTTATGGAGTTTATCGGCGAGGAGTTTTCACCTTATCCAAAGTTGAAGAATGTTAATATTGAGAACCCTGATCAGGCCTTAAAACAGAGTTTAAATCAGATGAAAGCTCTATGGGAAGAGGAAAAAATTGTTCACGGTGATCTTTCAGAGTACAATATACTGGTTGAGGAAGATGAACTGGTCTGGATTGATTTCTCTCAGGGAGTTCATGAATCACATCCGGAGGCCCGAGAACTTTTGAAGCGGGATGTGGAAAATGTTGTGAACTTCTTCAGATGTCAGGGCGCAAATCTGGAAATGGAGAAAGCTTTAAATTCATTCGATATAATTTGGAAAGCATAAACAGGTTAACATAATTCATGGAGTTAAGGATTAACCGCAATCATGTTATCTTAATAGGCCTTTCCCTAATTTTCTTGCCTGTTCTCATTTATTCTGGGTCAACTTTAATTATTGACTCAATGGTTAAAGACATCCAAGTACAAAGCTCTAATGTAGACTCACTGGAAGGTTCGGGATTAGCTCAAAGAATGAAGCTGGCGGATATCATGGCTAAGGATCTCAGATCATTCACAGATATTTTTTATTTTGAAAACTCCAGTGTAAAGTCTCCAGAAGGATTTGTAATGGATAGCTGTCACACATCAGGAGTGTTTAGAAAATCATCTGACTTCACAGACTGTGAATCAGAGAAGGATATAGTTGGTCATCAAGTTTTAGCATCAAACTTTTGGTTGCTTCAGAGATCAGGGAATCTAGAGAAATTTTACTCCAATGAAACCCTGAGATCAGATTCCACAGATTTATTCCAGAGACTTCAAGTCTATGAGTCCGTATTTGGTTCTAAGGAACCAGAGTGGAGCGAGCTTGAATTTGTTATGTACAACGAAGATTCAGGTCTTTATCTAGTTGGAAAAGGAACCAATGATATAACAATAGACGGAGAAAATTTTAATTCAGATAGCGATGGATACTGGACTCATGTTGACATAGATCTTGACTCAGGGATACATTCGATCTCCTCAAGGAATTCTAACTTGAATCTACACGTCAGGCCTCCGCTTCCAAGGGAAGGATATGATCCTTCCGAAGATACAGTAAAAATAGAATCTCGGCATATTGATACCGAACATTATTTCGATAAAGCCTATGTTAATGATGAGGAAAACACCTATACTGTGAATATCAGCAATGAGAGCAGAGAAGTTGAATTAAGTGATCCTTCATATATTGAAACATCCTTTGAGGGTAAAAGCGGCAACTTTACCGTTGTTACAAGATCAGAAGATAGAGATATTTTCCAGGAATTGTCATATCTTTCAGGCCTCAATAGAAAGCAAAGTAGAATTTTGTTCAGATTATTGCAAATCCACATAATTTCAGGAGACATACTCCCAGTCGTTGATACAAAATATTCGGAAATCGGGACCGCTATGAACCTTTAAATTCCGTTATACCCGGGCGCTAAGGCCTTAATTCGGGTTTACAAGGTATAAAAAGGTTGGCTCCGTTTAGTTCAATGTAGGTATGAGAGAGCTGCGTGTACCTGAGGAACGTGTCGGAGTCTTGATTGGTGAAGGCGGAGAGACCAAGGAACGTATCGAGGAAGATACTGATACAGAGCTTGAGATCGAAGATAACAATGTCAGAATTGAGGGCGGCGCACTTGATGAGATGACCTCTCATAAGATGGTCAAGTCAATCGGCAGAGGATTCAATCCTGAAAAGGCCTTCAAGCTTGCTCAGGAAAACTATGAGTACCACCATCTAGATATCAGTAAGTTTGCAGACACACAGAACTCTCAGGAACGTTTGAAGGGTCGTGTCATCGGCAGAGACGGAGAGGCTCGTGAACATATTCAGAAGATGACTGAGACTGAAATTTCAGTTTATGGAAAGACGGTTGGATTTATAGGCCCTATTCAGAACATTGAGATCGCACAAGAAGCTGTCAAGATGCTGTTGAATGGACGATCTCATGCGACAGTTTATGATTATCTGGAGAAGAATCAGTCAAATATCAGAAGGTGAAATAATAGATGCCAAATGGAGTTGAAGATGAAATTGAACAAGAGGACGGGGCAGATCACAGAGAAATTTCTGTAGCAGAGTTCTTCGAGAAGAACAAGCACCTCCTCGGATTCGAAAACGCACAGAAATCCATAATAACAGTAGTAAAAGAGGCCGTTGACAACTCACTCGACGCATGTGAGGAGGATGAAATCCTCCCGGAGATACATGTTCTGATTGATGAAATCGGTGAAGACAAATGCAGAGTCGAGATAAGAGACAACGCGGTAGGCCTTGATAGAGAGACCATTCCAAAAGTATTCGGTAAACTTCTCTACGGTTCAAAGTTCCACAAATTACAGCAATCCAGGGGACAGCAGGGAATTGGAATTTCAGCTTCCGCAATGTATGCTCAGCTGACGACAGGAGAACCTGTAACAGTTTACTCGAAGATGGAAGACGAACCATGCCACAAATTTGTTGTCACAATCGACACAGAGACCAACGAACCAAACA
>ERZ1034573.37-NODE-37-length-33879-cov-25.276667_pt1 | contig 33879 bp, 35 predicted proteins | sample MGYA00520641_ERZ1034573 | MGnify/ENA primary metagenome ERZ1034573 (study PRJEB33760, sample SAMEA4777724) | hypersaline lake metagenome | biome: hypersaline environment; feature: brines | place: Spain | collected 2014-08 | depth 0 m ...
ACTGAGCTACCGGCCCGAGTGATACGTGTCTTGTCGGGTATCTATTGTTTCCAAAGTAAGTTTTATAGGCGGTTGCGTTTTTCTGGTTTCTGGGATTTAAGTTTTGAGGCCTAATTTTTTTGTTGTAGCAAATGATAGGTAATTTTCCGCGCGGACAGGATCTGCAGGTGTTCTTTGAGGATGGTGACCTGGAGGCCTTGTATGGTGGTTCTCTGGAGGGGCCTCTGTATGATTCCCATGATTCCGGGGAGGTCGGTGATCTGGTACTGAGGTATGACAGCGGTTACGATGCTTCGAGGCCCGGGATCACGAGGGAGAACGGTTCTATGGAGGTCGTTGTCGGTGATCGTCACCTGAATGATGTGAGAGATGGTGAAACGTTCAGTTCGAACGGTGGTCGTTACCAGGAAGTCCCTATGGATGCTTCTGTGGAGCTGTTACCGTCTGAAGACCTTGACGGTTACAGAGAGGTCTATGAGTCATTGAAGGATTGATCTCTGGAAAGTTGAATTGAGTAATTGAAGTTGAATTAAAGGAGAGAGGGAAAAGGTAGAAAGTTTATTCTTTGAGCTCTGTTTTTCTGATCTCGAGCTCTCTGAATGGATAGATCTCGTTGGCCTTGTCTCTGAGGTCTTCCTGTACTTTGTCTAGGAAGATGTTTTCCATGAATTCGTTGTACATCTGGTTGGAGGCCTTTTCGTCGAGGATGTCCTGTAGTTCGTTTCTGACTGCGTTCAGAGTGGATGAACTGGTCTTTTTGAGTGTTCCGCCGACGATCTTTACTCTGACTTCTCTGTCGTCTTCTGTTGTTACGTCGTGTACGAGGTCGAACCTGTCAGATCTTTTTCTGATCATCCTGGATACGAATTCGGATGAGCATTCCATTCCGTCGATCTCCGCAAACGCTTTGTTTCCTTCGACTTCTGTAACTTTCAGTGAGATGTCTACGTAGTATTTGTCTGTGTCGTCCATGACCTCGTTCAGGCTTTCCTTGACTCTTCTGCCGACTACCTGTGAATCTTTCTCTGCAGGTGTCTCAGTGATAGAGTCTACGTTGAAGATGTCTGGCGCCTGAATCTCGTACCAGTTTTTCTGAATTACAGCCTTAGCCATATCATTCCTAACACCTCAAAACTTTATAAACACTCTACCTCGGAAATGCTCTCCAGCAAATTTTTTTCTCTTGACAACTGTGCTGGATTAGTTACTAAAAGTTAATCTGGTTCAGGTTCATCTATGCAATTCAAAACTTACGACCCGGAAGAAGACGATTATCTGCCTGAACATTATGAGAGCCTTCTTGATAGGCCTGAAGATGTGGAGAAGTATCGAGAGGCTGTCGAGGAGGCTTTATCCGATGCGGAGGAGGTCTTAGGTTTTTCCTCTGATGTGGAGATAGTCTTCGGACTGGCTAATCCCGAGAAAGTGAATGAGCGTTGGGATTTCGAGACCGGTCTGAACTTCCATGTCCACGGGTTCACCTACGGTTCCTGGTTCGACGACGTGGACAGGGACTTCATCTTCCTTTATGCCGATGATTCAGAGAATGGCTGGGAGGCAGCTTTGAAAAACATGACAGTACACGAACGCGCCCATATAGATTTCTACGATAAACACAGCGATGAGGCCTTGAGGGAAAGGCTGAGAGGTTCGATGTACGACAACATGCTGTTTGAAGGTCACTCGACGAACTCGGCCGCGAAGGTAAACGAGGTGAAGGGTTACGGTCACAGCCCGGGACACAGAGAGCTCGGGAAGATGGATCCAGAAGTCCAGAAGCTGAGAGATGAGCTGGAGAAGACGAGAGAGGAAAGCAACCTCCTTGACAAAGGAGGAGAGGACTGGGACGAACAGGAAGGCTATACCATGGCCTATGAGATATTCAACTGGGTCATAGAGAACAGAGGCCTCGAAGTCAAAGAGCTTCCAGAGCTTTCACAGGAAGAAGTACAGGAACTAGTCGATGAAGCAGTAGAAGAACTCTACACGTGAACAAAGAACGGAAAGGCCTTTTTCAGGCCATCTCCTCGCTTATCCTGGTATCAAGCTTGTCGATGAAGGCCTGTTTCTCGTTTTCAGGTATCTTGGCTCCTGCTGCGATGTTGTGGCCTCCTCCTTCCCCGTCAACTTCCTCACATATCTCTCCGACTATCTCCCCGAGGTTAAGGCCTTGTTCTACTATCTCTTTGGTCGCACGTGAAGAGACTTTCATCTTGTCTTTCTCTGCCTCTGCGATACCCATCACTACGGGAGCGTCGAAGTGTCCGTTGCTCATAGTTATTGTGGTTACTGTTCCTATGAAGTCGTCGCTGATCTCGTCTTTTCCGTCTATTACTCCTATATCTTTCTCGTAGATCACTTCTTCGTTTCCGCGGTTTTCGTCTACGTAGCCAAGGGCTGAAGAGATTCTCCGGCCGTACTTTCTTGAGATCTTTTCTGCCAGATCGAGGTCGTTTTCAAGTAGAATTTTGACTCCTTTCTTCGGTTCGCCGAGTCTTCCACATGCGTTGATTATAGTGGAGAACTCGTCGATTTCGTAACCGTTTCCCAGTGTGTAGATGTCGTTCAGGAGCTGTTGGACAGGGAATCCACGTTTTATCATCGTATGGATCAGTTTCTTCTCCTCTTCCGGCGTCAGATCTGCCAGTGTACGGAAATCTCCGTTGTCTCTTATGTCAAGGCCCGCGGATTTTACCAGCTGGATGGCGCCGGACTCATCGTTCGATACTCCTTCAAGATGGGGGTCTGTCGTATACATCAGGGATTTCTGCAGTGATTTTGTAGTCCTTCCGTAGAGGTCAAGGCCTTGCCTCTTTTCGACGTAGCCGTTCTCGATCGCTTCCTCTGCAAGTTCTTTGTTGAGGCCCATGAACTCTCCTTCCTGTTTCTGGACGTCTCCTGTCGCTCCGATAAGTGCGAACTGTACAAGATCTGTGTTGTCTTCAGAAACTGCTTTGGAAAGTAGATAGGTCATTCCTGCGGCGGAGATCGCCTCTCCTCCATCATGCCCCAGAAAATGCGGGTTCATGTGGATAAGACTGTCGAGGCCTTCTGAGTCCTCTGAGGACAGGGCTGGCTCGTGGTGATCCGAGATTATTACCTCCTTGTCCGTTTCATCGAGTATGTGTTCTTTGATGAGTTCAGACTGGCCTGAGCCGATGTCGACGAACAGTAGAAGATCCTGATCTTCGTTTGCTATCCTTTCGATCCCTTCCTCGTATAGCTGTTTTACGATCTCGTACTCGAAGTCTTTACCTTCTCTTTCAAGCATCCTGTGGGCTATCGCAGTCGCTGATATCCCGTCGGCGTCGTACTGTCCAATCAAACGGATCTTTCCGTCGTATTCTCTTATTTTCTCTGCTGCTGGCTCTGCTGCTTCTAGAATATTCTCGACCATTGTAACTGGAAATAGGCCTAAGTTTTCTTGAACCTTACGCAGAAAGCTGGATGAAAGTAAAATTAAATGAAAAAAGATGTTAGAGAAGGCCTTTACTCGTCTCTCTCGTACTCCCAGTCCTCTGGGATGTTGCCTTCTTCTCTGTGGTAGTCAGCGACTTTCCTGACCTTCGCCTCTGTCAGTTCGAGCTGTCTCTCAGCTTCCTGGTCGTTCTGGTTCTCATCCAGGTGTTCCTTCATGTTTTCAGCTTTCTCTACGAGGTTCTTCAGGTCCTCAGGGATCTCGGGAGCAACATCTTCCTCCTCCAGAATCTCTGTAACCTTCTTGTCTGTGATCTGTTGAACGTCAGGGATACCGTATTCGTCCCTCAACTTCAATCCTATCTGTGCAGGATCGAAACCGTCCTCACGAAGCCTTACAACGAGGTCCTTTACCTCCTCAGCATCGTAGTCGATCCAGTCAGGCTGCTTTGCGTCAACAGGTTTAGAAGATCCAGAAACGCCTCTACCGTCAGAATGCATTCTTGTCATATTCAAAACTCACCTTCGTGAGTTTCTGCAAATTCAGAAATTCTTTGAATTTCGTTCATGTTTATCACGTTACCGACCCGGTCAAGCCTCAAAAGGACTTTCCCGGTCTAAAATAAAGAAATGCCTTGAGTTTTTTAAACCCACTATCAACTAACATTTTCGGAAGATCAGACATTTGTATTTGAGGAAGTCATAAAAGCATCAAAAGGGTATAGTTGTGCTATGAGTAAAGGCCTTGCCTCGTCCACAGCTTTCTACCTGCTGGGAATGGTTTTCGGACTGTTCACGATACTTTACTTCGGGATGGAGGTCATACTCGAGATCTCACCGGCTGTCAAATCTGCCATACTTTTCATTGCCTCGATAACGTTTTTCTCGGCGACAGGCCTCGCGGAATCGAAATGGAGGAACATCCCGCTTTACTTCCTTGCATCGGTCTCATACCTGATATTCGCGGCCTACACACTGGTGAGGTTCAACTTCGGATCAGCAGCCACCTTCCTGATACTCGCAGGGTCGACCGCAGCCTTCCTCGCAGCAGGATACATGATAAACGAGAAACAGGTCGCCATACCAGAGAAAAAGGCCCGTTACATCGTAATAGCCGGGATAATCCTGATAACAGGCCTCTTCCTCTTCGATGTATCAGGTCCGCAGGCAGAGGCCGACCTCACACTGAGGAACTCGGTCAACATGACACAGGGAGAAGAAACAGCCATAGGAACAGTCCAAATCACCAACGACTTCATCCTGCCAAGAGCCATAGAACTGCCGGAGTACAGGGCCTGTACAGAAGGCCCTTCAAGGGTAAACATGTACGCTGAAAGAGAAGGCGAGACAGTACAGGGCAAAAGCAAAATCGAGATGGAACTAAAGGCAAGGCTCTACGGCCTACAGACCGAGAACAGGACATCACAGGCCTTCACCATTAGAGAAACGGACAGATGCGTCGAAAAAGAAGGCCAGATATCCGTATATGAATCACAGGGCCTCGACTAAAGCCTCAAAAGAATTTTACTTGTATCTTCCTCTCTTCTCGACTTCCTCAAGCTGTTCGAGGATCTCATTCCTGTTGTCGGGTCTGTAACCATCCAGGAAGCGGTTCCAGGCCTCTTCAACAACAGCGGGGTGTGAACTGTTCAGAACCTGTTTCAGAAGGTGGATGTCCACGGCCTTGTCCTCTACCCTGTCAGATCTGAACGAGAGGCCGAAATCTATCAGGTAAAGGCCTTCATCGACTAAAGCGTTAGAAGTGGTCAGGTCGCCGTGGATGATATCTGCCGAATGCATCTTCGCTATGTTTTCCCCGTATTCCTCCAGTAATTCGGGCCTTTGATCTATCTCTTCCTTCAGAGGCCTTCCGTCGATCTTTTCCATCTCTATCTCCGCTTTTCCTGTCTTTTCAGGCCTTGGAGCCTTTACTCCGTACTTTATGGCTTCTTTCATCAGTTTGACCTCTGTATCTGTACGTTCTTCTCTGATCTTGTGGTCAAGTTCTGGGTGCCGGTATTTTTTCTCTTTTCTCTCCTTTAGAACCCTGTCATCTGTTACTGTGACTGTTGCTTCTGCGCCCTGTTCTTTCATTCTTCCTGTTCGTTAAGAATTTTCCTAATTTCTAAAAGGTTTCTTCTCCGGAGTTCGTCCTTGTAACTTGGATCCTCCATTACTCCCTTGATGTGGTCTGCAAGTCTTTCTGAGGCCATCAGATCAGGTACTTCGACATAGGATACGTCATCGACGAACTCTGCTCCGGCTTCCATTGTCTCTGTCCTTATGATCTTATCCGCCTCTGTTTCCAGGTTGATGATCTCCTCTGAAACACTTCTAACAGGTACTGTCGACAGGATAAGGTCTGCCTCTCTGTAACAGGCTTCCTTCCAGGTTGATTCATCCATAGCATCGCCGAAGACATAGTTTTCCTTGTCCTCGATCACATCGTTTATCCTGTCAGGGTTGTTCTCGATCACAACGAGATCTTGTTCCTCCTCTTCCAGTGCCTCGACTATCAGCTCTCCCTGCGTATCGTATCCCACCAGTATGACATGATCCTCAAGGTCTCCGGTACTGGTCTTTTCCCTGACCTTCCTGTTGCTCGGCTTGAAAGGCTCGAACCAGTTCAGCTTCTGATGGATCTTTTCTCCATGCCTGCTGGTGTAAGAAGAGATCAGGAAAGAAGCCGAGGCAGCAATTATAATCCCCTGGAAGGCCTCCTGACCTATAAGCCCTGCTATAAAGGCCTGGATGGCGATAGCCAGTGAAAACTCGCTTATCTGATCTATGTTAAGTCCTGTAAGGTGTGCGGTCCTCTTGTCATAACCCTGTGCTATCAGTACTGTCATCGCGACTGCAGGCTTGATAACCTGGGAAATGACAAGCAGTACGACAGCTATAACGAGGATCTTCAGGCTCGGGAAGATCACCAGAGCTCCGATAGACACGAAAAACAGTACTGAGAAGAAATCCTTCAGAGGCTCCATAGTATCTATAACCTCGATGTTGTAAGGGAACTTTGAGATCGCCACACCTGCTGCAAAGGCTCCTACAACAGTCGAAAGGCCTAAAGTCTGTGCAACAGCGATGAAACCTGTCAAGAATCCGAGGCTTGTAAGAACCATCAACTCTCTTTCCTGATCAATCAGCTCTGCTATCTTGCTGAACAGATAACGTCTTACCAGGCCTGCGGCTACCAGAAGGCCTATACCGAGCACCATGTGGTTTATGATCGTCTGTGAACTGGAATGCATAGCGTTCAAGGTGATGACTGCAGTGATCGCGATCAGATCCTGGATCAACTGGGTTGACTCCGCCAGTTTACCGTGTAAGATATCTATCTCAATCTCCTTGTTCAGCAGCTGCATCCCGATCAGTGAGGAACTCAGTGAAGTCGTGATACTGAGGTAAAGAGAGTCCATAAGGTTCAGGTTCAACATAAGGCCTGCGAGGAACGTTAGAAGGCCTACCATTGTGACCTGTACTGTTGTCATCGCCTGGCTTTCTCTTACAACGGTTTTCAGCTTCTCTGGCTCCAGTTTCAATCCGAATATGAATACAAGGAATGCGATACCTATCTCAGCCAGCGAGTAGAAACTTGTAGGGTCTATGAACTGTCCTATTACAAGGCCTGAACCGATATAGGCTGGAAGATATGGGTGTGAGTATCTCTCAAGTACAAAGATCAGTGCTGAAGATATACCGAAGACTGCTGTCAACAGGTAGAGTATCTCAGACACTTCTGTCACCCCATTTTATCCTTTCTCTGTCCTTCTCTACTTCCTCGTGGAAAAGCTCTTCGTCTTCAAGGAAAAGTTTGACGTACTCGCCCATCTTCTCGCCTACCAACTCATTTTTCTGGATCACGTAATGGGCACCCAGATCATAAAGCTCCGCAGCCTCATCAAGGTTCGAGGCCTTGACGAACACAGCAGCGTCTGGAGAGGCCTCCTCCACGATTTTCCTGTTAACTGTGAAATCCGGTACCAGGCTCATAACGAAGTCCGCCTTATTTATCTGGGAAGCATTCCTGATCTCTCCGTGACCGAAATCACCGTAGACATACTCGTAACCGGATCGGCTTAACTCGTTGACGTTAGCAGAGTTCCTGTCCACAACCATCACATCCTCAAATTCATCCTCAAGGATCTCAGCAGAACGCCTTCCGATAAAGTCATAACCTATGACCAAAGCATGGTCTTCCAGGGCCTCGACCTCGACATCATTTTTCGCCTCGGAATCGATCCTGGCCAGAACATGCTCAAAACGCCTGTAAAAATTCTCACTGAAAGCGATAAAGTACGAGGAAAAACCAACAGTGATGATCATCGTCAAACTGATGAAACCAAAGATCTCCGGAGAAATAAGGCCTTTACTGACTCCCAAGGCGCCGAGGATAAGAGAGAACTCGCTCATCTGGCTCAGATTCAGTGCAGATTTCAGAGAAGTCTCAGGCGTAAACTTCAGACGGTCTATGGTGAAGAAAAGGACTGCAAACTTCCCGATCATCAAAATACCGGCAGCTACAAAGGCCTCAACCATGTAAGTCGATAAAGCATTTCCTGTAAGGCCTAAACCGATGTTGATGAAAAAGACTGCCATGAAGAAATCAGTCAGAGGCCTTATCTCTTCGATCAACTCGTGGCTGTAAGGAAGCTGTGCCAAACTCAGGCCTGCGAAAAAGGCTCCAATCTCGGTGGAAAGGCCTATAGAATCCGAAAGAGTGATAAAAAGAAAGGCCCAGGTAATCCCGTGGATGAAAAAGGCCTGACGGTTCTCAGATACCTTCCTGAAAACTTTTGGAAGCAGTTTCTGAGATGAAAGGTAGGAGATACCTGCTATTATACTTATCATCACTCCGATCTCTGCTATGCTTACTGCAATCTGTGAAGGTGTCGAAGCACTGGTAGAAAGCAGTGCAAGAATCAGTACGACAGCTACGTCCTGGATCAGAAGAACTCCGACACCTATCTTACCTGGCAGCGTCGAGATCTCATCTTTAGATGACAGAAGCTTCACAACTACTGCTGTAGAGGAAAAAGTGAAGGCTGCGGCCACAAAAACCGATTCCATGAACGTAAAACCGAAGGCCTGACCTGTAAGATATCCCAGAAGAGCAGATACCGACATCTGTCCCAATGCGATAAACGTGACCTCCCTGAATATCTCCCTGATCTCGTCTAGTTTGATCTCTACTCCTATCAAGAAGAGGAGGAAGCTCAGGCCTATCTCTCCGAGTAGCTGTGTTCCTTCGGTTTCTACTATTATGTCAAGGAAGAAAGGTCCCAGTAGAAGGCCTGTGAAGATGTAAGCGATGACTGTGGGCTGTTTTGTTTTTCTTGCGGCAGTTCCCAAGATAGCCGCTGTAGTTATTATCAGTGCGAAGTTCTGCGCCCATCCTGATGCTAGTACCATCTATTTTTTACCTTTTCTTTGGTTCTGTAGTAGACTGATGATGCTTTCAGGTCAAAATATGTGGATAGTTATTTTTCAAAATCTCCCTGTGGATTTATCCTTCTTCCTCTTCTATGTATCTTCTTACTTCCAGCAGGTTCTTTCTCCGGAGTTCATCTCTGTAGCTTGGGTCTTTTATCACTCCTATGACGTGTTCGGTTATCACTTCCGATGAAAGTATATCCTCTACGCTCACGTAATAAGCCCCTTGATCCATCAGTTCTGCTGCCTCTTCGATATTTTCTGATCTCAGCATCTTCTCAGCTTCGGTTTCAAGATCCAGTATTTTCCTCGAGATCTGTATCAGAGGCACTGTAGAGACTATCAGCTGTGCTTTATCCGCTCTAGCTTTCTGCCATACTTCATCGTGCATGACATCTCCGTAGATATAGTTTTCCTCTCTTTTCTGGAGTTCAAGGATTCTCTCAGGGTCGTTCTCGATTACAACAAAGCTTTGATCGATTTCATTCAGGTTCTCGGCAATATTTTTGCCTTGGATATCGTAACCTACAACTATGATATGATCCTTGATTCCATCTTCTATACTTCTCTTTTCTTCGATCTTCCTGTCCGTACTGTCAAGCACCTGTAAAGCAGAGAATTTCTCGTAGAGCAAATCCTTGTTCCTGCTGGTATAAGCAGATATTATCATGCTGGCGGTAGTGGCCAGGATAATGGATTCGAACATCGTGTTGCTGATCCTTCCAAGTGTATAGCCCTGGATCGCTATTATCAAGGCAAATTCACTCACCTGATCGATACTGAAACCGGTCAGATAAGATGTACGTGAATCATAACCCTGTTGAAGCAGAGGAACAACTGTAACTCCCGGTTTAATAACGTTTGTAAATACCACTAGCACGAAACTTGTCATAAATACTTCGATAGTCGGGAAGTTCAACAGAGCGCCCAGTGCTGTGAAAAATATTATCGAAAAGAAATCCTTCACAGGCCCTAAAGTATCGATCATCTCACTGTTGTAAGGGAATTTCGCAGCAGTGAGGCCTGCGGCGAAGCTTCCCACGATTATGGATACGCCGAGGTTTTCAGCGACCAGAGCATAGCTTATCAGGAGTGTGAGGCCTGTCAGCATAACGATCTCTGTGCTGCCTTCCGCCTGTTTGATTACGAAGGGATAGATCCATTTCCTGGCGACTAAAGCAAAAATCACTATCGCGGATGCGTAGGCCAGGCTGGTAAGTATGGAAGCCGGTGTAAGAACCTGGTTGATGAGTATGGTCGCCATCACCAGTGCGATGATATCCTGTATCAGATGGATGGATTCGGCCAGTCTGCCGTGGATCAGATCCAGCTGTACTTCGCGCTCTATAAGATCTAGGCCTATAAGCGACGAACTAAGGGATGCAGCTATACTGAAATAGATCGCGTCCAGACTGGTAAAGCCCAAAAACACTGCAGTTACATAACTTGAAACTCCTACAACCGCTACCTGCATCGTTGTAGCGGCCTGACTTTCTTTTGCCACGGATTTCAGTCTTTCAGGATCAAACTTCAGCCCGAAAACGAATACAAGGAAGGCTATCCCCAGCTGCGCTAGCTCAAGTATCTGCGATTCCTCTATAAACAGGCCTGCGATGATACCAGCAAGTATATACGTCGGTATAACTGGCTGGTTGAACTTCTTCGCTGCTGCCAGGGCTAAAGACGTCACCCCGAAAAGCACGGTCAGAGTTGTTATCAGCTCGCTCATTCTCTACTCCTCCAGTAAATCCTTTCTTTCTCATCCTTTATTTCCTCATCAAGCACTTCCTTATCCTCCAGGAATATCTTGATGTACTCTGCGGTTTTCTCCCCTGAAATAGTGTTTTCCAGGATCACATAATCTGCCCCGAGATCGTAAAGCTCTGCTGCATCTTCAAAGTTCGTAGCTTTAGCAAAGACTGTCGTTTCAGGGCCTATATCACTTAGCATCCTCTTGTTCACGTTCATATCAGGTACAATACACAGTACAAGTTTGGCCTTATCCAGTTTCGAGGCCTTCCTTATCTCTCCGTGTCTGAAGTCTCCGTAGATGTATTCAAAGCCTTTTCTCGAAAGTTCCTCGGTCTGGGAAGAGTCATTATCGATAACTACAAGCTGATCGAATCTATCATTAATTACTTCTACTACAGGCCTTACCGTCTCATCGTAACCTATAACAACCGCGTGATCTTCGAGAGACTCGATCTCTACATCCTGTTTGTCTTCGTCCTCGAAACGTTCGAGAAGGTGTTCAATCTTCCTGTAAATCTCTTGGTTGTAGTTGATAAGGTAAGTCGATAAGCTCATGGTTACAAGAGCCATCATGCTCAGGTATCCCAGGATATCCCCCTTGATGTAGCCCTGAGTCACAGCGATACCTCCTACTACCAGTGAAAACTCACTTACCTGGGTCATATTCAGGCTTCCGATAAAGCTTGTCTCAGGGGTGAACTTCTCCCTGTCGATAAGATAAAACATTATCAGGAAGTTCCCGACCATCAAAACACCGGAAGCGAGGAGAGCCTCCTGCCAGTAAACCAGAAGGTTCTGAGCGTTTAGAGAAAGGCCTATCGTCGAGAAAAATATTATCATGAAGAAATCTGTCAGAGGCCTGATTCTTTCCTTAAGTTCTGTGTTGTAAGGGATCTGGCCCAGGCCTAGGCCTGCGAGGAAGGCGCCAACTTCTACTGAGAGCCCTAGTGACTGGGAGAAGGTGATGAAGATGAAGGCCCATGAGATCCCGTAGAGGAAAAATGCGTGTTCGTTGTCCGCTATCCTCTTGAATACTTTAGGCAAGATGTATTTGGATGAGGCGAGAGATACTGTAGTTATAACTCCGATCATGACGAGTACTTTTGCCAGCGTGAAACCGATCTGACCGGGGTTCGTCAGGTTTCCGGAGCTGAAAAGAGCCAGTATAATTATCAGGTAGATGTCCTGGAGGATGAGAACTCCTACATCGATCTTACTCGGCAAAGTAGAAAGTTCATCTTTTTCGGAGAGCAGTTTTACGATTACAGGCGTTGCACCGAAGACGGTACACAGTGCTATAACGAGCGTCTCCATGAACGTAAAACCTAAAGCATAGGGTATCACAAAAGCCAGTGCAGTCTGTAAAACTGTCTGCAAGATAGCTATCCGGCCTACAGGTTTCAAAATTTCTCTGATATCGTCCAGTTTCATCTCGATACCTATCAGAAAGAGCAGGAAACCTAGGCCCAGTTCTGAAAGTATCGCTATCAGTTCTGTCTCAGAAACAAGATTCAGGAATACAGGTCCGATTATAATGCCGGTGAACAGGTAAGCGATAAGCGGAGGCTGTTTGGTCTTTTTAGCGATAAAAGCTAGGACTGTCGCAGATACTATGATTATCGCAAAGCTCGGTGAAAGTATCGCTGACTCTGGAGTCATTCAATCACATTTTCCAGCTCCGCCTTTGAGACGGGGCCTTCACGATGAACTTCTACTTCCCCGTTATTAATTTCAACGATAGAAGAAGTCTCCGAGGCCTCAAGTTCGCCAGCATCAAGCACATAATCGACCTCATCAAGTAAGGCCTGGGAGATGTCTTGAACGCTGTAAGAGGTCTCCTCGCCGGAGATATTCGCAGAAGTAGCGGTTATAGGCCCTACCTCAGCAAGCCTCGAAGCAACCTCGCCCGAGGAGATCCTGAAGACGAAGTCCTCGTTCAAAGCTGGTGGAAGGCCTTCACTTTTCCTGGCTACAAGGGTCATAGGCCCGGGCATGAACTCTTTGATGACCTTCTTTTCTTCCTCTGAAAGATCTCCGTAACTTTCCGCCGTCTCAAGAGAGTCAACGATCGTTGTGAGGCCTTTACTCCGAGGCCTGTCCTTCGCCTCGTAGACCTTCTCCACGGCGAAGGCGTTCGTCGCGTCCGCAGCGATACCGTAAGCCGTTTCGGTTGGTAAAACAACTAAACCGCCGTTTTCGATCACTTTTTTCGCTTTCTCAAGGTCTTCATCTGAAATTTCAGAACTCATAGAACTTTAAGTGGAAAACAGTTTCAAAAAAAGAACGATTACTGGATCCAGTCAACCTCGACCTGGTCAGGCCTCCAGTCAGGCTTCTTCCCGGACTCAGTGATAGAAGTCTCCCTACCTGCTTTCAACTCGATCAGGCCCTGGTGTGCGATCATCGCGCCGTTGTCCATGCAGAACTCGGGCGGAGGGAAGTAGGCCTCGGCGTCTCGCTGCTCGCACATAAGCTCCACCATCTCTCTGAGCCGGGAATTCATCGCCACACCTCCTGTCAGAAGGGCCTCATCCGATCCTTCCTGCGCCATCGCTCTTTCCAGTGCTTCCACCGCTGCCGAGTATGCGTGTTCCTGGAAGGAGTTGGCCAAAACCTCATCCTCAACTTCCCCAATTTTCCTCTCCGCCTCTGTTGTAAGGCCTGAGAAGGAGAAATCCATACCCTTGATAGGGTAAGAAAGTTCGATTATTTCGTCGGTCTCCTCCGCCAGGTTCTCGATCTCAGGGCCTCCAGGATGCGGATAACCCAGCTTCCTCGCCAATTTGTCAAGAGCATTTCCCAGCGCGATATCCAGTGTTTCTCCCACGACTCTGTACCTTCCTGACCTGTAATCAAGTATCTGAGAGTTACCTCCTGAAACGTATAGCGTTGTGGGATTTGAGGCCTCAGTCGTCCTCGTTCCTATGGAGATATGTGCCAGACAGTGGTTCACACCGATCAGAGGGATATCATGTTTCTTCGAAAGACTTCTCGCCATCACAGCACCGATATCGAGGCACTGAGGAAGGCCTGGCCCCTGTGAGAAAGCTACAGCATCTATATCCTCAAGATCAAGATCTGCCTTCTGCTGAGCGTTGTTGATCAACTCTAGAGCATGCTGGTAATGATGCTCCGCAGCTTTACGGGGATGGATACCTCCTTCATCCGGCTCGAACATATCTTTAGTATTCGCGTATACCTCGTCCTCGTCGACGATCCCGATACCCAGAGTATGTGCCGTGGATTCGATCCCGAGGACCTTCATACCAAAGGTCTTAGTCATCAGAAGTTAAAAGCAGTTGAGTTAACAGGCCTCGAAAGAGGTTCGTGAGACCATACAGATATCCCTGGAAGGCCTGAAAACGTCTTCTTCAACCTCCCTGAAATCCGAACTGTTCACCGTCTCTTGGACCTCGCCCCATCCAGGATCTACAGAGTCCTCACCACATTTTTCGGGCTGTTCAGGACACAGAGGGTGATGCGAGGTGTACTTCTCGTAACTGACTGTCGAACCGTTTTCCAGCTCCACCTCAAACACGTTATTTGTTCCCAAATTCATTGCTCTGATCTCCTGCTCTACAGAAACAACAGCATTACCTGACGAATCACCGACTTCAAGGCCTGAAACAGAAGCACCTACAAAAACCAAGACGAAAAGAAAAACTGCCACAGCCTTCAACTGGAAAACTCTGGAACCTGTATCTAGATCCACTCACTCAACGCCTGTCGAGATATAGTCCCTCAGCTTTTCAAGAGCCTCTTTCCTGTGAGAATGCTCGTCCTTGAACTCGCTGTCCTCTCCCCATGTCCTATCATTTCCATCAGGCAAAAACAGAGGATCGTACCCGAATCCTTCCTCTCCTCTCGGCTCGACGACCTCGCCAGAGGCCTCACCGGTGAAAACCTTAGTATCGTTTCCAAGATCAAGAGCTACAGCAGCCCGGAAACTTGCAGAGTTATCCCCCTCGATCAACTTCAACAGGTTATTCTTCCCGACTTTTTCATCGAAAAACGAGGTCTGAGGGCCTGGAAAACCGTTCAAGGAATCCACGAAAAGGCCTGAATCATCCGCGATCAAAAGGCCTTCATCTGGTATATCTGCTTTCTCTCTGGCCTGTTCGACCTTTGCCTCGGCGATCTCCTCGATTGAGTCTATGCTGGGCTCAACTGTTTCAACATCTACCTGTCTTACCTTGAACTCGTCGCCCAAGATATTTGCTGCGTGTTCGACTTTTCCCCTGTTGCCGGTGGCGAAGAAGATAACGTTCATGGAAAGAAGTCTTTCACGGGAGAGTTAAATAATATGTCAGAGCGTTCGAGAAAGATGGAACAAGAAGATATGTGGAGGCCTTTAACAGGCCTTTTTGTCAGTTATTCGTGCTTTGTGTAGCCACATTTGCCGCAGCTTTTGCGGTCGTCGTGTTCTGCGAGGAAAGATCCGCATCTTGGGCATTTCTCTCCATTGTAGCTTCCGTCTTCGTTGTATTTCTCGTGGATCTGGACTACTTCATGTTTTCCCATAATGTCTTCACCTGTTTATTCGATCTGGTTTTGAAGCCAGTCTGTTAGTGTTGTACGGTTTTTATTGTCTTTCTCGGCTTCAAGTGCTGCCTTGTAGTCAGGTTCTTCCATCTCGTTGAGCTGGCTTTTTGCTTCTGTGATGGTTCCTGAGACGATTTCCTCGTATTCCTGTGTGACGTTTACTTCTTCGTCTTCCTCGATTGTGTCTTCCTGTAGGTCTTCGTCGTACTCGAATTCCTGGTGGACTTTGAGGAGGGCCTTGGATACCTGTTTCCCGTAGCCTGTGTAGACGTGGTCTACGTCGATCTCGTCGGTGTTAAGGCCATTTTCTGCTGCGACTCGGTCTGCGACGTCGTCTTTGCTTGGAGTGGCCTCTTGTTCGTGTTTTACTTCTACTTCTACTTCTCTCCTGTCTAGGAGAGGGTTTTCCTTTACAGATGTGATCTGAGCTTCCATAATATAATGTTACACCTCTTTATTTGACACGGATTGCGTAACGTCCTGGAGTGCTGATGCCGATTCTTTCGGCGATTTCAGAGTCTTCAGGGTCGTAAACGACTACGAGCCCGTTCCAGGAATCTGATAAATCATTGTTTTTACATACAGGACACTCGGATGCGTCCTCTACGATACGGTTACAGTTTCTGCATGCTCTCTCTGCCATTCAAAACTCACCTTTGGGAGTTTTTGCATGTCCAGAAAATCTCTGATTTTCGATCATCTTTACTCTTCACCTTCGTCTTCTTCCTCTTGTTCGGCTTCCTGCTCTTCCTCGTAGATCTCTATCCATTCCTCTTTACCGAGGCCTGGCTGTCTCATCGTCAGGTTGATCTTGTTGGTCTCATTGTTTTCCAGAGATACTGCGATGATCCTTGCTGTGACTGTATCTCCTTTCTCAAGCGTGAACTGGTTCTCCTCTGAGACAAGCATAGAATTTTCCTCGTCCATGTTCACGTACTCGTCCATGATCTGTGAAACGTGGCAGAGTCCGTCGAAAGGACCTAAACGGATGAAAGCTCCGAAATCGGTCACGTCGACGACTTCACCTGTTACGACCTCATGCATCTCAGGCTCGAACACGAGTGCTGTGTACTCTACATCGTAGTGAACTCCTGCGTCCTCAGGCTCGATCTCTCCGCCCTCTACAGATTTCACTTCTTCGACACCGATCACAACACCTAGGTCTTCGAAAATCTCTCCTTCAACTTCAGAGGCAAGGCCTCCTTTAACAGATTTCTCTACATTGTCTCCAAGGTGCTTTGGCGGCACTCTCACTGAGTCCTCAATCGTAACGTGTTTGTACATAAAATTCCTCTACCTCTATGGGACATTAAACGGAACGGCAGTAATTTTTAAAACCCTATTGAGGCCTTCACCACTTGGCCGTAAATGCTCAAAGCCCTAACTCCGTACTGTTCAAGGCCTCAAGGTGATCTCCACTTCTGATAATAAGGACCTCTCCTCCATTTTCAACAAGACTGTTTTTCAACTCCTTATCGTTCGTGGCAACAACAAACTCATCACACAGGTCAACCAGTAGGTCATCAACTTCCCCCTCACCTTCGGTCTCAAGGACTTCGATATCCTGAGTCTCGATGAGCTTCTCAACCAAGGCCTTGTAACGACCTTCCTCGATACTCCTGGCCTCCTGGACTGCATCCTCAATAGTATAAATCTCGTGTACGGGGTAAATCCTCTCTATCTCCTCGAAAAGATCTATCGAAAGCTGGAACGGAGCAACTAGGAAATTCGTATCAAGCATGATTTTCCTTGTCATAGATATCTTCCCTGACTCAATTTTTAATAACTGAAATCAAATAACTCCTCCTCACCGACCAGAGGCCTCTCAAACATTCCATCAGCTTCGACCTCTTCACGGAGCTTCTCTGCCCACTCAGAGTTCACTTTTCCGACAAGCAGAGGCCACTTCTCATCCCTATCCTTCCATTCCTCATAGTAACCGGTCTGGTAGATGTGGTGCCTCAAGGCCTCGCGGTTTCTAGCGACAAGGTAGAAGCTTCTGTCAACAGAACCGCCGAGATCTATCAACTTCTCCACGATCTCACTGAACTCTTCCCTGTAATCATCGCTCTCAGCTATCTCGACCGCAGCGATCAAACGCAAGTGGTAGTCAAACTCTTTGTCCTCGAAACTCGTCCCTGTCGCATGCTCTCTGAAGATAGCGCCGCCCTCCTCAGTCTGATCGTAGAACGGGGTGTGAAGGCCTAAGATCTCCGGGAAACCTGAGTTACGTCCGGCTTCAAACCCGTTCAGAGCTCTCATCGCATGGAACAATTCATGCATCGTAAGCATCTCTGCTTCAGGCCTCGAATAGTATCTTTTCTCTTCATCGCCTCTCGCGACGACAACAGTTCTTTCCTCAGGGATATTATAGCATCCGCCTGTATCTCTGATCTCCACGTCGTACTCCACACCCAGTCTGTCAAGCTCGTCCTCGAACATATCCGCTAGCTCTTCAGGAGAAACATTTTTCTCCATCTCCTGGCTTTCAAGGCCTTCAACTTTCTCTCTGGAGTTTTCCACTGTTTTCTCTTCTGGTAGAGGCCAGATCTTTTCCGAATACCTGCGCCAGGCCTTCTCATCTTCTATATTCGCTCCTAGTTTAACGAAAAGTTTCAGTTCCTCGAATATCTCGCTGAAGAACTCTCTCATGTCTTCCGCGGAGATAACCTCTGCCCCGAATTTTTCAAGATGCTGTTCTGAGATCTCCTGTGAGGCCTTTACGCACTGATCGAGGATATTCAGAAGTTTCTCTTCGTCGTGCGGAAACTCCCTGTACTCGAAGTCAGGCCTGAAATCTTCGCCTTCCTTTCTCTTCTCCTTGAACCTTTCTCGTTCCGCTACTTTGTTTTCTATCTTGATGTTTTTGATCCAGGAGGCCTTATCCAGTAAAATTTTTCCCGCTTCGGAGAGTTCTTCTACAAGTTCATCTTGATCGAAACTTAGTTCTGGATTTTCAAGGCCTTCGAGGTTCTCGAGTTCCTGAATCTCTATCATGTTTCAGGAATTGTTTTTCAGAAGTTTAAAGTACGTTGACGCGAAAATATCGGGTTATGACAGAAGAACACGCCGTCGGATTCCTGTGGGATGCAGAAGTAGAATGGGACAGAAAAGATCCTTTCGGAGGAGACCGAAGTAAGGACTTCGCAAAGTATACTGAACTCGGCCACGATGAAGGCCTGAAAGTTTACATAGCTAAATACAAATGGTACGAAGATGGAAAACTGGAGAAGGCCTTCTACTACAACGGTAGCGAGTGGGAGAAAGTCGAAGATGTAGATCTGGATCTGGTTTATGATAAGTTCAAGTTCGACCGGGAGACCAAGGAGCTTAAGAAGGATATATTTGAAGAAGTCGGCGCTGTGAACGATCCGGAGCTGGAGGAGATCTGCAAGGACAAGTTAAAGACTTACGAGCTTTTCCCGAACAGGATCGCAGAAACCAGAGAAGCCACAATCCAGAACGCATCCAAGATGCTGGAAAAATACGGCATGTTCGTCTTCAAACCGCGCTATGGTTTCGCGGGACACGGAGTAGAGGTCATCGAAGAGTTAGAAGATTTCGAGGAGCCGGACAACCCAGAGGATTTTATCGTCCAGCGGTTCATCGCGACAGACGGATACCCGGACTGGGGAGTTGAAGGCCCACATGATCTGAGGACTATAGTCATCGACGGCGAAGTCCAGAACGGGAACTACGTACGTGTACCGGATGAAGGCCTGATAAGTAATATCTCACGCGGAGGCAATCAGAAATACATTTCAAGAGATGAGCTGCCGGATGAAGTCGTGGAGATCATCGATGAGATTACAGAAGAATTTGAAAAGTATCAGCCGGCGATCTTCTCCGTTGATATCATGTTCGACGAGGACTTGAAGCCGTGGGTGGTCGAGCTTAACTCTAAACCCGGTACGTATTACCATCACGAGGTCAAGGAAAAGGAGAAAGAAGTCCCGAAGATCAAAAACATTCTGAAGATGCTGAGAAAACGGGCAGAGGCCTGAAGCATCTATGGCATCCACTGAAGCCTCGGAAGGCGTGTCAACTTCGTCTCAGAAGTTGGTGGCTTTCCTGTGGTGGGAGAATGAGGTAAAGTTCGACAGAGACAGGCCTTTCGATAAGCAGTGGAAATGCGATGACTATGCAGAGTACACCGAGCTTCTCCGTGAAAGAGATGTTGATGTAGTCTGTGGCGAGTACCGCTGGTACGAAAAGGGGAGGATGGAAAAGGCCTTCCGCTGGACGGGTTCTGAGTGGGAGAAAGTCGAGGATGTAGAACTTGATGGAGTCTATGATCTTTTCAGACATGACAAGGAGAAATACGAGCTGAAAGAGGAGATGAAGGAAGGAGTTGGGGTTTTGAATGATCCTGATGTCGCTGACCTCTGTCAGGACAAGTTGAAGACGTACAAGCGTTTCCCCAAGTATATTCCGGAGACCAGGAAGGCCTCACGCAGGAACGTTGAGGAGATACTGAATAGGTACGGTAAGGCGATCCTGAAGCCTCGGTACGGTTCCTCAGGTGAGGGAATACGTGTGATCGAAGATATGGGCGAGTACGATGTTGAGGATCCTGATGAGGTTCTCGTTCAGAAGTTTGTCGAGGATGCATCTATTCCCGAACTTGGTGTTGAAGGCCCTCATGACCTGCGTATCCTCGTGGTAAACGATGAAGTCGTTGGAAGCTATCTGAGGATTCCGGGAGAGGACTCCGTTCTTTCAAACGTCGCTCAGGGAGGCTCGAAGAACTATATAGGACTTGAAGAAGTTCCGGGAAAAGTTATGGGTCGTGTTCAGGAAGTCGCTGACGAGCTCAGCGAGTTCAGGCCTGTTATCTATACTGTAGATTTTATGATCGCAGATGGAGAACCTTTCATAGTGGAACTCAACTCCCAACCCGGTGTTTACTACCATGGACCTGGCAGAAGCGAGGAATGGGAGAGGCCCTGGATGATCAAAATTGTGGATGCGGTCGAAGAACTGGCCAAGCGTTAAAAACGAGGCCTGTAAACCAGTATCCATCAGGTAGAGGCCTAGGATGTCCAAGAATATAGGTGTGATATGGGGCGATGCTTTATCGGATGGAGACAAACCGTTCAGTAAGGACTACCAGAACCGCGACTACCAAACCTATTCCGAGATAGCAGAAGGTAAAGGCCTTGAACTGTTCTACGGACACTACAGATGGTATAAGGATGGAAAGCTTGAGAAGGCCTTCCGCTGGACGGGTTCTGAATGGGAGAAAGTTAAGAATATTGAGCTTGACGGTGCCTTCGACAAGTTCCCGTTCAACGATGATACTGAAAAGATAAAGGAGAAGTTGAACGATTATCTGCCGGTTGTCAACGATTTTGAGCTGGAGAAATTCTGCAAGGATAAATTAAGGTCGGCTGAGAGACTTTCGGAGTATTTCCCGGATACGTCCTCACAGGAATTTATTGAGGATATGATCAATGAGTATGGCCGGGTAGTGGTCAAGCCGAGGTTCGGCCACGGCGGAGAGGATGTGAACATAGTAGAGTCCAGCGAAGGCCTTGAACTGAAAGAGGATGTCGAATACGTTGTCCAGGAGTTTGTTGAGGCCTCTGAAGTGCCGATTCCTGGCGTCTCCGGAAAACAGCATGACCTGAGAGTGGTCTTCGTCAATAATGAGCCTGTCTACACATACGTCAGGATGCCAGAACAGGAGGAAGGTGTCAGCAACGTCGCCAAGCAGGGTTCTATAACATACATCGACCTTGAAGATATCCCTGAAGAAGTGATGGAAGCTGCCAGAGATATCAGCGAAGAACTTGAAGGATACAGGCCTTGCCTGTTCTCCGTAGATTTTATTATTTCAGAAGAAGGAAGGCCTTACGTTCTAGAGCTTAATTCGAAGCCTGGAATGTATTTCAGTGACGGTGAAGGTAAAGAAGAGTATGAGAGGCCTGGTATAGAAAGACTGATCGAGGCCTTATCTCAGCTCTAGTTCTGTCTCTTTTTCTCGAGTGCGCGTTCGTGCATTCTTTCGACCATCTTGAGTACGACGTCTTCTCCGATTATCTGGTTCATCTCTTCGCTTATCCCGAAGGAGCCGTTGACCTCGAGCACGTAAGGGCCTTCTTCTGTGTCTATGACATCGCTTCCTCCTATGTCGAATCCCACTGCTTTACATGATGTGTAGGCGGCCTGTCGCATCTCTTCTGTTACGTTGGCTTCGACTCTTTCTCCGCCTCCTGATATGTTTGAACGCCAGCCGTTTCCTCCACTTGAACGGGAGTATGCGGTGATGTAGTCTCCGATTGTGATTATTCTGGTGTCTTCTCCGCCGTGTTCCTTGAACTCCTGGAGACATATCTCCTGTTCCAGTGACTTCATCGTGTCCATGACAGGTTTCAGTTCGTTTTCTGATCCGGCACGCATCACTCCTTCTCCGCCCGCTCCTCTAACTGTTTTCATGATTATCGGGTATCCCAGGCCTTCCGCAGCCTCGACAGCCACTCCAGGACTCAACGTGTAGACACTGTCAGGAACCTGTACTCCGTTCTCCGCCAGTATCTTCATGCTGTAGAACTTGTTGGACTCATAAGCATAAGTGTCGCTCTGGGCCTGTGTCACGACACCTGCATCGTTCAGTACCTCGACCAAGTGTTCTGCGAACATCATGTCGTTGTCGGCAATTCTTATGTAGACGGCGTCGAACTCCGTCAGGTCAGCGTCCTTGTAAAGAACTTTGGAGCCTTCCTCTCCGTGGATAAATTTGACGCCGTCGATAGGAGCTGCCAGGACTGAATCAAAGATCTCTTCAGCTCTCTCCATTATCAATTGGTGCTTGGTAGATATCTCTCCGTAGACGATCCCCAGTTTCATCTTTTAATCACTCCTCAAGGCCTCTGCAGCTGCTTCAAATGCGTTTTTACCGGAGACATCCGTGAAAAGTTTGAGATCAGGGTTAGGGTTGATATCATAAACCTCTTCTCCTCTCATCTTAACCTCGATAACAGGCGTCCCCAGGGCCTTCGAGCTCTTCTTGATGACTTCTCTCTGTCTATCGGAGATGTTGGAATAGCTCAGGCTGTCCTCATCGAACCTCCATCCCTCCGATCTATCCTTAAGGGATATTATCTGGTCTCCGGCTACAAGACACCGGTACTTGTCTCCGGAGTTGTACTCGTGGAACAGAAGGATATCCTCGTCATATTCAGAGCCTTCTGCGAATTCTGTGATATCCTGTACCGTATCAAGTTTTTTGGTCTCGGATTCCTCTAGGCTTTCAAGCTTCCTGGCGATAAGAGGGCCTCTCAGCTCCTTCTCGATGTTCCTCGAGGCCTTGTCTGTTGCGACCACCACGGTCTTAGGTGCTGGGATGTTTTTCTCGTGCAGAACGTAGTAAAGATAGTTTTTCTTGGCTGCTATGAAGAAACCTGTCGAGGTGTGATTGGTCCTGACACCTTTCTCCACTATCATCTCCAGTGCTACACGTCCGAAGACAGCGTTTTTCGGAGCTACCTCGATATAAGCTGCGTCGTAATCCTCTATGGATTCTCCTGTAATCTTGACGTCTTTCTTGCCGTCCATGACTTCTGGAGCTACTTCATCGATAGCTGCTTCCTCGACTTCGTCGAATATCTCCTCGAACTCCTCGTAGTCCCTGTCAGTTATCTTCAGTAGTTTCGTCACTGTCATCCCCCTCGTCTGGTTTCCAGAGTAGTGCTGAAGTCTCGTCAGCCCTCCATTTCTTGATGTACTCCTTCATAGCTTCCGGAGTCACGTTCTGGATAATCCTCCCCTGACGCACAATCTTCCGCAGACGTGACTCAAGAGTCTTCGAAAGCTCATCCTCGTAATCCTTCTTCTCACTGTAGATCAAGTCGTTTTTGATCCTCCAGAAAGAAGTAGTCCCTTCAGGAGCAACGACCAGGTAACCGCCGTCCTCCATATCCAGGCCTCTCTCAAGCTTGTCCTTATGGACATAATACACTCCTCTCTCAACAGGATCGACCAGGAGAACTTCTTCTCCCTCAACAGCTGTTGCAAGGACGTAACCTTCCTCTTCCTCGCCTCCAGCGATATCCTTACGCATCCTCAGAACTGCAAGGCCTCCATCGTTGAACCAGGCCTTCAGCTCATCGCTTATATCAGAGACACTGTCCTTTTCCACCCAGGCAGAGTTCAGCCTGTGGTTCGTAAGTTCTGAGACAGTTTCCTGAATCTTTTCCACTTCTGTGTACTCTTTTTCCTCCTCATCTGGTTCCTGACTGTTTATCTTGTCCTGGATCTCGTCCTGGCCTTTCCTGAAGCCGAATACCTCCAGAACCATCTCAAGACTGGCGGCTCCAGAGTAACCAGGCCTTTCCGCAACAAAGTAATTGCTGATATCCTCAAGAGTATCCAGATCGCTCTGAGCACGCTTGAACTTCAGATGTTTATCCATGATCTCGGAGTTAGGAGCAAGCACCGTGTAACCAGAGTTAGTATTTACAGTCGTACTGAACAGGGATACATCCCTGATCTCACCTGACTCATCGTCTACCTTGACCTCCTCACCAGGCCTTACTATACGGGAGTTCTTCAGGTAGACGCCTGCTGCGAAGTTCTGGAACAGGTCCTTGAAACCGTAGAACAGAAGGCCTGCTATCAGGAAAGCGATCGCCCATGAAGAGGCATTGATTATCTCACTGATCAACGTACTTCCGATATCAAGCTGTGCGACCAAGACCTGCAAGAGTAGTATGTAGAGGAAGGCCTTGAACGATCCTACAAGTAATTTTATACTGTTTATTGACAGGCCTGTCTCCCTGATGTAGTTCCTGACTCCTGTCGTCTGCAGGAAGTTCTTCGCCACCTGTGTAGCTATGTTGATGGCTGTAACTCCAAGTACTCCTATCAGGAGGACTGTGAACAGTCTTGGAAGCGAATCCTGTATTCTCTCAAATAGCTGTGTTGTAATGCCTGTGTTCAGGTAAAGTAGAGCCAGTGTGATGACTCCTGCATCAAGTATATTGCCTCCGAGCTCTATTTTACCTTCCCTCTCCTTGATCAGTTTCTTGGTGGCTTCTCCATCTCCTGTCAGCCAGACCTTCCTGACGGCTATTTTGAGGGCCTTGACAAGTAGGTGGCCTCCTGCCAGTATGAGTAGGGTTACCAGTATATGGATTAGTGGTTGCTGGCTGGTCGTCAAACTTAGGAGAGAATTTACAGGGTCGATCATAATCCTTACTCTATCTGCCTAGTATAAAAACCCTGCGTTTTTACTCGACGGATTTAATAGTTCCATGGCCGATAAGACGCCAGCGTGAGCCTACCTGTCTTGAAATAGCGACTCTGTCACCTTCTTCGGCGCATACAGGAACTTTAAGATCAAGTCTGACGTTTTTACCGGCTTGTGTCACTATTCCTGCGGACTTGGAAGTGCCCACGTTGATCATCAGTGCTTCGTGCTCCTTAACGTTATCGACTTCCTTTTCGTCCTCTGCTCCTACTAGACGCTCCATTAACTCGACTTTTACCTCTATTTCCGAAGTAGTATCCGGCAATTCGCCTTTGAGGCCTAAAACATTTCCTGAGAGTCCATCGGATTTTGCTGTTGAAGGATCAAGTTCTGTTTCCACGCTCATCAGGCCTCCAGGCCTTCCTTTATCCACAGAACCTGTGCCCTGGATAATGCTTTCGACTGTCGTGGTGACTGTTTCCCAGTCGTCCCCGTTTCTGAGGCCTGGCTTTATCTCGATCTCGTCGTCTTCCTCAAGCTCTCCTCTGACGAGGCTTCCACCTAGGACTCCGCCTCTGATATCTTCTGGGTCGGTTCCCGGCTTGTTGATGTCGAAGCTCCTTGCGACGAGCATTCTTGGATCGCTGTCGAAGTCTCTCTCAGGTGTCGGGATCTCCCTGTCTACTGCCTCGAGAAGTGCGTCGATGTTGATCTCGTGCTGTGCAGAGATAGGGATAACTGGTGCATCTTCTGCTACAGTACCTGAAACGAACTCTTTGATCTCCTCGTAGTTCTGCTTTGCCTCTTCTTCATCCACGAGGTCGATCTTGTTCTGGACGATCACGATATTGTCTATACCGATGATGTCCAGAGCTGCAAGATGTTCACGGGTCTGAGGCTGGGGACATTCCTCATCCGCTGCGATGATCAGGATAGCTCCATCCATGATAGCTGCTCCTGAGAGAACGTTTGCCATCAAGGTCTCGTGGCCAGGAGCATCCACCAGAGAAACAGTCCTTACTTCTTCTCCATCTCCCTTTGGGTTAAAGCCTTCGTCGTCTTCGTAGTATGTGACATCGGCATAACCGAGCCGGATCGTGATCCCTTTCTTCAGCTCCTCACTGTGTTCATCTGTCCATTTACCGGAAAGAGCATTAGTCAAAGTCGTCTTTCCGTGGTCAACGTGTCCTACAAGGCCTATGTTCGCTTCAGGTACTCCTTTCACTAGAAATCACTCCGTGATTTCTGGGTGTCTGAGAAAATCTTTGATTTTCGGGTCATGGTTATTCTTCGTCTTCGCCCAAGAGTTCTTCAACTGATTTAGAACCTTCTTCGACTACTCTAGTATTTAGCTGCTGGATTTCATCAGAAACTCTTTTTCCTCTTACAGACTTTCTTTCTCTGACTCCGTCTTCGGAGACATCGATACCTGAACCATCCTCGATAAGAACTCTTTCTCTCTCAGAGCCTTCGATAGTCTCCCTCATAGGGAAACCGGATCTATCGCTTCCGCCAGTGATCTTCAACGTGTAACCGGAAAGGCCTACAATACCTCCGTCAAACTCGTCTCCGACCTCCTTACCTACAAGTTTTGCAGATTCCTCGATTTCAGTCTGAAAAGTCTGTCCGTCGTCTGTACCAATTGTAATTTGCATAGATTAAGTCACCTCAGTCACCTGTTCACACAGTCCAATAGGACGTTGCTTGTCTCGCCACTCCACGGTGTGGAGGGCTAGGTTTCCGAGTATAAACTAATGAAGGCCTAAATCTTTTTGAATCAGCAGGCCTTTCACCCCTTCCCATTTTTATTTGGAAACCCGGTTAACTTATTACATAATGAGAGCCAGGGTTCTAAGCCATATACTGGGAAAATTCCTCAAAGTGTTCTCCCTGATAATGGCAGTCCCGATGCTCATGAGTTTCTACCTGGTCGAACCATGGACAGTTCGTACAGGCTTCATCGCCGCATCACTCACAAGCATGGCGATGGGAGAACTCCTTGTACACGCAGGGAAACAGGGAGAACCACAGCTTTCCGAAGCGATGGCCTCAACAGTAGCAGGGTGGACACTGGCAGTATTCCTCGGCGCGATACCTCTTTTCCAGTACATGGATCCTGTATCTGCGGTGTTCGAGGCAACAGCAGGCCTCACAACCACAGGCATCTCCATGCTGGCAGATCCGGCTATATTACCTCAATCGCTTCTGTTCTGGAGGGCCCTGATGCAGTGGGTAGGAGGCCTCGGAATCCTGACCTTTTTCATAGCAGTTATCAGGGAATCGGGCGGTGCCTCAAGAAGGCTGTTTTCCGCCGAGACGCATAAAACCGACGCGGGAAGCATAAGGCCTTCGCTTTCCAAATCGATAGTCGATCTCTGGAAGGTATATGGTTTCTTAACAACGGTCATAATTGCGACGTATCTCTGGCTTGGGATGCCTCTTTTCGAATCCTTTCTCCACGCTTTCTCCGCCATCTCGACAGGAGGTTTCTCCTCGAACGCGATGAGTATCGGAGCCTACAGCCCTGCGATACAGGCAGTTACAACAGTATTCATGTTCATAGGCGGGGTGAACTTCGTACTTATGTACAGCCTTCTCAACGGCCAGTGGCGTAAACTCTATAGGAACTCGGAGTTCAAACTCTACACTGGGATTTTCCTAGCGCTTACAGCAGTGATAGGCCTCAAGCTTCACACCATTTCAGAACCTGGAGCGGTGTTAAACGGGTTTTTCCAGTCTGCTTCCCTGGTCTCGTCCACAGGTTACTCCACGATGAGTCTCGGAGTACTGGGTACGGCGATACAGTTTTTGATAATCGCTGTCATGTTCGTCGGAGGATCAGTAGGTTCCACATCGGGAGGCCTCAAAGTATTCCGACTGAAGACACTGGTCGAGCTGGTGAAGAGACATCTCAGGAGCTACAGGCTTCCAGAAACGGCTATAAACGAGGTGAAAATCGACGGCGAGATACTTGGACAGGAAACACTTAGAACTATATCTGTCCTGTTTTTCACATGGGTCTGTGCATCATTCCTCGGAACTCTGGCCGTTGTTATATTCGATGGAGCATCCCTCATGGGAGCTTTCTCAGGTACAGTATCTGCCATCGGAAACATGGGCCCCGTCTTTATGGAAACCGGGGAGATGATAGGTCTCTCAGCGTCTTCCAAAGTGGTCTGGATAATCGGGATGATCGCTGGAAGACTGGAGATGATACCGCTTCTGGCAATATTTAATAGCGGCATACTCAAAGACAAAACATAGAAGAGGAGAAACAGCAAATATGTACATCGTCATAACAGGGATAAACACCCTGGCAAAAAGACTTGTCGAAAGACTGGAAGGAAAACACGACCTGGTAGTAATCGAAGAAGACGAAGACAGATGCAAACGCCTCTATTCCTCCTCAGGAGCCACAGTCATAAACAAATCACCTTCCAACCTCTCAGCACTGGAAGACGCAGGAGTAACGGAAGCAGACATCCTAATATCCACGCTCAAAGACGACAACGAAAACATGGTCGTCTGTTCCCTCGCGAAAAAATACGGTGTACCCAAAGTAGTCTCCAGGATGGAAGACGACGAATACTTCGAGGCCTTCGAGATAATAGACGCACAGGCCATAGGGCACACAGACCTCCTTCTATCCGAGTTCCTGTCCGCAGTCGAACACCCGTACCTTGTCAAACTGGCCAACCTCTCGAACAACAGAGAAGTACTTAAGGCCTCAATAAAGAACGAATCTGACTTACTTGAGAAAACGGTAGGAGAAATTAAACTTATGGACGGATTCCCGGAAGAGTTCAAGGTCACCTCGGTGATAAAGCCAGAGAAAACCCTGGAAGCCGAAAACCAGGTAGAACTTGGCCATTCAGACGAACTCATCCTCATAGGCCCACAGGAATCCAAAGAGGAACTCGATGCGTTCTTCCAGGACCAGTAAAAAACAGCAAAGAATAAACCTGTTCAACCACAAAAGATACACATGGGAATCAGAAGAAAAGCCAAGGACAAGGCCGAGAAGAAGGCCTTCACACACCTCAAGAAAAACGGCAAAAAATACGTCAAAACATACATAGAGTTCAAGGTCTTCCAGAAGATCTGGAGAACCATCTGGAAAAAGGTCAGAAGATAGAAGGCCTTCAAATTAAATTTCTTACTCATCCAAAACTGAAATATTGTGACAGCAGTAGTCTGGATCCGGAGAAGCCTCAGAGAACACGACAACACCGCACTGGTCGAGGCCTCAAAGAAGCATGAAAAAGTCATACCTTTCTACGTGGTCGATGATCAATACTTCTCGAACGCAGAACTCGGCTATCCGAGAGTAAAATTCTGGAGAGAAAGTCTGAAAGAGTTCAAACAGGATATGGAGGGAAAAGAAGGTAAAAACCTGGTGATCAGGAAGGGAAAACCTCTTGAACAACTGAAAAAGATAGTAGAAGAGACAGATGCGGACGCAGTCTATCAAAACAGGGATTATACGCCTTACAGCAGGGACAGAGATGAAAAAGTTGATGAAGGCCTAGAAGTTCCGGTCAAGACCTTCAAGGACATCGTCATGTTCGAGAAAAAAGAGATACTGACCAACTCAGGTACTCCGTACAAGGTATACAGCTACTACAAGAAAAAATGGTTCAAAAACGAGAAGAGAAGGCCTCAAAAGGTAGAAGAATATACTACACCAGCCCTTGAAAGCGATGAAGTTCCCTCACTTGAAGAACTAGGTTTTGAAAGGCCTGAAAACTTTGAATGGATCTGGAACCCTGGGAGAGAGGGAGGCCTCGAAAGGATAGATGAGTTCAAGGAGGAGATCTGGAACTACGACGAAAACAGGGATTACGCGTGGAAAGACTCAACGAGTAAGCTTTCTCCGCATCTGAAGTTCGGCACTGTCTCGATCAGGGAGGTTTTCTGGGAGGCCGAACGGTTGAAAGCGAGGAACCCGAACGACGACAGTTCTGGTATCGAGACCTGGCAGGAGGAGCTGGCGTGGAGAGACTACTACTTCCAGATACTGTGGAACTATCCTCATGAAGTCGATGAACCTTTCATGGAAAAATACAGGGACAACGAACCGGACTGGGATTCGAAAGAAGAAACACCGGAGAAATGGGAGGCCTGGGTAGAAGGAAAGACAGGTTACCCGTTCGTAGACGCCGGTATGAGACAGCTGAAAAAGACCGGTTTCATGCACAACCGTTTGAGGATGGTAGTCACCAACTTCTCATGTAAGGATCTCTGGCTGGACTGGCGGGACGTCCACGACTACTTCTCGAAGATGTTTGTAGATGCGGAGATCTCTGCGATGGTCGGAGGCATCCAGTGGAGTTATTCCATAGGGACGGATGCACAGCCTTACTTCAGAGTGTTTAACCCGACTTCTCAGGGAGAGGACTATGACCCGGATGGAGAATACATCCGCAAATGGGTGCCAGAACTCGAAGATGTACCGGACGAACATATCCATGAACCCTGGAAGATGAACAAGCTACAGCAACAGGACTGCGGCGTCATAATCGGAGAAGACTACCCTGAACCGATCGTCGACCACGATAAAAAGAGGAAGGAAGCGATAGAGAGATTCGAAGAACTTGAGGACTAAAAGTAGGGAGGCCTTCGCCTCTTTTTTCTGGAGCTGACTTACGTTAAAATTAAGTTTCCATGATGGAAGGTAGTGTTTGTGAACAGTTCATATGCCGGAAAATTATCTATAGAGGATCTGAAACCTACTTATCTCACAATTGTGCTTACAGTCTTTTCTGTATTTTTGATGGCAGAAGCTGGCAGTAACCCGGGATCCCCTGTTCAACTCCCTGGACTGGTTCAGAACCAGATGCTCGGACCTTTCTATGAACCTGTTACAACTGTCAACCCTCTTTAGATGGAGTTTTAACCAGTCTTATAGTTTCATTTGGCATAAGCACAGGTATAACGACTTCACTGAAAACTTTCAACGTATCACCTGATGAATTCGCTGTTGAAACACTGTTCCCAGGACAAAAACCGGCAATAAAAATGCTGGGAGTCGCTTCTCTACTGGCCCTGATCTTCGGAGCCATAGGAATACCTCTCTACTACATAAGGCCTCAAACAGTAACCTGTGCAGCCCTGAGCTGTCCTGAACCCAGTCCGGCAGAGATCAAAATACAGAACCTGGTCCTCAATATAATCTTCTGGTACGTGATAACAGGCCTGATAAGAAAAACGAAAAGAATTCGGCAAGACTCTTCTGCCTGAGGAAGACTGAAAAACGGTTAGGCCTCACAGATACGCATGGAGCTAGGAATCCTTCTGGCATTCATGGTGGCAGCGATCAAAGGATTCCAGAGCATCTACCAGAGAAAAAACGCCTTAGGAACAGATGAATTCGTCACAGCATTCAGCTCCAGGGCCTTCGGAATACCGATCCTACTGTTCGCGTTACTGTTGTATGGCATACCGGAACTAGGCCTAGAGTTTTTCATATACGCAGTACCTCAGAGCCTGGCGATCGCAGGAGCATCCATCATCATAGCAAAGGCCTACAAAGAAAGCGATGCCTCCATCGTAACCCCGATGTTCTCACTTTCTCCGATACTCCTACTGTTTACCTCTTTCTTCATGCTCGGAGAACTACCAGACCTGAAAGGAGCTATGGGCATCATCCTGATAACCTTCGGAGCCTACACACTGAAAATCAAAGACGCAAAAAACATCCTCGACCCAGTAAAAAAGCTCTGGGAGGAAAGAGGAGTACAACTCATACTGGTCGTCGTACTGCTCTACTCAGTCACCGCAAACATCGACAAAATCGGAGTAAAGGCCTCATCACCCGTCATGTGGCCCCTCACAATCTACACACTGTCCTCCCTCTTCATGCTGCCGGTCATGATCAAAAGATCCCCGGACTGGAAAACCAAAGTACAGAAAGAATGGAAACCCCTCGCAGTCCTCGGAGGCCTCGGAGCAATAACCATCATCCTCCAGATGACAGCCATAGAAATAACACTGGTATCATACTTCGTAGCCATCAAAAGACTCAGCATACCACTCACTGTAATCTTCAGCTACCTACTACTCAACGAAAAAGACAGCTTCCGCGAAAGAATAACAGGATCAGCAATAATGGTCATCGGCGCCATCCTCATCACAATCTAAACCCCAGTGGCTATCAAAAAGTAACAAAAGAACTTAATAGGCTTCGGAACCAATACAAACAACGAAGGCCTCCACAAAACACTAAACAAAAACGGGAAGAAACCACAAAACCAGGAAAGGCCTTCAAAAACAGAAAACCAGAAAAAACTCCGAAAAATTTACTTAAACATTCCTGACTCAATCAATAAACAGTGATAGGTTATTAACCCCGACCTCACACAGAAAACAGGCCTCCTTCTAATCACGTTAACACTAACCCTCGGAACAGTATCAGCTCTTGAATGGGAAAGTGAGCCTGATGATCCTTCACAACCTCCGGTTAATCTATCGGTTGCTCCTGAAGGAGATGAGGAAATAAATGATACAGTAAATTTGGAGGTTGATTATCCTGGAGGCGAGTCTGTCTTAGATATGGAGCAGACTGGTTCTGTTTATTCTAGGGTGGTGGAAATAGGAACGGTCGGTCCACATGGAGAATATAATTTAAGGGCTTATGTGGATAATTCTACTGAAACAAATGACTTACAGCTTACATTAGATGGTGAGGATCCTACCATTTCTACTAACTTGGGGAGTCCGATAAACTCCGAGGATGCTGATAACTTTGAATTAGAGGCTTCTGATGAACATACTTCGGTCTCAAATATCGAGGTCGTTCTTGAGGATTCGGACAACGATGAAGTTGAAACTTATGAGAAGGATGATTGTGGCTCGGATGAATGTACTTTTTCACCTGATATTCAAGGTGATTTGAATCACGGTAATGAGTACACTCTGGATATCTCGGTAACTGATGAGGTAGGCAACACTAACACTGATGAAGCGGATTTCTACTATGATAACCAGTATGAGGCTGGTTCGAGTCCTGATGTCTCTCCTTCTCCTGGTGTCTTTGAGGAGGCTCCCGAGGAGTTCGATGTGGGGCTTCAGGGAGATAACGGTGAGGAATCTGAGGTCAAGGTTATCTGCCGTTTCGAGGGAGCTGAGGAGATAGATGAGACCGGTTTTGAGGATGTCTCGGTCGACGATACGACTGTCGATTTCACCTGTGATAACTCTGATTTCGGTATGGAGAGGAAGGAGACACTGGAGATCGAGATGGTTGACAGAGCCGGCAACTCGGAGACCTACACTGTCGGCGATTACCTCTATGACCGAAACTCACCAACTGTTGGGAATCTTTCGGCGGTTGTAGGTGTTTTCAACAGTGATTTCCAGCTTTCGTATGATGCCTTTGATACGAGGGATGTTGAAGGCCTTGATGTTGATACTATTCATTATCAGGTCGATGATATGCAGTACAGTAGTGATGAAGGTGTGGAGGTCTCCCATGGTGAAGCGGATGGAAGCTTTGAGGTGGATACTGAGGGCCTTGAGGCCGGTGAGCATACTGTTTATGTCTGGGCTGAGGATAGGTCTGGTAAGATAAGTATGAGGGAGGAGTTCAGCTTTGATTTCAGGCCTGATGCTGAGCCTTCTGCAGGTTTGAGTGTCAGTGATTCTGTCAGTGTTGCTGCGGGTGATTCGAAGATCGTCTATGCGAATGTCAGTAATACTGGTGATCTTTTCATCGGGCAGATGGAGTTGAAGCTTGAGTCCAGTGTTTTCAATGATTCCAGGACCTTGGAGGATCTGAGGCCTGGTAACAGTACAGAGGTTATGTTTTCCGTTGATACGGATGATACCGATCTTGGTAAGTACAGTATGGTTTTGTCCACTGAGAGTCCTGATACGTCTGAGGAAACAGAGTTTGTCGTGGAGGCGAACAGTGAGCAGGATGACCAGATCAACTCTAAATACCGTAAATACTTTGAAAGGTACGAGACTCTGGAGGAAAACGTTTCAGATCTGAGAGGAAGCCTTTCAGGTTCAAGGAAGGAGAGACTGGAGTCGAATACATCAGCCTTTTTCTCCAGTATGGAGGCAGCAGAGAAGGCAAAAAACAACGGTAACCTTTACAGGGTCAAAAGTGAGCTCGCTAATGTTGAAAAGCAGTTCCAGTCCGCATCCAGCACATTCGAGGAAGTCAAGGAAAAGCACAGGAAAGCGGAGAGGAACCAGACGATAGGCATTTTCCTCCTGCTCTTTGTAGGCCTTGGTGGGTCGGGCGTTGCGTACGTGGCTTTATTCAGTGACGAGTACTACCTCGATCTGGGGGCACTTCAGGAGGAGTTTGAACTTCTGGAAGAACCTGTCGCAAAGGTCCAGGAGGTGGCTGAACAGTACGAAGTTTCGGCAGAACCTCTTGAGAACGCGGTCGAGAAGTTCAGCGAACTGCTTGCTGAGGAAGAGGAGGAAATCGAGGAAGCAGAGAGTCAGGCCTTCCAGGGGTTCACCTAAAGCCTGTTTAATTTCGAATCTCGTTTATTAGAGGTTTAGAAATCTCCAGATAATATCCTCTG
>ERZ1034573.38-NODE-38-length-33492-cov-17.965308_pt1 | contig 33492 bp, 59 predicted proteins | sample MGYA00520641_ERZ1034573 | MGnify/ENA primary metagenome ERZ1034573 (study PRJEB33760, sample SAMEA4777724) | hypersaline lake metagenome | biome: hypersaline environment; feature: brines | place: Spain | collected 2014-08 | depth 0 m ...
GCAAGCCCTTACTACTCGTTTTGTTATCATTTTGCAAGCTCGTTTTTTTCGCCTTTCTTCTCCCAATCTCGCAACCAATGTTCTGAAGTGTTTACGTGCCCTTTGCGAACCCACTTGCCGACATGGTACTCAAATTGCTCGACGGGAAAGCTTCGCTTCACTCGCACCACATATCCTTCTGCCTCTCGCCCCGCCATCTCGTTTACGTCTTCTTCGGTCCAAGATGAAATCAAATCGCGGTCAAACTCCCCCTCCCACAAGACAGGCACGTGCTCCAAGTCAAGAAGCTCGCACCTTTCTTCGATAGCGTCCCAACTTACGACACGGTTTTCGTCGTTGACTACATTGAATACTTGAACGTAATTTCGCAGGTCGGTGTACTTGATCGAGTGCTTGCCGTACAAATTTTCGGCGCAAACCCGCCAACCGTCTGGAAGCTTGTATCCGACCTCGCCAGCGACACGCCCTGCCCATTCTCGAGTCGGGTGATACGGGGTTTCGATGGACCGTGCGTGCCAGTCGCCGTTCGGGTAGATATTTAGGTTCTCCCCGTCCATTTTTTCGAGCACAACAACTTCTTCACCCTCGAACGTTGACTCATCAGGGTGATAAGAGTCGTCACGGTGCTTCTCAGGGGACCAATGCAGATAGGGTGTGGATGGATATTTATAATGCGTAACTCCGCTTACAGATTCGTTCATGGCTTCTCATAAGATCAATGAAAAGGATAAGACTGTCTTTTTGACGTACGAAGTTTTTTGAATCCGTTTTTCTCCATATAGTCTATCTCATAAGACAAGAACCCTTGCCTTCGAAGCTTGTCTTTATAAAGGTTTACAACACCTTTGCCAGTTTTCGACGAAGAGTGCGTATTGATAAATTTATGCTAAGATTCAGAAGAAAAGTCAACGGTTTTTTGCATAATACGCTTCCCAAGGTTTCATTTCAACAAACTCTGCTGGCTTCTCAACATTTAAATAATAACTGCCGTCATCAATCCGATGTTTGACCGGATTCCACCAACCACTTTTTACTTTCAAATGTTCGCCATGCGCTGATTTGAGTTCATGAATTTCACGGCAATGACGACCCTTTCGGTTTACACGCTTTACTCGAACAAATTTCCGTTTGAGAAAAACGTAATAGTCAGTCCACCCTCCAGCGTGGTCTTTGTCTTTCAAGATCGTGTGATCCGGAAAGTTCGAACCCACCGTTGGATTATAATACGGAATCTGGTTCATTGGTCGGTTTGTCCGTATGGAACAAGAGTGCCGTCTTCATGCTGGTACTGTCTTCCACAGACATCGCACCAAAATGTTCCTTCTTCATCGTAAATTAGCATATGGCGGCCGCTGCGGGTGCCCTCACATTCCTGTGAAATCGGCAACTGAAGATATGGATACATCGGTAAAGAAAAGAGCTTGACGAACTGTTGGTTTGAACATAGCTTTTTGATAAAAAAAAGAGCCGCCCGAAAGCGACCCTCATTCTTCCATTTTTGATTTTGTGAGTTCAATGATCTTTTCAAACACTTCTTCGATTTCGTCTTCGCAATCGCCAATTTGCTTTTCGGCGTACTTCCGTACCCGGTCGATTACCTTTTGCTCTTGAGCTTCATCTTCAATCGGCAAATCGCGACCAGACTTGATTCGAGCGATCTCTTTACCGATTTCCACACGTTCTTTAAGCGTGCGGATAAGAAGGCGGTCGATTGCTTTTATGCGCTTTCGTTGGTTATCCATTATTGGTTTTGAAGCCACTCTTCAATCTTATTCCGGGCGCGCTCGAGCCCGTCTTCGGTTCGGGACGATTCGAAATTCGAGCCGTCGTTCCGGTACTTGCCTTGACTCCATCGGAGAACCGTTCCACGAACACGAATGTCGTCTCCGCGGTCAACGCCGATCACTCCGAGAGTGTCGTCGTCCAGGCGGTAAAACTCCCGCTCGTCTGCGGCAACCGCCACCATATGAGAAGCGTTTACGTTATAAAATTGTTTTCTACTAATCTGCTCCATAACTTGTTTTTTGTTAGATTGAAAGATTTTAATTTGCTGCCTTTTGCTCGCACTCCGAACAGTAAGATACTGTCAAATGAGAAGGGCTTGTAGAACCCCAATTCGTTACCTTCGAAGGCATCGTTCGCCTTCCGCAAAGCGCCTCCGTCTCGCCTTCGCGTTTCAAGTGATACGTCCAATTGCCGGAAACGTCTTCTGCGATTTCGACCTTTTCTTTTTCTTCACCGGATCCAAAAAGCCAATCAATCATAACTTTCGGTGTAGTTGCAATCAGAATAGCGTACGCAACCAAGAAACTTGCCGTACTGCCCACGGCGAACGGTAAGCGGCGCCCCGCAAGACTTGCACTTGCCTTCAAGCATATCTTTCCAATCGGACAGCCGCTTGCGGAGATTTTTGCGCCACGTGCCAATGCGGTTCACACGCTTTGTCGAGCCGATTGCCTTCCACTCGAAGCCTTCTGTGTCTCGCCACATAAGCACGACGCGAATTGCATCGCTTCCGCTGTCTCGGGAAACGCCACTGCGTTCGTCAATAGACGAATACACGACGATAGCAAGCTGCTCTCCGCTTTTTGTATCAAACTGGTAATCATACACCTTTTCGTTGGCGCCTTCTCCAAAGGAAACTGCCTTGCGGAAACCAAGTTCATCGCAAAGCAGCCTCTCCATTTCCGATTCGGTGATCTCGGTATACGTGCCAGACATGGCGCAAAAGTCGGTTGGTTAAGGAAGACCGTTGTTAAGTGCCTCAATCGCTTCGTCACGGCGAGTGGTGCGCGTGCGCCCGTCAAGAGTCTTCACGAGAAAACGGTGGCGGGGCAGAACTTTTATCGTCGCCATAACCGCTTCGTCGTTTTCGTCAAGCGCAAAGAACACAGATGCAACCGCCCGCTCTTGATCTTCACGATTGACCTCCGTTGCGCTGACTCCATCAACGATCTTATCAGCTTGACTGTGAAATGCTTGTCGGTCTTCTTCGGAAAGCTCCATTGTGTCGTAAGGTCGTTTGGCTGATAACGGATTAGCTTACACGTGCCTACCGGACGTTGGTTCCCCCGCTTCAAGTTCTTCACACAATCTTCAAGGGGTAAACGTCTTTACAGTTACGTCACCGTTTTCATCTTGCTGAATAGCTTTTCGTCCGGATTCTACAATTGGCACTGGATCTTCGCAATTCTGCTCGAACCAGAATTTAGCATCTTGTTCGCCTGCCCCGCTAAACCACTCAGCTAACGTTTTAGCTTGATCTGAAGTAAGGTTTTTGAAAGTGCAAGTAGCCATTTTATTTTATGAAGTGATAAAGTCGATTTCGTGATCTTGAAGCTCTCTATACACTTCGTAAAACTGTTCATCGAAGTACGCTTCAAGCTGCAGGCGAAGACTTTTAAAAGCGTCAGTTTCAAACAACTTAAAGCTTTCGTCGTCTTCACGCTTTCGCTTTCGTTCAAACTCAAGGCGCTCGGTGCGGTCTGGAATCGCTTCTGACCAAATCGTGAATCCAAATAGCTTATACTGCTTTTCGTACTCGCCGTAGTGAAGAACAATAATATCTTTTGCCCAAGGAAGCCCCCTTCGGTTATGTCCCTGTTCAATTTTTTGTTCGTAATAGTCGACTTCTTCAAGCTTCTCGGTCGGTAGCTTCATCTTTTAGCTGTTAGATAGTTTTGTGAATAGCTTCCGAAAGGCTTTTTTTCTTCTTCGTACACGTCTTGAAAAAGTTTATAAAAAACCGCTCGGAAAGGTGAGACTTTGTGCCGGATTCGATGTTCCACTTGCTCATTGATACTCTCTCGGAATTATTTTAGAGACAACGTTTTTACGAAGGTCTTTGTCACCACGGTAGGTAGCTTCAAGTATTTCGCCCTGAACCGTTGACCCGTCGCTTGTAATTGTCGTTTTTCCACGTCCGGTGATCTCCCAGTCTTCGTGATTTTCAAGTTCTTCAGTCGTCGGGTTTCCGTTCTCAAAGTCTTCTCGAAACTGTTCAACGGACTCGGGTGTAGGACTCCAATCACTTTCTTTTATTTTTTGACAAACCTCAACGTCTTCTTCGGTGAACAAGCTCATGATAAAGTGACGATTTTTGAAAAGAAATGTCGTGTGTAGCCCGGATCTTGTTGTTTCAACCTATCATTTATCTTGTCTCCTCCTACCCGCCTATCATCGGCCTGCTCACCACCGAATAATATAAGGCTGCTTGGAGTTTCACCCTCTCCGGTCAAGAACGGCTTTCGCCTCCCGGATTAGAGCAGAAGTGTCCGGAGCTTCCTCACCACCGACATAAGCCGCCGATAGTGCGATAGGTTGCTACACGATTTGCGGAAGAGGGGGGATTTGAACCCGCCGTGACTGTATCTCAAGCCAGCCGCCTTTCCAAGACGGTGCAATAAACCAGGCTCTGCCACTCTTCCATATTTTCTATTATTTCACTACCGTAAACTTCTTTTGGATTTGAGTGTTCCCGCCTTCAAGGATTACAAAGTAAACTCCGCTTGAAAATTCTGAAGTGTCAAGTCGATACTTTTTTCTTCCTGCGTCAAGTTTTCCAGTTTCAACTGTTTCTATCTCTCTGCCTAAAACGTCAAAGACCTTCAAACTTCCTTCAGCGTCGTTTTTTAAACGAAGTTCAATATTCGCATTTTCTGCAGTTGGGTTGGGGTACACTTCAAGGCTATTTTGAGTAACAAGTGGTTTCTTGACGATTTTGATTTTGCTTGTGAAGTGGTTTTGACCTGCCAAGATTCCATTTGAAATTTTAATACCTTTAAAGTCACTGTCAACGGTTCCGATTTTCAACGAAGAAAGACTTTTTCCATCGGTTCTATAAACGACAGTTCTTACGATTCCACTTTCAGGTTGTCCGGTTTGAATCTTTACATTTTCAGTTTCAGCTACCGAAATTGGAGATTGCGTTGAAACGTCAAACTGCAATCCACGTGCTGACCCCGGATTTTGAAGATGGATTTCTGTTTTATTTTCTTTTTCCTTCAATACGATTTTTGTTTCAAACGCATTTGGTTGGTTTTGCGTAACAGCTTTTGCAAACGTTTGGGTACTTGACGTTTGACCTTCAAAAATAGGCTCGCCATCAGTCCAGTTTCCATTTAAGATTGCATTTGCAATGGTTTGAAGGTCCGTAACTGTTACGGTTCCATCGCCTTCATCAACAACCGGATAAACGTCTGCCGCTTGAATCTGATTGTTTGTTAGATCTCCTTGCTGCAGAATGATATCAGATGTTTTCGTAATATCTCCCACGTTAACTTGCCCGTTAAACGTCGGATCTCCTCGGCCTCCAACGCCCAGCCCGTCGACGGAAACAGACGCCGTATCTGATTCTGTAGTCAATTCAATTGATCCGGATTGATCTCCAAATTTGTTTCTCTTTGGCAAAAAGTTTGAAGTTACTTCTTTTGTATCGCCGGGAGAAACCAAAATCCCTGTTTCTGCTTCAAAAACTCCGTTATCGCTTTGAGTTTGAAGCTCTAAGGGAACAGTGCCTGTATTTTCGACCAAGATTGATTCTTGGCTTTCGTTTCCAACGATGGTTTCGGAGAACGAAACTGAACCAGTTTCAACCACAAACTGAGAATTTCCTTGCTGGATGTAAACTGGCGCCACGCCCGGATTAAGGCTAACTTCAGATTGTTTTAAACTTGCAACTCCATTTATAATGTCAATCGTTTGCCCACCGGAAGTTACGTCTGCATTTACGTTAACAACATTTTGTTTCGGCAAAACGTCTTCGGAAAGTCCGCTGTACAAAAGAACCCGAAGCGTGTCTTCTGCAATCAAATTTGTATTCAATGTTCCTTTATCGTGAGACTTCGTAACGATGGGTTTTGGGCCGTCGAAAACCAAGTCAAACTGAATTCCGGAGAGGGTATCTGCAACCGGAAGAGTTACATTGACTCCAACTTCCGCTGAATCGGTGTTTACATAAAGCGTATCGGTTTCAAAACCAATTTGGCTACTATCTGCCGCCAATTTCTTTATTTCAGACACCACATACAACGATCCGGTTTTGAAAGTTGTCGATGTCCGTTGAATCGGAAGGCTTTCGTCTTTTTCAAAACTTGCTTTCAAGCTTTGCCCATTTGACTCAATATAAAACTTTTCTTCTTTTGTAGCGCCATCTACCTTGTTTGGAGTCAAAACGCTGTCGTCAGCAGAAATCGGAAAAGCAAATGCTGAATTGCTTTTCGTTTCACCTTTTCCAACACAAATATTGCTAGATACAGCCGTTGCTTTTATCGTTTCTCCTCCTTCAAAAGAATTTGAAGCTGCTTGTTGAGAAACTACGAAAGTAGCATTATCTACATAAGGATCTACGCATTCTTGAGAAAAAGAAACCCCCATCAAAAGCGGAGAAAGAAAAAGCAATCCAAAAAGTTTTTTGAGCACTGTATCTTATTTTTTATTACCGTAGGCAAAGTAACAATTTTTAAAGGGAAGAACAAAGTTTGATTAAGTCAACACCTCAAGAGCGTTTTCAAAAAGCGGTCCGTGGGCTTCTGCATCGAGCCGCCGCACGTGACATGGGGTGTTATAAGAATTCACGAGCAAGTCGACGCGAGTCGGCGTTCGCTCCGTCCGCTCGATCCAGTCTCGGACATAGTCTTGCCAAAACTGAACTTGAGCCGTCGAAAGCTTGATTGACTCTTGATGTCTTGGCGCCGTGATCTCCAACTTGTACTTCGGCTCGTCTCGTTCAGGTGTAGAACCCCGAAGCGGCTGGTGCATAACTGGTTTTAGACTTGATTAGAAAAAAAGAAAATAGCAGAGGGCACGGGACTCGAACCCGCAGGACTGTGTTGCAAGCCCACCCGGGTAGCAACCGGGCATGGCGAACCGTTAGCTCATCTACCCTCTATAATGTAAACCAGTAGAACATCACCATGAAAAAACCTACGACGATAAATCCGTGAACAAAGCTTCCAGTCAGGACGAATGCCGTAATAAAACCTACCGTGCTACTGGCAGTCACGATTAGAACTTTTTCAAGCTTTTGCGCAAGTTTTGGGTTCACGGCAGTTTTATTTCCCAAATTTTCAGCACTTAAAGTGCCATCTCATTTTTATATAACATTTTAAAATATGTCTTCATACCAGTTGACCGGATTTGTGAGAAGAGTATGTCCGTAGCCTGCGGCGCCAAGCGTTCCGGCAAGCATAAGCAAAACATTTCCGGCAGTCGCTCCGCCCAAGACGAATCCGTTAATCGCCACGAGAATGAATCCTACAAAAAACAAGTAAGCTGCGGAATTCAAAGCGTACTCCAAAACGTTCATAAAACTTTGGGAGGTTGGTTGGTCAAAAATGAATGCGCAAGCTTAAACTTTCGTTAGAAACCATTGTTCCGGCTTCATATATTCTTTGCAGAGGGAGGAGGTTTCGATCCCCACGCCATGTTTCAGGTCGCCATCTGCTTTCGAAGCAGTGCCGGAAGCCATTCCGAATCTCCCTCCGTAATTATAGCAAAAGCAGAAAGAAAACAAAAGCGCCGACAAACGCAAGCATCTGCGGCCAATCTTCTTGAACTTCTCGCAAAATGATCGCAAAATAGCTCATAGCAAATCAAGGTCGCCTGTGTGCTGGTCAACCCTACTGGCTTCGGCTGGACCAATTGCAACTGCCGTTCGGGTTTCGGGTTCAAGTTCGGTCCGTCCTTCATCACGGATAAGGCTTGCCGGAAGCCCGTCTTCATTTGCCTCTTTATAAAGCTCCAGAAGGCTCTCGCTGCCTTCTATGCCGACAACGATTTTGGTTTGGCCCGTTAGCATCCAAAATTTTCTTTGTTCGTTAGAAGCAATCTCTGCGGCTCTAAGCGCAGCGTGTGCCACTTGTGCCGCAAGTTTCCCTTTGCGCATTCCAAGGTCTTTGCGGACGGCAATTACCTGCTTAAAGTATTTCGGCTTTTCACTCATAGCTTACGGATAAACTTCATGAACGCCTTATACAAAGGCTTGATGATTAAAAACCTCTTAATGATCCGGCTGGGGCTACCAGAAACGATAGCCTTTGCGTCGGTAATGACCTTTCGGATCCAATAAAGCTTCGAGTCCATCTTTCTGGTTTTTGCTATTTAAAGGCGTCTCTCTATAAGGCACTAGATTAAATAAGACAAGTTCAAACTTGTTTCCTTCGGTCAACTGCTTTACACCGAATTCACAAAGTCGTCGTAGCAGTAAGTAGAACGAATGAGGCTATCTGCCATCTGGTCGTCGTCAAGCTTTCGGATGTTCGGGGCGTCGACGTCGAAGGCAGCGCAAAACAAAAATCCAAGCTGACCTTCGGTGTCAGACGCTTCGTATTCGCGACGCCAATTCAAATATTCGATCACGCCGCAAACGTCTTCGCATCGGCTTGACTGGCGAACAGCAGCACGCTCTCCGTTTTCCATCATAGGTGCGCTCATAGCAAAAAGGGTTAATGAAAAAAAGAGCGGAGGAAGGAGGTTTCGATCCCCACGCCATGTCTCAGGACGCCGAGCTGCTTTCAAGGCAGCGGCGGAGGCCACTCCGCATCTTCCTCCTCAATGTTGCGCCTTTTATATAGTCTTACGCAAAAGGTTGTTCCGGCTTCACGCAAAATAAGCAAAACCGACCAGCCAAAACTGGTCGGTTTTGCTTTTTTATCTCTTTTGGAAGTAACAGATTGAAATTAACATTCCAATTGCCGAGATTAAAAGTAGCAAAGAGAAAATTTTTTGAAGTTGTTAGCGGTAAATATGACCTTTACAGGTGCATTATTATGTACTGCTTTCTTTTGTTTCAGCACATTTTGTTATATAACTAAACAAAAAATCTGAATTTTGCTTATTTGATAGATTTTTCATCTTTTCGAAGCCGACTCTATGAGTTTCGCTGTTATTTTCAATCTCACTTCCATCTCCTTTTGAATCAACTTCTTCATACTCCATCGCTTCAAAAAAGTAAAAACTCACTCTTTGAGTCGTATGTTTAACGTAAGGGATCTGCTCTTTTTTCATTAAGACCCGAATTTTCGAAAGTCGGATTCCCGCTTCTTCTTCCACTTCTCGCTTGAGAGCTTGAAGAACAGTTTCTCCCGTTTCAATTCCACCAGAAAGAACAGTCCAATATTTTTGTTCGCTTCCTTGGTCCATATATGCAGGAAGCGGTTCTTTTCGCACCACATATTTACCGTTTACCACCGGAAGTGCTATAACAGAATCTGAAGATTTTATAGCTTCATACTGGTAATTTTTTGTACTTACTACACTAATATAGTCTCCTTCCCATTTTAACTCCATCGGTCATATATTTCATTTAACTTTTCGAGATCTTTCGGACCTAACACGTCATCTTTGTTTAAGGTGTTTGGGAATGTAATGTAATGATGATTAGAACTTATCTTTAACTGATCACGATACTCTTCAATTTGTTTAAGGTCACGTTTCCACCTTCGAACGCCGCTGCTTGAAATTTCATTAGCAGCCAAATAATCAATAATATGATCTCGAAGTTTATCAAGTTTTTCAGACTGGTCTTGCCGAAGCTCTTTAAGCTCTTCAAGTTTTTCTTCATCTACAGTTATACTGCCATCAACATCAAGCTCAAAACTCGCCGTGGTAGTACCGATTGGAATATTTGAGTCTGTTTTAATTGTAGTATAACTATCGACGCTAGTGTTTCCAGAATCGGTAAAAAATGTCCATTGTTTACTGTTGTTGCTCATTATGATTGTAGGTTAAGCTGTTCATCTATAAATATAGGTGAATTTTATTCAGGGCTTTCAAATCCAAGTGAACTCTCTTTAAAATTATTCTTGACCAGTCGGCGCCTCTTCTTAATGCGCTCGTAGGTCTTTTTGAGGTCTTCATTTCGCTCTTTTGCGGTGATAAAGAGCCCTTTGACGTATGCGGGGGTAAGCTTTTCGGCAACCATCTCGGTCCACTCTTCATCTTCAATCGGATACTCTTCTCCAACCAAATGCTCGTAGAAAAGCGGAATGTACGCAGGGTCGTTGTCTTTACCGTACACGCCGTGAAGAAAGTCGAGGCGGCCGGGTCGGTCGACGAAGTTCTCCGGAAGCTTCTCGGGGTTGTTCGTCGTCGCCATGAACAACACGTTATCCCGAAGCTGGCTGCTATCGAGAATGTTAACCACGTACTGCTTGACCTGATCATGCTTCGTGACTTCCGATAGCTCTTCAAAAACTACGACCTTAAACCGCTCTGGAATTCCTTGTGCAACTTCACGCATCCCGTCTTCAGCAAAAACCTCAACGTCTGCGTGAGTTTCAAGCCGAATAACAACCGCATTTAACTTTTTGACCAGATCCAAAGACTTGTTCGACACGTACTGGCTTTTCCCCGTGCCGGGCGGTCCGAAGAAAAGAAGGCTACGGCGATAGTCTATGCCGTTTTCTTCATAATAATTTTTGGATGTGATAAACTTGTTAATATTCGAGTCTGCGTCATGCAGACCTTCGTTATACCTCTCCAACGGAAAATATCCGTCGTTTGCCCAATCTGCTTCAATTTCATCAGCTTTGACGCCGCCGCTTGATTCGGTTTCTTGATCGGACTCGACCGACGGCTTTCCGTTCATACTCACAGAAACATCGGGCTTGTCGGGAGTTGAATTCCATTCCGGCGGTTGTGTCCGAAAGAAATCTTCTTCGTGTTCAACAAGTTGATCGAACGGCGTGTTCTCCGAAGCGTTTGGCGGGTCGTCAGGAAATCCTGCAGACTCTTCAAGAATAAAAGCCCCATTTGCGTTATAGCTCGGATGATAAACTCCTGCAGGGAGGTCGGTGGTTGTAAAATCGGGGACGAACCGATAAGAACCTCCTTCGTCAATAACCTTCTTATTTTGACTCATTTGGATAACTGCTTATAGTGAAACAATGATTATCTGTCGAATGGTCGTTTGAATGGCTGTTTCCAAGGCTTTTCTTCTGGCTGTTCGTCTCCTCCGCTCACCCATTCTTCAAAATCTTGTTCTTTTTGTGGGGGACTGTCTTCTTCTTCTTCAAGCTCTGGTGGCTTTTCAGGATAAGCGGGATTTTGTTCTACTTGCTCTTCGGAGCTTTTGTTCCTTGAATTACTATCTTCATGAAATTTATTTTGATGTTTTGCAATTTCTTTTTTGCGTTCTTCTAATATATCCTCAGACATTTCTTTGGCTTTTTTATCTACTCTCTGCACTTCTTCGATTGGAATTTTGTCTCGAAGTGAATCTCGAATATCGCCAGATTCTTCGTCTAAACTAGCGAACCGTTGCATCCGTTCAATTCTCTCTTCAGTGTTTGGAAGTGGCTTATCCAAAGCGGATTTATCTTCATTTTGAGGCTCGGCTTCGTCTCCAACTTCTTCAATGTGATCTGGCGTAGTTTCTTCTCCGTTTTTAAGATCTTCTTCTTCAACGGTTTCTTCGAAGTCCGTTGCCATCGAAAGCGCCACCACAAGGGTAACTGCCATCGGGTCAAACACAAAAATCAAAAGCATAATGAAATAAAGCGCCGCCGAGTCTTCCGGAAGCCCAACCGTGTTTGCCACAAAAATGATCGGCCCAAGCTTCGCTTCTTCATTTTGGCTTGACTCCAAATTTGTAATCCGGCTTTGAAGAGATAGCACCGAATCGCGAGAAGCGGTAAGCGCCGAATCTGTTTCCGAAAGGTCAGCCGGAATGTCCGAAAGCCTTTGGTCTTGACGCTTCGAAAGCCAACCTTGCTCTGCCCTCGTTTGCTGGAGTTCTTGTTGTTCGGAAATAAGCCGCTGCCTATCTTCTTTCAAGCGAGCAACTTCGCTTTTGAACGTTTGAAGTTTTGACTCTACGTTTTCAACTTGCTGCTGGTTTACGTCTCGCTCCGACGCTGCCTTTTGATAAGAGCTTGACAGAAAGCCGAAGATGCCCAAAGATGTAATGAGCATCATGATCCCTGTAAACGTGATGAAAAGTCCCCGAATCCACGTCGGAGCCACTTTTCGAAAACGATAAGCGGCTGAAGCGCAGACCAGTTTTCCTGCTTCCAGAAAGCCTGCCATAACAGCCACTTGCCAAAAATTTGCACCCATAAGACTGGCAATACCTATAACGGAAAAGTAAGCCGCACAAGCGGCCAATCCCAAAGCTACGACGCCTGTGATAAACCTATACATTTAGAAAGCTGTTTTTTTATCAGTTTTTTTGACTTCCATAACGGTTATACGGCCAAAGCAAAAGAATGTTTCGGTGTTCAAAAAATCTTATTATACGCCGTGGTACTCGTCTTCAAGCTCTACTTTTTTCCGGGCGTTTGTAACTTGCCCCTTTGCGGTGTTTGCAAGCCCCGTAAGCGCGTCTCGCTGCTCAGGGGGGAGCCCAAGAGCTTCAAGCTGCTTTTGAAGATTGTCGAGTTGATTTTCTGCTTGACGAAGCTGGCGTTCTACTGGTGACTTATATTTCATTGACATAAATTTGATTTAGATTTGTGATTTCATTTTCTTAACGAAAGGTTCTTCATCTTTGTAAAAGACAAGAGCAACTACGTCTTCTCCTTCATACTCGTTTCTATGCAATTCGAATTCTTCGTCGTTTGATATAGCGTCTATCTTAAAGTTTTCATTTTCCGTTTTGAAAATAGTTATTACCGAATCATTTGGATCCGAAGAAAAGTCTGAAAGAAGGGCCTTGCTACCTGCCTTTGCTGCTTTAAATGATTTGAAAAGGTCAGGATCTTTTTTTCTACGTCTTTTTTCTTGAACGTGTTTTTTCCACCGGATATAATCTTTTTGTGCTTCGATTAGCTCTGATACCTTACAGTTCATGCTTCAGTTTTTTGGTATTTTTCCGGCTTCAAACGATCTGCCTCTTTATGTAAAACCTTTATATGGTTTTTAACTTCTGAAGTTTCACATTTTTTTCCTTTTTGTTCGGAAATGTCATTTTTTACTTTTATCTTTAAAGAGTCGTAAATCATCAAAATTCCGCTCATAACAGTTGAAATTCCCCCAAATACCAAAAACATCAGAAAAGGATATCCAAACTGAGGTGTTGTGAGTAAAGTAAAGACAATTCCTCCAAATATCAGATTTGAAATTAAAATCATAGCTACTCCCGCTACAAAATAGTTGATCCAAGAACTACTTTTTTTCATTTTCTTGTATTAAATTTATAGTTTCAAGTTCTCCAAGGCATTGAAAAGCTGTTTCGTCAATATTCATTGTTTTTGTTTTGTGCCAATGCCCAAATAACCACTTCTCCGGTTTATGCCTTTTAAACATCTCTTCGAGCATTTTTCCGGTGTGTGTTTCAAAATTCGTTTTTGAAGGAAACATTTGTCCCGCAACGCTTTGTGGAGCGTCATGAGAAAACATTACTTCCGGCTCCACTTCTACATATCTTTCGATAGCTTCTTTTGACCGCTTCCAGCCAAGCTCTTCGGCTCTCCACCAATCGTGTCCTACAGTTCGCGCGTCTTCGTCGATTGATTTTGCGCCCCGGACAAAAAAGCTGTTCTCAATAAACGGGACCTGCCCGAAGTCTCCAAGAGATCCAACTGCTTCGTCGTACTCGTCGTAGTCGTCGTGGTTGCCGCCAAGAAATACATGCTTGTCGCTATCAAGGCGGCGGCTGCGCTCGAATCGGTTTTTACTTTGCATATACGTATCTCCAAACCCAAAATCTCCAAGCTGGATGGAGTAAAGGTCTTCATCGGCAAGGTGCTTGTGCCGATCAAGAAACTTGGTGATCCGGTCGAAGTACCCACCGATCTTTCCGTGAACGTCACCGATTACAAGAACGCGCATTATCCGTGAAGCAGTTGTTTTTCTGTGTCTTCGGGAATGATAATTTCGTATTCGGTATTACAACCATATACAACAGTCGCCTTCACAAGCTCTTGCCCTTTAGAACCCGGAACAAGAGGAATTTGCTTACCCGCGCTACCTTCTTCAAACCCCAAAATAGGTCGAATGTCGTCTTCGCTGAACTTTGCGTAAGGCTTATGTGCCGTTGTATTCATAAAATGAAATGTTTGAAGTGCAAGTTTATTCCGTAAAAATGCGTTAAAAGCCACCGCCACCGCCGCCGTCGTCATCGTCAGGGTCCCAATAATCAACAGGCATTCGGTCGAACTCTGGATAATCATGATCTCGTTTTGGCCAAACCCAAACTACTATGTCTCCTTTATCTTGAGGCTGTTCTTTTGGATCTTCCTCGGGGATTGCACCTTCTGGTTCAGCTCGGAAATACTGCCCAAGCCCATACTTGTGAAAAGCCTTCACAATGAAGTCTTGAACCTTTGCCATTTTTTCTTCGGAATTTTCACCGATAACGTAGGTTACGTAAATCAAATCTTTATCCGGATCAAGCTCTTCACCAACAAGCTCTACGGCAGGGCGGGTCAAATCTTCATCTTCCATATTCGATATGACCTTACTCCGAAATTTTTTAAAGTTCGCCGCATATTTCATTCTTTCAGAGTGCGCACGAACTGCTTGTTTTTTCATTGTTTTGTCCAGTTTTTTTTGCAAAACGTTCGGACCGTCTTCCAAATCATACTGAGGGTTAGACCCGCCATATCCAGCGCTGTGTCTCCAATCTACGTAAGAAGGCACATAAGCTGGAACAAAAGCGTTTCCGCTTGTTACAAAAGATCCACCAAAAGGCATATTTACTTTTTGTTAATTGAGATGATCTGCTGCGCAAGAAGCGGCCCAAGCTTCCGGCTTCACGTTAAAGCTGAAGCCAGCGGACTCTGCAAGTCCGACAGCCGCTTTGTGAGCAACGTTTGAACGGTACTCCTCCGATGGGTTGATGTCAAAGTGAGTCACGACACGAGACGTGCCAAGCTCCGAAGAAAGGTGCCCGGCCACTTCCATCGTCGCTTCAGTTTCTTCCCAAAGGCGATTGAAAAGCTCTCGTTCGCTCCGGTAAATGTTGTTCGAATGGTAAATGACGTGTGCCCCACGATCTCCGTCATACATGCAAATTGTCGTGACGAATTTCGTGTAATTGGAGTACACTTGAGAGTCAGTTCCAACGACAACTTCAAAGTCTTCGCTGTCTTCGGTAAACTCTTTTACGTAATCAATCGGATTTTCAATTTTTTCACCACCGAACTTTTGAAACGTCTTTTCCATAGCTAAGGTTTATTGTTATTAATTAACGACGATTGATTTAAACACCGGATACGCTTGATAAGCGAGTTGAAGACTGCTCACTCTCATAAACTGTTGCATTTTCTCGTCGGAATCTTTACCATCGGACTGCTGCTGTTCTCGGTCAAGCTTATCGAGGGGGTCCATCATCGGGCCGCCAATTCCCCCGCCTTGCCCGTCCATGTCCGAAAGAACGTCTTCAATTTCCCTCTGGTAATCTTCGCGAATTTTTTGCGCAACAGAATCGTCAATGCCGGACCCTGCAGCTTCCATATTTTCAATCGAGTCTTTTCTTGTGTCTCCTTGATCAAGGCGCTGTCCAAGCCGCCTTCGTACGATGTAAACTGGATCGTGAACACTTACTTCTGTTTCCATAATATTATAATTTATTTTGAGTTAACTACAATAGATGCTTCTCTCAAATGTAAATATGAAAAGCGCCCAGCAAATGTTCCGGCTTGCTGGGCGCTTTCACTTTTAGTTCATAATTAGGGTTTTCAATTCGGTTGTTACGTGATCTCGATTTGCCGTGTAACTTGCTCTTCCTCGGTTTTCGGGAAGTGGACGCTCAACACGCCGTCTTCGTAGCTTGCACTAATCCCAGCCGGATCAATTTGATCTCCGACCCTTACCGTTCGGCTGTAGCTTCGGCGGCGCCGCACGTCTTCGTCGGCGTCTTCATAGCTTGTAGAAACTGTAACGCTATTGTTTTGCCCGTTGTACTCGACGTTGATGTTATCTTCGCCAACGCCGGGCATATCGACGTGCCAGTTGTAGCCGTCGTCAGTTTCCTCGATGTTCGACGTGCCTCGCCCACTTCGCTGGAGAAAGTTGTTACCGAAAATGGAGTTTTTTGGAAACGTTCGTGTCATAAGACTACTCATAATTTTTGTGTTTGCTTTTGTGGTTCAGAGATGATAATGAATTATGTTTGACTCTATCGCACCCTACAAAAAAGCAAACCGTGTGCCGAAGGTGTGATTGGCGATTTCGCCTGCCAATCTGTCTTACTCAAGGGAAACCCCTTTTGCCAATCTGACAAGACGTACAACATCAAGCGAGTCTTCAACAGCGGTATGCTCAACGTTTTCGTCAAGCCCTGCACGTTCAAGGCAAGTCGACAAATCAGGGACGCCTTCATCTTCGGCGGGATCGAAGTACATCGGTCCGGGATCGAGGACCCGGTGATGAAACTGGATATAATCAGAGAAGTTTGGGATCTCTCGGACGTGGGGAATGTCGAAGCTTGCCACGTTTTTTCCGGCAGCCCAAAGGGTGTGTGAAGACACCGCTTCTTGAATCGTTCCTACGTGACTGTCCCCACCGTCAAATCCGTTTTTGAGAAGAAAGCGCCCGAAGTTTTGCCCCAACTGCTCTGGTGAAATGATCTTGCCGCCTTGCTCGGGTTCTCCGTTTTGAAGCTCTTTCAAGATGCCCGTGTCTACGTGCATCCCCAAAGCATAAGAGTTGCCGACAACGGTTTCATGATCCAAAAGGCGCCGAAACGTCGGAAGCTCATCGACGGGGGTTTCAAAGTCGTCAATGACTGCGCCAAATTCTAAAACTGAATGCTTGCCGGGCTCGAGCCCAGCGGTTTCGATATCGAACGAAATTACTTTCATGGTATAACTAATTTATTTTTGGTGATACTTTTTTGTGAGGCGTTCTTCTACTCTCGTTATTGCAGCGTGCCGCTCTTCGCCACGGGTATTTTCTGTACGTGCCTCTCTTGCGTGATGAAAACTTGAACCGAACACGCACATCGAGAAGCAAACAAAGAAGATTGCCGTTTTCACTCTCCGCTGTCTTCGGTTTGTGGTTCTTTACGACCATTTCTTTTTACGTCGCGTTCTTCACGGCTTTTGTCGCCCCGTCTTGCGTCTTTTCCGGAGCTTCGCCCTTGCGTGCCACGTCGGGGCCTATATTCATCGTTTTGGCGGCGATAGTCTTTGTCGTTTTTTTCGCGCCAATGCCTGCGGCCGTTTCGGTATCGGTAAAAGGGGTCGTGGTCGTAATAGTAATCGTCGTATCTGCGGTAGTTTTCACGAAAGAAAAATCGGTCGCCGTCGCAAGTCCACTTATACCGTTTTACATATACATCAGCGTTAGGATGTAGCCGCTCGTAAGTAGTGCGATAATAGCAGTCTTGCTGCGGAGACGAAGTTTTTATCGTCGTGTAGCAGCCGCCGAAAGCGAGAAGAAAAATGATCAGAAGCAAAATTCCGTAAAGTATTCTAGTCATCACTTTGCTCGCCTTGTTGGGCATTCCTTTCTGTAGCATACTGCTCTAAATTGTCGTGCTTATTCATTAGTGCAATCCACTCGTCTTCGCTTAAAGTGCCGACAGCTTTTCCCACGTCGTCACCATTTTCGGGGCGTTTCGTTTGATCCATTGTGCTAAAGTTTCTTTAATTTCAATAGGAGAACGAAAAGGTTTGCCTTTTTGTTTGAGTGTAAGATACTCGAAGTCTTCTACCGTGATTTCAGGTTTGTACTCTTGAGTTTGCTCCATGCCGCCCGGAAGTTCAACTGGCTCTCCAGACGTTTCAATCGGGTCGCCGTCTTCGTCTGCGTAGAAAACCGTGTGCTCAGGATTATTGAGAATTACGTGAACCGAACCATCAAGCCCACGCAAGTTGCCGCTGTCAACAAGATCGATGATCGTGTTAGCGGCTCCAGTATGGGTTTTAAGTAAAATGTCTTGAGGCACGATTCGTTCCCTGTTTCGGTTTCTTTTCACGGCAATTTCATAATTTGCCAAAACCCAAACCAAGTGGACGTTTTGAGAAGAATAGCCGCTTTCGTGAAGAAGTGGAATAAACCGCTCGAGCTTATCGACTTCTTTTAGCGTTACGTCAAACATCACGTTCGGAAGCCGCCCCCGCTCGTTGTTTTTCAAAACGTTGTTAACGAAGCGGTTATGGATGCCCTTGTCTTTTACAAAACGGTGAAGCTTCGACACGTCTTGGGGGTTTTGCAAGTTAAGATTGGAAATTTCCGGGTACTTTTCAGTTTCACCTGCAAGGTCAAGAAAATTTTCTTTCCAGCGGTCAACGTCAAACCGCCGAAATTTTTCTCCCTGCATAAATTTTTTCGAAGCAAAACCTTTTCCGCTTCCTGCGCCGCCAGCCAAAAACACGGCTTGATTGTAGTTGGCGCCGTTTGAAAGAAGGATTTGCTTTTCTCGGAGAAGAGCCTTTTCTACAAGTCGTTTGAATTTTGCCATCTGCTTACATTAGGTCCATATATTCTTCGTAGTTTTCAATGCCGTCAATTTGAGAGGGTTTTCGAGTCGTTTTGAACTCGTCAATCGTCCGGTCAGCGATGCGGCTTACTTCTTTGTAAAGCTTTGCGCACTGCTGGTCAGAAAGCCCTTGCTTGTGGACTCCGTGATCGATAAGAACAGAATTGATCACGTTTTCGACTTCGGTTTTCAAGTCGGCCAAAACTTCAGACTTTTTGCTCGGGGAAAGCTCTTCTTTGATAAGAGATCGGACTTTTCGCCGTAGCTTTTGTTCTTTCATTATAGTTTCATTTGAGTGTCGCGTTCACCCCTATATATCAGCTACAGCTTCGAAAGTGCGCTGGCTACATTGTCGGTCTTGAGGTCTTTTAGCCCGTCCCAAAAGTCGTCAATTTCCTCTGTAAGCCGCTGGAAAAATAAGCCTTGCACTTCCCCCATCGGAAACTCTTGAACCGCAAGCGCAAACTCCTTGCGCTCCTCGTGGTCGTCTGGATCAACATTGTCCCCGTCAAGCTTCCGGTAATAAGAATCCATCTGGCGAACAAGCTCGTCCATCTCTTGCTTCGTTTCTTCAAACACATCTTTGAACTCGGGGAACGTTCCAACGAAGTCGTCGGCGTCGCCGTTCTGGATGGCTTCGATGATTCCGTTCTTACGCTCTACGATTGAATCTTTCATCTTGTGGCGAAGCACGTAGCTTTCTTGCTTGATTTTGATTCGCCGCCAGTACTTGTCGACGCAAACGAATCCTTCGTCGTCAGGGTCAAGATCTTCGGTAGCGTCCATAATATCGCCGTAAGCGTCAACGGAAAACCGCTCCGGGCGGTCCCACCAATCCGCTGCCGTGGAAATGTCCCGCTCTTCAAGGGTATCGAGATTTCGAATCGCAAGAAGCGTAATTCGGTCTTCGTCGTACCGCTTCACGACCCGGTTGTAAGGCGTGCAAAGCTCGGTCATGTAGCTGCAGCTTCGGTTAAGCTCTTCAAGCCGCCCAAGCCCGTAGATCCGCTCGAACCGATCCCAAAACAGGTCAGCAAACGTCTCTCCGTCCCAATCTCTTCGGCGCATGATGGCATCGGACATGCGGATCTCGCCTTCCCCTTCAACAGTTCCAAGCGTGTGCATACGCCACTCGCCTTCCCAAAAGTAAAGGACAGCCGCAGACCCGTCCATCTTTTCAAACACTTCTGCGGACTCCCAGTCAATGTCGACCGCTTCGTTCTCTGCGGCATTGAAGAACTTGCCAAGCGAACAGGAGACCACTTCCCAATCATTTTCCCGATCAAGAATCAGCCCCCGTGCCTCTTGGCAAATCGGAAGGCTCATGTCGGACTTGATCTGGTTGTACTTCAGGCAAACGCGCCTTCGGTCTGGTCCAACGTTGATCGAAAGCTTGTACGGGTCTTGCTTCAGGTCCCCAAGCGAATTTTCGCCAGACCGTAAAAACTTTTGAATTTCAAGCGGCTTTTCAATAATCATACTTTGAGTAGCTTTTGCAACAAAAAAACCTGCGTAGCTATAAACCACGCAGGCGTTGAAACGTTCCGGTTTTTATTTTTTACTCGATGAATTCAAAAAGTCTTTGCCGGGCTTCACGGAGTTCGTGCTGCCGCCTTTGGACTCGCTTCCCTTGATGCCCAAAAGCGTCGGGCTGGCTATTTTCAACAGCCCGACGCTTTTCTTTGAAGCTTGCGATTGCTCTTTTCATCCGGTCGTTTTCTGACTGAGTGCGGCAAAGCTCGTTTAATAAGTCTCCGTTCATTGAGTTGTCGGTTGATTTCCAGAAGCTTCGATGTGGGACCGGAGCATATACCGGAACTCGTCGTGTTTTCGCTGCCGCTCTACGGCGAAGTCAAGCACCGCTTCGCCTGTAGCAAGATTTTCATTTTGACCTTCTGCCCGGTCTGCTACCTCTTGAAGAGCCTGAAGAATGTTTCGGACCCGCTCGTTGTCTTCATAAAGCTCTTGTACCATTTCAAGTGCGGGAGGCGGCGGGTTTTGCGCCTCTTCAAGCACCGACTGGCTTACGTAGTCTCCAAGCGCAGGTTGCGGGTACTCGTCAAGAATTCGGATTTGTTCTCCAATCTCATCGATAGCTTCTTCAAGGTCTTCGTAGATGTCTTGGAAAAGCTCGTGAAGCTGGTGAAACAACGGCCCGGTTACGTTCCAGTGGTAGGCGTGAGCCTTTTGCTTGAGCATAACCGTGTCTGCCAAAAGCTGTTGAAGCGATTCTACTACTTCTTGTCTTTCCTGTTGAGTCATGTTTTACCTATGTTTTACTTAAAAAGTTCGTCGTCAAGTGTGATATCGTGTGTTTCTACCCATTCTTCTTCGCTGTACGTAAACTCGAATTTCGGAATTTCAAGAGTGCCGTACTGCTCTTCAAACTCTTTTCTAGAGTCAATATCGTTTTCAGGGTTGTCAACGATCTCTTGAAACTGTTCGTCTGGAAGTCCGGAATTTTCCGGTTCGTGAATTTCAAGGTCGCTGTGCCCCATTTGCGCCATAGCTCGTATATCACAAGGCGAAATTTTACCAACAAAGTGCGAGCCTTCAACGATTGTATGGTGCTGAAAAGCTCCTTTATCTAAAATATCTTCAATTTCGTCCATTACACGGCGGCTAACAAAAATCACGTCAGCAACGCCACGCATTGTTTGTTGGTGAACTTTGTTAGAAGCTTTTTTAACTTCCGATAGAATTGTAGATTGAGTTTGATTCATAACTTATTGCTATTTAAATGATCCGTTCCATTTTTTATTTGAGTACTCGTAGGTAAGCTGAAGCTCCGTAACGCCTTCTTTAGAATGTTCTCCTTGCCGATAAAGATCAGTAAAAGTATAAGACCGGAGTTTAACGGTGCTGTATTGAAGAGAATGAACAGGATTTCCGGTAGAGTCTAACCAATAAAGATTGATCTCTTGTACGACGTTTTCGTTTAAAAGGCTTTCGTACTCGCCGGGGACTGCAAGATACGTCCGAATTTCAACTTCATCTTCTTTTTTGTCGGATATGCCATTTACGATATAAGAGGGAAATACTGTAGAGCCTTCGTGGTCAAGAAGTTCAACTTTGAAACGGCTGTTTAGCAAAGGCTCAAATGTCTTTTCGTTTAATTTGTCACTCACAACTGGTTGATAAAATCATCAATTTTTTGATCGTTTCGGTGGTCTTTGATTTTGTTTCTTAGCTTTTGCTCCTGTTTATAAATATCACCGCTCTCGAACCAATCGTCGGTCAAAACTTCTCCTGTATCGGGATTCACGACATCTTCAATAACGATTTCGCCAGATTCTTCATCGTACTCTTCGACGATTACAATAGCGCCGTCGTGTTTTATTTCAAAACTCATTTGGTTCCATCACTTCCTCTGCAACTTGTTCGCTTTTATTGATTGATTGAAGTTCCGCTTCTGCTAGGGCGTAATACTCCCACGTCCGAAAATGCTCTATTTCATATGATTTAAAGACCCCTTTATCAACAGCTTCTATGATTCGATTTACAAGGTTAAATTTTCCTAAGTCAACCGCCATTGGTTTTTTCAATCTTTGACTGCTTTTTTATCAATTAAGTTGCGCTCCTTGACTTGCCGTAGGTGCTTCATCGCCTCTTGTTTGGTTTCTGCATCTTGCAGCCGGATTCGGTCTTCTGACATAATTCGGGGCGTCTCGACGTCGTAGGCGCCGCCGTAGGGAATGTCAAACACCTCTTGAAGCTTGCCGCTTCGGGCGTCCATAGCGATTGAGCGGTCGAAGTCTTCAAACTCCGTAAGCATAACCCAATCGTTTTTCCAATCAAGATTCGGCCATTTTGAACAATGAAGCCGCCCCCGCCGTTCGGCTTGACTCATTGTATAAAATACTGAACGCCTCATAGCAACTTGTGAAGTATGATTTCAGTTTCTTCAAAAAAGTCGACGTTGTCAAGCGAATTCATTTCTTCTCTCGCCGCCTTCTGAGTCCAACCCGCAGCAAGAAGATATCCACGAACCGCCAAACTAAACGCCCACTCGCCCGATGAAGAAATTGAAGCTGTCGGCCCGGTGTGAATCTCGCTTGCGACTTGAAGGCAGTGCTTTTGTCGGTGCGGCACAAATTCTAAATCAAGATCTCCATAAACCTCCAATCCGGTCCGAAGGTCTTTCCAATCTTTATGAAGACTCTCGGAAAGCGGCCCCTTATGCCAGTTGAAACGATATCCGGGTAAAGTTCCGATGTCAAGTTTTTTCCCACGGTCTTTTTGATCGAGAAGCTGTGAAAGAAAAATGCCTGACTGAACTTTGAACTGAGTACTATCTTGGTTACTTTTCGGATTGCAGCCAAGAGCCAGAATTTTTGCGGTAAGAAGCTGAAGGTGGTCCTTCATTCTTAAATCAACTATTTTCCCCATTTGAAAGGTGCCATTTAAATTCTACGACGCCACGGTTTTTTCGGATAGAGTCCGGATCAATTACCCACTTTTTCTCTTTTTCATTTTTTCCAAGAGAGGCTGAATAGTGAAAGGAAATATAATTTCCGTCGCTATGATACCGGACGGTCGGAGGCAAATGCTCGCCTTGTGTGTGACTGTCTAAACTGAAGTGACTGGCAACCGTGCAGCCGGACTTTATGTACTTGGCTTCGTGCCGTTTTAAAAGCATTTAAACGGCGGGGATATATTCGCCAGACTTGCGTTTAAGCTTTCTTCCGTGCAAATGCTCGGGATACTCGGTTTTCATCTCGTAGCAGGCAGGATACATTTGCTTCGGAAACTTATCCGGAACCCAAACCTTCCCAATCTTAATCGGCTTTTTTTTGAACACCCGTGCCGTGCCGTCTTCATCGATGCCAACGTACTTTCCCCAATCAAGGGCGTCGTCTTCGCTGATTACAGATCCGGGCTGGCGTTTCATTGAAATTCTAAGATTGCTTTGCGAAATTGATCGACCGAATTGCAGTGGAACGTAACGTCTCCAGACTTTCGCTTTTCTTTGTTATAGTTCATAAGCTTTAACGCTCCGCGCCCCCCGTTTTGTTCCACCGACATGCAATTCTTTACACGGTCGTCAAGAAGACAGTCAAGCCCGTAAATGCCTTTGTCTGAGCCATTTAAGATTACATTGTCATACGGCACTTCGTGTTCTTGAAGCCAACGCACAGTCGCTCTTTTGTGCCACGGGTTGTATTGAGAAGTGCAAATTGAAATTATGTGATCTTCAAATTTTGCGTCGTGATAAAGCCGCTCCATCGCTTCGATTTCTCCACCGAACGGATCGGCGTTTCGGAAACAACGGAAAGAAGCTTCCGGCTCTTCAAGCGCATAATTTTCTATGTACTTTCCAAGTTTCGGGTCTGTCGAAAGCTTTCGGATGTCCCAAAACTCTAAGTTGTCGGAGATTTTAAGTTTGTCTTCGGCCTTTGGAAAATCTTTCAAAAACTCTCTCCGGATGCTTTGAACAAGCCTCCGAAGCACTCCGTCAACGTCAACGCCTATATGCATATCAAATTCGAATTTTTTCTTTCTTATCGGGGTCCATATCATGAAAACTTGCTACAATATCCTTCATCTCATCAAACCAGTCGACCCCGTGTTTTTCTATGATATTTGCAAAATCTTCAATATCATGGTTTCTAAGCTTGTAGTTATACTCCCCCTTTTTTTCGTTAAATTCAGGTTTGATGTGTTCAAGCTCGTGCCAAATGAGGATTTCTTTTCTTTTGTCGTCTAGGTTGTCCCAAATGTCTCCGCTAACGGAGATAATGTAATCGGCACCGCCTGTAAAGTGGTGCTCCCTGTGATTGGCTACTCGGCAGGTGGCTAGCTTCGTCTTTGATAAGTTCGGGTATACCTTAATATAATGAATCCCGATGTCGTCAAGGGCAAGACCTTTATCTTGAATTACTTGATCTCCAAGTTTTTCAACTTCCGGGGCTTCCTCTATCTCTTTGCTGCTTCTGTACATAACTTATATCTATACCATCGTTTTTTTGTTCATCAATACGGCTGATTGCATAAACGTTTTTAATGCCTTCGAAACCGCCGTTTGAAAGTTTCATTTTCAAATCTTTTCTTCGCTTACGTCGCTCTTTTTCGTCTTTGTATATGTCCACACCCTTCAAACCTTCTCCGTGTTGAACATTGAAATTGTTATACTCATCGATGTCTATACGAATAACCTTCTTCGTACTTTTTTTCTCTATGAGTATTGTTGATTGAGGATTTTCGTGGACGACTTTTAAAAGCGTTTCTTGTTTCATAACAAAATTGTTTTTGTTGGAGGAAAGCCTTGCTCGGCAAGCTCTTTCATTTCTCGGCGCTTCCGGCGAAGCTCGTCAATGCGGATTTCCGATTCTTCATCCGGCTCAAATTCAAGCATCTCTTCGATGAAATCTCGCTCGAAGCCTGTGACCATAAGAAGATTTGCGTAAAGCTTCTCCGCTTCCGATGCCCGCTCTTCAATTGGAGGCTCTACTTGCTCTTCCGGAAAATCTGAAAACGGCATCTCTTCCAAATCATCTTTTTCTTGCCACTCGCTTCCCATATTGTTTTCGTTTAAATAAGAAAATCCATTCATAAACATTAACTTTGTTTGACCAATTTATGAGTAATTTGTTTTTCGCCGCCCCCCCACTCTACGCCATCAGACTTTCGAAACTTATCTCCAAGATTCGTGACGATTTGGCGGGTAGTAACTTCTGTAATTATGTGAACACTTTCTTCTATAATAACTCGATCACCAGTTTCAAGTTCATCTGGATCTCGGATTGGAACGTGGTTAAAACTTTCATCTTCTCCGTCTTTCGGTTCAAAAGTTGTTACGTGTTCATAAGAAGAAACGTTATCTCCAGCTTTTTCTTCGGGAGTTACGTAAAAGACTTGTAAGTCTTGGATTTCTTCTTTATGAACACAAATGTTTCTTCTTTCACGTTCGGATTTTTTCTTTGCCAAATCAAGAACTGACTCTTTTTCCATCTTGCTCGGTGAACTTTTTATTTAGAGTTTTACGCACCCTCATAATATCTGTAGGGTCAATAAATCTGCTGTCCTTTCCATACATCTTTACAAAGTCTTCGTCATGGTTTCCTTGTCCGATGTAGTAAGAAAGAACTTGCACCCCACGCTTTTTCATTTTTCGGATTTGACTTCGGGTATGGCTTAACGCTTGTTCTCCAGCATACCCAAAGTCTTCTGAATGGTTGTGGAAATTTGGCATTCCGTCCGAAAGATTGATAAAGTAAGAGTCTCTATCTTTATTGGACGGAAGGATTTTGTCTTGGATAGCTTCAAACGTAAGCCCCTCCGGAGTTGTTCCGCCAGAGGAAAAATGAGGAAAAAATTTACGAACGCTTCCAATTGGGCTGTTTTTCGAATCGTAAGCAACCAAAATTAACGGCTTCGTGCTATTTCCGATTTTTGCCTTTGAACGGAAGCTAACTTGCACTCGTATATTTTCAATCATGTCCGCTGCCTTTGAAATTGCTACGCAAGTCTCCATAGCGTTTTCAAATTTGCTTCCGCTCATTGATCCAGATGCGTCGACGGAAATGTGAATAAATCCGTCTTTGTATTCTTCAATTTCTTCTGTATAGAAAATATCAGAAGAGTATCCGATTTCTGCAAGCATCCGGTTATCCAAACTTCCACTTCGCTTTCTGGAATAGCGAGTCTCTCGTCGTTCATCACGAATTTTGAGCTTGTTTCCAAGGATTCTTCCTTTCTTGAATCCGTTGTCAACTGCTTTTCGAATTTTTCGATTTGGAGATTCGCTGATTATATTTCTGAAATTGCCTTGCTTGATGATTGCTTCAGAAAGGCTTTCAATAATCACGCAGTCAATTCCGGCAGATGCAGAAGTGTTGCCGGAAGGTTTTTGAGAAACGTTTTCTCCGACTTCGGTTTCATCAACGCCTGCATCTTCAAGCGCATCTACTTCTTGGGCAGTTTCTTGATCGAGGTCTTCACCAGCTTCGCCCTGCATTTGTTCAAGCTGGTCTTCAAGCATTTCTTGAAGGTCGTCTGGAAGATCTTCAAAAGCGTTGTCGCTTTCTCCGTTTTCTCCTGCGCCGAAAGAAGGGTCAATGTAAAGATGCTCTGCGTGCTCCAAAACAACACGCATTATTTCAATTGCCGTATCAAGACAATCCCAACTCGAGTCATGCCGCTCGATGTTGTCTAAGTCCAAGATCTCCCAAATTCTTCGGAGTCCGGGCAGAGCGTCCGGGTCCCAATCCGGATTCGAGATGTTTGTGATCCGAAATGCGTAGCTTGACCAGTCTAAGTCCGTTCCTTCGTCGGATTGAAGCTTTTCGGACATTTCATCGGAGTGCCAGTACTTCTTATACATTTTCCGGTAATACCCCTTATATCCGGGCGCTTCGTTATATGCCCACTGGTCAATCCAACGATCTTCAACTACATTCCAAATATGATGGATTGCTCGAGTTGCTTGCGCCTCCGGACTGAAATCAACTTCTTCGTAATCAAAGTCCGGTTCGTTTTTCAACTTTTCTTCAACCTCTTTGTATTGATCGGACTTTTCCAAAAGAGGCTCAATGTCATTAATAATGTCTTGCGGAACAAAGTCCGGAGCCGTTCCATTTTCGTCTGCCTCGCGAAACTGGTCAAGCATATCGAAGTCCGACCGGACAATGTGGCTTGACTCGTGAAGAGCCGTTCCAACGGTTGCATCAAATCCTTCTCTTACGTCAGCGCCAATAGTGATTTTTTCTCCGTCCGTATAAGACTTTCCTTCTTCTTCCCTGTATTCTACAGGAATATTTTGTTTCGTCATAATACGGACGAAATCCGAAATTGATCTCTTGGCTTTTGCAAGCTCTAGAGCAGTGAGATCTCGGTTTTCGTCAAGCTTTGATTTCGTATTGTCCGAAATCCAGAAATCGGAAAATCGCTTGTTCATATCTATAATTGTTTGTGAGGATTAACTTTTCATTTCACGGCTGAAGCGCATGTCCTCGCGATCAAAAAGAACGCTGTCAGCATCTTCTTCATCAACTTCTTTTTGAACGATCTTCTTTACGGCGCTTCTCGGAGACTGGTCGCCGCCGTCGTTGTCGTAGTTTGGATAAGCGGTCACGTGAATGGCTTCCATAATCGAGTATCCATCACGAATTTGTCCAGCCATTTGAACCGACTGCCGTGTGGAGATAATTCTGTTAATCTTTGACTCGATCTTTGCCTCTCTGCGGGTTTCTGCAGCAATTGTCGCAATCGTGTCAAGCTTTTCCTCTTCCACATTTGGGAAAAGCGTGGTGAGAAGATCAAACTCGTCATCTCTTCCCAAAACTTCCATCTCGATGATCGTAAACCGCTCTTCCAATGCCCTGTCAATCGTTCGGGCGGAAGTGTAGTCTGTTCCGATATTCGCCGTGCTCATGAAGCAAACTCCATCGGCAACTGAAACTTTGTCAGCTTCCATCGCCTCATCGACTTGGAGGTAACGCTGCTTCGGGTCAAGAACCGTAAGCAAAATGTTCCAAGCCTCGGGGTGCGCACGGCTGATTTCATCAAGCAGCACCATGCTGTTTTCGTTTTGAATCACGTTTACAAAAGACGAAGGCTTAAAATACGTCGTGCCGTCGTCTGCCTCGCGAGTTCCGATCAGCGTGGTTCGGGGGTCTTGGGTAGAGCCCAAGTTCATGTAATGGAACGGCCGTTTCAAAGCTTTCCGGACTTCCATCACTCCCATCGTCTTTCCGCAACCGCTCGGGCCAGTGAACATGAGATTTTTGCCTCGAAGTGCAGAACGAATTGCGTGCTTCCATTTTACATCGGGCATCTTGAAGTATGGAGGCTTCAAGTCAAGCGCACGGTTTGAAAGAAAGTCACGCATTTCTTGTGCAGTCTCCGGCGTTTCTACCATTTCAGAAGAATCAACTTCTGAGTGTCCGATTTGATCTCTCATTTTTGTCTGCGTTGTTAGGTTTTGTCTGGTTATTATGCGATTGCTTTTAACCTGTCAAGATACGTAGTGTTCCGCTGATTTTATTTTTTTTAAATTCCCTTCACATGGTCGGTGGCATTCGGAAATTGGCGCCGTGCCCTACGGTAATCTTCAAAAATTTGATTGGCAGAGACCTCTTCCTCTCCGCCGGAAGCAGAAATGTGGACTCGGTGACTTTCTTCTCTTTGAAAATTGTCATATCCACGGTACTCTGCAGGATACAGGGCTTTTCGCCAATAAACGAAAACTCTTTGGCCGTGATCGAATCGTTGTTTTTGTCTTGAATTGTTTGCCATAAATTTTAAGATTGCCAATGAGGTTCATACGTGCCCGGTTGAACAGAAATGTCTGATACCGGAGTTTCGCTATCAAAAGTTGTAATTTCCTCTCCTTGTTCTGAAAGTTTTAAAATTAAGCCGGAAGCGGTGGAAACAAAAATCGGTCCGTTTGGATGAACGGCTACCGACGTGTAAGTACCGCCGCCAGAGTACTTCCAAACTTTTCTTCCATCGCTTGTTTGAAGATTTTTAATTTTATTGGGACCTAAAACAAAAAGACTGTTCCGGCGAACCGCCAAATCTTTTACCGATGAAACTGGAGATTTCATATATACTTCGTTTCCAGAATCATCTAATACCCGAAGCTCTCCGTTTTTTGCGCCTGTATATATGATTTCGCTTTTATCAACTTCTATACAGTTTACTTCGCTCAGGTGTCCTGTAAACGGGAAATCGGAAGAATCTTCGTCTCCGGTATTTTCTACTACTCGACGAACAGTTTGGTCTTTTGAAACCGAATAAACTGCCAAGTCTCGAAAAAGCGCAAGATCTGTTACTTCTCCGGAGTGTCCCCCGAAATTCCACACTTCATGTCCTCGGGGTCCAATTTTTTTTACGGTCCCGTCTTTTGAAGCGCTGTATACAGAATCGTGTTTTCCAGATTCAACCGACGACACCGTATCTCCGTGTCCAGTAAATTCCCAAATCAAATCTCCACCGGAAGCAAGCCGGATAACGTCGTTGTTTTTTGTGCCAACAACCGAACGCCCCCTTGATCCGAAAGCGACTGCATTTGCTTTTCGAGGGTGAGTCCACTCGGTTATGTCTAAATCAAAACCCAACTTCGTCACAGACGAGTTTCCAATTAAAACGTTATAATTCATAACTTTATCATCGTAAAAAAGGTGGTTTTGGATTTTTGGAGAGCCCCTTCCAGACGTGTCTTTTTTGACTTCTGACAAATTTGCTCCATAAAAATATCCAAGCTGTTTTGCAATTTTATCAAGCTTATTGTCCGGAACGGCGCCGTCATATGTGATAAAGTCAAAAAGTTTTAATCCAGTTGCTTTTCCTTCTGGATTAAGTTGTAAAACTGCGTCTCCGCTTGAAAAAGTTTTTGAATTTATAGAAACTGGACTATTTGAAATTTCTCCATTTACAAAAGCAGTTCCGACTTCTTTTTCCGAATTAATTTTGCAGGCTACAACTACTATTTTAGACTGATAAGTGGAATTTTTGTATAGAACTGAATCTGTAAAATCAGAATGAATTTCGATATCTCTTTGTCCGTTTTTGATTTCAAGATAACTTTTTCCTCCTTGCAAAAAACGGGCTACCGTAAAAATTTTACTAAAGTCATGTTCCCATTGAAAAACGCCGATGGCTGTTGAAGTTCTCGAAGAAAAAGCGGAGTTTTTTAAATTCAAAATTCCAGTTCCAAAAAAATAAGGAATACTTTCATCGTCATGTTTTTGAAAGTTTTTATTTTCAGATTGATATTTGAAATTATCAGAAAACTTCGGAAAACCTTCATCTAAATCTGCAAAATTGGTTGGTTTTTCTACATTTTGCCTATCGGCAAACGTTCCAGAAAGCCGTTCAAGTTCTGCGCTTACCCGATTTGTAAGGTTTCCGGCAGATTCGTCGGAATATACACCGTTTTGATAGAAAAACCGATCTACCAACTCGTTTCCTGAATCGTTTTTTACGGAGTATTCAATAATGTAGTCTCCTCCTTGAACCCCCCCAACTTCAGGAGAAGGAATGGCGATTTCTATTTCTCCATCTGAGACTGAGGTTTCAACTGGTTCAAAACTTTCATCAACCAACTGCCCACCAAAAGAATTGCTGTATCCGGTTATATTGGCTTCAACGGATACGGCGTCTTCAGAAACAGGTCTTTTAAGCAAAACTCGCTTGAACCTATTAGGTCTTACGATTTCTCGAGAACTTTGAGAAGTGTTTTTGAGGCTCATTCAAATTTATTATGAATATTCAATTTTATATATCCGGCCGAATCCAAAAAACGGACAACCGCTACTCTCCGTAGGTTTCAACTTCAAACCCAAGAATTGAAAGAAGCTTTGCGTTTTGGGCGCTCCGGCCGCCGATTGACCACTCTACCTTTTCGTTGGGGTCAACGTTACGGTTTTGCCCGTAGTAATCGTAAATCGTAATCACCGATCCGTCAGGAAACTTCGCTTGCCAGTGGTAGGCCGTCTTTGGGTAGCTTTCAGAAGGCTTACCAAATTGCCTCTCGATTTCATTTCGAGAAGCCCGAAGCGTCCCGATCCGACCAGTTCCCGAGATGTTCACGTCGTCGGTCTTGAAGTTAAGGACAAGCTCGTCGATTTCGTCAACTGTCTGCATAAAGCGGGTTGAGAGGCTTGATTTGTCTTATAATGCATGGACTTATAAGCCTTGTCCCCACAAGTTGTTCCGTGAAAGCCACTTGAAGAGGCGGTGAACCGCCTCTTGGATTATTCCCCGATACTGCTTTCGTGCAACACGGGGCTCATTGTAAAATCAACGACTTCCCCATCTGCCACGACCCAAACGGCGCCTTTTCCTTGCTGGCGCTTCTCGGTGTCGATCATAAAAAACTGCGGAAGGTCTGTGGCGTCGGACTTTTGGATTTGCCCCAAAGCGTGATTTAGCCCCCGCTCTACGCCTTCGTTGTATTGGACAAGCTCTGCGTCGTTTGGAAACGGCATAATGCCTTCATCGACAAGGCTTTCTAAATCGTCTAAGCCAGACTTAATCGCTTTGGCGTACTGGTTGCGGATCTGCTTTCTTGAAAAGATTGGGATTTGCCCGTAAACTTCTGTGTCCATATTATCTTATAACTGGTTTGTAAGATGAAGCGTCTTGATTCGGCTTTTTTATTGTTGAATAGTCTTCAAGCTTCGTTTGAAGAATGTTTGATTGAAACGGAGGGTTGCTAAAAGTTACGTTGTAGAAAAGCCAAGGGCGAGTATTTCGAATTTTTTCAAACATGTAAATTTGCTCGTGCCTCTTAAACTTGGATATGTGAACAATTATGCTTTTTTGCATCAAAAAAGATCAACCCTTCTGCTTTTATAAATATACTTCTTCAACTACATTTAAGTCTTTATCATAAACAAAAAGCTGACTCGTTTCTTTTCGGTGATAAAACATATACGTTCCTGCTTTAGTGTCAAGCGAGGTAGGAACCGAAACATTTTCTGAAAAATCCAAGGTTTCATTAAATTTTTGAGATATGTATTTTGCTTCGTGGCGTTGAATCATGGCGTAGCATAATTTACTTTTTCTCCATTCACCTTTTGGTCGAATTGATATTTCCAAAAGCGAGTTTGAAGACGGCTTTTCATTTCATCTTCATCTCCGATTTCATCTGCCCACCGGACTGCCCACTCTCCCCCACAAACCATTTTTTTCATCTCGTTTTTGTCTTCGGGAAAAGCCCTTGCCCAAAAAAACGCGTGTTCGGCAGTTTTTACTTGGTTTTTCATTTTCCGCTTGAAGCTCGAAAAGCGAAGTGCAAAAGAAACCCACGCTTCGGGATTTTCGCTGCTTTTTACGACGTCGGCCATTTTTTCTCTGTGCCCAATTTTTTCAGCCCAAATGAAAGCAAATTGGTTCAACGGCTTTTCTTTCTCAAATGGAATTCGGTTTTTTACATAAGCCAATTCCCAACGGGCAAACAGGCTTGGGGCAGCAAGGATTTTGTCTGATAACTTTTTTTGATCCATTGATTTTTTGCGTTATGCGCGTGGTCCTCAACCCCGCCCAACCACCCTTATGTATAAAACTAAGAACACTTAAATTCGATTATAAACTGAATTTCAATAAATTTTAAAAACAATTCATGTTAATTAAAAGTTAATCTCAAGTTTTCTAAGCTGTACCAGCTGAAAACGCGCGCGCTCGAGATAAAAAAAGTATATATGCTTGCAGCCAAAAAACAAAAAAGCTTATGAAACAGTTTCATGTTCAAACCACTACAAGCGATACCGGAGTCACAACTGGAAAGCTTTCCGCTCAGGAAATGAACGCGGCCAATCCTGCGATTTATCACTTTATGGAAACGCAAGGTACAGACTTTTGCCAGTTTCAAGTGGGCAAAGGATACGTCACAGTCGAAAGAAAGAATCCGGATAAGTTTTAATAACGTCAAATATGCTTGATGCAGAGGTAGTAAAAAAAATTAATCAAAATTCTAGGAAACTGGTTAATGGTGATAGAGATTATAGCTTTCTTGATCTTGCAGAACATAAAATTTATCGGAAAGCGGCAAAAAGAAAAAACAGTCATTGCCAATACGCCGTTACTTTTATAAGAACAGAAAATTTCGGAAGCGAAGAAATTGAAGAAGGATTACAAAAGCTTTCCGATGCAGGTTATGGAGCAAAAAGAGAAGTTGTAGATGAAGAAAAAACGGGATACGTTAAAGTGAAGTGGTGATTTGCAGGACGCGCACCCGGATTTCTTAAATTAACATTTTCTTTACATAAGATTTGGAACTGAACCCTGTTGCAGACGTGTAAGTGGTGCATTAAAACAAGAGGGGGCTTGCCCCCACAACCAACCAACCCAGCCAGCTATGACGTTCGTTGATGACATTATGAAGGAAGTCCCGTCCGACGAAGAGATTGCAGAGCAGCTTGCGCCCTACGGCGACACCAGCCGTGGACTGCGGAAGTCCAAGCCTGACGCCAGCGGACTGGTGCAATATGTCTGGAGAATGTGCCGCTTCCACTCCGGCGCAGACACGCACATGCCCGTGACCGCTTACTGGTGGCTTCAGGATTGGCTTGATTCCAATGGCTTCGATGCCTCGGTTTCCGGCATCCACGATGACGCCGGAAAGCAGGTGATGGACGAGCTTTCCGTCACGGTCCGCAACGTGCTTCGTGACCACTTCG
>ERZ1034573.39-NODE-39-length-33413-cov-51.609089_pt1 | contig 33413 bp, 31 predicted proteins | sample MGYA00520641_ERZ1034573 | MGnify/ENA primary metagenome ERZ1034573 (study PRJEB33760, sample SAMEA4777724) | hypersaline lake metagenome | biome: hypersaline environment; feature: brines | place: Spain | collected 2014-08 | depth 0 m ...
GCGCACCACCCCGCCCCGCCCCATCTGCTCGATGAGCGTCTTGAGGGTGCCCTGCGACACCGTGCCCTCGGCGTACAGCGCCACCTCAAGGATGTCGGCGTCCGGGGTATGTGCCGCCACGAAGCGTGACAGACAGTCGCTCGGCACCACGTCGAACCCAATGCCGGGAAGCACCATGCAGCCCGCAGCCTCGGCGTCCGCGCCGCGGTCGGCCAGCCGCCGAAACACGTCCACCTCCCCCGTCAGGTCCAGGTAGTGGGTCCCCGTCTCCAGGCACGCGGCAATCATCGGCGGGGCCGTGCGGACGAAGGGCCCCGCACAGTGGAGGGCCACGGAGACCCCGTCGAGGGCCGTCCGGAGCCGCTCCGGGTCCGATAGGGACACGGTTCGGGTCGGGAGATCCAGGGCCGCGCCCAGCTCCGCAAGTCGATCGGCGTTTCGGCCCGCCAGTACGGGCTGGAGCCCGCGTTCGACCGCCGCCCGGGCAATCAGTTGCCCCGTGTAGCCGTAGGCGCCGTAGATGAGTGCAGACATTTGTGATTCTGGTCCGTGCTGAGAAGACAGTTCACGACGTATAGTCCGGCGCAACGGCCCGAAGCCCCAGCTCCAAGGCCCGAAACTGCAGGTGCATCGCCGTCTTGAGCGGGACGGGACGGACGTCAAACGGCGCGAGCAGCTCGTCCACGTCTTCGCCCCGATCGAGCCGCGCCTTGATGTCCGGCAGGCGCTCCCGAAGTTTGAGGTACCGTGTGGGCTGGTGTCCGTCGCCCTCCTCGCCGCGAATAAGAAATAGAGGGAGTTCCGTCACGAGCGAGAGCGGGTCGCCCCCCAGCGACGCGACAAACTCCATCGAGCTGTCGTGGAACCGCTCGGCCATCGCGGCATCGCCCCGGGCCCGGAAGTACGTCCGCATGGCATCGCCGCGCGGGGTGGTCTGGAAGCCCGGCTCGATCCAGAAGAATCCCTTCTCCCCCTTCCGGTTGTGGTCGTGCAGGGGCAGTCCTTTCGCCGCGGCGGCGCTCGCAAAGTCGTCCCGAAGCGACTGCGTGCGGAAGGTCCAGGGCCGGTTGATGAGCAGCATCGCGCCCTCCCCCGCCGACATGCCGTGCAGGCTGGCGTGAAGGTCGAACGGGCCGTGCTCCCGCAAGAAGGCCGAGACGTGCGTGTTCTCAGGGCGCATGTCCGGGAATCCGTACTCCATGTCGCGCCCCGGGTTTTCCCGAACGGCCTCCATCAGGTACGCCTCCAGGTCCGGCCACGCCTCCATCCAGGCCCGGTTGCGCGCCTCCCCGTCCGGGTTCGTGTGCGGCACGACCACGAACTGGAAGCGCCGAAGCAACGATTCCATGTCGTCCCGCCGCGCCAGCCCGTTGATGAGAAAGGACCGAAGGGTTTCCGGTCCCACGGGCTCGTCCGCGTGGTTTCCGGCAATGAGGCTTACCGTGATCGGCCCGGTGCCCACCACCGCCCCGTAGAGCATGGTCCCGTCCTCGCTTGGGCCCAACTCACGAAAGGTCGCAACATCGGGGTGCTGTGTACAGGCCGACTCAATCGGAGAGCGGACCGTGCCGTGCGCCCGGAAGGTGGGGGCTTCGTCGACGAGGCTCGTTAACGCAAACGACATGCTGACGCGAACAAATCTATGAACGGCGGGACGATTTTGAGACCGGGATGGGTTCTTGAACCAGCCGCCCTCACGTTCTTTTGCTGGAAAAATTGACTTCGAGTTTTGAAAATTATATAATGGATCTCAGATGGCAGACCATTCACATCTGGCGCCACGCCATCGTGGTGTGTGCATCGGACTGCGGATGCTCTGCCGCGCAGCATACGTTCTTTCGACTGACCTTTCAGCAGCACCATGGCAGAGCGCGAAACGGGAACCGTCAAGTGGTTCAGCAACGAGAAGGGCTACGGGTTCATCGTCGCTGAGGACCGAGACGAGGATCTGTTTGTCCACTACAGCGAGATTGACACGGAGGGCTTCAAGAGTCTCGACGAGGACGATCGGGTCGAATTTACGGTCGGGCATACGGACAAGGGGCCCAACGCCCAGGACGTCGTGGTCATCGGATAAGGGCTGTCCCCGCTCGTCCCATCCCGGAACGTGCGCCCCATTCCATGCGGGATGGGGCGTCTCTCTTGTGGGGTTAGGGCCGAACCCCGCCCACGCGGAGCAGGCGATCGGTGTTGTATTGGGCATCTCGGTAGTAGACAAACGCCGTGTAGGTACTGGCCCGTCGGGGTTGCGTTCGGCGCATCTCCTCCGCAAGGCTCGGGTCCGACGTCGAGTAGAAATACTGGTGGCGGCCCTGCTTGAGGAGGACGCGCCCCTCGTACCGCCCCTCCCGCGCGTTCCAGTCCATGGAGGTGCCCTGGGCCGGGTCCATCCCGCTGAAGCTTCCGGCCACCACCAGGGGGGCTCGGTAGGGCGCTTCGCCGGCGGGCACGAAGGCAAAGGTGGTCTCCACGTACTCGGCGGTAATGCCCGGGTCCGCCTGGGCCGAGAAGGCGCCCCGGACGACCGTCTGTCCGTTGAGGGCCGGCCCCCTCGACGCCTCCGTGAAGCGGGCGTAGTCGGGATCCAAGAACACCCGGATGGGCGACGGGGTGCGTTCCACCCGGGCAATCTGGGCGGTCGACCGGAGTGTGCTGAGGTCGACCTTGTACTCCGCCGTTGCGGGGGCGTAGGCCCGATCCCGCTCCAGTTCAAATTCCAGTTTGGGCTGGCGCACCAGTAGCGGACGGTCCTCGCACCGGGTGTCCGCGAGGCGGCCGTTCCGGACAAAGCACACGGCGTGCCCGAACGGGTCGCCTCGAATCGCGGACGGCGGGGCAAAGCGGGCACGCGGACGGACGGAGGGCTGTTGCTGCCCCGGTACCGGAAGCCCCTCGGCGTCCAACTGGAGGCCCCCTTCCCCCTCCGTCACGAAGAACGGCTGTTCGAAAAGAACCGAGTCCCGGCGCCCCCGCTCAGTCACCCGCAGAACGTAGTTGCCACTGATCCGGAACCGAATGTCGTCGTTGGGGAAACGGTACCGGTAGTGCACGTACGGCACTTTCGTCCCCCGAGACGGGCGGTAGTCGACGAGGCGATCGTCCTGGAACGATTCCAGGGTCTGTCCCGGCGAGAGGTCTCGGCGCCACGTCCGGTCGGCGTGCTGAAAATAGACGGAAAGCGGGCGCCCCTCCGCCGCCAAGAGATCGAACTCTAGGGTCAGGCCGTCTCCCCCCGTCATCGACGTGACCGGCAGGCTCTGCTCGTCGTCCCCCTGATACAACTGAACGGTACGGACCGAGGCGGACGGCGGGGCCAATTCGGGCTGAACTGTTGCCGAAGCCGGAGCGGACGAGTCGGCCTGTTCCGCCTCCTCCGTCGACTTGCACCCCATCGTCAGAGCGACCGCCACGACACAAACGAGGAGCCCAAACGCCCAACGGGAGACGACGCGCATATTACCGATTGCGTGGCTCATTGTGGTTGGCGAAAGGGGCACTGTTACACCGAGAAGTCTCCGTTGGGGATTTGCTTGACCCAACCAGCAGTCGAGAGGCGTGGTTCGGGACCGGACGGCGAGGCCGACCGGCCCGGTTCGGGGTCCCCGAATCGACTGCCCGCCTCTCCCACCACGCAAAGACGGAGGCTCGTTCCTCGTCCCCGAGCGCCCGGGCCCGGCGTGCCCCCCCGGCGGCCCATCGCCGCGCCGCCGCCGTCGAGTCCGCCCGCAGGGCCGCCTTGGCCCCCCACGCCGCACGCTGCAGTTCCCATGTCCGGTGCCAGGCCCGCGGCCGACCGGCACGTACCGGCACGCCCAGCCCCTCCCACAGGGGCAGTGCGCGGCGGTACCGCCGCGCGTCCATCCACCGGACCGCCCGCCAAGCCCGTACCTCGGCGTCCTGGGCCCCCGTGTCCGCCAGGCGGCGGGCCTGCGCGGCTGCGGAGCCTGCACTCGTGAGCACCCGAACGACGGAGGGACGGTCGGCGATCGCGTCCCGGAGGGCGAGGCGGGCCCGAAGGTCGTGGGCGTAGTCCGGCGCCTGTGCCCGGGCTTGGGCGTACAGCGCCCGGGCCGTGTCCGGGGCCCGTCGCAGCACAGCCGCGTCGGCCCCTGCAACCTGGAGCGGAACCGTCCGGGCCGCCGCCGAGAGCGTGTCGATCTGGCGCCACACGGCGTCCGGCCGTCCCTGGGCGAGCCGGTGGCGGGCCAACGCCGCGTGGGCCGCCGCGTACCGCGGCTGTGCGTCGAGGGCTCTTGCCAGGTGTTGCACCATCTCGGTGGTGTCGCGGCGCCGCGCGGCCCGCTGCGCCGTCTGGTAGTGCCGCCGCGCCGGGGGCACATAGTGAGGACAGTCGGTTTCGAAGAGGGACGGGCGCGTAAACTGCCGGGTGACCACATCGTGGGCCGCCCGCGACACGGCGGGCGCCCGACGAAGATGGGCCGCCCACTCGTTTGCAAGCGTGCCCAGCGACCGTCCGTACACGGTTTCAAAATTCCCCCACGCGTAGACGCGCCTGAGCCGGGCCGCGCCGTACTGGTCGAGCAGGTACCGGACGAACGATCCCATCGTGGCGTACGAGACGGGCCCCCGGCTCGTCCAGAAGCCCCAGGGCGACAGCCGCTGTGCCACCGCTCCCGCCTCGGCGGCGAGCGTGGTCGTCGTGTCGGACTGGGCCGCGGTGCGGACGAGGTCATCGGGGGGCGGCCCCGGCGACGGCGGCTCCAGGGCCACCGCCCATCCTTCGATGAGTCCCGGTGCCCAGGAGGCCTTTAGCCCGGGCAAGCCGTAAGGACGACTGACGACGTGTGCCAGCTCGTGGCCCAGGCTCTGCGACACCCGATCGCGGAGCAGGTGCACCTGCGGGGTGTCGAGCCACACCGGCGTCACGCTCGTCGTGCGGGCGCCGGTGAGACGCCCTTTCGTGTCCGGATTCGGGTAGATGTAGCTCCGGATTCGAGGGCGTTCCGCGTCGGCTTCCAGGCCCAGCCGGCGCCGCACCCAGTCGTACTCTGCCTCGTGGGCGGCGGCGAGGTCCGCGGCGGCGGCCGCGTCGACCTGCGTCGAATCGTAGTAGAGGTCAAAGTGGGGCGTCCGCGTGTGCCCGCCGAGGCGCTCCTGCAGGGAGGCCGCCGTCGTGTTGATCCCGAGGGCAGCGGAGAACGCATACCCTGTCCCGAGGACAAGGGCACACGCAAGAACGGCCCCCCAAGACCCGCGCCCCCGCACCCGGTGCCCGAGGAGCACAGCCAGCAGGGCCCAGAGCAGCGTCAGGCCCCGAAAGGCAAAGAGCCCCGGGCGAACGGCCAGTTGCTCGTCGTAAATGGGCCCCAGCACGCCCCCGAAGACATGATTGTAGGTGTAGAACTGCGGATGCAGGCCCAGGTCGTAGAGCGGCCCGGCCACGACGAGAAGCCCCCCGAGGCCGCTCAGCACCCACCCCGGTCGCGACACCGGCAGTCCCCGAAGCAGATACGCCACCGCCACCGCGAACACGACCGTGATCCCCGGGAACAGGACGTAGAAGAGAAGTCCCTGTCCCAGGGTGCAATTCGGCGCCCAGGCCTGCGCAAGCAGGAGTACCGCGAGCGGGACGAGAAGGGCCGCCGCCTGGCGCCCCATCACCTGCCACACCGACATCGACGTGGCGTCGAACGCCCGAACGGCCGCCCCCCCGCTGATGAAATAGGCCGCCAGGGCCACCACCGCGGCGGACTCGGCCTGCAACACGTTGAGGAGAGGGATCGGGGCCAACAACAGGCCCAGCACAAGATACGCGGCGGCGGCGCGACGCATTGACGCATCAACGGCAGACGAAACGACAACGCTGGGAGCCTACAGGAGCGTAACCGACACCCCGACCGATATGGCCTCCCTGATCTGGATTGCGCTGGAGGTGTCCTCGTCGAAGAGTGCCACGAACTCCAGGTCCGTGGTAATCCAGTCGTTCACCTGGAGGTTGATGACATTGTCCCAGACGGCATCGGGGGGATTGTCGAGCTGGTTCACGGCAAAGAAGACGTCGAGTTGCGACCGGTACCGGATGCTTTCGGAAAGCTGCTGGTCCAGGTTTGCAGAAAACTGTCCTCCGGCCTCCGACCGCACCAGATTGTCCGGATCTACCCCGTAGAGGACCCGAAAGTCCGGTTCAGCCACGACCGTCTGCTTCGCGGCAACGCCCAACCGGAGCGAGAGCGGATCGAGTGGATCGTAGGTAAGACCGATCGACTCCGTGACGGTCCCCGGGGCAAAAAACGAGGAGGTTCGAACGGGAGGGTCCTCGCCGATCCGCGGGTTGTTGGGGTCCACACCCGCTTCATCCTCATACGGGTTGTCGGAGTACGCGAACCCAGGCGCAAATTGCGTCCGAAGGTCCCCGGCCAGGGTGGGACTGAACGTGTTGAAAAAGCCGTCCCCCTGATACTGCAGGTTGGCCTGCAGGCGGATCCGGTCCTCCGCCTTCCGGACCTCTTGATCTTCCTGGTTGATGTAGCCGAGGGCGAACCGTGCGGTGTACGCCTGTGCCCAGCGGTCCCCCTTCCGCTCGGTGGCCCCGTCCAGCGAGGTCGTGAACGACAGCGAGTTGACCCCTCCCTCCTGCCAGTTGCGATACGCGGCCTGCGAGACGGAAATCTTGCCGGTCAGTTCTGAGTCCCACTCCGCGTCGGCCGTATCGGAGGTCGGGCTCTCTTGGGGATTGGGGAGCGAGGGCAGTCCCGGCTGGGCCGAAACGGGGAGTCCCACCAGGAAAAGACAAAGGACTGCGAGGGCGCTAGAAATGGGGTGATAGGGCATCGCGTCGGAAAGCTAGAAAAAAATAAAACGAGACCAGCCGGCAACACTACGACCAGCCGTCAGCAGTCAAGGCCGCTCCTCAACGCAAAAAGCCCTTGCCGACAAAAAGCAAGGGCTTCTTCCGCGACGTGAAACGTCGGATCGGTGACCAATTCGCCCCACCCGTGCGCTCCAGAAGTGTGGCGATCGGGGGGGTCGGATTGGCCCCTGAGAAGCTAAAGCTCTTCGTTCTTAATGTCCTGGATTTCTTGCCGGATTTCGTGGGACAACTTCTTCAGCTTCATGAGGCTCTTCCGGGCGCGTGTGCCGGCGGCCTTGTTGCCCTTCTCGTAAAACTTCATCAGGTCCTCTTCGGCACCCTCAAGGGTTTCGGACAGCTCGCTGTAGCGTTCCTCAAATGTACTCATGCGATAACCTCAACAAATGTGAGCGTGAATGACTCGATTGTGCAGCAAGAACATAATGGCCCCCTCAGCCGCTGTCAAGCCGGATCTCGGCCGGAGTACGGTCCCGATTGCGTCCGCGTCTGATTTGTCAGAAGGTTCAATCGGTGGGCTCATTCGGGCGGCGGCTCCGGCCGGACCCGCGTCCCCGTGGGCGCACTGCCGCTAAACAACCCTTGCAGGTTCGTGACCCGGACCGGCACCTCCGTCTCCACCAGGCGGCGCACGGCGGCCGGCTCCGGAACCGGGTGATCGCCCAGGGCCGTGCTCTCAATCTCCGACTGCACCCCGCCCGTCTCGTCGGGCACCCCTGCAACGTCGGCGGTCGTCAGCACGCAAATCTCCGGCTCAAACGCCTCCCCCAGCGCCCGCGCCAATGCCCGCACGGCCGCCTCCGTCCCCACTTCGTGCACGGTTCCGGTGTCCGAGGCCTCGACGAGGGCGGACACGACCGGAACGACGTGTTGCTTGAGAAGGGCCGATAGCCATCCCACGTTGGCCGCCTGCAGGGAGGCATCGTCGCCCAGCCGAAACAGACCGCGATCCACGCCCTGAATCCCTACGGTGGAGACGACCTCGTCGGTGAGTGCCGCCACAATGTCCTGGTTGACCTCCCGCACGGCCCGCTCCACCAGCCGCCGCTGGTCTTCGGTCTCCACGTCAATCACTCCGCCGCTGCGCTCCGGGAAATAGCCCTGCGCCTCCAGGGTGCGTTCGACCTTCTCGCCGCTTCCGTGCACCAGGACGCAGGTCGGCGCGTCCGTCCCCGCATTGGAGAAGTGCTGGGCCAACGATTTGAGGAAGAGCTCGTCCCCAAGGTGATGCCGATCAAGGTACACGAGATAGAGGGATTGCATGGGGCGAAGGCCTGCAGTGGAGCGTCGAGAGAGGATGCGCGTCGGTACACTACCAATGCACGCGGCACCGGCACGATTCGTCCCCGCGGCGTCTGCCGGTCCGCGATGGGGGGAGGGGGATTGATGGGGGGAAGGCGCAGCCATTCCCCGTCGGGCCCTGCTACGCCCAAAACAAAAAAGCACAGTGCCGGGCCGTCCCCGACACTGCGCAGTTTTGCTTCGTCCGTATGGCGACGCGCCGATGCCTGGCGGTTAGTTGTCCTCCGGGTTGGGGGCCGCAGTGGACTCTTCGGGCGCCCCGTCGCCCCGGTCCACCGGCTCGGTCATGTCGTCGACCATCTCGTCGAGGTCGAGGTCGTCGGTGTCGCCCGGTTCGCGGTCCACCGCGCGGGGGTCCTCGCCCTCCCCCTCAAACTGCGGGATGTGCTCCTGCGGGTGCTCTTTGCCCGCGTCGCGCCCCAGGGGACTGCCCTCGTGGATGTAGAAGTCGTCGTTGGGCAGGGTGTCGCTGTGCGCACGGGCGGCCTCCGCGGCGTCTCGCATGCTCTCGTCCGCATTGTCGCGCATCCTGCCGAAGTTGCGGTGGATCTTGCGCCTGAACCACTCGAAGAGGTACTCAAACGCGGCACGGTCCCGCTCGAATTCCGGCCCGAACTCGCCGGAGCGAAGCTGGTCGTCCATCTTCGAGAGCGACGATGCGAGCGCGAAGAGGTAGATGGCATTGTCCGCCACACGGGCCTGCTGGGCCTGGTGCTTTACCACGTCCTCCCGTTCCCACTTGCTTACGAGCTTGAAGTAGTGGGAGTGCTTCTGGACGAGCGACGCGAGCGTGTCGGCCTGTTCCTGAAGGGCCGGGTGGACGCCGTTGATCTCGGGCGCACGCGGCTTCAGCCCGAGGAACAGTTGGGCCCCCATCGGCAGGGCCTTCTTAATCACCGCCGGCGTGGTTGCGGCCGTCAGGATGCGCGAGAGGTTGTCGCCGATCGACTCGTCCGAGTCCCACAGCAGCGCCTCTTGGATCGACACCATCTTCTCGGCGAGCTGCTTTCCGCCGTACGCGAAGATGAAGGACTGCATGACCTCATTGGAGCCCTCCACGATGCCGTGGATGCGGTTGTCGCGCCACGCCCGCTCCAGCTCGTGTTCGGTCATGTAGCCCTCCCCGCCCATGACCTGCAGCGCCTCGTCAATGACGTTCCACCCGAAGTCGGAGCAAAACACCTTGGTGATGGCCGTCTCTACCATAATGTCGTCCTCCCCCTGGTCGAGAAGCCCCGTCATCATGTAGAGCATGGCGTCCATCGCGTAGGTCACCGCCGACATGCGGGCGATCTTCTGCTTCACGAGCTCAAAATCCGCCAGGGGCCGCTCGAACTGGTAGCGCGTCTGGGCCCACTTGATGCCCTGATCCCGCGCCGCCTTGGCGGCACCGGTGACGCCCGCACTGAGCGTGCACCGCCCGTAGTTGAGGCACGAGAGTGCGACCTTCAGGCCTGCCCCCTCCTCGTGGAGGACGTTCTCCTCCGGGACGCGGACGTCGTTGAAGCGGAAGCGGGCCTGCCACGTCCCGCGGATGCCGGTCTTCGCGCGGTTCTTCTCAAACACCTCCACCCCGTCCATGTCCGGCGTCACGATGAGCGCGTTCACGCCCTGCTGCTCCAGCTCGCCCGTCTCGGGGTTGGGCACCATGTTCTTGCACATAACGGTGCACAGCCCGCTCATGGCGCCCGAGGTGGACCATTTCTTCTCGCCATTCAGGATGTAGTCGCCGTCGTCCGTCTTCACAGAGAAGGACTCCTGCGCCGCCGCGTCGGACCCCACGTTCGGCTCCGACAAGCAGAAGGCACTCAGCTCCTCCCGGGCGACAAGGGGCAGGTATTTTTCCTTCTGCTCCTCCGTTCCGAACATCACGATCGCCTTGCAGCCGATCGACTGGTGCGCCGACACCATGACGGCCGTGGACGCGCAGTAGCGACCGATCATCTCCAGCACCCGGTTGTAGCTCGTGACCCCGAGCCCAAGTCCCCCGTATTCTTCCGGGATGATCATCCCCATCACACCCATGTCGAACAGCCGGTCGATCACCCACTCCGGAATGTATTGCTCCTGGTCGATCTCGACCCGCGGGTGCTCGTTTTCCAGGTACGCTTCGAGCTCCTCCAGCAGGGCATCACACCGCTCTCGCTCCTCGTCTCCTTCCTGGGGGTAAGGAAACAAGAGGTCGTCGCGGAGGCGCCCCCAGAAGGCGTTCTTGATAAACCCCATGTCCTCCGGCTCGGGGCCCATCATCGTCTCGATGTTCTCAATCATTTTCTGGTCCTCTTCGGAGACCCCTTTGATGTCACTGAGTCCTTGGTCTGCCATGGTTGGTCGGAGTGGTTTGTGTGCGAGACGTGAAGGGCGTCGGCGGGCGTCGGCCAACGATACCCAACGGGAGTCCGAAGCGACATTTCCCGAGCCCCCATCATGTCTGAGGGGCGCCTTGAAAGGGCTTCCATCAGGCTCCAAAACTGGTAATTGCCTGTTTGCATTCGGTTCCTTCCACAGGCTTTCCCCAATCGGAATTCTCAGGGCCTTTTTGGACCGGACGGGGGGTTGCGTGCGCCCGACCAAACCGCTACGTTTGGACGGCGCGTCCTTCCGATCAGTCTAGCAGACGCATGTCGACTTCCTTCTCCCGCCGCCTCCGCCGTCTTCAGTCCCAGAAAGAGACGGCACTCTGCGTGGGGCTCGACCCCGTCCCCGCGCGGTTTCCGCCCTCTCTCCAGGACGGCCGGCTCCGCACGGACGCCGTACGCGCCTTCTGCACGACCATCGTGGAGGCGACCGCCCCCTACGCCTGCGCGTTCAAGCCCAACTTCGCGTTCTTCGAGGCCTTGGGCCCGGCGGGCCTGACCGTCCTGGACCAGGTGGTGACGACAATCCCCGACGACTGCTTGGTGCTGGGCGACGCCAAGCGCGGCGACATCGGCCACTCGGCCCGCCACTACGCCGCGTCGATCTACGAGGAGCTGGGGCTGGACGCCTGCACCGTCTCGCCGTACCTAGGCCGGGACAGTGTGATGCCCTTTCTGGAGCACGAGGGCACCTGCACGTTCGTCCTCGCCCGCACGTCCAACGACGGGGCCGCCGACCTGCAGGAGGCCTGCACCTGCGACGGCACGCCCCTCTACCGGCACGTGGCGCGGCGGGTACAGGCGTGGAATGCGGACGCCCCCGGGGGGGCCGGCCTCGTGGTCGGTGCAACGGCCCCCGCGGCGCTGCAGGACCTCCGGTCCCTGTGCCCGTCCCTTCCCTTTTTGGTGCCGGGCGTCGGGGCGCAGGGGGGCGATGCGGCGGCCGTCATGGACGCGGCGGCGACCGACGAGGGACCTGTACTCGTCAATTCGAGCCGCAGCATCCTCTACGCCTCCGAGGGGCCCAACTATGCCGACGCCGCCGCCGACGCCGCCCGAGCGCTCCGCGACGCCCTCAACGGCGGAGCGTCCTCTAGTCGAGGTGCTCCGTCGCCGCCTGCGTGACCAGCATGCCCTTCGCCCCCGTCAGATCGAGCGGAAACGGCTGGTCCGCCCCCTCCACGTCCGTTCCCGGAATGCCGCAGCGCGCGTTGGAGGCATCGACCCCGTGATTCGTCTTAAGGAGCAGCGCCGTGGTGGCGGGGTCGGAGGCGTCGGCGGCGTCGACCGCGGCCATGAACCGTGCCTGCGCGTCCCGCCAGTCGGCAAGCGCCTGGCCCACGGGCTCTAGGGCCGCCGAATCGGCCAGCGCGTCGTCCGCCGCGTCGGCGTCGTCCAGGGCGTCTACCAGGGCCGCCCGGGCGTCGTCGCAGGCCTGGACGGCCGCTTTGATTTCGTCGATAGATTCGTCGGGAAGCATGTGCAAGGGGTGTTGGGAGCAGTGACGATTAGTCGTTGGGGTCCCCGTCCACGGAGGCGGGGACGGTCAAAACCGGGCACGGGGCGGTGCGCAGAACACGTTCCGTATTGCTGCCCAGAACGAACCGGTCGATGCCAGTCAGCCCGCGCGTGGCCATCACGATCAGGTCTGCCTCGCGGGCGTCCGCAACGTCAACAATGGTTTGTGCGACATCGCCCTCCTCCACGTGACAGGTGGTGGGCACCCCCGGTCCGCCCACGGACGCGTTCAATTCATCGAGGGCCTCCTCCGCGTTGGCCACAATCTCCGGATCCATCTCCACGACGCTCACCCCCGGAATGCCCGTGTCACTGAAGGTGGGCTGAACGCGCGTCTCGGCGACGAACAGAAGCTGCTGTCTCGCCCCGTACCGCGAGGCCACCTCTTTGGACCGGCGCAGCGCCGTCTTCGAGTGATCCGAAAAGTCAATGGGCGCGAGGACGTTGTCGTACGCTACCGGCGGCGTCGCTCCGTCGTCCCCCCGACGGACCGTGAGGACCGGGGCCACCCCGCGCCGCACGAGCCGGTTGGCGACGCTGCCCAGCATGAGGCGGCCGAGCCCCCGGCGGCCGTGCGTGCCCATCACCACGAGGTCGATTTCGGAATCGAGCACGTATTCCTCGATCGCACCGACCACGCTTCCGTCCGGGTCCTGGGCGACGGCCGTATGCACCTCCTGCGCCGCCCTCTCGGGGGCGAGCTCCGCGAGTTGGGCTCGGGCACTCGCCTCCGCCTCTTCTCGCAGCCGATCGGTGTGCGCCTCCGCAGTGCCCAGTCCGTACAGGTCGGTGTTGGTCTGGTGCACGACGTGAAGCAGGTGAAGGGGCGCCCCGAACCGATCGGCCAGCGCCCCGGCGTGGGCCAGCGCGGCCTCGGCACTGGGCGAAAAGTCTGTCGGAACCAGGATGCGATGGGGCATCACAAAGCAAGGGGATTAGGAGTCGTCGGACGCCGGGAGCAGTGATTTCCCGAAGGACGGGACGGTAAACACAGGAACGGGGGCGCGGCGCAGCACCCGCTCCGCCACACTTCCCAATAGCATCCGCTCGAAGCCCGTTCGGCCGTGGGTGGCAATGACCACGAGGTCTACCTCGTTCATCTCGGCGTAATCGAGAATGGTGGACGGGGCGTATCCGACCTTGGCCTCAACGGTGGCGTGCTCGTGCCCAACCTCGGCCTGGACGAGTTCGGCGAGGCTTCCTTCTACCCGTTCGATGACCTGCGGCCCCGGCAGATTGGCGGGCTCCACCCCGTAGGCGGACGGGTAGATCACCTCCTCCACCGCGTGAAGCAGCGTGATCTGTGCCCCGTAGGTCAGGGCCAGCTCCTTCGCGTGCCGGAGCGCCTCCAGCGAGGCATCCGAGAAGTCCACGGGCACGAGGATGTTGCGCACGGCCCAGGCCGGGGCCCTGTCCGCCGCCCCCCGCACCGTGAGAACCGGACAGGGGGCCGTGCGGAGCACCTCCTCGGCCACGCTGCCAATAAGCAGGCGTTGGAGGCCGCGGCGCCCGCGCGTCCCCGCCACGACGAGGTCAATCTCCTGCTCCTCGACGTATCCCACGATCGCCTCGGGCGGCGACCGATGCTCCCGCTGCTCCTGCACGAGTGTGAGGGCGTCCAGGTCAACGTGCGGCGGAGGGTCCCCGTCCCCCGACAGAAGCGAGGACAGGGTGGACTTGGGAATCGGGATGTCGGCGTCCGGTGCGTTTCCCGATCGGCCCTCCGTCACGTGGAGCACGTGTAGCTCCGCTTCGTGCCAGGACGCGAGGGCCGCGGCATGTGGGAACGCCCGGTCGGCCCCTTTCGAAAAGTCGGTGGGCCAGAGAATTCGGCGGATGGAGAGCATCACGGCCTGCTGTGTCTGGGAAGGGTGACTCTCCAGAATGTAAAGAAGCGCCCTCAGAATGTGAAGGCCACGTCTGGTAGCGGACCGCCATTAGCGGCGCACTCCGCACAGCCGGCCGATGCCCTGCCGAAAAGAGAAACTTTTTATCGGACAATCAATTGATCTCCAAAACAAACGGTTCACCATGACGACCACCAACCCAGACCGCCTTCATGCGTGGAGTTAGCTTCAAGCCGCAGGACGCCGAAGACTTTTCGACGGGCGAGATCAAGTCGTACGGTGGCATTTACGCCGCCACGGCCGAGGACTTTGCCGGGGCCTTCGAAATGGAACCCGAGGACTTCATTGAGGTGGTCCAGTCGTCGGACGTAGAGCCGCTCACCGAAGTGGGGGAGGACAAGGAGCCCGGGAAGTACAGCCTCTCGTTCGAACGAGACGAGTTTGAGAAGCTGAAGAACCTTCTTCTGGAGCGGACGGAGGAGTGACCCCTCCCCGCTTGCGCCTGAATGGCCCCCGCTCGGAGCCGTCCCCTGGCTCGGGGCGGGCTTCTTTATTGGGTCTTATGGGGATGGCCCCACCGTGGCCCGCCCGAAACGCCCCGCTTACGCCGCGGACGGGGCCGGCTCGGCCTCGTCGACCTGTGTGCCCACCAACACCGCGGCGCCCACCGCGAGCAGGCTGCCAATCCCAAACGGCACGATGAACCCGAACGATACGAAGAAGCCCGCCATCAGCTGGCCGGATGAGATGCCGAGCCCAAACGCCACGGTCAGGACGGCCAGCTGCGCCCCCGACTGTCCCTGCTCGGTGTGGTCGCCCGCCAGGGCCAGCGCCGGGGCAAACACCAGTGCGCCCGCCCCGCCCTGTAGCATCCGCACCACGATCATCTGCCAGGGCGCCCCGACGACGCCCTGTAGCAGCGTGGTGGGGACGAGCCCCATCAGCCCGAGCACGATGAACCACTTGCGCCCCATCCGGTCGCTGGCCCGTCCCACCACGGGCTGCAGGGCCGCAAGGGCCGCAATGAGGGCCACGAACTCGACCGCAAAGAGGAACGGCCCCTGCCCCAGCCGGGCATTCACCTCCGGCTCGATGGCGGACAGCAGCGCCATGCAGCTCGCCATGATGAGGGTCGCGACCCCCAACGCGAAGATGGTGTCGAGCCGCCACCCCGATCCCGACCGGTCCCAGACCCGGAGGGCCAGGCGCCGCTCCGTGGGGGCCGTGCCCTCGGGATCCTGCACGAGCACCCCCACAAGGCCGGTTCCCAGAAAGGCCGTGGCCGCGGCCACGGCGAACGTCGCCTCGAACCCCGTCACCTCCGCCCCGCCCGGCATCGTGAACGGCCCCATCTCGAGGAGCACGCTCGCCAAGAGGGGACCGGCCCCGAAGCCGATGAGGCGGAAGGAATTGTACACGCCCATGTTGCCGCCCCGGCTGCCCGCGTCGCTCAGCTCGTTGACGATGGCCAGGCTCGCCGTGATCGTGAAGGCCGCCGCGAGGCCCTGGACCACCCGCAGCACGAAGAGGTGCCAGTAGGCCGTGGCCGCGGCGAACGCCAGGTTGATGGCCCCGAGGACCACGAGCCCCCCGATCACGAAGATCTTTCGGCGGCCGGCCCGATCGGACAGGCGCCCGGCCAGCGGCTGTGCGATGCTGCTCGCGATGCCAAACAGTGCGAGGACGACGCCCGCGACCATCGAGGCGGGAACGCCAAAGATGCGCCCCCCGACCGCCTCGCTGGCCACATAGAGCGGCAGCACGATGATGAGAAACGAGTTGCCCACGGCGTCCGCCATGCGGGCGAGGGCGAGCGCAAGCACGCGCCGATCAACCCCGAAAAGCTGCCCCCCAGAAGACGTGCGGTCGTCCATGTTCGGCTCGAAGACGCGAGAGGAAGTGGCGGGGCGGCCTGCTACGAGTGGACCCGCTTGAGGGCGCGGCGCTGGGTTTCCAGGGTCGTCTCCAGCTCGTCCTCGCCGTGGCAGGTGCCGTAGAACATCGCCTCGAACTGGGACGGGGGAAGATAAATCCCCTCCTCCAGCATGGCGTGGAAGTAGGCGGCGTAGGCCTCCGTGTCCGCGGTCTGGGCCGTGTCCTGGTCTACGACCTCCGCGTCCGTGAAGAAGAGGCTCCCCATCGCCCCCACCTGATGCGTCGTGTAGTCCAGCCCCAGCGCGTCGAGGTTGTGCTCCGTGCCCTTCTGCAGGGCCTCCGCGTAGTCCTCTAGCTGGTCGTAGATGCGATCCTTCTCCGCGGCAATTTTTGAGAGGATGGCGTGCCCGGCCCGCATGGCCAGGGGGTTGCCGCTCAGGGTGCCGGCCTGGTAGACCGGGCCCGTCGGGGCCACGTAATCCATGATCTCTTGCTTGCCGCCGTACGCCCCGACCGGCAGTCCCCCGCCGATGATTTTGCCGAGGCAGGTCAGGTCCGGAATCACGCCGTAGCGCTCCTGGGCGCCGCCCGGCGCCACCCGAAAGCCCGTCATGACCTCGTCGAAGACGAGCACAATGTCGTGGGCATCGCACAGCTCCCGCAGCCCCTCCAGGAATCCGGGCTCCGGCGGGATGCAGCCCATGTTGCCGGCAATCGGCTCCACGATGATGCAGGCCACCTCCCCCTGATTGGCCTCCACGAGCCGCTGGACGTGACTCAGGTCGTTGTACTGGGCCAGCAGCGTGTCTTTTGCGTTGCCGTCGGTCACGCCGGGCGAGTCGGGCTTGCCGAGGGTCATCGCCCCACTGCCGGCGGAAATCAGGAAGAAGTCGCCGTGGCCGTGGTAGTTGCCCTCAAACTTGATGATCTTATCGCGGCCCGTGTACCCTCGCGCCAATCGGGCGGCACTCATGGTCGCCTCCGTGCCCGAGTTCACCATCCGCACCTTCTCGACGGACGGGACGAGGTCGCAGACCAGGTCGGCCACCTCGATCTCAATCTCGGTGGGGGCTCCGAAGGAGGTGGACGCCTCGGCCTGATCCTTGACCGCCTCCACCACGTCCGGGTGGGCGTGTCCAAAAATCATCGGGCCCCAGGAGCCGACGTAGTCGAGGTACTCGTTCGCATCGGCGTCCTCCAGGTACGCCCCCTCGGCGCGTTCGATGAAAAGCGGGGTCCCCCCCACGCTGTCGAAGGCACGGGCGGGGGAGTTCACGCCGCCCGGGATGGAGTGCTGAGCACGCTCGTAGAACCGGCGGCTGGTCCGCAGGTCAACGTCGGAGGGAGCAACTTCCATGGCATCAGTGGCGTGGTCGGTCAAACAGTGACGAGCAGGATGGAGCCGTCGTGGGCCCGCGGCGCAGCGTCTCGGCCGCGGTCATTTGGGGGTCGGCCGCTTTACGTGTCGGTAGAGGGCGTGAACCCGAACCTCTCCGTTCTCTTCGACGCGAGATGGGGCCTGGGACTCCACCAGTGCTATATCCAAAGCCTCGGTGTCGAGGTCCGCCGGTGCAAAACGAGTTACAGTGTCGTCGTGGGACGCCCCGTCGGGGCCCTCCGTCGTCGCCGGAACGGTGAGATACACCCATCCGCCGGGCGCCAGCACATTCTGGCTCTTGTTCAGGAGCGTTGCGAGGTCGGCCGGCGAGTCGACCAGGGCCTCGGTCCGGTCGGCAATGACCCAGTCGAAGGTCGCCTCCAGCTCGTCGAGCCCCTGTAGGGAGAGTTGCTGGACGCACGTCTCCGCGGTCTCCGCATCGACCAGATCGCGAACGACGGCCTGCGTGTCCTGCACCGCTTCCGGCCGGGGGTCGCAGGCGTGGACGGGAAACCCGAGGCGCAGAAGGGCCTCGGTGTGGTCTCCCGCCCCACATCCCAGGTCCAGAACGGGACTGGAGACGGGAACGGGCGCCAGGGTGCGCAACAATTCGTCGGACGGCGAAAGGCTCATCGTCGGCGAGCAGGTGAATGCGGAAAATATGCTGGACCGCCCCCCGGACAAACCGCTACGGGTCTTCCTTCGACCGCGACTCTGCGAGGGGACTTGATCGTTCGTCGGGGGGCGAGGCGGGGCGGTCGGTGGCGGTTGCCGACTGGGTCGGGCGGTCGGGATGCGTCCATCGTCGTGCCCCCCACTGCCGTCCACAGGTCGGGCAGGCGCCGTCGCGGGTCACTTTGTGGCGCGGAAGCTGTTGAAGGGGCCGGAGCGGATAGGTCTGGGCGTGGCCGTCCCCTCCGTGGCGGCGTTGGTTCGTGTCGATGGGCACGTCGAGCTGAGCCATGGTGGCCTCCCCGAGTGCCTCAATGAACAGCGGATGGGTGTTTAGGCCGGCCGTCACTTCGAAGTAGTCAATTCCGTGTGCCGACGCCGTCTCGCGCACGTCCACGTCGAGGTCGTAGCGGACGTTGACGTGGTCGGTCACGAAGGCAATGGGAACGACCAGCACTGCGCGGTGGCCCTGCTCGGCGAGGGCGGCAATTGTGTCCGGGGTCGAGGGCGTGAGCCAGTGGTTCGGCCCAATTAGGCTTTGGAAGGCCGTGCGGAAGGGCCGGTCTCGCCCTCGGTGTTGCATCACCCGATCCACGGTCGAGTGCACGTGGCAGCAGTACGGGGGCTTGCGCGGCCCCTGCGCGTCGAACACCGAACCGTGCGCACTGAAGACGAGTGCGACCTCCTCGCGCACATGTCGCGGGAACCGCTGCAGGGCCTCGTCGATCCGTTCCGAAACGGCCTGCACGTACTTCGGATTGGCGGCGTATTCGGGCACGACGGTCGTGGGCCAGGACGGACGCTCCCCCCTCGCCCCCAGTGCCTTCCAGTACGCAAGCGCCGAGCCCGTCGTGCCGGCGGCGTACTGTGGGTACGAGGGCACCAGCACAACCTTGTCCACCCCATCGGCCTCCATGTCGGCCGCCACCTTTTCCGGGAACGGACGCCCGTACCGCATCGCCGAGTACACGCGAACCCCCACACCGGCCGGGCCTCCGTAGCGGGCGTCGAGGTGGTCCTGGAGCACCGTGGCCTGCTCCCGGGCCAGACGAGGCACGGGCGAGGCGCCCCCGATGAGCTCGTAGTGCTCACGGAGCGTTCCGGCCCGAAGGTAGGCGACCGACCTGGCCAGCCATCGACGCATCCGCCCCCCCACTGGAACATCGAGGAGAAGCGGGTCCATCAGCAGGCGGTACAGAAACGGCTCGACCTCCCCCAGGGTCGACGGCCCGCCTAGGTTGAACAGCACGACGCCTACGCGGTCGCCCTCGTCAATCGGGAGGGGGGTTCGGGAGGCACAATCCTCGGGACGCGTCCACTGACCGGGCTCATGGGCACGCAGAATGTCGAGCGGAGTCATACGGGCCGAGCGGAAACTCAGGGACCGAGATAGGGGGTAGAGTGACTGTGGTAAATTGAGCGCTGGCCCCTCCCTCCCGTTCCTGAGACGCGTTGAAATTCGCCCTAAAACACCCTCTCAGCAGGGTCTTCACGTGGTGCTGTCCGGGGCCTCGGCCTCCGTCACCGAAAGCCAATCCCGGGCCGTGAAGTACCACTGCGCGTCGGCCTCGGGCGTGCCCGGCTCCGGCGTATAGTCGTACGGCCACTGCACCTGCGGCGGCATGCTCATGAGAATGCTCTCCGTACGGCCGTCGGACTCCAGCCCGAACTTGGTCCCTCGGTCGTACACCAGGTTGAACTCCACGTACCGCCCCCGACGGATGCGTTGGTACGCCTTTTCCTGTTGCCCGTAGGCCGTGTCCTTGCGTCGCTTCACGATGGGAAGATACGACTCCAGAAAGGCGCGGCCGGCCTCCCGCGTGAAGAAAAACAGCCCTTCCGGATCTTCGCGGAGGTAGTCGTAAAAGATGCCGCCCACGCCCCGCGCCTCGTCTCGATGGTCCAGATAGAAGTAGTCGTCACACTTGTCCTTGAAGGCGGCGTAGTCGGCCCCCTCGTGCCGATCACACACCTCCTTCCACACCCGGTGAAAGTGTTGCGTGTCGTCGAGGCGGGGGTAGTACGGCGTAAGGTCGGCCCCGCCGCCGAACCACTGGTCCACCGGATTCATGAGGTCGTCGCCCAGCGCAAAATACCGGAAGTTGGCGTGGACGGTGGGGACGTACGGCGAGCGGGGGTGCATCACCAGGGAGAGGCCCGTGGCGTAGAACGGGGCCTCCTCGACGTCAAACTCGCGCGCCATCCGCTCCGGCAGCGGGCCGTGGACCGCGGAGGTATTCACGCCCCCTTTCTCAAATACGTCGCCCCCCTCGATCACCGCCGTGATGCCGCCGCCGCCCTCGTCCCGGGACCAGCGATCCACCTCGAACGAAGCCCCCGGGTCGAGGTCGTCGAAGGCCCGGGTCATTCGGAGCTGCAAGGCCTCCACGAACCGCTTCATGCGGTGTGCCATCGGAAGGTCGTCCCGCGGGTCCTCGCGGAGGGTCTCGAGACGGTCGAAATCATCGCCCATGATCGTAGACTGCAATTCGTTCGGAGAGATCGGAAGACGCGTGACGGACCGGGGCCCCGGGACAGCCGACGCTTCTTGCCCCCTCTTGCCCCTGTCTGTCAGGACGGCTGCTCGCGGTCGAGCATTCGGTGGAGCACCGTGTCCATGGCGTCGGTGAGCACCCCCGACCAGTGCGTCGGGGGCGGCGCCACGAAGGTCTCGCGGCGCGGGCGAGCAGGATGGTCGGCCCGCAGGAGAACGTGGTGCAGTGCAACGGCACGGTCCGGCAGCGAATCCGACGCGCCGTACCGGTCGTCCCCCACCACCGGGTGGCCCCGGCTTGCGGCCTGAAGGCGAATCTGATGCGGGCGCCCGGTCTGAAGCGTCACCTGGAGGAGCGTACGGGCACTGCTCGATTCGAGCACCTGCCAGTCGAGGGCGGCCCGCTTGCCCTCGGGATGATCGGGATCGACGAGCCGGGGCTGCCGGTCGGGCTTCGCGATGTAGTCCGTCCACGCCCCGATGCCCTGAAGTGTGCCCTCCACGGCCACCACGTACCGCTTCTCGACCAGCCGCTCCCGAAACTGCCGGGACAGCTCTCGGGCGGCCTCCGGCGACCGTGCCAGAGCCATCACCCCCGAGGCGGGCCGGTCGAGCCGGTGCACCAGCCCAAGAAACGGCGCCCCTTCCGTCTCGCCGGACAGCATCTCTTTGCCGCGCGAGACGACGTCCGGATCGCCGGTCTGGTCGGGCTGGGCAAGCAGTCCGGGCGGCTTGCTGACGACCAAAAGGTGCTCATCGCGGTGCAGAATGGTCACGAGACCGACCGGGGATTTGAACGTAGCGGCTCATGCGGGCGCCTCTCGTTTCTCAGGCCTCCGCCGCAGGACTCGTCGCGAAGGCGCGGGGCACGGGCAGGTCGGCCATGGTATGCAGCCCGGGCGGGGCGGCGGCGACCCGCGGGGCCATATTCACCAGCATGCCCACCGTGGCGGTATCCCCAAAGATCCCCCCCTGGAACCGGAGGTCGATGGGCGGGTCCCCGTCCACCGTCACGGCGTCGTAGGACGCGTCCGCGCCGACATACATCTTGAGGTCGAGGCTCAGCCGCGACTCACCGCCAACCTGCCCCACGGCAGTGTGGTGAATGCCCGCCACCTGCCCGGCCGCCACCTGCCGGACGCCCGTATCGACCGGCCCGTCGGCGCGGACCGGCCGGAGCTTCTCTGTAATGTCCTCCACCGGCCACCCGAGTTCGTCCGCCACCAGTCGCAGGGACTCGCAGAGCCCGACGTGCCCGAAGCCTCCCCCCTCCTTCTTCTCGTCGAAGGCCTGCGGAGACAGCCCAGCCCCGACCTTCGCCTGGAGCGGCTCGCGCCGCTCCCCCGCGTCGACGACTCGCTCGACGTGCACGGCCCGCACGTCGGTACACCCCGCCGTCGCCATGAGGGGCACGGTGTCCATGGCGTAGCCGGGATTCACGCCGGTGCCCACCAGCGCGACCCCTTCCGCCCGCGCAACCTGATCGAGCCGATCGGCCGTGTCGGGCGACCGGTGGTGGGGGAACGAGAGCTCCTCGGTGGAGGACACGACGTGGGCGCCGGCCCGGACGCACTGAACCAGTTGCTCGGTCACGCCCTCCAGAAAAGAGGTGGTGGTGTGGAGCACCACGTCGGGCGCAGTGTCGGCCAGGGCTGATTCGGCGTCGTCGGATACGTGAACGCCGGTGGACGAGGCCTCACCGTCGACCAGATCGGCAACGTCGCGCCCCGCCTTGTCCGGATCGATGTCCACCGCCCCGACGAGGGTCAGGGGCTCCTTTTCGAGCACCGTCCGGGCGACCGCCTGCCCGATGGGCCCGAGGCCGTACTGGAGAACACGAAGGGAATCGGTCGGCACGAGACGAATGGCAGTTTGGCAAGGGGAATGTACGAGGGGCACGCTCGATGCCCCACAGGGCAGGGGCCCAGCGTCTTACGGCGCCGGCCAGAGCGCATCGGCGGTGCGTTCCGCCGGAACGATTGGGGTCCCCGGACACTCCGGTGCGACGATGGACCGCACCTGCATGGGAATGCCTGCGTCGGCGAGCGGGCGTAGCGTTTTGGGGTGCATCCCGAGCCCGCCCGACGCACTGCGTGCGAGGGCCTCCTCCATCGACAAGTGGTCGACCCGCTCGGCATCCTCGTTCGCGTCCGGATCGTCGGTGTAAATCCCATCGACGTCGGTGTACCGGGTAAGCCCCTGCGCCCCGAGCAGCTTTGCGAAGAGGGCCGCCGAGTAGTCGCTCCCCTCGAATCCGAGGGTCGTGGGCCTGCCGTCCTCCGTAGCCCCGATGAACCCGGCCACCACCGGCACGGCCGCCGGGTCCAGCGACCGGTACCAGGCGCGCACCCGTTCGGACGTGTCGTCGTGCTGCACCTGGGCCGCCCCGAAGGTATCATCCGTCACGACCAGGTCGGTAGCGTCGCACCGCGGGGCGTGGAGGCCCGCGTCGCGGAGCGCAAGGGTGACCATCGGCACCGAGAGCTGCTCCCCCACGGCGAGCACCGCGTCCCGGGCCGCGGGGACATCAACGTCCTGCTCGACCCGCTCGAACGCACACCGGAGGGCTTCCAGCCGCTCGTCAAGGATCGCTTCGTAGGTGCGCTTCCGGTCGGCACACAACACCGCCTCCGCCTGCTCGGCGTGACGGGTCCGGAGCGTGTCGGTCAGGGTCTCCACTGCCGTCGCGCCGTCGGCCCGGGTCGATACCGCCTCAAGCGCACTCGCCAGCTGTCGCGACACCCCCGAGAGCGCCGACACGACGGCGACGACGCGCCCCTCGGCGGCTGCCTCCCGGATCAGTTGCACGACCGTCCGGAATCGGTCCGGCCGGCCCACCGACGTTCCCCCAAACTTGAACACCACGAGGGGCGATTCCGGGACGTCTGGCGGCGGGGACGACGAATCGGGCACAGATTCACGATGGGCTCCAGGCAACAAGACACCGCGCCCTGCAACCACCGATTTTCGGGCAGTGTTCCTGTGTTCTCGGCCGCACCTTGTCCCCACCCCGCCGCCTCGTTCATTTCTCTTCCGGCCGGCAGTCCGTATGATGAGAAGCGATTCGTGCCTGCCCCACGACGCCACGTGCCCATGCTCAACTACATCTGGAGTGGGCTCATTATTGGGAGCCTGCTGTTCGCCCTGACCGTCGACACCCAGGAGCTGGTCGAGAACCGGTTCCGGAACGAGACCGCCCTTCCGGTCGCGCTCGACTTCCCCGACGGCTACGCGCCGGACGCGCGTCGTCAGCCGGTCGAGATCCGGATCGACTCGGCCACGTACCGGGACGTGTACGGCGTGAATGCGGCGCCGGACCCGGTCTATGCCGGCACGCTCGTGCAGACCCAGGAGGGCCGAAAGGTTGAATTCGACCCGGACGCCGATCTTCCCGAGCCGCTCGCCACCATTCAGTCGTTCCACGCGACGGACGACAATCCAGCCCTCCGCGGCGCCCTCCAGGGAACGTCCCGGACGACCGCCGGGGTGGGCCGGACCGAGACGGCCCTTCAGTTCGAGCCGGTTCGCTTTCGCAAACTAAACGACATCGCGCAGGCGGCCCTCAACTTTGCGGAGACGGCCGCCTCGCTCGCCCTCAGCCTCATCGGCGTCCTCGGGCTCATGCTGGGCCTCGTAAAGATCGGCGAGGAGGCGGGGCTCATCGAATCCCTCACCGGCATCGTCCAGCCCATCCTGAGCCCCCTCTTCCCCAACGTGCCGGACGATCACCCGGCCCTCGCCAACATCAGCCTCAACCTACTGGCAAACGTGTTCGGGCTGGGCAACGCGGCGACCCCGCTGGGGATCAAGGCCATGGAGGACCTGCAGGAACTGAACCCGTCGGACGAGAAGGCGAGCGACGACATGGTGATGCTGCTGGCGCTCAACACCTCAAGCGTGCAGCTCGTCCCGCCCTCGCTCCTGGTGGCCATCATGGGCCTGCAGATCAACCAGCTCTTCTTCTCCATCACGCTGGCGACCCTCTGCTCGACCGTCGCCGGCATTCTCGGCACCCTGGCCCTCCACCGGCTTCCGTACTTCCGGGCGACGGCCCCGCACCGCACGGCCGACGCCGAGGACCCGGACGAGTAATTCTCGACTCGCCCTTCTGCCCCCCATACACGCACTCCCCTCTACCGCCATGCTTGAAACCATCCGCTCTGTCGTTGGCGTGCTGTCGGCCTTCGTGCTGCCGGCCCTGCTCGTCGGCTTTCCCCTGTACGGCCTCATCAAGGGCGTCCGGGTCTACGAGGTGTTCGTCGAGGGCGCCAAGGAGGGCTTCGACGTCGCCGTGACCATCATTCCGTACCTGATCGCCATCCTCTTCGCCATCGGGATGTTTCGGGCGTCGGGCGCCATGGACTACCTGGTGAACGTGCTCGACCCCGTGCTGGGCGTCATCGGGGTGCCCGCCGAGGTCCTTCCAATGGGCATCGTGCGGCCCCTCACGGGCTCCGGCTCCGCGGGCCTCGTGGCCGACATGATCAACCAGTACGGCGAGGACTCCCTCGTGGTGAAGATGGCCGCGACCATGTTCGGCTCCACCGAGACCACCTTCTACGTCATCGCGGTCTACTTTGGCGCCGTCAACATCCGGGATACGCGCCACGCCGTCCCCGCCGGCCTCTTTGCCGATTTCGTCGGCTTCCTCGCGTCGGTGTACATGGTGCAGTTGCTATTCGGATAGCGCAGGAATCCGGTCTGCGTCCCGCCCCAGAACGACCAGGGGGGTCACAGGGGCCGTTCGGCCAGCGCGTTCACGATGGCGTCCTGGGCGGCCCGCACGTCCTCCGCGTCGGCCAGGTGGTGATTGCAGAAGATCACGAAGGCGAGCGGCGTGCCGCGGGGGGTACGTACGTATCCACTGAGCGCACTGGCCCCGGTCAACGTGCCGGTTTTGGCGCGCACCTCGCCCCGGGCCGCGGCGCCTCGGGGGAACCGGTACTCAAGGGTGCCCTCCCGTCCCCCCATCGGCAGCGAGTCGTAGAACGCCGCACGGCGGTCGGACGGTGCCTCACTCCACATGTGCACGAGGAGCCGAGTCATGGCACGGGGCCGCACGTAGTTCTTGCGCGAGAGGCCCGAGCCGTCCACGACCCGCACCCGACTGGTGTCGATGCCCACCTCCGATAGCTCCGTGCGCACGGCCAGGGCACCCAGCGCCGCCGATCCCTCTGTGAGGTCGTCGGCAGTGGTGTCCGGCGGCCCCACCACTGCGAGCGTGCGGAGGAGCTGCTCGGCGTAAAGGTTCTGGCTCTCGTGGTTCATCGTCTGCACGACCTCCCGCAGCGGGGGCGACCGGTACGTCCCGACCCGCCGCACCGAGTCGGCCTCGTAGCGCGGCGTGAGGGGCGAATCGTCCACGTCCCGCCCCTGCCCCCCTACCGAAATGCCCTCCCGGAGCAGCACGGACCGCAGCGTGTGGGTGAAGTATTTCGTCGGCTCCGTGATGGTGAGGGTCTCCTCCTGGACCTCGTTCGGATGGATTCGGGAACGGACCGTGAAGGTGTTTTCCGAGAACGGGCGCTCGTAGTCCTCGTCGGACGTCGAGTCCCGGGGCACCGTTCGGCTCTGATTGCGGACCCGAACGAAATCGGTCTCGAAGGGCGACCAGGTAACGCGGCCGGGCGCCCCCACCTGACGGCCCCGCACCTCCAGGTCAATCGTGTTGCCGTTGAAGACGAGCCCGTTGATCTCCGCGGCGTACGCGTAGGGCACGTCGTTCCAGCTCCACCCGTCCCCGAGCGGCACGTCGCTGAACGGGTTGTCGTCCCCCAGAATGTCGCCTTCGATGCGCGTGATGCCGGCCGCCCGCAGCGAGTCCGCCCAGTCCCGAAAGACCGCCGTGGGGTCGTCCCGCTGCGCGTAGCCGCCCAGCGTCGGGTCCCCACTCCCCCGCACGATCAGGTTCCCGCGCAGGACGCCGTTCCGCACCGGCCCGTCCACGTAAAGCCTCGTGTTGTACCGGTACGAGGGGCCCAACCGGCGGAGGGCGGCGGCCGCGGTCAGAAGCTTGGCGTTGGATGCGGGCGTGAACAGGTGGTCCGGATTGTGTTGAAACAGGCGCTCGCCCGTCTCCAGGTTGGTCACCTCAATGCCCCAGAGTGCGCCCGTGTACGGCGCGGCCTCGATCGTGTCGGTGACGACGGACCGGATGTACGCCCGGGTCGACTGCGGCTCGGTGGCCGGTTGGGCGACGGCCGTTTTCCCCGCCCCCACGACGAGCATCAAGAGCCCCGCAAGGAGCCCCATACGTCCCCCAAGCTGACGATCGAAGCGCGACATGGAGGTGGCGTTCATGGTTCAAGAGGAGATGGACCGGAGGCCGTCAGCCGTCCGGCTCGGCGCCGGACGTGTGCGCCACCGGGAGGCGATCGGCGTTGCGGATAAGCTGCGTGTAGAACTGGACGACCGTCCGGTAGTCGTCGACCGCAATGCGCTCGTTGGCCCCGTGGATGCGGCTCCGGTCGTCCGGGCCGAGCTGATACGGCACGAACCGGTACACGGCGTCACTGTCGTCGGCGTAGTAGCCGCTGTCCGTGCGCCCGGGCAGGAGGTAGGGGGCCACGACGACCGAGTCCGCCGTGACCTGCCCGATGGTTCGCTGCATCATCCGGAACGCCGGCGTGTCGATTTTCGAAACCGACGGAGGGGGGGTCGACCGGATCGGCTCCACCTGGACGGACAGCCCGTCCAGGACACGCCGGACGTGGGCCACGACCTCGTCGACCGACTGGCTCGGCAGAATCCGGAAGTTGACGACGGCCCGGGCCTCTGTCGGAATGACGTTGTCCTTCACCCCGGCGTCGAGGCGCGTCGGCACGGTCGTCGTCCGGATTGCGGCCCGGGTCGCCGGGCGGCGGTTCAGTACGGCTCGCAGGATTGGGGTGGTGAGCCACCGATTTGCCAGCATCGTCCGCATCGGAAGCGTCACCTCCGGCGCGAGGTAGTCGAACATGGTGCCCGCCACCCCCGTGAGGCGGGACGGCAGCGGGTTGGCCCGCAACCGGGTCAGCGCCTCGTTAAGCCCCTCGATGCTGGTCCGAGCCGGCGGCACGGACGAGTGCCCCCCCGGCCCGTCGGCCTTGAGCGCCACGCTCAAAAACCCTTTGCCCGCCACCCCTACGACCGCAAGGGGGTCCGTCAGGCCGGGGAGCGCGCCCCGCGTGATGGCGCCTCCTTCATCCACCACCAGTGCCGGGGAGACGCCTCCGGCCGTAATTCGCTCGGACAGGGCACGCCCGCCCCGCGTCCCGCCCACCTCTTCGTCGTGCCCCAGCGCCACGTGCACCGTCCGCCGCGGCGTTACGCCCCGATTCAGCAGGGCCTCGATGGCCTCCAGGATGCCGACGGCGCTCGCCTTGTCGTCCAGGGCCCCGCGCCCCCACACGTATCCGTCGGCGATCCGCCCCCCAAACGGCGGGTGCGTCCAGGCCGAGGCGTCTTCGATCGGCACCACGTCGACGTGCGCCATGAGCACAATCGGCGCGAGGGACGGGGCGCTTCCCCTCCAGGTATAGAGGCGACTCAGCCCGTTGACGTGCGTCGTGTCGAGGGCGGTGTGGACGGTCGGGAAGGCCTGGGCCACGTGCCGATAGAAGTCTCGGAACGCCGCCGAGTCGAGCTTCGCAGGATCCCGCCGGGTAATGGTTCGGATCTTGAGGGCCTCGGCAAGCCGCCGGGGCGCATCGGCGGCGACCGCCGGGGCCACCGGCTCCGTCTCTGTCTGGCGCGACTCGACCTGGCTGGTCCGGACCGCGACGACGGCAAGCACAGCTCCGAGCGCCAGTCCGGTGCCGATCAGGAGATACGGTCCTGGAAGCCAGTCGGGGAGCATGCGGGGCATGTCGGAACGACGGAGTCACAGTGCCGACGTTCGCCACGACCCGCCCGGGCACAAGTTCCGAACAGGACGCCCCCGCGCTCAGATCTCTGCACTGCGGGGTTCTCTCCTCCGCATCCCGTTGCGCCGTCGGACACGCGGCCGTGCGCGGTCACGCCCCGCCCCCATCGTGTTCGGTCCGTTTGGGGGTCGCCTTTCCTCACCCCCGACGCTAGTTCAGACACAGCGACCCGTACCGGGTCACGTGGACGGGCATGAAGGGGGCGGGGGGCGGCGCGGTCCCGTCGGCTTCGGCGTCGGCCTCCGGGGCGGGATCGGGGGGCAGCGCCTCCCCACTCGGCTCAAAGAACGCCAGCGCCTCCGCAATCTCGTTCCCGTCCTCGCCAAATAGGGTGGCCCGGACGTGGTAGCGGGGCGGCTCCGCAAGCACCACCTCTGCGTTGGCCTGGACCGATCCCTGGTAATCGGGCTGACTGACACTCATGTTGAAGCGCTCCAATGAAAGTCGCCCCTCTTTCTCGACGGAGCCCGCTGCCAGGGACGCGACGTCAGCCAAGAGTTGCTGGTGGGGGACATGGGGGACCAAGGCGCGGTCCGTCTCTCCGTCAATCGCACCCACCACCTCGGCGTATCCGTAAGAGATGTCTACGGGGCCGGTGGCATGCTCCGAAGAGGCGGCCGAGTAGAGATGCTTCAGACGCTGGTAGTGCTGCTGGGCAACCATACCGGACTGTGGGTTGTGAGAGCAAACGGGGCGAAAATGTTCAAACATCTTCGGCGGCCGAGCAACGACCCGACGCACGCAGTGGTATTGCCTTCCAAAAGCAATGCCAGGCAGAGAACCCTGCCCGAATGGCAGGAGCCCGGCAAAGGGCCTGTGAACCGACTCGCGTTTCTTCGCCCACAGGCGCGTTCCTGAAAGCCTGTCACCTTTTCTCACCCCTCCTCCTTCCCTCGATATGCCTCTGACCCTAGAACAGCAACGTGCAGTAGCCAGTCACCTCAAGTCCCGGGCCCAGCCGCCACAGTGCCCCATCTGCGGCGCCGCCAACATGACGGTACAGGAAGAGGTGACCCTCCTCTCGACAGATGGGGACAGTTCTTCGACGGTCCCCCGCATCAATGTGGTGTGTAAGTACTGCGGGTACGTGCTACACTTTTCCCCCTCCGCGCTCGGCCTGTCCCTTCAGTAGATCGGATCAGGGGGGCAGGCGCGTAACGGTGCGGGGCAGTCTTCACCAAAGGGGGTGGCGACGCCCGCTACACGCTCATCCTCGTGCTCACAGCCTGTCTCCCTTCTATGAAGTGGCTCAAGTCGATTCTCGTCGGCGTCCTCGGAAGCCTCGTGATGTTTCTGCTCATGATGCTCGGCATTCACGGAACGGGCATCGCCCCCTTCAACCTTCCCCCGTCCGCTGCCTTCTTGGAGCAACTCGGGCTGAACACAGGCCCCCTCCCGCTTCTCGTTCACTTCGGCTACGGGGCCACCTGGTCCCTGGTGCTGGTGGGCCTGTACGGATCTGACGCAAACGTTCGACGAGGCATCTATCTCGCCACGGGCCTCTGGGCCTTCATGATGCTCGTCTATTCCCCGCTCATCGGGTGGGGCGTCTTCGGAATTGGGGGCTCGGGCCACACGCTCGCCGCGAGCGATCCCCTCCATCTCGGCTCGACGGCCAAGTACGTCGTCGCGACGCTCCTGCTTCACCTCGTCTACGGCTCCATTATCGGCGGCCTCAATCCGGCCTGGATCCAGTCCGAGAAGTCGTCGACACGGTCCACGGCGTAGACGCGGCCGAGCGGGACCGGTCTTAGCTTGCCGAGTCTCCGTCCTGGAGCTCCAGGTGAAGCGCAAGGGCCATCACGGTGCTCGTCACCCCCAGAAAAGCAGGGATGACCCCAAGGACGAGGTACCAGTCGCCCGTCAGGCCCCGATCAGGGCCCACCCAGAGGGAAATGATTGCCCACGCGTAGAAGAAGACCGCACTGGCGTAGGTGATCGGAAAGAGGGTTTCCTTCGTGTCGTTGGTCATGACGGTTGCAGCGGTGGCTACGCAGATTGCGCGACCGTCGCAAGACGGTCTACCTTCTCAACATAGGCGTCCGGATCGGCCTTCCGATCCAGGCCGCCCTGGCTCATGTACCGCACCTTTCCGTACACGGGCCGTTCCTTCCAGCCGCGGTCGTGAAGCCCGAATACCCACGCCACGTTGGCGAAGGAGTTGGGATCGCGTCCGTCGAGGAAGTACCGGTTGTTGAGCCGAAGCGTGCGGTCGTAGGCCGTCTTCGGGTCGGGGGACCATTCCAAAATCTTCTTGCCCCAGTACATGCGCATGTAGTTGTGCATGTAGCCGGTCTCCCGCATTTCTTTCATTGCCGCGTTCCAGTACGGGTCGTGGGTGGTCCCTCCTTCCAGCTCGTCCAGGCTGTAGACGTACTCACGCTCGTCGTCGGCGTGTTCGGCCAGGCTTTCGCGGGCCCACTCCGGCAGGCACGTGTACGAGTCGTAGGTGTCGGGCCGGAAGTGGACGTGGTTCATCGTCAGCTCGCGCCGAACCACGAGCTCTTCGATGTAGGATTCGATGTCCGACTCCGGGCCCTCGGCCCGGCGCACCTGCTGGGCCAGCCACACGGGCGAGATTTGCCCGTAGTGGAGGTACTTGCTCATGTGCGAGACCGCGTGGGAGTGGATTTGGTTGCGGTTCTCGTCGTACCCGTCCAGATGCTCCGCGAGGAAATCGTCCAGGATGGCCTCGGCCTCGGAAACGCCGCCCGGATACAGATCGGAAACCGCCCCCACGCCCCGGTCGAGATCCATCTGGTCCGTGACGGCCGCGATGTCGTCGAGCGAGCGTCCTGAATCGATGTCCAGGTCGAGGGAGGGGGTCTCCACGGGCACCGGCTCCGGCAGCTGTAGACACCGCTCCAGGTGCTCGTGGATCTTCGGCCGGATGGTCCGGGCGGCGTACTCCGCCTTGTCGGTGACCGTCTCGACCGGCACCACCACGTCGCCCTCCACCTGCTCCACCCGACAGGGGGCCTCCTCCGCCACGCGGGCCCGCCACTGCTTTTGGTGACGGAGATACCCGCGGTCGGTGACCAGGACCGCGGCCGCCCCGGCGTGCGCGAGCGCCACGTCGTCCGGCGCCCCTTCACGCACGACCAGCTTGAGCCCGCGGTCGGCGAGGCGTTGTTTTGTTTCTTGGAGGCCCTCCAGCAGAAAGGTGTGGTGCCGAAGGGTCGCCTCCGGAAAATCGTCCGTGACGCCGCACACAACCAGCAGGGGCAGGCCCGTCTCGCTGGCATGGTGGAGGGCCCGTTCCAGGGCGGGATTGTGCTGGGCCCGCTGCGACTGCTCCATCCAGTACAGAACGTACCGGGCGCCCTCCTGAACACCCTTGTCGTTTAGCGGCTGGATGCGGTCAGGAAGAAGGCTCATGTACGGGAGGGGTGGTGATCAACTTGTGCATGGGCATGCAACGGGACGGGCGACGGCCGTTTCCCGGACGCGCGCCCCGCCCCCCGAACGTGACCCGATTGTTTCGTCCCTACCTCGCCGTTTCCTCGCGGACGCCGCCCTGCACGTCGGTCGTCGCAACGCTCACGCCGTTGGTGGGGAAGTTGAGCTGGTTTTCCGTGGCCGCCACGACGGACGCGACCATGGTATCGCCCGTGACGTTGTTGGTGGTTCGAAGCATGTCGAGCGGACGGTCGACGCCGAGAATGAGGGCAAGGCCGGCACTCGGCACCCCGATCGACTCCAGAATCACAACGAGCATCACGATGCCCGCACTCGGCACCGCCGCGGTTCCGATGGAGGCCAGCACCGCGATCAGGACGATGTTGAGCTGCTGGGTGAAGGCCAGGCTGATGCCGAGCACCTGTGCGATGAAGACCGCCGAGACGGCCTGGTAGAGGGCCGTCCCGTCCATGTTGACCGTGGCCCCCAGGGGCAGCACGAACGAGGAGACCTGCTCCGACACGCCGAGGTTCTTCTCCGACACCTCCATCGTCACCGGCAGCGTGCCCCCGCTCGACGACGTGGAAAAGGCGACCAGCTGTGCCGGGGCGATGGCCCGGAAGTAGTCCGGGATTGAGATGGACGTAAAGAGCCGCATAAAGATGGGGTAGACCACAAACACCATGATCGCGAGCCCGATCACCACCGTCAGGCAGTAAAACCCGAGGGCACCGAGGAGGCTGGCAAGGTCCGCGGGACTCTCGGCGGCAATCGAGGTAATCGCATCGGCCAGAAGCCCAAACACCCCCACCGGCGCCGTGAGCATGATGATCTCCACCGCCTTGATGATCGCCTCGAATAAGCTGTCGAAAACCGCCAGCAAGGGCTCCGACTTCTCACCGGGAAGCAGGAGGAGCACGACCCCGAGGAACAGGGCCACGAAGACGACCTGGAGCATATTTCCGTTGTCCGAGGCCGACTCGAAGAAGTTCGACGGCACGATGTCGACCAGCGGTTGCAGGGGGCCACGCCCTTCCGCCTGTTCGGCCACTTCCATGTTCTGCTCAATGTCGCCCTGATACTTCTGCTCCAGTTGTGTGCGCATCTCCTGCGGCACGGTTCGGCCCGGCTGAAGGGTATTGACCAGGACGAGCCCAATCACGAGCGCGATGGTGGTGGTCAAGATGTAAATCCCCAGCGTCTTTCCCCCAATCCGCGACAGCTGTTCGAGGTCGCCGAGCGACGCCACCCCCACAATCAACGACGCCAAAATAAGCGGCACCGCAATGAGTTGGAGGAGGTTCAGGAAAATCGTCCCGAACGGCGCGACCCAGTCGCTGGTGAATTGGCCCCATCCGGCGGACGCGGCGACGACCCCGTAGACGAGGCCGAGCACGAGCCCGATGATAATTTGCCAGTGAAGCTTCTTGTACCAGGGCATAAGCACACTCTACTTGACGCGGAGGAGACAGAAAGGGCGCTCTGCTTTTCTTGACACGCCTAAACTAAAGGCACATCGTCCTCCTCTACAACCCCGCCGGCTCGGGAGGAGTGCAGGTGCCTGCGTTCGAAACGGCCCCCACTCCCGGCCGCAACGCGGCTACCCCACCAGCAGGACGCCTGCGAGCGCGATTCCGCCCCCTACGGTCGTGCCCACAAAATTGACGGCATTGTTTCCCATTGGCGCCCATCCCCGCACGGGCGCGGCCCCTTGGGCCGGCGGTGTTTCCCTCCACTCCCCCGAATCGGCCCGGTACTGCGCCTGGAGGAAAGCCCCCACCAGGCTGTCGGCGGCCATGCCCAGCAGCCCCGCCCCCACGAGCAGGACAACGTCCCCC
>ERZ1034573.40-NODE-40-length-33392-cov-26.263701_pt1 | contig 33392 bp, 42 predicted proteins | sample MGYA00520641_ERZ1034573 | MGnify/ENA primary metagenome ERZ1034573 (study PRJEB33760, sample SAMEA4777724) | hypersaline lake metagenome | biome: hypersaline environment; feature: brines | place: Spain | collected 2014-08 | depth 0 m ...
GAGTTTGCGAACAGCCTGTATCCTTCACTGGATGTTTCAGATGCTGAAGAAGTATTTGAGAAGGCGGAAAACGGAAAAGAGGAAGCTGAGAAAGTCCTTGGAAAAGTACATGAGTTAAATGCCAAGGCCTTAGGAACAGTAACGAATCTTTTTGCTCCGGAAAAGATTGTTATAGCAGGTTCTGTTGCTGCGGAAAACCCCGAAGTAATAGATAATATAGAAGAGAGGATCGGAAAGTACTGTTATGTGAACGCCCCTGAGATCAGGGAGACTGATCTTGAGGAGGCAGGTATCTATGGAGCATTGACTTTACCAGGCATCAGATGAACCTCTAGCAGGTGAAGTAATAACTTTGAATGGAGAAAAGGATTTTACATCGACAGGTGAAATAATTATACTATGAAAGCTGTAATTTTAGCTGCCGGCGAATCATCAAGATTCAAGCCACTGAGCGATAACAGGCATAAAGGCCTTACAGAGGTCTTCGGAAAGCCTATAATAGAACATACTGTAGACGAGTTGAGAAACGCCGGTGTCGACGAGGTAATCGTCGTCCAGGGACCTGATCGAGAAATCGAAGAAGAGTTAGGTGATGAAGTCGATCATTTCGTAGTTCAGGAAGAGCCTAAAGGCATGGGAAATGCTTTACGCCAGGCTGAAGGCCTTCTGGATGAGAAATTCTTGGTTTTGACTCCTTACAGGGCGAATGCTGCCCAGTTTTTCGAGCCGATGATAGAAAAAGCCGAAGAGGAAGAATCCGATATTGTATTTGTCTCTACGCCGACCGAGGAACCGGGGAAGTACGGTATCTTGGAGCTGGATGAGGAAGGTAAAGCTGTTGATATGGTTGAAAAGCCTGAACCTGAGGAGGCACCTTCTAATCACAAGGTTGTCGGCATGTATCTGCTGGATGAGTCTTTCTTCGATTATCTTGATGAAGTCGAGACCTGGGAGTACCAGTACGAGGATGCGTTAAGCGAACAGATGAGCGGAGAACCAGCCTCGGTTTTGAAGATCGAGGAGGAAACAAACTCGATAAAGTATCCATGGGATCTCTTCTCTGTTATCGAGGAGCTTATGAAATCTCGGGACAAAAACATTTCCGAGGAGGCCTCTATAGCGGACTCAGCAAAGATCGAGGGCGATGTTATAGTTGAAGACGGCGCAAAGATATTTGAAAACGCTGTTGTTCGAGGCCCCGCCTATATCGGGAAAAACGCAGTTGTCGGGAACAATGCCCTGGTTAGAGATTACATTGCTATTGAAAAAGATGTTACTATAGGTACTAACTCCGAGGTGAAAAACTCTGTCTTCCAGGCCGGTTCTTCACTTCATTCAGGTTATATCGGAGACTCGATAATCGGTAAAAATACCAAGATCGGTGCTGAGACCGTTACAGCCAACAGAAAATTCAGAGACGGCGGTGAAAGGCCTGAGATAGAGTCAGATCTTATCGGGAAAGACTACAGTAAAGATACTGGCCGGAGTTTCATGGGCGCAGTTATAGGAGAAAACGTCGACATCGGAGTAAACGTTTCGCTGATGCCCGGAGTACAGATCGGAAGTGACGCAAAGATAGGACCAGGAACAGTAGTGCATGAAAACGTCGAACACGGCGAAACAGTCTTTGTCAAACAGGAACAAATCCGTAAATCCGGTGATAGCAAATGAAGATAGGCCTTGACTTCGACAGAGTGCTTTTCGACACAGACAGTTTCAACGAGTACATGAAAGATGAGACTGGCCTTCACCACGTCGAAACAGATGTTTACGACAATAAAGGCAATTACTCCCCGGAAAGACATGCTGAGGCCTCAGATATAGATGCGGAAAACGTTTATGACGCCATTAAAGACCTGGAGCGTTTTATCTACGATGATGTAGATCTTCTGAGGAACTTAGACGATCATACTCTTGTTATAGTTACCCGTGGAGAGGAGAAATATCAGCGGGCGAAAGTAGAGGCCTCTGGAGTAAAAGATATATTTGCAGAGGTTTATGTGGTCCAGGAAGGTTCGAAAGATGTTGACGGCGTGGAGTTCCTCGTCGATGACCGTGAGGAAGAGATACACAGGGCCGGAATCCCAGGCCTTGTCCTTGACCGCGATGAACACGGCATGGAACACGTTGTAAAGTTCGCAGGTGGTGAGAAATGAAGCCGGAAAAAGTCTTCAAGAGATACGATATAAGAGGTCGTTTCGGAGAAGAGATAGATAAAGAATTTGCCGAGATACTGGGAAAGGCAGTTGGAACATTCGCCATAGAGAACTTCGGTGACAGAGTAGTAGTATCCAGAGATAACAAAGGAAGTTCAGGCCTATTGAAGGACCCTTTAATCGAAGGCCTTCGTTCTACCGGCGTCAAGGTCATCGACGTTGGAACAGGGCCTACAGATTATACTGCTTTCTGTGGTAAGGAACACGGCGCTGTTTCTGTCCAGATAACGTCTTCACATATGCCTCTGGATTTCAACGGGTTCAAGCTGATGTATCCGGAAGGTAACGGGTTCGTGAACGAGGATCTCTACCAGGTTCAGGAGCTTTTCATGGACCGGGAGTTCAGAGAGGGAGATAAAGGAGGCCTTAACGAGATGGAGGATACGATGAAACAGAGGTACCGTGGCAGGATAAGGATCCACGGCTCTAAACTCGGGACCCAGACCGTGGACCGGACTGTAGTAGTTGATACCATGGGAGGAGCGACTTCAGGCCTTTTACCTGAGCTTCTGGAACATATCGGCGCCGATGTCATCGATATAACACAGGACGACAGACCTTACAGGGACCCTCCTAACCCGAAACCAGAGCAGTTACAGGAGCTGAAGAAAAAAGTAGATGAGGGTGAAGCCGATCTAGGCCTTGCAACAGACATGGATGGGGACAGGATCGCAGCTTATACTAACAGGTTTCTTTCCGGTGATGAGATCTTTAGTATAATGGCTCAGGCTGTAAACGATGACGTGGTTGCTTCAATCGATACTTCGAAGGCCTTAGAAGACCTCATGGAGGATAGAGGTAAAGAGATACATTATACTCGTGTGGGCGATCCTTTCGTGATGGATAAGGCCCTGGAGGAGGATGTAGGCCTTGCCGGTGAGCCTAACGGGCATTACTCGGTTCTTGACTTCGTGCCATATAACTCAGGCACCCTCACAGCCCTGGTACTGGCAGGGACGGATATAGAGGAGGCTCTGGAGCGGATGCCGAAGTACCACGTGGAGAGGTTCAGTTTCGAGGTCGATGACAAAGAAGAAGCTATGGAAGAGGTCAAGGCCTCTGTAGAGGAGAAATACAGTATTGTTTCTGAGGTTGATGGTGTAAAATTCGAGACCGAGAACTGTGATGTACTTGTTAGGCCTTCTGGTTCCTCGGATAAGCTGCGTGTTGTTGCGGAGTCGGAGAGGCGGTCCTGGCTGGAGGAAGAGCTACCTGAGATCAGGGAGACAGTCCGGAAACCATAAAACCTGTGAGGCCTATTCTGTGTTTATGACAGAAGAAGATGGAGACGTTATTTTCGAGTTCACTGAAGGCCCTCAGGACGTTATGACTTTCAGGTTCAAGGAGAAAGACGGGAAAGTGGTTATCGATATCAACGACGGCGATCTTGGCCGGCTTCCTATGGAAAACTTGCGTACTGTTGAGGAGTTGAGAGAAGGCCTTGAGCGTGCTGAAGAGTTCTTTATGGAGCAGGAGCGTCGTAAAGAAGAATTATAGAAAACAAAAAGAGAAAAATAAGTTGTGAGACGTTTTTATACGTCTCTTGCTTTTACTGTCTTTCGTCCGTTCTCCTGTGCTCTTTCTACGGCTCTTTCGACGAGTTCTTTCACTTCGTCGTCCAGAGCGTCGTAGAAGTCGCTTCCGACATTAACGCCGTCAGCTGCGTCACGAACGCCAGACTTCTTTAGTACGTCTACCATGTTAATTCACCAATAATGGTTTGTAAAGGCTCTTTTTTATAGGTACGGGGATTTAACCCGCAAAACCATCTCATCAAGTTCTGATAAAGCAGATTTCTATCAGATTTTATCATCGAGTGATGAAAAACGTTCGGATTCAGCCGAACGAAGGCCTAAACTAAAAAATTCTTTCCTTTCAAAACCTTAGTTATGGAACTTGATTTCAAATCGATCAGAGCACTTTCCTCGCCCACAAGACTCAAGATCCTGCACAAGGTACTGGAGAACGAATCTACCACCACACAGTTGAGCGATGAACTGGATAAGTCCAAGTCCACCATCTCATCCCACCTGAAGGATCTGACCGAGGCAGGCCTACTGGAGAAGGACAAGAAAGAAGGCAGGAGAAGAGTGGTCTACAGTCCTACAAGAAAAGCTGAGGCTATCGTCAAGGGTAAGGAGAGGAAGGTCAAGTTCTCTGTGGCTTCATCTGTTTTCTCAGCCGTAGGAGGTACGTTCCTGATCTGGAAAGACCTCACACAGAAAGCTGCGGATAAGGCCTCCGATGCTGCTCCAGAGGCAGGTAAAACTCTTTCAGAAGGCTCTGGAAGCAGCAATGGTTCGATAGGAACGTTCAATACAATGGATGCAGGAAACGCGACTAGAGAAGCAGTTAACAATACGACGCAGAAGGCCACAGAGGTAGCTCAGGGAGGCGGTATCGAGCAGTTTTTCCTTTTGATGGGTCTAGGCCTTCTGGGCATCTCGGCATCGACTCTGATCTACGGACTGGCGATCAACCATCTTGGACCCGAAAACGATGAAGAAGGGAAGAAGGTCGAGGTCAAGTGAAGGCCTTCCTCAGGTCGTAAGGTTTATACGGCGGACAGCGTGTTATTTAACTGTTCGGCAGGAATTATGTTTCAACACAAACTTTGATCTCAAATGAGAAAAACACTGATTCTAGCCAATTTTCTGTGAACTGAAAAATGTCATCATGTGAACTATGCGGTCAAGACGCTGACTCTTTAACCAAGACCAAAATCGAAGGAGCCAAACTCAAGGTCTGTGACTCGTGTGCAGAGATGGGTGAAAAGGTGGAGACACCTTCCAGCAACGTGAAGAAGAAAAAGAAGAAACGTTCATCCCAGAGCACGAAGAGAGAGACCAAGACCCTGACGAACGACTACGGTTCGAAAGTCAAAGAGGCCAGAGAAGAGAAACAGCTCTCCATCCAGGAACTTTCCGATGATCTTAACGAGAAGACCTCGCTCCTCAAAAAGATCGAACAGGAGCAATTGAAACCGGAGAAAAGCCTTGCCGAGAAGCTTGAGAAAAAATTCGGTATCGAACTGTACGTCAACCCCGAAGTAACAGATTACGACGACAGGGATGGCGGAGACGACAGGAAAGCCACGCTCGGAGACGTAGCAGACGTCAAAGAGTAAATTTCCGGAGTATAAGGCCTTTCTACAGGCCTTGCACATATTCTTTCAAATATTTCTTAAAGATGGGCTGTTATGTTATTTTACATGAAAAGGCGAAATTTTATTCTGATCGCAGTTGTTAGTCTGACTCTTGTCGCTTCTGGCTGTGCGACGGATTCTTCAGATCCTGTGGAGGATAATTCTTCGAATACTGGAGGCCCTGAGGATGTTTCGGACAGTGAGCCTGAGAACCTGGAGCCGAATTTCGAGGTAGTCTCTCTGGATATCAGCGATGAGATCTTGATGGGGGGAAGTGCCCCGCTCAAGCTCAAGGTGAGGAACTCCGGCAACGGTTCAGGTAACTTTACCGAGGATGTCCAGCTCACCAGTAAGACCGTGGATTACGATGAGTACATGGACACAGGAGGCGATATCGGCGGTATCGTTGAACCCGGAGAGACGGAGACGTTCACACAGAAGATAGCAGGCAACAACATCGGCAGTTTCAGGTTAAGCATAGAAGATCACGATGTGGAAGCAGAGACTTCAGTAGTAGCACGAGATCTGTCTCTTGGAGAGGATTACACAAATGAAAGAACTGTCGAGATGAGCATAGATGAGATAACAGTCCAGGACAGCTATGAAAAAGATGATGGAAACACATTGAGAGCCGATGGCAGGTTCGTCTTCGTGAAATATACTGCAGAAAACATAGGGAATGAGACAGTCAATCCCTCCAGCAGCAGGAGCATGAACCTGAGAACCGGAGAAGGAAACTACGAGCCTTCTCTCAAGGGAGACACAGCAGCCAACTACGACAAAATAGAGTTCACACAGGAACTGGAACCGGGAGAGACCATGGAAGGATACATAGTTTATGAACCGGACTACGGAGCCGAGCGACAGGATATGACTGTGACCTGGAAAGGCCTTATCGGCAAAACAGAGAAAAGGGTCAACTGGAGGCCTTAAAAACCCTCTGTATTTTTCCTATCACTTAACCTTGAACTCTCTATCCAGTAAAAGATGTGAAAAAATTCCTAAACCGACAGCAAGGCCTGGAACCGGGGAAGCATACAGATAGACCGATGCGATGACTGTAAGCGATGTCACTGTACTGCAGAAGCTGAAACTGTGGGTGAAACCTCTGTGAGTAATTCTCATGCTGGATATAGAGGTATAGACCAGCAGAAAAGCTGCTGCCGAGAACACAAAGTTGACGTGTATCGGGAAAGGCAGTAAAACCAGCGAAAGTACGGCTGCACCGATGCTGGCCAGGGCCTTAGCAGCTCTGTGAACGTAAGAGTTTTTATGATCTATATCCGGAAGGATCGACCCTACTACAAGCATTATCACCGATAAGGTAAGCTCCAGCGGCTGTAGAAAAAGGTAGCCGCGAAGTAAAAAGGAGACTACAGAAGCGGTCAGGAATCCAAACAGTATGTGTTCATGGAAGTCTCCCATGTAAAGGCCTTAGAGCTGGGATGGCTTAAACTTTCCATTACAGACTGCGCGGAGGCCGTGGATGACAGACTGTTCTCCGAGGTCACAAAGACCTATTTCCGGAGGCCTGTTGATCGCTTCTTCCTTCACTTCGTTTTTCAGCGGTTCCAGAATCATATCTGTATGGTTCAAAGGAATTGCTCCGCCAAAAACTATTTTCTCTGGGTTGAAGACGTTTGCTATGTTTGTGACTCCTATAGTATTGGCTTCATGCATCTTGGAGATCACTTTCTCTGCCTTTGAATCATAATTCCTGTAGGCCTCGAAGATCTCCAGTGCATCTTCGAATTCGGCATCGAAAAGTGTTTCTGCCATTTTTGGAAGGTTCTCACCCGAGGAATAGGCCTCCCAGTGGGCTTTTCCACCGCATCCGCATTCGGGACCTTCCTCGTTTATCTTCATGTGGCCTACCTCTCCGAAGTTTCCGTTCCAGGCCTCAATAACATCTCCCTCGAGGATAACGCCTGCTCCGATGCCAGAGGATATCGTGACATAGACCAGGTTTTCTGCGCCGTGGTCGCCGTAGTAGTATTCGCCGACGACTGCCGCAGTTCCGTCGTTTACTATCATTATCTCTCCGAAATCGGAGAAGGCCTCACCCAGATCTACTTTTTCCAGACCAGAACTGGAGAAGTTCGGAGGCCTGAAGGTCTTCTCTTCCCTGTCTATAGGCCCTGCGACTGCGAGTGCGACTTTCTCCAGCTGTTCCCTGCTGTAATCAGTACTCTCCAGCGCCTCATCGGTTTTCCCGTTTACATCTTTGAGAAATTCTTCGGTATCGAATTTCTCTATTACCTGGAATTCGCCGTTTCCGATACCCAAGAGCGTGTTAGTCCCGCCGATATCGACGCAGAGAAAAGCCATAGTACCTTGTATTACTGTGCGTTTAAATCTCTAATCAGTTCTCAGTTCGTGACAGTCACGGCACCTTGCCTCGTAAGTCTCCTCTGCCCCGACCAAAACCTCCGGATCATCTATATGGGCTGGTTCTCCATCGATCAACCGCTGATTTCGTGTCGCCGGCTTTCCACACCGGGCACAGATCGCTCTAAGTTTTTCGACGTACTCTGCGGCAGCCATCAGTTCTGGAAGTGGCCTGAAAGGCTCTCCTCTGAAGTTCTGATCGATACCTGAGATTATAACACGTTTACCTGAGTCTGCAAGTTCATGTGAGGTCTCAACTAGTGTTTGCTCGAAGAAGTTAGCCTCGTCGATTGCTATAATGTCTGCATCTGCCTCCCTTAGCGATTCCATGTCTCCGCCATCTACGACCTCAGCTTCCCAGCTACGGCCGTCATGTGATCCGATCTCGGTTTCACCATATCTGTCATCGATCTCAGGCTTGTAAACTTGGATGTTTTGACCTGCTAACTCTGCTCTGGTAACTCTTCTTATCAGCTCCTCGGTTTTTCCGGAAAACATAGAGCCAGTGATAACCTCTATGTGGCCGTCCGACTGGATCCTTACAGAACTCATCAGTAAACAAACAAGATGTGAAAGATTTATGCCTTTCCAGCATAAATTGAAGACAGTGAAAAACAGAAAAGCAGATCTCCACATGCATACAAAAGCCAGCGACGGCACTGACACGCTGGAAAAACGGATAGAAGACGCAAAAGAGAAAGGCCTCAACGCGATCGCAGTGACAGACCACGACACAGTCAATGAAGGCCTTGAAAAGAGAAGTTTCAAAGCAGAAAACGGTATAGAAGTGATAACCGGTTCAGAGATCAAGTGCAGGGTAAAAGGAGAGAAGATAGAGATACTGGCCTATTTTCTTGATCCAGAAGAGACAGAACTTAAGGAGCTATTCGAGGAGCTATCTGATAGAAGAGAAAAACGGATGAAAGAGTTCGTAGAGAATCTGAACGAGGCTCACGGCCTGGGCCTTGAAATAGAGGAACTACTGGAGAAGGCTGATGGCAACGTAGGAAGGCCTCACCTTGCCGAAACCATAGTCGAGAAAGGAGTTGTTGATTCACATCAGGAGGCCTTTGACCGTTTCATAGGCTCTGAACATGATGAATACGTTGCTGTGGAGAAAGTAAGTGCTGAAAAAGTTATACAGGCGGTGCATGAGAACGGAGGTGTGACTTCTCTGGCCCACCCGGGCAGAAGCCTGACAGAGTCCGGAGCTGAAGAGGTAGTCAAAGAGCTGAAATCTAAAGGCCTTGACGGACTTGAGGTCGAATACACTTACAAACAGAAGAAAGGCCTTGATTCCTATACCATCAACTTCGGAACTGAAAAGGCCTCTGAACTGGCAGAGGAATTTGACCTTGTCAAGACTGGTGGAAGTGACTGCCACGGTTCAGGGTCTGAAAAGTATTTTCTGGGAGATGTCAAGGTTCCTTACAGTAGGGTCAATGAGTTGAAAAATATGTCAGGTAAGTGAAAGATTTTTGACTGTCAAAGAGCCTTGGTTTAATCAATGGAGCACGTCTTATTCGAAAACAGTAGAGGCCGTGAAGTTCACGGAACCTTTGATTCCGCAGATTCAGATGCCTGTATCGTGATGGCTCACGGATTAACAGACGACAGGAACGTCGGCGGATACTTCTCAGACGCAGCTGAGGCCTTAAACAAGGCAGGTTACAACGTTCTAAGATTCGACTTCACAGGTCGTGGAGATACAGGAGGCAATCTTACACTGGATAAAGGCATCGATGACTTGAAATCTGCCATAGGATTTGTCGAGGAAAAGGGAATGACAAGGATAGGCCTCTATGGATACAGTATGGGCGGTCTTATATCGCTGAAATGTGTAAACGATAGCGTTGAGGCCCTGTTTCTATCGTCGCCTGTGACAGCAAGCTTCAAGCTCCCTTTACACCCTATTTCTACAGGCCTCACCAAAATTTTTGGAAAAGTCCCTGATGTCAACTTCGGCAGAAAGAGGAAAATCGAATGGGTTAATAGAGAGCTAACAGAAGATTTGATTGCTGTAGAGCAGGAAAAACTTCTTTCCGACATAGAACTGCCTGTAAAGATTGTCCACGGTACCAGAGATCTTATAGTGAACGTGGAAAAAACTAGGAAGGCCTCAGAAAAGCTTGATAACTGTGTATTAGATATTATCGAGGGCATGGGACATACGTATAGGAAAGATTATTCTCATAGGGTTATAGACGAAGCAGAGGCCTTTTTCAGGGAGACGATACCTCTATAAATTTTTGACGTTTAACTGAAAAAAGTAGCGACTTCATAATTAATTTCCTATGCCTCCACCCGGAGAGTTTTCAGACCACATAGAAGAGAATGGAGAATGGAGTTTTTACAGGCCTATAATGTGTCAGTTCATAACTTCTGAAAGAGTGCCTGAGGATGCCTATAGAGCTGAACAGGTACAGGACGTCTTCCCTCACGGAGATACCTACATGCCGGATACAGGGATGAAGGCCAAAGAAGACCGTTTCCCGGATCCTGTCTGGAGTTCAAGGTCCGAGTTCGAGGCCTATGTAAGAGATCTCGGAGAATTCGATATACTGGATTACGAGGAACTAACTTTCGATAACAAAGATGTAGAGGATGAGATAGTCAGTGTAAAGCGAGGTGAGGCCCTGGAGGGTAGAGATATCTATCTTCTGGTCAGCGAGACAGATGAAAGAGTTAAGGCCCTGGAATGACTAGGTTCTATCTAGTGGACAGAGAAAGACCTGCTACAAGTATACTGTTACCGACTAGAGAAGAGGTAGATGCTATAAAACATCTGGAGAAACAGCTCGGAGAAGACGATGAACTTCTTGTGATCTGTGATTCAGAGGACGATCCCGTCGCAGAGGCAGGCCTTGACTCTGAAAAAGTTGAACTGGTGACCGCGGGAGAGCCGCAGGGATGCTCCGGGAAAGCGAATGCGATATACGAAGGTATGAAGGCCTCGGAGAACAACAGAGTGGTCTGGACTGACGATGACTTCGAACATCCCGATAACTGGCTTCAACAGATGCATGAAGACTGTGAAAGGCACGGGCCAGCATCCGAACTACCTTTTTTCACCGGTAAAAACTTTCTAACGATCGTCAGCGAGCCGATCTATGCCTTCACCATGTTGATGGCCTATCTTAACAACCAGGCCTGGGGCGGATCAGTAATCTTCGACAGAGACACATTCAACGAGGAAAAATTCCTGGAAGAGTTGAAACAGACAGTAGGAGACGACGTACTGCTCTCCGAACACCTTGAATCAAAGACCTTGATGAGAACACACCATGTAGAAATCGATGAGACACCGAGAGAAGGCCTCGAACGCATAGTCCGTTTCGTCAAACACGTCCGCTACCACGAACCAGTCCAGACAGGCCTTCTAACCGCAGCATCCTTCATCTTAACTATAGCAGCTATACTCTACCCATTAACTTCTTTCGCAGCTTCGACCGTTTTCTTCCTCACACTGTATCTTTTCATGGGGAGAAAAAGGCCTACATTCCTTTTCGGTTACCTCTCCCTGATAATCCTGCCCTTCTTCCTCCTCTACGGCCTCACAAGAAGAAGCTTCGTCTGGCAAGGCAGAAGATACAAATACAACAGCAAGCTGGATGTGGAGATCCTAAACGAAGAATAAGGGGCGGACATCTACTTTTTAGACCTAAAAATTATAATCAACCAGATTAAGGTTTCAGTATGGCTGAGAACGAGATTGAGGCGAAGGTACTTGATGTGGACAGGAAAGAGTTGGAACAGAAGATTGAGGACTTAGGTGCCGAAAAGATATTTGAAAGCCATATAGAGTCGGAGTTTTTCGACTTTCCTGATGGCAGAATAGAGGAAAAAGGGTTGCTTCGACTCCGGGAAAGAGAGGATAAGACATTCATCACACGGAAGAAAGAGATTTCTTACGAAGAAGCTAAAGAAATGGAGGAAATAGAGTTTGATGTAGGTTCAAGAGAGGAAGCACGGAAATTTCTCGAATCTCTCGGTCTGGAAAAAGTCCACGGAAGCCAGAAAAACAGGGTTAAGTGGGTCAAAGATGATACCGAATTTGTAATCGATAAAATCCCAAAAATTCCTCCGATGCTGGAAATTGAGGCTCCCACAAAGAAAGAACTGAGAGAAGGTTTCGAGGAACTCGGTTTTAGTATGGATGAAACTGTTAACTGGGGGGCAAAGAAGATCCGGGAAAAACACGGAGAACTAGAAGATATCTGATAGAAAAAACTCGACCATATTTGACAAAAATGTAACAGCGTCGGAGCTGGGATTCGAACCCAGGTGAGAGCGTAAACCCTCAATGGCTTAGCAAGCCACCGCATTAGACCACTCTGCCACTCCGACTAGTATCATCCTACTGGACCGTGAACGGTTTAAATCCCCTGTTCTCTCATATGGTCTTGAGTCTTGCCACGATGAATTTGATCCGTGCTGAAAGAATCTTTCCTGCGATCCGGATAGTGGAATGCTCTGATTCGTTGTAGGCCTTTCTCAGGGTTTTTTCTTCCTCTTCTTTTATCTCACTGTAACATTTGTCTGCTTCGTCTCTTGTGAGGCCTGCCTGTTTCTCTTCCTGTGACTTGTTGAACTCTTTCCTGAGTTCTTTCCTTTCTTTTATGTACTCTCCAGAGTCTATTTCTTCTTCATTGTATTTTTCTGTGAGTCCCTGGAAGTCCCGGGAGATCTGTTTCCATTCCTCTCTTTCGATCCGTCCTGTCTGAAGCAGGTTCCGTACTATAACCTGCTCGTTCTCGATATATGTTGCTACGAATCCTTCGATCACTTTATCTCTTAGACTCATGTAGAAAAGGATTTCTCTGCAAAGACTTAAAATCCGACGGTTTCTGCGGATAAGGTATTTAAGTTTCTGAAGGTTATTACTCGTTGTAGAGTGATAAAAAGTGGCTGAAAACATACTCGATTTCTCGACCATCAAGGGAAAAGATGTCTTCACAAGCAGCGGATCCTACTGCGGAAAAGTCAAGGACGTAGAACTTAACCTTGGAAAGTTCGCCGCAAGAGCAGTAGTCGTAGGCGCAGAAGAAGGATCTTACCTCGCCCAGAAGGTCGGAGGATCAAAGAACGTTGTCATCCCGTACAGGATGGTCCAGAGCATCGACGATATCATAGTGATGAACGACTTCCAGACCAGCGAAGTAGAAGGCAACGAGTAAAAAAGGCCTCATTTCTATGGTTATCCCTTCAATAACTTCCGCTATCGTAGCAGTAGTCGGAGGAAGCTGGATAGCATCATCGATCTTTCTAAAATACTTCATAGTAGGCCTTGTAGCCAAGAACCTTTACCAGGACTCCCTCAGCAGGGAAAAACTTGTAGAAGATATAATGGAGAGTTCAGAACTTATAGTATCCCTTCTGATCGTTTCAGGCCTCTTGATAACGGTTTCAGGCCTTGAAACAAAGCCGGTCCTCGAACTTTTCAGCGAACTGGTGGCTCTGGGTTACTTCGGAATACTTTTCTGGAAGTACTAGCCCAGTTTGTCCTGTACTTCTCTGTGCCAGGAATCTATGGCCTCTAAAGTAACCTTTTTCAGCTCCGAGACTGGAAGGGTCGTGTAAACGTAGTAGACCGTCTTGTCTGTCTTACCTTCCCTCATAAGGATGTCTTTATCGATCATCTCCTGAAGAGCTCTCTGTGCTGTGGACCTGTTTCTGTCCACCCTGTCTGCGATCTCCTGTACGGTCAACTTGTTCTCCTCGAGTTCGCGGAAGATCTTCCTCTGAAGTTTGTTCAGATCAAAGACTTCAAAGATTATCTCGAGATCCTCCTTCCCCTCAAGGTCTAGAAAATCCATTGTAGAATACTTTACCCTTCAAGATTAAAAGCGTTTCAACCCACTGCCAAACGAAGCAGATGGACAGTTCTATTGAAGCTTTCAAACAGGCCTCAGTTTAACACGTTATTATCCTGAAAGCGATGCAACGCATGGCTTAACGCATGTCCAGCTCTGCGTCAGGAGTGGATTCAGCCGCCGGCGATGACATCAAAAACACGGACCTTGTCGCCGTCCTCAAGCTCGTGTTTACCGGAGATGATAGTGCCGTTCCTGGAAACCAGTACCTCCTGTCTTTCGATACCTTGACTGTCCAGAAGTTCGTCGACCATCAGGCCTTCCTCGACTTCTAACTTCTTCTCTTTTTCGTTTTCAAGGTCGTCTCTCACGAGTGTGATCCTGATCCGGGATCACCTCCATCTGAGATCCTGTCCTCGTATTTCTCCATAGCTTCTTCAAAGGCTTCTTCCGCGTCGATATCCAGGTCGTTGGAGACCGCGAGAAGGGAGAAAAGTACGTCTCCGATCTCATCCTTTTTGACATCAAGATCCTCTTCTTTCTGACCGTACTCGGAGGTCTTTGTCGCGTCCTTGGCGACCTCACCGACCTCTGACACGAGGTCAAGAAGCCTGAACGCGGTCGTACCGCCGAGATCATGTTTCTCCATGAACTGTGCTACCTCTTCCTGCTCCTTCTTCATCGAAGCACACCTCGAGATGAGGAAGGCCTCAGAAAACGAAACTCGTTCTGGAGTTTCTCAGAGAAAATTCTTTGAATTTTCGAACCTAAGATTTTCGTCATATTATTCGACCTCTATAATCCCGTTTCTTGCGGCGTGAAAGATATATTCCTGTGCGTAACCCGAGTACTCGCCGAAATACTCTCTCATGTTCCTCGAAAGCTCATCGTAGTCATCGCTGTGGAGCTCCGGGTACTGCTGTTTTATCGCCTTCATCGCCCAGGTATCTACAGGATAGGCCTCTAACTGTTCCTGAGAGAAAAGCAAGACACAGTCCGCAACTTTGTCCCCGACACCGTAAAGTTCCTTCATCTTTTCTCTAGCAGCTTCGTATTCCTCCGGGAAATTAGGTTCAAACCCATCATTCAAGATCTTCATGCTTTCAATTATGTATTTCGCCCTGTAACCGACGCCAAGATCACGTAGATCTTCTTCAGAGGCCTTAGAGAGTTCTTCCAGCGTCGGGAACCTCAGCAGCTCGTGTCCATCGAATTCTACTGTTTCTCCAAAGTTTTCCGCTATCCTGTTATGCATCTCCTTGATCCTGGGTATCCTCATCTGCGGTGAACAAAGATACGAGATCAGACACGGGAAAAAATCATCCTGTACAATCCTCAGACCCCACATCTCCTCTTTAGCTTTTTCCAGGTTCTCATCTTCGGGGAAGGTCTCGAAGATCTCCTCCAGGTCATGATTGAGGCCCAAGGCCTTCTCTACTGTCTCTCTGTCTGTTTCTGTCTTGACGTGTAGTTTTCCATCTTTTTCCTCTACTACTATAGGTTTGCCGTTTTTGAACGTGTAGAAATGTGGTTTACCGTCCTCGTAGAGTTTTCCTTCGATCCTGTGCCAGGCAAATGTCTGGCCGCAGGTCATGGTCTCCTCTAGATCGAAGTCTTCCGCCGAGATTTTGAACTCTTCCATAGAAAAGGCCTTAGTCTGAAAGTATTTTAGTCCGACCTGCTGTAGTTGTGGAAACCTGCTTTTTTCCTGTCTTCTTCGTCCATGTCGTCGGTCTTCTCCGAGAACTTCTTGGCGTCTCTTTTCAGGTAGCTGCGGCCGCATCTATGGCACTGTACCCGTTTCTGGGCCTTGCTCCTCTGTTTGTACCCGCAGTCAGGGCACTGGTAATAGGTCTCGGACATATAACTATTTTTTTCTCTGAAACGTGTTAAAATAACCGATTGTCTCTAGATCACGTAGGTGAAAATGATAAGGCCTGTGATGCATACAACTGCTTCTAGGCCTGCTATCGCGTATGTGATCTGTTTTTCGTTGAGGCCTTTTCTCATGAAGAAATGGGTGAGCGAGTAGTTTTTGTCGTGCTGTGGCTTCAGACTGCCGTCTTCCTGTAGGATTCCCCAGCTTCTGGCTGTGAACCTGCTTCTGAGTTTTAATCCGAACTCCAGTATCCAGGGTGCGAAGATGAAGGCTCCGAATTTCTCCATGTTGCCTATGACTACAGCTGAGAAAATCGCTGCACCGCATAGGTAGGTCAGTGAGTCCCCCGGCAGTATCGAGGCCGGATACATGTTGTACTTGAGGAATGCGAGCAGGGTGACGGAAAGGGTTGCTGCTATGAGCATCGCTTCGGTCTGCTGGTTGAGGTATGCGAATACTGCGAGGCTGGTCGAAGCCACGAAACTTGTCAGGGCTGAGAGGCCGTTTGTGCCTGCGAGCATGTTGATGACGTTGGATACGAAAAGCATCGCAGCAGGTAAAAGAACCAGAGGGTAGATCAGACCCCAGTTGACTGTGAGGCCTATCAAAGGTATCTTCATCGTCCATGATCCTGCTCCTACAGCTATCAAAGGAAATGCAGCAGGTAGTACGAAAAGCATCTTCGGCAGTTGTCCGAGGCCTCTCCTGTGCATGTCAGAGTTTTCCTCTTCCGCCTTCTGGAAGGGCAGGATCTCCATTACTGTATGGAGCATGAGGCCTCCGTGGGTTCTTACCTCTCCTATCTTTTCATGGACCTCGATTTCAGGTTCGTCTTCAAGATCAAGTTCCTCCTGCATCAGGGCCTTTAGATCGATGTGGATGTCGTCTATGAGGCCTATCAGTGTGATTATGTTTACTGAGGCCAGAGCCGCAAGTAGAAGTGTCAGGTTAAGGTCCTGTGTTCCGAACAGGGAGTTTATGCCCATGTAGAAGGTAAGACTTGTTACGAAACCGAAGAAAACCACAAGGCCTCCTGAAGTAGGTACTTTGGGTTTATCTTCTTTCTGCTGGTCTATACCGTAGATACCGGAGGCCAGGAGGTATTTTTTGGCAAAAGGTATCCCTAGTAAAGTTACCAGGAATCCTAAGGCCAGTGAGAGAGCGATATAGATCATTGTAGTTCTTCGTCGTCGACTTCCCACATCTTAACGTACTCGAACCTGTTGAGATCTATCTTCTCCACGAAGTCGATGCCGTATCCATCCATGAGGTACAGCCTGACCAGTGTGGAGTCTGTGATCTCTTCAGGTACGAGAACCAGGCTTCCAGCTGATCCTGAGCTTGCAGCCTGTTCCAGTGTTGGTGCAGGTCTCTCTGCTATGCAGTAAGGGATTGTTCTTCTTTCACTGGTGTTTCCAAGAGATTCTCTGCCGTCTTCCGTGAGTTTGCAATCTACCTTGAGTGTTGATCTACCTGATCTGATCGTGACAGGTTCGTTCAGATCGATTGAGAAGTCACTGATCGAACCGTTTGTGATTTCTGTCTGCATGTCGAACGGAGCGATCGCTGTCATCCCTGTCCTCCGGGATGTGAACTCCATCACTCTTTCCTCCTCAGGCTGCTGCAGGTAAGCGTTGATAGGTTGAGGGCTTGTAAGAGTCTGCATGCTTGTGAAGTTCTGGTTGCTTCCTCTGGCGATCTGGCTGACAGCCGAGTACTTACCAATCATTGACCTGTCAAGAGCGATGTAGTCCACAGAGTGTTTTTCCAGTAACTCTGTATGGTTTTCCGGGTTGCTCGATGTCAGGAACCGGGCCAGAGGATAGTTAACAGGCCCTGAGTCCGAGTAATAACCCAGGTTTCCTCCGTCAGCGATCGATGCTCTGCGTCCGATCGATTCGAACCAGTAACCGTAGTCCCACCAGGACATGATGACTGATCCTTCAGGAGTCTCGTCCTCCATGTACTCCAGTGCAGGATCCCAGGCCTGTGAAGGAGATTCTCCCATACCCTGGACTGCTGCGATACCTGAAAGAGTGTTAACTGAAAGCATGACCACGACCAGGACGATCATAAGGCCTAGTCTTGCATCCTGGAGGTATTCAGGGTTCTCCATCTCGAAGTCCGGAAGCTCCAGGTCTCTAAGCCTTCTGTAGGCTATCGCAAATGTGTATCCTGCCGCCAGTGTGATCGGGAACGCTGCGAGGAACACAAGCCTCGAGGTCGATGCTGATGCGAGCAGGTTCGCCACTATCCAGAAGAACGGAAGTGCATAGTACCACTTCGTGGTTATCTCTGGCTTCCTGAAGTCCTCTGTGATATGCAGTACGAGTAAAGCGATGAATCCTGCGAGGACAGGGAAGATAAGGCCTGTAGCATACGGTGATGCGAGTAATGCATAAGCTATTACCTGCATGTTCTGTGATCCCACGACGCTGAGTGCTGCGACCATCTCTCCGAGTACAAGGAATCCTGACATGATAAGCAGGATCTTGTAGGCCTCATCTTTCAGATAGTAGACCAGCGTGTAAAGCAGGCCTGCTGAGATGGCTCCCATGATAAGTGATAGGAATCTGAGGCCTGGAGCCTGTAGCGGAGATGCGAGGAAGAATGCTGTTACCGTGATCAGCCATGCGATGGCTGTTGCCTGCAGGTAAGAGTAGTAGGTCTTCCCTGAGATATCTTCTATTATATCGTATTTTCTGGCAGCCATAACGGCTAGTGATGTGGCCAGGATCGGTACTCCGAGAAGTGTCAGAGTCCAAGGATTGACGAAGTTTGATATGAAGATTATCAGGTTTGCGATAGGCATTGTGATTATTTCGAGGTTGGAGATCATTTCTCCGCCTCCGATGTTGCTTGTGAACCAGTTACCGAGGTATGAGATACCCTGACCGGCGTTTACACCGAGAGAGCTTGACATACTGGCAAGGTCGGCTGGCTGGCTCTCCGAAACTGTTCCCAAAATTACTGAACCTGCCTTAGGAGCTGTAATACTGCTTATAACCGAAACAACTTTAGATGCTATGAACTGTGAGTAAAGCGGAGATAGAAGCACCATTATGCCTCCGAGTATAGAAAGCGATGGTACGTAGTACTTGACCTGGTTCTCCTCAAGCAGTTCGTACTCTCCTATTATGTAACGGCTCCAGAGTACGGCCAGAAGACCAGCATTTGCCAGGAAAAATACATCGGTAAACCAGAATTCTGCTGCACCAAATGTTGCTCCGAAGAATCCTCCGATCAGGACTGTAGGTGTATAAGCGGCTACCAGGGCCTTGATATCCTCATCGATGAACAGTATCGCACCTACCACTAACGGGTAGAGGAGCCACAGCATCTTCGATCCTCCCCATGATACGGTGAATATCCCAAGTGAAAGGCCTGAGATCATTCCGTGTTTCCAGTCCACCTGTTTCCAGGCCTTCGTGAAGAAAAGCATGGACAGGAGCATGAATACTGTTCCTACAGGTTCTTTCTCGAAGAATCCTGCTGATGTCCTGTTCATTACTCCTGAAAGTACTGTGAGGAAGAATGCTGCTGATATCCCTGTGAACCTGTCGAAAAGTTCTTTACCGAGGAAATACATCAGTACGACTCCTGTAGCTCCCATGAGTGCTGGGAAAAACTGTGCGTACTCCATGTAGTTCGGGAAAAACATCGAAAGGCCTAGATTATGTAATATCGCTGGAACTGCGATCTCTCCTATCTGTAGAGTATGTATTGGTGTTGCATATGGGAAGTATCTTGAGAAATCAAGTGCTGGAAGGCTTCCAGACAGCGCTAAATGCTGTGAGAGCTTGAAAATCATGTACGGGTCCAGGGCCTGTAGATGCTCCATCCCCCTGTTTGGTATATTCCTGATCCAGAGCGATATGAAGAACAGAAGGCCTATAGATGGTATCGTCCAGTTTTTCTTTACTGCTTCCTTGAAGTTTTCTGGCTGAGAAAGATGTTCGGCCTTTTCTCTGTACTGGCTCAGGTTCATTATACTTATTGGGGTTTGAGGCTGGAGTTTTTATAATCTCTTCCATTTCAGGGGCGGAGTGTTTAAAAGGATTCCATAACAGGAACTTTCCTGTGAACGCTGAGAAGTACTTTGACAGAGTTTACGAGGATTTGGATAAGTACCTTGCTATCCCCGTAGCAATGATACTTCTGGCTTCCGGCGTTCTGGCGTTTAACTATGCTACACAGGGAGAGTTCCTTGCGAAAGGTACTGACTTCTCAGGAGGTTCTGAGATCCAGCTCGATATCCAGGGCGAATTCCAGAACTCGGATATAGAGGATGCGTTCGCATCAGCAGGAAGGCCTCAGGCAGAGGCACTTACACAGACCACAGGCAACCAGACTTTAACTATAATAGAGCTTCCTCCACCGACAATAAATGAGGAGGAGGCCTCAAGTTTACTCAGCGATGCAGGTTATGAGGCAGAGGTAGTAGGCCTCAGGACGATCTCGGCTGCTGTTTCCAGCCAGTTCTTCCTTCAGGCACAGGTCGCTTTCCTGCTGGCGTTTACGACTATGAGCCTGGTGATCTTCATCGCTTTCAAGAACCTTACACCATCTGTAGCTGTTATACTTGCTGCTTTTGGAGATATCGTATTTGCAGCGGCAGGGATGGCTGTTCTAGGTATCCCATTAACTCTTGGTTCTCTTGCAGCTCTACTGATGCTTATCGGTTACTCCGTTGACACAGACATCGTGCTTTCGACACGTGTCCTGAAACGGAACAGGGGCGAACTGAGGGACAGAGTATGGAGCTCGGTGAAGACAGGAACTACTATGAGTATGGGAGGTATCGCAGGGTTTACACTGCTTTATATCATCTCATACCTGATGGTAGGTCCTTCCGAGCTTACGAACATTGCAGCAGTCATGGTCGTAGGCCTTCTAGCAGATATGCCTTTGACCTGGATCGGAAACGCTGCTATACTGAAGAAATACTCGGAAGGAGAGTTCGAGCGTTTGAATAAAGTTGAAGAGGTGATTCCTTCATGGAAATAAGAGATCTACTGAAAGAATGGAGAGTCTGGGTGCTTTTCATCTCTTTGATCGCTTCCACAGTGATGCTTGCACCCCAGTACGAGACTACGGATTCAGGAGAATATACTATATCTACAAGTCTGGACGACAGGAAAAGCATCGAGTTCTCCGGAGGATCCCGTATCCTGTTAGGCCTTCAGTCAAATGCTACAGGCGAAGATCTCAATGACCAGGTTCAACAGATCGAGAGGATCCTCGGCATAAGGCTTTCAGGCTCCGGTTTCGCCGATACACAGGTCAGAAGCATAGACCTTGGTGGAGGAGAACAGAGGATCCAGGTCCAGACCGGCTCGAGCAATACCACACAGCTGAGCCAGTTGATCTCCCAGCAGGGAAGCTTTGAGGCCCGTCTGCCTATAATCGTACCAGACAGCAAGAACTTTACTATAGATGAAACCTATAACTTCCAGAGGGAAAATAGTTCAGTTACCGTAACAGGGCCTTCAGGTGAGATAGGTACTTTTGAAGAAAATGATAGCTTTACTGCCGACGGAACAAAGCTCTATTTCGTAAACCAGACAGAAGATCATGCAAGACTGGAAGTCACTGCATACAACGGAGAAGAGATAATAGATGTTCTGAGCTCCCAAGGAAGATTGGAGAGCAGCGGAGGAGGCACCCAGTGGAGTTTTCAGATCTCTATAGAACAAAACGCTGCTGAGAGAGTGAGAAAAATAGCTCAGAACTATCAGGGTGCCATAGGAGGAAGCCTGATGCTTGAAGACAATCGTGGACCGGCTAGATTAACTTACTACGTAGATGGCAGAGAAGAGACTTCTCTTACAGTCTCATCCGAATTCCAAAATAGCGTTATCACCCGGCCATCAATCCAGGGTGGTGCAGAATCCACGGAAGAAGCTATAGATGAGAGAGACCGGCTTCAGGCCTTGCTCCAGTCCGGACAGCTACCGGTTCCTGTAGAGGTACAGAGCATAAACCAGATCTCCTCCTCTCTTGGAGGAGAATTCTTCACCGCATCCATCGTATCGATAATCGCATCACTCGTAGCAGTTGGAGGAGTAGTATATGCAAGGTACAGAGACCCAAGAGTCGTACTACCTATAATATTCACAGGAGCCTCCGAGATCTACATCCTGCTCGGATTCTGGTTCTCAAACTTCGGAACACTCAGCCTTTCAGCGATCGCAGGTATCGTAGCAGCCGTAGGAACAGGAGTAGACGACCAGATAATCATAACAGACGAATCAACACGTGAAAAAGTCGAATCATGGAGCAACAGGATGAAAAAGGCCTTCTTCGTCATCTTCACATCCGCAGCCTCCACTATCGGCGCCATGGCTCCTATCGTACAGCCTGGACTGATCAGCCTCTCAGTAACAGCTTCAGGAATCGGACTGATCGGATACACTATCTACACGAGAGGTACAAACCTCCACTACATCGGGATCGGAGGCCTTGCGGTAATGGTAGGCCTGTTCACCTCATCCCTTGAGCCTTCCGGAACAGCACTGCAGTCCATCCACCAGTTCGCGTTCACGACTATCTGGGGGATCTTAATCGGGATCACGATAACAAGGCCTGCATACGCCAAAACCATCGAATACATCAAACAGAACTAATGAGAATAGCTATAACAGGTGCAGCGGGAGGAATAGGTTCTGAGGCCTCCAGCCTTCTCGAGGAGAAAGGCCATGAGGTCCTGGCTGTTGACAGAGACGAACAAGGCCTTGAGGAGCTGGATGTAGCTTCTACTCACTGTTTTGATATCAGAGAAGAAAGTGACGTTGAGGAGTTTGTTGAGGAAAACGAGTTCGAGGTTCTTGTGAACTGTGCCGGTTACCAGGAGGTCGGAGCTCTGGAGGATATGTCTTCTGAGACAGTCGAGGAGATGTTCGGCGACAACGTCTTAGGCCTTCTGAACATTATAAGACATTCTTTACCTATGATCCGGGAGAAAAACGGCAGGATAGTCAACGTCTCATCCATCGCCGGAAGAGCAACAGTTCCTTTCTACGGAGTCTATTCGGCCACAAAGTTCTCTGTCGAGGCCTTATCCGATGCCTTGCGCGGAGAAGTCAAAGAATACGGTGTTGACGTTGTTATAGTCGAGCCGGGGTATATCAACACCGGTTTCAATGTGAAAGGCCTTAATGCTGTCAAGGATTACATGCCTGATTCTGTTTACAGCGATAGATACAGTGAAAGGCTTGAACGTGGAGGCCTTCCAGGCACAGATGCTGAGAAGGCTGGTAAGAAGGTAGCGAAATCTGTTACGAGTTCGAGGCCTAAAAGAAGGTATACGGTTACCTGGTTGGCTTGGCTTGTTCCAAAGATGAAGCGTTTTCTGCCTCGCAGGTTGTTTTACATGATTACTGATAGAAGCTAGCTTAGTTCCATCACTGCTTCGGCGACGTCTTCTGCGTTCTTCAGCGCTTGTTCTGCTTCTTCTCTGGAACAGTCTGTCTTCTCCATCACGAGTTCGATGTCTTCATCTGCAGGGCCTGTTTCTTTCTCTTCCTGTGTGTAGTTGCCCTGTAGCTGGAACATTTCCTGTCCCTGTGCATCGATCTTGGATAGATCTGGGTTGTTGAATACCATTTTCTTGTCGCCTATATGGACTTCGACCTTATCTGCCTTTATCTCTTCCATGTCGACGCCCATCTGCTTCATCATCTGCTGCATGTTTCCTCCGAACATACACAGGAACTTGTACCTTGTTTTTTAAATCCGTATGCGTCCCAAGACCAAACAGGAAATATGTTTGACCTGGTGCTGGCGACAGTTCTTGGAGTGATCATCGGCATCGGAACAGGATTCATACCTGGCATACACCCTAACACAGTAGTCTTTTCAAGTTTCCCCCTGTATTTCTCTTTCCAGATCAACTTCCCGGTTTATGTATGTTTTATAGCAGGCCTTTCCGTCTGTCATACATTCCATGACTTTTTACCGGCGATATACCTCAACGCTCCGTCCGCAGAGTCAGCAGTAGCCTCTCTTCCAGGAGCGGAGATGGCAAGGGAGGGTAAAGGTCCTCAGGCCTTCTTCTACACAGTTTACGGAGGCCTTACAGCAGTCTTCGCTGTATTAATTCTTTCTCCTCTGCTTTTCCTGTTCTTGGAACCGGCCTACAGCCACGTCACTTCTTTCATGCCGTTCATCCTTGTTTTCTTCCTCCTGTTCATAGTGATCAGTAACGGTACGTTTTCAGGCCTTCTTGTAACTGTCTTGTCGGGAACGCTTGGAGTCCTTGCTTTCAGACAGCCTGTGAACCAGAATTTTATCCTGATGCCGGTGTTCGCAGGGCTTTTCGCTGTACCTGCGGTTTTTGAGGCCTGGAGAAGCGATCAGGAGATCGAGGAACAGGAAAAGGCTGAGGAAAGTTTTTCGGTTCGTGGAGGGCTGATAGGTTTTCTCTCAGGCCTTATCGCCGGGACTGTTCCGGGCGTGGGCGCTGGAGCTGCGACTTCTTTCCTTTCTCCCCTTATAGAGAAGAGAAAGGAGGTACTGACAGGCCTGGGTGCGGTCAACACTTCTGATATCTTTGTATCCCTGATCGTGCTTTTCCTGCTTGAGAAGGCTCGTTCAGGAGCTTCAGTGGCGATAAGTACTCTCGGCAGTATGACTCCAGGCCTTCTGGGGGTTACAGCTGGTTCGAGTCTTTTGGCGGTAGGCCTGTCTGTTTTACTGGTTCCCTATACTCACGACGTGTTTCTGAGGTCTGTTAGAAGCTTCAGCATCAGGAACGTTCTTTTTGCGGTCCTGGGAGTTATTTTTCTTCTGACAGTTCATTTTACAGGCCTTCCTGGCCTATTGACGTTGTTTACTTCTTCTACAGTAGGTCTTTTAGCCTGGAGGGAGGATTGTAGGGTCTGTGGCATGGCTGTTCTTATCGTGCCTGCTCTGCTTTTCTACCTGGGTATAGGTATTTTTATTTAACCAGGCGATAAATTCTGGTTTATGGATCTGCAGAGAGGTTTCCTGATATCTGTTACTGTTTCCCTTCTGTTCATCACTTTGCAGATGCTGAGGCCTTTCCTCGGTTATCTGCTTGGTACTGTGATGATAGCCTTTGTTCTTTACCCTCTGCACAGGCGTATGGCGCCGAAGATAGGTCCGAGAGTTTCAGCTTTTACCTTAATCGTTTTCACTTTGCTTGCGGCCATCATCCCGTTAGGCCTTGCCGTTAACGCTGTTATAGACGATGCCAGAGGCCTTGCGGACAATGTCAACAACACAAGTGTCGTTGAGACAGACGACTTGGAGAGACAGATCTTCAAATTGACAGGCCAGGAGATAGATATCGACAGCGAGATAGAAGGTTTCATCAACAACCTTGCGTCTCAGGCGATAGGAGGTGCGTCCCGGGTCATAGGGATAGTGACAGACGTCTCTATAGGGTTATCGCTTTCTTTATTCGTGCTTTTCTACATGCTTAAAGACGGTAAGGATTTCAAGGCCTGGTTGAAAGAGACCACGCCGTTACCCGATCATATACAGGATAAATTGTATGGTAAGACGTACAAGACGACGTGGGCTGTGGTAAAAGGTCATGTGCTGGTCGCTATAGCACAGGGAAGTATAGCAGGCCTTGGTTTCCTGATGGTCGGTATAGATAACTACGCTTTCTGGACGTTCGTGATGATCCTTCTTGCGTTCATCCCTATAGTCGGTGCCTTCCTTGTCTGGGGTCCTGCCAGCCTTTTCCTTTTCATGACAGGAAGGCCGGCACAGGGTATGTTCCTGGCTATCTGGGGAGCGGTCGTGGTCGGTTTCACGGATAACTTCCTGAGGCCTATACTGGTCGAAAGAGATGCAGATCTTCATCCTGCGATAATCCTGATAGGGGTTATTGGAGGCCTCTATGTCTTCGGATCCGCAGGCATCTTCATGGGGCCTATAGCTCTGGGAGTGCTGAAATCGGTGCTTGAGGTGTTCAGGAACAATTACGATGAGCTCTGACCCAGGTTTTTAAGCATGAAACAGGGCTTGTTTTCCGTGGTCGATACGCGTAAGGCCTCCGTTTACTCCGTAGTTTTGCTTCTCGTCTTCTCTATACCTGTTGCATCCCAGCAGGTGGATATAGAGGAGGGTTCGGAGGGTTTCGATGCTTTTGTCGATACAAATTTCTCCAGTAACTTCCAGATGGATATCGGTTCAGGCCTCAAGGAGCTGGATCTTGAGGAAAGCGACAGCAGTTACTCTATGGTCGAGGAACCTGAGAGAAAGGTCAGGGAACTGGTTACACCTCAGGGCAGCCTGAGGATCGAGGAAAGCCCTAACGCTTCAGTGAAGACAGTAACGACAGCTTATGGAGTTTTAAAGAAAGGTTTCAGAGACGGCGAGAATATCTCAAGTTTCTCAGGCCCTGAGGACATGAAGGATAAAGTGGAGAAGATCTTTGAAGGCCTGAAAGGTAACTTGAGTGTGAAGATGCGTGAGGCCTCTGTGAGGAAGGATGTAGTTATGCAAAAGATTTTACCTGATGTTTCCGTGGACCACAGGTTTGGAGACAGTGAGAGGATCGTGCTTTCGAATGAAGGAACTGAGAGGATATCCCTTGAAGGCTGGACCGTGAAAAACAGCGATCCTGACGTGTATGAGCTGGACAGAGTTGTTTCTCCAGGTAAGGATGTTGTGCTCTATCCTGACGGGGCTGGAAACGTTACGGGTTCTGTCATCGAGAATACCGGTGTGGATATTGATCAGACTGAGGACGAGTTGGTGCTTGAGAACAGGTTTGGTAGAGAAATAGATACTGAGACCTGGTGAGGCCTAGATCTCTTCCAGTTCTCCGTTGACCCTGTATTTCTTGTCTCTGAATACTCTTTTGAGGGTCTTTTCCTCTTCTTCAGCGACTATCACTATCTCTCCGATCAGGTCTGATAGGCCTAGTTCAAGCGAGTTTTTCAGTTCGAAGAAGGCCCCGAATATCAGGAAGAGATACAGAAGTACGGTTAGTGAGGTCGTGTTGTATCCTAACGTGTTGACTGTGAGAAATGCTATGCCGGCAGTGAAGATGCCCTGTATGGCTCCTCTCTCCAGTGCATGTTTCATAATTTGTTATTCTTGTTCTCTGGTGTCTCTGTAGGGATCTTCTATCCTTTCGATGTCTTCAGGCCTGTACGGGAACGATATCTCCAGTACCTCTGCGACCTTGCTGTCGATGTTCTGTAGCTGGTGCTTCTGACCTGATCTTACGACCAGAGCATTTCCTTTTTCGAGTTCCTTCATGCCGTCTTCCATCCTGACGACGACCGTCCCTTCCTGAAGGTATATGATATCAGTCTGGGTTTCATGTACTGCGTAAGAAGTCATCTCGTCGCCGTTGATCACCAGCTTTCTGATACCGAGCATACCAGTCTGTTCCCCCAGCTCCATCTGAGTCATCAGTACCTGGTCCTCATATCCCCAGGGTTTGTCAATACGACCCATAACTACTCAAGCAAGCTCAAACTTATTATAAATTCCGATAAAGGACTCACTCAGAGAAGATCTTTCTCCACCAGGAACTTCTCTGTAGGCGCTGTAAGCTCTCTGTCCTCGATTTCGGACAGATCTATCCATTCCAGTCTCTCAGCCTCCTCGTTCGAAGCAGTTTCAGGCCTATCCTCCAGCTCCAGGCTGTAGAGGTTCCAGTCATGGACATCACATCCTCTTCTGCATGGATCATCGATCTTGCCACGGAAGATCTGTTCAAATTCCTTATAAGGCCTTTCTATACCTGTTTCCTCCATGACCTCTCTCGCGACCGCCCTGTCAGGATCTTCGCCTTCTTCAAGGTGTCCTGCCGGAATGCTGTACTTGTAAGGGTATTTTCTGCGCTTGAGAAGTAAGGCCTTTCCGTCGTTGACTATGATGGCTCCGACGCTTCTGTGTATAATCTCATCGTCTTCCCTGTAGTATTCAAGGCCTTTGTTCTTGATCATCCGCTGGTTTATATGGCCGTTAGAACATTTGTAGGCCTCTTGTCCGTCTTTTTCGATTATCTCGACGTCTTCGTCGCCACATTCTATACACTTCATTATTTTTGGGCACCTCAGTAGGATACAACTTGGTTTAGTTCTGGTTCTTCTTCAAAGTGATCGTAGAACTGTTCGCCTTCCAGATCCCATTTGCCGACCCATTCCTCTTCGCCGGATGGGTCTCCACGTGCGACTCCAAGGTATGCATCATCGTCTTTACTCATGATCCCGTGGTACTGCCCGGGATCGACCCTGAAAACTTCATCCTCAAATGTGTAGGTATCGAACCATTCAGGCCTTTCCTCCAGTAAAGCGTTGGGATCGTCACCCGGTATGTTTCTGGCCTCCTCGTAGACTTCCTCGGGGTCATCGGGCATGTTCTCGTTGCCGAGGACCATCTCGAATTCCCCGACGCCGAAGTACCACTCCGGTACGTTGTGGACATGGACTGTCTCCGGGTAATCTCTCAGCTCCTTAGGGAACCTTGATTTCAGTTCGACGTTGGAAAACTGGGCCTCGGGATGTCCTGCTCTCGAACCGTTCGTGAAGACGAAGCCTCCGCCGTTCCTCTGGTCCTCTGTGATCCTTGTGACCTCATCTGCGAACACTTCGCCTGGGAGTACAGCTGCAGTACCGTCGATGTATTCGGGAGAATCCATCCTGATGTACTCTCCAGGCCTTACCTGTTCCTCGCTCTGAGGCCCTACGACCTGTAGTTCATCAAGAGCCAGGATCGCTGCCTGATCCGGCATCTGTCCGTTAAGCTTCTCTCCGGAGAATTCCTCCAGAACCATGTCATATGTGCTGTAGTCCTGATCACTGAAAACCGACATATTACCCAGTAACATATTACGACGTATTACCATACTTAAAGGTTCGTCAGCCTTTATAAGGCCTGACGGCGTTTTCTTTTAACGTGGCAAGGAAGTTCCTTAAATCGATGCTGGCAGAGGAATCAAGGGCCTACGGCTTCACTATAGGTTTCTGGGGTTCTGGAGCCGTCCTTATCAACAGTTTCGGCACCCCGGATGTAGGCCTTGCCCTGCTGTACGGGCTTGGAGCTGTTACAGGTTTCGGTATCCTGGCAGTGAACAGTTTCGGAGGCGTTACAGAGGAAGTCGAGAGAGAAGACTCGACCTATATGGCGCTGGGAACTGTACATTATCTTGCCTCGCTTGTACCTATAATCCTAGCAGGTTTCATAGCGGAGAACTTGAACCCGGTTTCAGGTTTTTTCCTGGGAGGCCTGAGTGTGTCCCTGGTTTATAATCTGTTGGCTTTGCTTGAGGAGGATATATCTGAGATCCTGAGCAGGCATCTGCCTTACTGAGCGTCTTTCCATTTGCCGCCGTAGATGTAGCCTGAAAGCCTTCTGTCAGAGGTAAGCTGTTCAAATACTGTGTCAAGGCCTTCTGCATCCAGTTTTGAGAATATCTCTGGTTCGAAGATATATGTTCCTGCGTTGATCAGTCTTGAAGGTTCTGCGCCCGGATCTGGTTTCTCCTCGAAGCCTAGTATTGTTCTACCTTTCAGTTTGACAACCCCGTACTCTGAGGGGTTCTCTACTGTGGTTAAGGCCATCGTGGCGATGTTTCCTTCGTCTCTGTGTACCTTGAGCATGTCGTCCACGTCCACGTCTGTGACGACGTTGCCGTTGACCGCGATGAAGGTCTTTCCAATCCTTTCCCTTACTTTGGATAAGGCCTTTGCTGTTCCCTGGGGCTGTGTTTCCTCGAAGTATTCTATTGTTGTACCTCTGTAGGATGAGCCGAAGTGGTCCTGTATCTTTTCCCTGTTCATGCCTGTAAGAAGTATTATCCTGTCTATACCTTCTTCTCTGAGGTGGTCCAGGACATGGCTGAGAACCGGCTTTCCATCGTGGATCTCCATCGACTGTGCCTCTTCGCCTCCACAGAAGACCACTGCGGTATCAAGGCCCTGTGAGGATAGATAGCTGTGGACTATGTCCTCCATCATCTGGGATCTGTTCAGATCCTTCCTTTCGGCTTCCGAGTCCACTTTGTCAAGAAGTTCCTCTTCGAGAGTGAGGGAGATCCTCTGCTTGGCCATAATAAAATATTATCACAGCGAACTTTTAATTTATGACCGTGGAAAAACACCGGGCAAGGCCTCTGAATACTTGAAAGATCAGGTTCCTGTTGAGTTACCTTCGGTCCTGTTGAACTCCGGAAGCCGTACCTGTTCCCGGCTTACATCTGAACTGTAACTCTGGGCTTCAAGAGTATAGATATTGGATACTGCCTCTCCTCCCGATGTTACAGGCCTTGTCAGGTTCATGGAGTTGTACGCGACATAGCCTTTCTCCCTGTCAAGACAGAGGTCTACGATCGCTCCTGTGTTGATGACCGAGGAGTTCTCGAACTCGGAAGGCGGAAGGCCTATCCTGTAAAGTTTGCATTTCCTTCCGGCGTATCTTTCCTCGCGGACGTAGTTTACAGAGTACTCTGGGTTTGAGTATTCTGTTCCGTCTATGTACCTGGAAACTGTTGCGTTTGTGACGTTGCATTCACTCTGTGAGCTTCTGTTCCCCAGGTAGTTGGATTCGGTGCATCTTAAGGCCCTGCTACCGTTCATGTTGTAGATCGATGTCGTGGTATTCCCCTGGGCATAGACTGTTTCTCTGTCGAACCTTGTGTCTCCGTTGTAGGAGAATAGTTCTGCGTCTTCCGAGGTCTGGCCGAGTAATGCTGTCCCCTGTACTGTGAAATTATATTTTACGTTGTACTGTGTCTGGTCTGTTTTAGAGGCCAGATCTTTGAGTTCTTCTGCATCCCCTGCGTTGGTGTATGCACATCCTGATGCGATTACCGCCAGCAAGATCAGCAAAGTTACTCTTTTCTGCATAATGATTTAGTTGGCCTGTATCCCATAAAAAGGCTTCTGGGAAGGAAAAAAGAAGAAAAAAGAAGGAAATAAGAGATCAGTAGCTGTAGTTGGTCTCCGTGTCTGTGTCGTAGTCAGATGTGAAGTTGTAGTCGCTGCCGTAATCGTAGTCCGTTTCGTAGTCCGAGCTGTAATCGTAGAAAGATGCTGTTGCTTCCGGACTTCCGGTTCCTGTATAGACATCGACTTCGTTCGAACCATAGACCAGATCATCAGAACTCAGTTCGACTGTGGTCTTCGAATCGCTCTCCACCTGTCTTGTGATGTTTTCTCCGTCGTTCAGGGAAACTTTTACCTCTCCACTGTAATCGAAGGAGGTCACGTTGACCTGGATAGGATCGCCACCGGCACTTGCACTGACATCAACAGGAACCTCCATGTTGACATCTTCAAAGTTAGTGTCATGGCCTGTGGCCTCGATCCTGATAAGCTCCTTCATACCGTCTTCACGGAGTTCAGAGCTCTGATTGGTCTTAACCGTCATCAAAGCAGGATAACCTTTCTCCTTATCCAGACAGATATTGACCTGGCTTTCACTGTCACTGTACTCGGAGATAGTCGAGGCCTGAGGAACATCAGATTCCTCAAGAGTCTCGTTCACATCTCCAGACGGCGTGAACCTGTAATTCCTACAGTCTCTATCCGCAACCGTCTCAGTACCTGTAACAGTCATGTTGAACTCCTCAAGGCCTTCGTCAAAGTTGCTCTGATTGACATAACCTGTCTCAACAGGGTCACAGCTGACAGACTCGCTGTCAGAGGAGCCTCCGAGGCCTCCAAGGATCGATCCCTGCGTACAGACAACAGACCTGTTACCAAGAAGGTCATAGGCTGCTGCTGTGACGCCAGTAACACCGACAACGAACTTGGACTGATCTCCGTTCTTGTAGATCTCAGGCTCGTTGATAGCACCCGAGATGATACTGCCGTAGCCTCCTATATTCGCCTCCACTTCATAAGTGACATGGAAATCCGAGTTCCTCATATCACTTATCTGGGATTTGAACTGCTTCTCCGGACTCATACTGCCTGTAAGAGCAGAACATCCAGAAGCGGCTACAGCAAGAGAAACCAGTAAAATCAAGCTCAGTCTCATTAAGGCCTAATTCGCATGTAGACGATTTAAAACCTTTCCAGCAGGTAACCCCGAAGGCCTTAAACAGTTACACCAAGAATATCTAGGTATGAAAGCAGCGGTCACAGGCGGAGCAGGATTCATCGGATCAAGACTTGTAGAGCAGCTACTTGAAGAACACGAAGTAAAGATAATAGACAACCTCTCATCAGGGAAAAAAGACAACATACCGGAAAAAGCAGAACTTGTAAAACACGACATCAAAGAAAAAGGCCTCGAAGAAGAACTAGAGGATGTGGACGTGATGTTCCACTTCGCAGCCAATCCAAAGGTGAACACGTTCCCGGATGACCGGGACAAAGACTTCGATGAGAACCTGAAAGGTACTAAAAACGTTTTAGAGGCCTGTGAAACCGCAGATGTAGATGATTTTGTCTTCGCCTCTTCTTCTGTCGTCTACGGAGAAGATGCGGAGATCCCGACGCCAGAGACTGCTAACATGGACCCTATCTCGATGTACGGAGCCACGAAATGTGGAGACGAGCACATGTGTAAAGTCTACGAACAGATCTTCGACATCGATATGACCATCGTCAGACTGGCAAACATCGTCGGCGGAAGGAACGAGAAAGGCGTTATCTATGATTTCATCCACAAACTAAAGGATAACCCGGAGAAACTGGTCATCCTGGGCAACGGAAAACAGAGGAAAAGCTACATCCACGTGGAAGATACAGTGAACGGGATCATGAAGGCCTGGAAAAGCGATAAAACAACGTTCAACATCGGTTCCGAAGACTCCATCGACGTCGACGGTATCGCAGACATCGTCGCAGACGAGCTAGGCCTTGAACCGGAATACGAGTACACGGGCGGTGAGAAAGGCTGGGACGGCGACGTACCAGAGATGAGACTGAGCATAGAGAAACTAAAAGCAGAGGGCTGGGAACCAGAGAACAATTCTGCTGAATCCGTCAGGAAAACCGTCCAGGAACTACTGGAAAAGATAGAAAGTTAATTCCTGCAGAAACTGCTGTCGGAACTGCCTCCTGCATAGGCCTTGACAGTGTTTTCCCCTTCTTCTATATCCTTCGAGACATCCAAAGTCTCCACACTCCATTCACTCATCTCTACAGTTCTGTTCTCTCCGTCGTTTACATGGAACTTTACCTCGCCGGAGTAATCAGTTGATGTGATGTTAACTGTTTCCTCAAAACAGCTTATCCTTGGAACAGCCTTTACAGGAGGCCTTATATTCTCTCGTGATACCTCGGTATCGTAACCGGTTGCATCCATATCCATTACGGTACGGCCTGAACCATCTGCTTTCATATCCAGGAAGGATACGAAGCCTTTCTCAGCGTCCAGACAGATATCCATGTAGGAATTGAGGAAATCACCTCCTTCAAGCCGGTACATGAAACATTGACGGCCGAGTTTGGATTCAAGGCCTTTCTGTGTAACATTAAACCGTTCGATCCTGTCGCTGTAGTGATCTGTGGACGGAGCAACGTCTACAGGCATAGTATTACAGCCGGAAAGTTCTTCGCTACCTTCAGTACATCCTACCTCTATATCATCTTTGTAGTATACGTTGTAGCTTACAGCTCCTTCTCCAGGCAGGTTTCCAGGCCTTGCTACCATCCTTACACCGTTGTAGCTGAATACCTCCGGTTCGCCGATATACATCAATGGTCCAGGGCCTTCATAATCGTATTCGACGTGGTACTGAGAGTTCTCCGCTTTCTGGGCCAGCTCTGAGAAAGATGGCTGATCCTCTGGAGAAAACTCTACAGATTCAGGTTCGGGAATCTGGGTTTGTTGGTCTGATTGGGGCTCAGAAGAGCCTTCAGAACCACATCCGGAGGCTATCACTGCCAGAAGCATCAATATTACCAGTTTTTTCATTTCCTAACAAAGTCTTTAACACACATTTTTTAGTAATAAACCAGCAGGCCCAAGGCCTTTGAGGTTTCCAGTTAAATGTTGACCCGGAAAAC
>ERZ1034573.41-NODE-41-length-33046-cov-6.345124_pt1 | contig 33046 bp, 33 predicted proteins | sample MGYA00520641_ERZ1034573 | MGnify/ENA primary metagenome ERZ1034573 (study PRJEB33760, sample SAMEA4777724) | hypersaline lake metagenome | biome: hypersaline environment; feature: brines | place: Spain | collected 2014-08 | depth 0 m ...
GGCAGGCCGTCCACGGTTCAGCCAAAAGCAAAAACCCCTCCCCCCCTTTGTTTCTGACGTGGAAGCGCTGAGGGGTCTTTCGCCCTTATTCTCAATATTTCTTTTTTCCTCAAGCCGAAAGGTTCTTACATCTTTACGGACAAGTATCAGATATGAAGGCTGAAGATGAGGCCTTGCTCGGGCTTGCAGGCCTGTTGTCGTTGATTGTTCCAGTGCTTTACTTTTCGTACAGCAGTGCTTTTCTATCAGGCCTTGCGGTTTTGCTTTCACTGCTTACCTACCGCTTTGCGGAGAGGACGTCCTCCGCGGTCAGTTTGACAGACAGGGACGAGTTCAAGGTTCTGTTTTCCCAGAAATCAGTCGAGTTCTTCGCTCTGCTGACTGCTTTCCTGTCGCCTGTAGTGGATAGATACGTTGCCATCCCAGTGCTGATGATTATCTTCCTCAGTGAGACCATTCGGTACGAGATGGAGGCCATAGCGAAGTCGTTTATCTCTCCGTACGCAGGTTTCGAGTTCAGAACGGCTGCTGTAGGCATAGGTCTTATAGGCCAGGTAGTTGCCAGTTACAGTCTTTTCTACTTCGTCGTGCTGGTGGGCATGGTGACGGTCTACGAGTTATGGCGTACTTTGAGAACCGGTCTCGAGTTTTGAGTCCGCAGGTATTTAATTTTTCACTGCTCGTGTATATCTATGAAGGCTCCAATATGTAACGTCTGCTTGAAGAGCGATGTGCTCTGCAGCAGTTGCGAAGAGAAGTACGAGAACGGTGAAATATCCGATCTGGAAATCAAAATCTCGAGAACATTACAGGATTTAAGCAACGAATACGGCTCACTCCGTGATTCAGAGATAAAACACGCCTACGACACTGATAACGTAGTGGTAATCGTCACAGCAGAAGGAGACGGAGCCAAAGTAGTTGGAAGAAGCGGCGACATCGTCAAACAGCTCGCCGACGAAATCGGTAAATCAATCAGAGTAGTAGAGAAGTCTGAAGACGACAAAGAAGTCATCAAAGGCCTTCTCAGCCCGGCTGAAATCGAATCGATCAACACGGTTTTCAGCCCTGACGGCCAGTACAAGAAGATCGTCGTCGACGAAGACTACGAAGGAAAGATCAACCTCTCTACAGACGAGTTCGAGAAACTTATCGAACAGATCACCGGAGAGAAATACGCACTATCATTCGAATAAACATTCCTCTTTTTCTCCCTTATTATCTATCTTTCCGCATAATCAAAGTCTTTCTATCCTCTGTAAGAATACTGATATCTTCCGGGCCCAGAGTACTCTCTTCTACAAAGTAATAACCCAGATCACGATAAAATCCGAAAGCACTCTCATTATCCTCGAAGACTTCAACCACGAAAGCATGAAATCTGCTAGGAACCCTTTCAAAGGCCTTTTCTACAAGCGCAGTGCCTATACCTTTACGCCAATGATCCGGGTGGACGTACATGGATCTTAGCTGGGCCTCCCCAGGATTTACGAATGAATCGGCTTCACCGGCCCAGGCCATCCTTATCCTGCCTACTACTTTTCCATCTACTTCCGCGACCAGCACAAAAGTATCGTCTTTCTCCAGTCGACTCTCTATGTCTTGCTCAGTCTTCCGGAACTCCTCGCTTCCACTGGCCAGCCCCAGTTCTTCATCTGTGAGAAAGGCTTTCTGACCCTGTATCCATGATTTGCGGGTAGTTTCTTCCATATCTTCCGTATCAGAAGGCCTTACTTCCCTGATTTTGAACTCCTTCATGATTGTTTTAATTAATCTCACGGTTTATATCAAGTTTATGAGCACAGAGAAAAACGCAAAGAACTTCATTGTTGTAATCAATCAGGAGAAGATTGAGCCTGACCTGGCGAAGGAAACAGTCATCAAGTACGACCCGTTGAACAGGTCAGGCAGGGAAGGAGGTTTCCACCTCGATGAAGAAGGCCATCTCCACATCGACAATGAAAACGTGATGGAGGCCCACAAGATGGCGATTAACAAGTATCCATACGATGGCGCCATACAACTGGTCAGACTTGACCGCGAGTTCGGAGAAAAAATACATCAGTACGGGGAAAACGCTTTCCGGCTTTACGGCCTTCCAGAACCTAAAGAAGGTCGCGTAACAGGTATACTCGGTCGAAACGGAATCGGTAAATCTACAGCCCTTAAGATACTTTCAGGAGATATCAAGCCAAACCTGGGCCAGTTCGAGGAAGAGCCCGGTTGGGATAAGATCAAGAAAGAATACCGTGGAACAGGCCTTCAGAACCATTTCAAAGAGCTCGCTGAAGGAGAAGTCACCTCGGCCTTCAAGCCTCAGCAGGTCGATAAAATCCCGGATTTCCACGAGGGTACAGTCAAGGATTTGCTTGATAAAGAGGATGAAAGAGATGTTATTGAAGATGTAGCGGAAAAAACCAATATTGAACATTTGATGGATAGAGAGCTGGATGAGCTTTCGGGCGGAGAGCTTCAGCGAGTGGCTATCGCAGCTACAATGGTTAAAGACGCCGATCTTTACATGTTCGACGAGCCGTCATCCTTCCTCGATGTAAAACAAAGGCTGAACATTGGAGAGGCAATCAGAACGCTTTCAGAGGATGCTGCAGTACTTGTAGTTGAGCACGACTTGGCAACACTTGACCTGGTTTCCGATGCAGTCCATGTATTCCATGGAGAGGCTGGGGCCTACGGAATGGTTTCTAATGCTCTGTCTACTCGTGAGGGCATCAATCAGTACCTCGATGGCTATCTCAAAACACATAACTTGCAGATCAGAGACGAATCAATCAACTTCAAGAGGACGAAGAGAAGCCAAGTGGAGCGGAAATCAACGGTTTCCAGGTATCCGGAATTGGAGAAAAGCTTTGGTGAAGAAAAGTTCTCTCTGAATGTTGAATCAGGAATACTGCATGAGGAAGAGGTGCTTGGAATCTTCGGAGAGAACGGCCTGGGAAAGACCACTTTTGCGAAGATGCTTGCAGGCGCACTCGAACCTGACTCCGGCAAGTCCCCGGAAGTCGATTTATCTTTCAAGCCACAGTACCTGAAGTCGAAAGATGCAAACGTAGAGGCTGTGATCTCTCAACACGTAAACCCTGAGAACAAAAAGTTCAAGAACAGGATCTCCGAGCCTCTGGGAATCGAAGACCTTTACGAACAGAACATCAGCGATCTGTCTGGTGGAGAGCTTCAAAAAGTAGGGGTAGCGATATGTCTATCCCGAGACGCGGATTTATACGTACTAGACGAGCCCTCGGCCTACCTCGATGTCGAGTCACGTGTAGAACTTGGTAGAGTGATAAAGAGGTTCGCACGGAAGACTGAGAAACCTGTAATGGTGATAGACCATGACCTCATCCTTCTTGATTATATCTCCGACAGAGGCCTTGTATTCGAGGGAGAACCCGGTGTAGAAGGTCATGCCGATGAACCCTCCGAGATCGGAGAGGCCATGAACCAGTTCCTGAAGCTTATAGACCTGACCTTCAGGAAAGATCCTGAAACGGGAAGACCTAGATCGAACAAGCCGGACAGCCAGAAGGACAAACAGCAGAGGAAAAAGGATGAGTTCTACGAGCAGAAGGCGGTGAAGAAAAAGTGAAGAAAGCGGACATAGTATTCAACCGGGGAGACGATGACATAGTATTCGTCAAGACAGATATCGATACCGATGATCTGGCAGAGGTGGAGAGGCCTGAAGAACTTCGAAGCAGGATGAAAGATGAGGAAGGACTCGAACTTGAAAACGCATCTATCACAGCCATCTTCAGCGATGAATTTGCACTCCACCTACACGAAGATACAAGGATAGTTCTCCACGGCGAAGAGATATACCCTAGGGAATAAACAGGTACGGAAACAAAATTTCTACATGAACAATTTTTTAGAGGAAAACATGCCTGAACTACCGGGAGAAGTACCTACAGCCACCATCGAATCACCTGACGATCGAGACTACAGTTTTGAGAACGCATATGTACGCGAGATAATCGCACCGGTAGGCCCGCTTTACAGAGTTAATATGGAATCATTTAACAAAGGTTCAAGGCAGGCATGGCCGTTAAACCGGGACAAGGCCTTTGGAAAAGATGAAGAAGATGAAAATATACTGAGGTACTGGAGAGAGTAACTACTCCAGCTCGAACTCCAGTCTTTCAACGTTCGCGCCTTTCGAAACCCTGTTCACGATACTGATCCCTCCGATCTCATTTATATTATCGACGTGAGTGCCTCCACACGGACAGATATCGTCTTCGCCTATAATAACAGTCCTCAACGGGTCAATACTGTCAGGGATTAACTCCAGATTGGTACGGCCTTCTTTCACCTGTTCCTCAACCAGTTCACGATCCATCTCCTTCTTCTCCACTTCAAGACCTTTATCAATCAATGCGTTTGCCTCTTTCTCAATCTTTTCCACGTCTTCCTCATTGAAATCTACAGGCTTGAAGTCTATCCTTGACTGATCTTCATGAATCTGATTACCTGCGGTAGTCGCACTATACTGGTTCAAAGCAATCCACGAGAGTACGTGCTGGGCCGTATGCATCCTCATATGCTTGTAACGTCGCTCCCAGTCGATCTCGCCGTGGACTTTCCGCCCCGGCTTCGGGAAATCCCCTTCTATGTAGTGTCTTATCTCTCCATGGTCTTTCTGCACATCAACTACTTCGGCCTCACCTCCATCCCATGAGATCTTGCCTTGATCCGCTGGCTGGCCCCCACCTTCCTTGTAGAAAAGGGTTTCTTCCAGGCAGATGTAGCCATCAACCTCTCTGGCCTCGCTGACCACGGATTCAAACTCTTTATCGTATTCATTTCCCGGATAGTACAGAAGCTCGGTCATATCTGAACATATCAATGCATAGATTAATGTGGTTTTCGGCTCCGAACCAAAGATAAAACTTGAGACCTCTGGCCTATTTATGGCATCAGGAGCAGGAAATAATTCTGAATACATTAAACCGATCAGACAGGAAAAACCTATATTCTACGCAGAGGGAAAGGACGTACAGGAGGCTCTGGACTTCCTGAAAGTAACAGGAGATGATCTCTTGTTACAGTACCGCCAATCCGCATCAGATATTTACTCCACCGATAGAACGCCTGGCGATGAGCTCAACGAACTTCTAACAACTTGCGTACAGGCCGATCAGGGATACAATCTAGCGATATCCCGAGACGGATACGATGGAAACACACTCATATCAGGGACTGTAAGTGAGGATCTTCCCTCAACCGTTACTGAAAGAGCCATGGGCCTTCCGTCAATTGAAAATGGTATAGCTTTTGATGGTTTCACAGACAGGTCTCCTGAAGAACTCTACCATGAGGCCCGAAACACAGGTATGGAAGAGACACGGTTGACTGCAAAGGCAGATAGGGCCTGGAAAACTGTCTTTGGAGCTGTCTGGAGCAGGTAAAAACCCAGGTTTTCGAGGCTGTATGCCGGTTGGTTTAAGAAGTTTGCCTTTAAATCTTGAGACAATGGGACGTGTACGACAAACCTACGTTAAGAGGCTTGCCAAGGACTTGGTAAGTGCTGACGAGGAAAGGTTTTCCGATGACTTCGACGAAAACAAGGAAGAACTTAAGGATATGGACGAATTCAGGTCGAAGAAGCTGAGAAACAGAGTAGCAGGCTACATCGTTAGAGTAGTCGGCAACAAAGAAGATTAAACCTTTCTGTGAAACAAGGCCATGGATGAAAGCATTATAACCAGTAGCTGAATCAATCCAAGGCCTGGCACATCATAGCTTCTCTTTGCATCTTCTCTAACATATACAGGAATTCTGTCAGTATTCTTTATCCCTAGATTAAGGTTTTCAGTAGTAACCGTAAGATACTGCTGCCCTGTACTGGTTTGATCCGGCGATACAACTATATCAAAGGTTTTAGAGCTCTCACTCGGCAAAGAGTAACTCTTTGAATCCGAGCCATCAGCAAAATTAGCGTTAACCCCAGAAAGACTGGTCTCCATACTGTTTTTATCGAAGTCAAGAGGATTGTTCACCGAGTACTCGAAGTTACCTGGACTGCCGGCAGAAGTCACGACAGCCGAGTAACTGTAATCACTTTGCGTCTCTGCCCGGTAACTGTTACGGGTTGACTTCCTGAAACGGAAAACCTCGGAAATTGTATGCCAGCGATCCGAAACAGTCACATTCCACCTGTAAACCTTACCAGGCTGATCTGCATCAGGCCAGTCATAAGTTACACTGGAACGAGGAGGAACACCAGTCTCCTCAGTCAACAACTGGCCTGTATCCTGATTATAGACCCTGACATCAAGATCATCAGGATTCTCTACATTGTTCTCATCATCAACATAGGCCCTCAACCGTACAGGCTTCTCATATACAGGATTCAGGTTCTTCGGCTCAGAGGCATAGATCTCAGGCCTCGGATTCCTCACATAATAACTATGCTCGAAAACAGATCTAGCTCCATAAGGCCCTATCACCTCGCTTGTAATATTATACCATATACGGGAGTCATCATTTTTTATCGGATCGGTTCTCAACGTACCTTCTGCAGGTTTATTATACTGTGCATCTTCTCTAACAAGATTCCCATCTACATACAGGTCATAGGTACCCTGGACAACATCAGCAAAATAATGATCGAAGTCAAGCGAGAACTGGAATGTATCGTTCCACTGTACATCATCAGGAGAGGTAGATTCAAGAGCAACAGGATAACCTAAAGATTTCTTGTTATTGCCTTCATCAGGTTCCAGTATCTGGCCCTCACCTACAGGCAGACTGTCAAAAACACCTTGAAAATCAAAATGAGCAGATATCCTATCCGCATCCTGAAAAACATTGTGATTTCCTCCTACACTGAAATTTTCTTCATAGCTTCCGCCAGACGAAATTGGCGGGATAGTGCGGTTGATATAGTTACCGTCCTCATCCGAAATACTCAGGTAACGTTCCTTAGATGATATATCCCCCTTGTTTCTCAAGGTAAGATCCAGGTCTACAGAATCCTCAACCCTTTCAACAGTCACGTCAGAGATGTTAAGATCCACATACTTCACATCTTCACTTCTCGAATCATCGAAATAGTACGTTTTAGTTGAACCCTCCACATTCAGACTGAGATACGATTCAGCTGTCTTAACATCTGCAGGGCCTTCTTCGCCAGGATACCATCTGAAGGATTTAGAATGAGTTCCAGCAGATGAATTCACATCATTGATTCTGTACCGAGTATAACCTCCGCCGACATCTGTCGATGAGTCATAGGTCGTTACAGGGACGGCATGATCAGGAAGAACTACGTTCAAATCCGCCTCTGTTTCAGCCGTAACCTCTTCCTGTATTGCACTGTAAACCGAGGTAACAGTATCCTGTTCGGCATACCAACAATTATCACCATCGTCATTTTCAAAAGAAGAAGTAGAGCAAGCATCAGCACCCGTTAAACTCTCAAATTCTCCTGAATCCGCACCACCTCCAAACATTATACCATGAACTTCTATACCATCGGCTCTCGCGGAATCGGCCTCACTTTTTGGGTCGCCGCCATCACCATCTCCAAGAACAATCATTACCTGTACAGGGTTATCACCGGAATTAAGCACACTACGGGCCTCAGAAACACCTCCAGGCAGATTCGTTCCACCATCACCAGTAAGACCGTTTATAGCATTCTTTGCACTGCTTTTACTTGACGTAAGAGACTGTTCTGTAGTCGCAGAACTCTCAAAGAAGACTACACCATTTTTATCCCCTTTATTTATATTAGTTTCCTCAACGTAGGTCTTAGCTGCATCTTTAGCAGGCCCAACAAGGTTTGATGTATCCATACTTCCAGAATCATCTATAGCTAGAGCCGTATCAATCGGCTGATACGGGTTATTTATACGATAGGTAAAAGTATTTTCTACAGCACGACCCATTACAAAGTCTCCATCACCATCAACATCTACAACTTGCTCATTAAGGTCACTAGCGGAGGCTGTCTGAGCTGATACAGCTCCAACAAAAAGAAGCAAAAACAAAACTACAGTGAGTTTTTCCATGTTAAATAATTATTAACACAGTCTCGAATTAAAGATTACCGTCGAGGCACTCAGTTCAGAATTATCAATCTTTACCTAAGATTGTTTACTTATGGCAGAGATAATTGAGAAAAATACTTTATTCATCGATATTGAGAGAACTCTTCTGAAATGGGATAATACAGTTATCGGGGCCGAAGAACTGGTTTCAAGGCTTCGGGATTCAGGTAAACGAGTGAAGTTCCATACGGATAACTCTCTGATCTCGAGAAAGGCCTATGCTCGCAGGTTGACTTCTAATGGGATAATGGCGGAGGAGGAAGATATACTTAACTCGGCCTACGTTGCAGCGCAGCATCTCTACCAGAACGATATCAGCAAGGCCTTTACTGTAGGAGAATCCGGGCTTATCGAGGAACTGGGCAGAAAAGATATCAAGGTAACAGAGACAGCACGGAACACTGTTGTAGGCCTTGACAGAAAGTTTACATACGATAAACTCTCTAAGGTAATGGATAGAAGCCGAAAAGGCAAGGTATTTACACTAAGCAATCAGAGATACTTCGAGAAAAGTTCAGGCCTTCAGCCGCATCAGGCCTCGATAAATGCAGCTATCAGAGAGTTTACAGATACTGTAAACCTTGGTAAGCCTTCGGAAGAGTTTCAGGATGTTTTCAGAGACTACTTCTCATACTACCCTGGTAACTCCGTGATGATTGGGGACCGGAAGGAGGATATAGTTCTTGGAAACGAGCTGGGTATGACAACGGTAGCAGTCATGTCAGGAGAACTGAATGAGGAAGAGCTTAAGAAAGCAGAAGGCCTTGAAGAACCGGATTACGGCCTTTCCAGTCTTCACCGGTTAGGCAAGAAGATTATCTAGAGGCCGTTATCCTTCAGCCATTCAATGAACTTCTCAGTGGCCTCAACCCGCATAAAATTCTCATCCTTCAGTTCAGAGTTCTGGGCCAGTGTCTTACCCTCTCCATGATCTGGCGCTATAATGCTGTTGTAAGGAAGTTCCTCCACGGCCTCTCCTCTCGACTCCTCTGGAACTCTACCCGTCATTTTTCCTGTGAAGACCTCTACCTCTCCTTCATGGTATAGAGCGACAGCAGTCTTGAAGTAGGCCTTTCTATTATCTTTTTCTTCCAGTAATTTCAGCAGGTTTTCTGCTCCGCATGTATAGTCGAAGAACGAGGCCTTTGCACCCGGAAAACCGTTTAGACCTTCCACGTAGAATCCTGTATCTTCCACCAGCACGAAGTCTTCTCCAATGGCTACTGCCGCGTCTTTCGCCTTTCTCCTCGCCACGTCCTCTACGTTCAGCGCATCGATTTCCTCGATTTCTGCTGGCTGCTGTTTCAGCGAGTATTCGGTGTCTTCCAATATTGGCTGCATTTCCTCTACTTTTCCTGAGTTGCCGGTGGCGAAGATGATCTCCATATCGTGTTTACTGGGAAGAAAGCAGTTTAAAGAATTGCTCTGCAATGATTGTGTAGGTGAATATTTATCGCAGACGAAGAACGAGTTACAATCACATCAGCACTACCTTACATCCACGGAGTACCACACCTGGGGAATATGGCAGGTTCAGTACTTCCAGCAGAACTACTTCACAGATACTACGATGTGAGAGGAACCGAAAATATCTTCGTCTGCGGAGGCGACGTCCACGGAACACCACTGGAACTGGAGGCCCTGGAACGTGGAAAGGACCCGCGCGACATCAAAGACGAGCAGACCAAGAAAGTGAAAGAGGCCTACGAAAGCCTGAACGTCGATTTCACAATCTTCTCAGATACCCACTCAGAATACAACAGGAAACAGACTCACGACATGTTTGAAGAGCTGTACTGCAAAGGCCTGATCAACGAAAAAACACAGAACATGGCCTACTGTAATGACGATGAAAGATTCCTGCCTGATAGATATATTGAAGGAGAATGTCCTCACTGTGGAGGCCTTGCACGTGGCGACCAGTGTGATGACTGTGGGAAACTGGTTGAGCCGAAGGAGATCGAGAATCCTGAATGTCAGATCTGTAACGGCCACAACATAGAGTTCAGAGATACTGACCATTTGTTCCTAGACCTGACAGAGTACAAGGAGGAGATCAGGGCCTGGATAGAAGATAAAGAGCCTGTACCTGAGAACATGGAGAAACAGATTCTGCATGATCTTGATGAGGCCGAGGACCGGTCGATTACAAGAGATCAGGATTGGGGATTCGAGGTTCCTGTCAAAAGAGTAAATAATAGAATTGAAGAGGAAGGCCTTGACATTCCAAAGCTCGATCCAGATGTCTACGATGAGAAAGTGCTTTACGTGTGGTTTGACGCACCGATCGGATACATCGGGTTTACCAGAGAGCTTTTCCAAGACTCAGACGAGTGGAAGAAGCACTGGAACACTAATGCAGATATCTTCTACTCTATCGGAAAGGACAACGCAATTTTCCATACAGTCATCTGGCCGACGATGCTTCTCGGCTCTCGAAATGAAGAAATCGAGTATGGTCTTCCAGAGTACGAGTTCATTCAGCAGTATATGATGTGGGAAAGCCAGCCTTTCTCAAAAAGCAGAGGCATAGGAATAGATATAGAGGAGGCTACAGATTACTACCCTGCAGATTACTGGAGGTTTTACCTTGCGAAGATGCTGCCAACCGACCACGACACCAACTTTTCCTGGGACGACTTCGAGTCCGAGATCAATAACGTACTGAACGATACCGTCGGTAACTTCGTCAACAGGACTCTTAGCCTGGCAGAGCAGTGGTTTGACAACGAGGTACCAGAGGCTGATCTCAAAGAGAAGGATAGAGAGATCCTTCAGGAGATAGAAGGCCTTGTACGAGAGTATAATTCAAGATTCGAGAACCGGAAGCCGACAGAAGCTCTGGAGAAAGGCCTTGACCTCGCCAGGGTAGGCGACAGATATCTTTCAGAGGAGGAGCCATGGAACAATGAGGCCCGTAGAGAAGAAACAATCTACGTGGCTATCCAGATAATCCACAAACTTGGTGCTGCGTTATACCCTTTCATCCCGGAAAGCAGTGAAAGGATCATGGAGATGCTCAACGAAGATACACGGATTGATAGCGAGGATGATCTTCTTTCGGAAGGTTCTGTCGAGGTCTTGGAAGCGGGCCACGAGCTTGGAGATAGAGAGATATTATTTGAGAAGATTGATGTATCAGGTCAGAGAGAAGAGGAAGATAGAATGGAAGACGAATCAGAAGATGCAAAGATTGAGGATCACGTTTTGAACGCTGAAACCGTAAGCTTTGAAGAGTTCGGGGAGATGGATCTACGGATTGGAGAGGTCCAGGAAGTACAGGAGCATCCGAACGCTGACAAACTGTATAAGGTGCAGGTCAACGTCGGAGAAACAACTCTTCAGACCTGTGCAGGCCTCAAAAACCATTACGCAAAAGAAGAGCTTGAAGGCCGTAAAGTAGTAGTTTTAGCGAATCTTGAGCCAGCACAACTCCGGGGCGAGAAAAGTGAATGCATGATGCTTGCTGCCGAAGATGATTCAGGTACGGTCTCGTTGTTGTCCTCAGATCAGGAGATGAGTATCGGTAGCAAGATAAAGTAGAAAAGAAGATAGTAAGTTACTCGGACTGGACCTTATTGAGGCCATAACGCAGGTTTGTTGAGCCCGTAGCAGCGTCTAGGTCTTCGCCGTTATTTCTTTCTTCACCCGGTTCAAGTCCATCATTGACGGCCTGTTCAACAGTCATATCTCGGGCCATAGTTTCGGAGACAATTCCCCCGCTCTTGGAGCCTCTTCTTTCTCTGGCACCGTCAACTACGGCACCTGCTTCTCTTAGAGCCTTCTCGGCCTTGGCTTGGGCCCCATCGAACTCTACTCCGTATGTTTCATCATCAATCTCGACAAGAGCATCATAGTCCGAGACATTCATATCTGAGGGCGCCTCCTCGATATTGTCTGCATGTTCTCTAAGTGTTCTATACGCCTTTACTTCAGTATCCACTGTATAAATTTCATCTTCCATTGAGTTTTTCACCTTGTATTTGTTACTTACTCATAGTAATTATATAAAGCTTTTGTTTTTTTGGCCTTGTTCAAAAAGTGGGTTCTGTTCAAAAACTTGATTCTATGTTCAAAAAGTCCGTGTTCAAAAAGGGTTCTTGAACAAAGCCGCTTTTTTAGTCAAAGAAGCTCTACGCCTTCATCTTCACTAGAGGATTCTGGCGAGAAAGTAAGGCCTTCAGAGACTTTAGCCGTATTTCTTGCGGCCTCAATATTATCTTCTATATCTTGGTATGGACCTGGGTATACTCCTCTGCTGGCCGCTTCTTGGGCTAGAGAGTCAAGGTTGACTTCTTCTGCCATATCGATGGCTCTCGCACCTATGGTCTCGAAGTGCTCTATATACTGTTCAAGGCCATTTTCTCTTGCCGACTGTTGAGCAGTGTTTCGCACTGCTCTGTATACTCCATTGATGTTTCCTCCTGCGTTTTCGAAGTCGAAGGCGTAGACTCCTTCGGAGTCCCGAGAAGTATTGTCCATTATATCTGCCTGTCCCATCAAGGCCGCAAACGCATAAGTATTTATCAGAGATTCCGCAGCATGTTCTGAAGGCCTTAATTCACCATCATCGCCGATTTCAGAGGTAATCAATACCTGTTCGTTTGGGTCGTGTGAAGTTTCAGGAACTCTTACATCGTAATCAATCCTGTCCGCAAGTGCTGACGCCATCAAATCATATGAACTTGATTCTAGGTCCTGAGGGCTTACAAATACGTTTTCTCCTTCGTATTCTCCTACCTGCATCTTTTCAGCGTTTTCGCCTTGATTATAGCCTCTTTCCTCGACAACTTCCAGGAAAGGCCTTAAATCCTCAAGATCCTCGTACTTCGGGCTCCACTCGGTCACAGATCGACACCTCTTCAGTACTGGCTCAAGCCGAAAGCTCCTTGCTCTTCCTTTTCTTCCGCTTCTATAACTCCTGCTTGTCGAAGAGTCTCTTCTGCTAAGTCTTCATAGTTGTTTAATTCTTCGGCCTCGCTCTCCAAGACTCTGACAGTTTTCGGAGATTTAAAGACATTACTTTCATTATAGACCGTATCTGAGTCTCCGACCTCCATGAAATAAGTTCCTGTATCCTCGTCAAGGCCTGCATCCTCTAAAATATATTTCTCATCGCCGGCCTCTGCTAGAATATAGTGATCTTCTTTCTCCAATATTTCAAATTCTTCTGTCATTGCTTCGCACCTCTACCTGGTATGTACCACGATTTTTTTATGCTCGATTTTGGAGTCTTCAACCTGATCACTCAGATCATCGAGTGCCCGGTCCACGATCTTATCATATTCAGTTTCAGCCAATACAATCATGTGTTACTATTTTGTAGTCACAACATAAAAACCTTTCGGTGGTGCGGCCAGCGACAGAGCTATTTTTGAAAATTCAGGCCTCATAGATGTTTATGAAACTTAAATTCCTTGGAACTGGTGGCGGCCGGTACGTTACCGGAGAGCAAAGAAGGAAAACCGCAGGCATAATAATTGAAACAGAGAAAACCCGAGTGCATATTGATCCGGGGCCCGGTGCGCTGGTCTATGCCAACAAGGAATACAGTAGTCCGGAGAAGATAGAAGGCCTGATAGTCTCACATGCGCACCCGGATCACAGTTCGGATGCAGAACCGATTATTGAGATGATTACCGAGGCTTACAGCAATCAGGCCACACTTTTTGCAAATGAGACCGCTCTAAATGGTTACGGCGAGATAGAGAAATCAGTCTCCAGTTATCATAAAGGCCTCTGCTCACAGGTCGAGAGACTGGAAGAAGGATCAAAGCACGAATACAAAGACATCAAGATTAACTCACAGGAGATGTTCCACGGAGATCCAAGAAACCAAGGCTTCACTCTAGAGACCGATAAGAAGAAGATCGGTTTCTGGACCGATACACAGTACTCAGAGGAGCTTCTAGGCCTCTACACAGACTGTGACATAATGGTGATTTACTGCACAAGGCCTGAAGGAAAATCCATTAAAGGCCATACCTCTATAGACGAGGTACCGGATATTATGGAAAGTACAGAGGCCTCCACATGCATAATTACACACTTTGGATACGCGCTTCTAGATTCAGACCTTGACGAACAGAAAGAGTATATAGAAGAAGAGATAGATGGGAAAGTTATATTCGCGTACGATGGCATGGAGTTCCCGGGAGAGAGCTCATTGGAAAGATTCTCCTAGCTGAAGAGAACTGTAAATTTTAAAACAGTTCAAGGACCTTTCTTCTGTATGAGGGCTGCTGGCTTACTGCGGAAAGGTGGATGTTTTGTACGGCCAGCCGCTGCTATCGAATAATCCGAATATTACGACCGCCGATTTTTCAACTAGGTTCTGCATTTTTCTGTCTGAAAGCTATGCTATGAGTTTCTACCTAAATTCAACGGTTTCACGCCTTGAAAGTTTAAAATCATTTAAGAATCATTTCAGCTTATCTAACCGAGGCCTCTAAAATTATGGAAGAAGAATACAATCCGAAAAAGATCGAGAAGAAATGGCAGAAAAAATGGGAAGAAAAAGACACTTACAGGTATAAAGGAGGAAAAGGCGAAGTATTCGCTATTGACACTCCGCCTCCAACCGTATCCGGAGACCTGCACTTTGGCCACACCTATGGAAACACTTTGACGGATTTCCAGGCCCGATTCCAGAGAATGCGGGGTAAAGACGTATACTTCCCGTTCGGATACGACAACAATGGAATCGCAAGCGAGAGGCTGACCGAAAAAGAGCTTGAAATCAAGCATCAGGACTACGAGAGAAGAGAGTTCCAGAAAAAGGTCCGTGAAGTATGCAGAGAATACGAGCAGGACTTCGAGGACACGATGAAGGAGTTCGCATTCTCCATGGACTGGAACAACACCTACAAGACAATCGATCCAGAAGTACAGGAAATAAGCCAGCTTTCATTCATCGATCTCTACGAGCAGGGCCGCGAATACCGTGAAAAAGGCCCAGCAATCTGGTGTCCGGAATGTGAAACCGCTATCAGCCAGGTAGAGACAGAAGACGCGGAAAGACACTCACACTTCAACGATATAGAGTTCCCTCTGGCCACAGGAAACGGCTCGGTTATAATCTCTACCACAAGGCCTGAGCTTCTGCCCGCGTGTGTAGCAGTATTCGTCCATCCAGACGATGAAAGCAACAAGCATCTGGTTGGCGAGAAAGTAGAGGTCCCTCTTTTCGACTACGAAGTACCGATAATTGAAGACGAAAGAGTCGACAGAGAGACAGGTACAGGAGTCGTTATGTGCTGTACATTCGGAGACCAGAACGACATAGACTGGTACCAGGCCCACAATCTGGATCTCAGGGTTGCAATCGATAGAGACGGCACAATGACAGACCTGGCCGAAGACTACGAAGGAATGAACACTAAAGAGGCCCGTGAAGAGATCGTAGAAGATCTCGACAGCGAAGGCCTTCTTGTCGATAGAAGAGAAATCACTCACACTGTACAGGTCCACGAAAGATGTGACGAAGACATCGAGTTCATGGTTACAGAGCAGTGGTACGTCGAATTGCTTGACCATAAACAGGAGTACCTGGAAGCCGGTGAAGAGATGGACTGGTTCCCTGAAAAAATGTTTACACGATACAAAAACTGGATTGAAGGCCTGCAATGGGACTGGTGTATCTCACGACAGAGAGACTCAGGGATTCCATTCCCGGTCTGGTACTGTGAGAAATGTGGACAAGAAGTAATCGCCGATAAAGAAAGCCTTCCGGTTGACCCGATACAGGACGAGACACCTGTCTCGGAATGCCCTGAATGTGGCCACGACGATTTCAGGCCTGAGGAAGATGTCTTCGACACATGGGCTACCTCCTCACTGACTCCGCTGATCAACGCCGGGTGGCACTGGAACACTGAGAATGAAGAGTACGAGATGGAGAGACCTGAGCTTTACCAGTTTAACTTGAGGCCTGAAGGCCACGACATCATCAGCTTCTGGCTCTTCCATACCGTTGTCAAGTGCTACGAGCACACAGGCGAAACTCCTTTCGAAGGCACGATGAACCACGGCCACGTACTCGACGAGAACAGGGAGAAAATGTCGAAGTCCAGAGGCAACGTTACCACACCTCAGGAGATCCTGGAAGATTATCCTGTTGACGCGGCCCGATACTGGGCTGGCGCAGTCAAGCCAGGCGATGATCTACCGCTGAAGGAGAAAGACCTGGTCTCAGGAGAAAAGTTGCTGCGGAAGCTGTGGAACGCATCCAAACTAGTCGACCAGCTGACATCAGCCGAAAGACTGGAGCTTGAGGCAGAAAATCTTGACGAAGTCGACAGATGGATATTCGCAGAACTTGACAAGACACTGGAAGAAGTTACCGAGCACATGGAGGCCTACGAGTTCTCCAAGGCCCGCGACAAGCTGCGGTACTTCTTCTGGCACACATTCTGCGATGACTACCTGGAGATCGCCAAACAGCGACTTTCAGATGAGGAAAGCAGCTCTGCACAATACACACTGCAGGAGGTTCACCGCTCGATCCTCAAGATGTTCGCACCATTTACACCTCACATCACCGAAGAAATCTGGAACCAGATGTATGTCCCCGGATCAGGAACAGTCTATGAGCAGAGAGAGGTATCTTCAGAAAGCATCCACAGAGCAAGATGGCCTAAAAAATCAGAGATCAATGCAGATCTAGAGGCCGGAGAGACAGCAATGGATGTCATCTCAGCACTGAGGAAGTATAAATCAGGTAACCATATGGCCCTGAATGAAGAACTTGAGTCTGTTACAGTCTATGGCAACATCTCAGGCATGGAAGACCCTATCAGGAAGGCCATGCATATCAAGGAGCTTGAAACAGAGGAAGGACAACCAGAGACAGAAAAAAAGATTGTCGAGATAAGCCTTGATTACTCCGAGGCCGGGCCAAAGTACGGCGACAAGGTCTCGGAAATCGAAGAGGCCCTAGGTAGCAATGACTGGATGATCGAAGACGGCCGGCTAGAGGTAGCTGATGAGCACTTGAAACCTGAGATGTTCGAAGTCACTGAAGAAAAGACATACACAGGAGATGGTAAGATGATGGAAACAGATAAAGCCATTATAGTAGTCAGGTAAAAAGGCCGCACACCCTCTCTTTTTCAAATTTTTCTTTGATTTTTACCTCTGTCACATGTTTCTGAAGTAGTTAAAAGAATTCAGGCCTTTAACCTTGTACATGAGCGGTGAAAAAACCTTTGATGAGATGAACAAGTACCAGTTGAAGAAACTGGTGAAAAAGCTGGAAGACATTAGAGGCCGGAACACGGAGCTTGTCTCCCTTTACATACCAGCTGGCTACGACATGTCAAAGATATCCGAATTCGTTACCTCGGAGTCTTCCGAAGCAGAAAACATCAAGTCGAAGCATACACGGAAGAACGTGAAAGCAGCCCTCGATAAGATTTCGCGAAAAGTAAAAGAAGAGCCCGTTACACCGGAGAATGGAGTAGTCTTTTTCGCAGGCAACGTCTCTGAACGGGAGGGAAGGCCTGACATCCAGCTATGGGAGGTCATCCCACCGCAGCCAATCGAATCACGAAGATATCGATGCGACAAGGAGTTCGTTCTCGACCCATTGAAAGACATGATAGTCGACGACAGAGTCTACGGATTGATCGTCGCCGACAAAAATGAGGCCGCAATCGGCTACCTTCAGGGATCAAGCGTTAAGACAGCATACACCCTATCGTCTAACGTGCCTGGAAAGACACGGGCAGGAGGACAATCAGCACAGAGATTCGCCCGTTTAAGGAAGGAGATGCTAAAATCCTTTCTTCAGGAGATAGCTGATAAATCCAAGAACGCATTCCTGAGTAAGGCCCGAGAGGACAAGCTTCTAGGAATAGTTGTCGGAGGCCCTGGATTTGTGAAAGACAAGCTTGTAAATGATAACTATCTTCAACAGGAGCTGCAGGAAAAAATCATCGCGAACAAGTCACTGGGTCACTCCGGCGAAGGCGCCTTAAAGGAGCTGGTGCAGAAAGCCGAAGATGATATCGAGGACTCTGCCGTTGTACGCGAGAAGCAGATGGTTAACAGGTTCCTTAAGAACCTGAAAGAGGAAAACGGGAAGTCCGAGTACGGGATTCAACCAGTTATCAAGGCCCTGAAAATGGGTGCGGTCGAAACCATTCTAATCTCCGAAGAGTATGATTCATTCAAGGCCGATTACGAATGCCCTAACGGCCATGAAGATCACGTGTTTGAGGAAGAGGCCGGGATTGATGAAACCCGTGAATGTCCGGAATGCGGTGAGGAGATGCAGCTTGAGGAGATGCAGGATATAATCGATTATATGGCCGAGAAAGGAGAGGAAATGAGCACCGATCTCGAGATTATCTCAACAGATCACGAAGAAGGTCAGCGCTTGATGAATATGGGAGGAGTAGCAGCCATTCTCCGTTACAGAATCCGTTAACCAGATTTCTCTATAAACAGAATGTATAGATCACGGGCCTTTCTATATGCTATAACTGATCCTACGGACAGAACCACGATGACGACTACAAGTGTGGAAAGACTATCGATAAGGCCTGCAATTCTTTCAAGCACTTCTCTACTTCCTATCCACCATCCTATCATCGCGAGTACGAAGTTTCTGGGCATCATTCCAATGAAAGACCATACTCCATACGTTTTCCAATTCATATGAAATAGGCCTGCCGACCCAGAAATCAGGGAAAGCGGTACGATCGGTATGGCCCTGAAAAGCGCTACGTAGTATTTTTCGCGGCCGGAATCGAAATGCGATTCCAGTTTCTGAACCTCTTCCCATTTCAGATCGATATATCTTCCGTACTTCTTTACTATCGGCGGACCGCCATATGATGCGATTGCGTACACGAAGTAGGAACTGATAACGGAGGCGATAGAGGCGGGTAACGCTATCATAAAGAGTATCTGGAAGATCGCGGTAGGTAGTGTTGCTGCATCGATCAGCAGGAAGCCTGCCGCCATCGGAATTATCGGAGAAGGTATAGGAACTACCACTTCCTCTATCACCATTCCCAGCATTACAGCTATAACACCGTGTTGCTGGACCATTTCAAATAATATCTGTATAAAACCGTCAAGAGCCATATCCCAGAATTATATAAGCACATTTATCAAAACACGGAGAAGTATCCTCAGAGCCCCGAGATCAGGTCCCGGACCATTCTCTCAAGATAATTAAAAAGACCTGAAAGCCGGTACTTTACCGTATCTACAGTATTTGAATCCTGCTTGAACCTGTTCTCAGGGATCTCCAGCTTACTAACAGTCAAGTTGCTCGAATTACGGAACGGCTTCGCCGAGTAAACAGAGTAATCGTATTCGTTGATCCCATCAAGGCAACTCTTAAACCTTACTCTTGAACTGTATTCACAGGGCCTCATATCAAGATGCTCGGAATATACACTCCATTTCTCTTCCGGATCCTCCACTTTCCTGTCGACTTCAAGTTCTTTGTAAATCTCCGAAAGCCGGCCTCCGTTTACAACGTAGTTCTGTACAAGGAGTTGAGAATAGGCGTAGCCGAAGCTTCTGTAAGCCGCGTCGCTGCTTGACCACGACTTCATGAACTCCCTGTCATTCTGATAGTACTGCCAGAGCTCTTCTCTATCGCCGCTCGAAGGTATGAGACTGTAACGGCCATCACCAGGATCAGGATCCCAGCGGACATCCTCACCAAATACCTCGCCCGGAGGCCTCACCTCTCTATCCACCGCGCTCAGCTTCTTCCTGACAAGGAACTCGACGTATTCAGAAGTTCCTTCATCGAAGTATGCTGAAGAAGTACGATCCCAGTTAAGCTCTCTATCGTTCAGGCCGTGAACTGTTTCATGCGCAAGAACCGGGATGTAGTCCCCGCCAAGTTCCTGCCGGATCATCATTGAACCGCCGAGATACTCTCCTGCACTCCAGCGGTTAGCAGTCCGGTTGTAGACGTCTGAAGGCATAGATGCTACAGGAAAGCGTTCGAAATCCTGCTCAAGGCCTGTAGTTCCTATAGCTATCTCGTAGGCCTGTGAAGTGTTTCCCATGTGATCTCCGAAAAAGGTGTAGTAATCTGTTTCATTGCCATCCCCGAACTTGAGCCTGAGATTGACCGGGCCTTCCCCCTGAAACTTCATCGAGTTCTCAGTGTAGGAAGTCTTGAAGCCATAGCTCCTCCAGCCGGATATAAGATTTTCCGCATGGATAACTCCGGTGCTTTCCTCTCCGCCGAAACCAGGCAGTGATATCCTTCGCTGGTGAAGGCCTCTATATATCTCCTCTGAGTCTTCTGTAACGTTCAGCTGAATGAGTACTGTCTCGTTCATTCTTTTTGGGCCGGAGTTGGTAATCAATCTTATTCGTCCGTTGGATATAGTGTAGTCGTCTAATCCTCCCATAGAGTCCTCTACTCCGATTACTTCTGCGGAGTCCGGTAGCTGCCAAGTAAGCGACCACTTGTTCACCGGACAGTCGCTTTCACATTCCAGCTGTAAAGATGAATTAAGAATCATTCCATCTTCCGATACCTCTGCCTCGTGGTACACATCAGCTGCAGCTGTAAAACTGAAAGCTACAAGCAGAACGGACAGAAGGAAAACTTTGTCCATGAATTTATCTGGGGCGTGAAGGCATAAAAAGTTCCTACGGCTGAAAAAGAGTTATGGCCATACTGTCGGATAAAGACCTCAAAGAGATGATCAAAGAAGAAAACGCAGTATACGTCGATGAGGGACCGGAGCTTGATGAAGACCTGCAGATCGGGCCGTCCTCAATCGATCTCAGGCTTGGCTACGACTTCACTTTTCCGCAGACACGGAAGATGAAGGCTCTTGATACCAAGGATATGGATGAGTTCTCCCGTAAACAGGAGGATATGACTGCCGGCCCTGAAGAAGGAGTGGTTATCCATCCCGGCGAGTTCGTGCTAGGTACAACTCTCGAAACCGTTAATATTCCGGATAACATGGTTGCCCGTATCGAAGGCCGGAGCAGTTACGCAAGACTGGGCCTGATACCACATGCAGCCGGAGGATTTGTCGATGCAGGTTTTGAAGGCCAGATAACACTGGAGATCCAGAACCTGGGCAATGTTCCGATCACGATCTATCCTGAGGACCGTATCTGTCAGATGGCGGTTGAGACCATGACTTCCAAGGCGGAAAGGCCTTACGGCGATAAAACAGATTCTAAGTATATGAAGCAGGAAGGTGCGACAGAGGCCCGTCTGGATAAAGAAAAGCGTTAAAGAAAAAGGGAATAGGCGGTGTCTGTGGAGTAAAGAGTTCAGGTATGAAGGAACAAGTTTTGCTCCCTCAACTTATAGGCATTCATCATGGCATACGCCGTTTTCGAGCCTCTCCATCTCTTGATCGCTGTGTACAGCGTTTCCACAGACCAGGCAAAAGCCTAGCTGCTTAACTAATTCTGGCAAAAAGTCCTCCCCCAAATTACTTTGACTCAGATAGTATTATAACTTCGACTGTAGAGGCCTACATAAGTCCTCAGGAGATAAAAGACTCTGATTAGAATTAAAAGCTTCTCTGCTATTAATCTAGTCTATGAGACCTGTCGACGCACACTGCCATATCGATTTCGACCAGTACAGCGAGGATAGAGATGAAGTAATTCAGAGAGCAGAGGAAGAACTCGATTTCATAGTCAATGCAGGTAGCTGCCTTGAAAACAACATACAGGTCCTTGAACTTGAGGAAAAACATCCAGAATTCGTCATTGCAAACCTAGGCCTCCACCCTACCTATACTGAAAAGTTCGACCAGTTACAGGAAATCAAAGAACAGATAAGAGATGAGGATCCTGCTGCAGTAGGCGAGATAGGCCTTGATCACCACCACGTCTCTGATGAGGATGTCAGAGATATGCAGCGCCAGGTTTTCCGCGAGATGCTTGACCTGGCTGAGGAACTGGATAAACCCGTCGTAGTACATTCAAGAGATGCAGAGGAAGAGGCCGTAGATATAATTTCTGATTACGATCTTCCGGGAGTGATGCTTCACTGTTTCAATGGCAGCCCTGACCTTGCGGAAGAGGCTGTCGAGAAAGGATTCAAGATAGGGGTGACAACGCAGGTGCTTTACTCCAGCAGAGTCCAGAAAATTGTGCACCGACTGAATGTAGATGACTTGCTTCTAGAAACTGATTCTCCTTTTCTGTACCGTGGCGAACGCAACGAGCCTGTCAACGTGGTAGAAAGTGCGGAGAAGATCGCAGAGATTAAAGGCCTTGGAAAAGAGGATGTTATCGGGGCAACCACCAGAAACGCGGCCCGCATGTTTCGGAATGCCTAAGTCATTAAATATTTCCCGAATAAATTCTTTTCAAGTGATTTCAAAAATGGTTTTTAACAAGATAAAAGATACTGTTAGCAGAGGAGACAACATTGCAGTCTTCGTTGACGGCCCTAACGTGGTAAGAAAAGAGTTTGATCTGGATTTAGACGAATTAAGAAACAGAATTGAGGAAGAAGGAAACATAAAGTTAGCTAAGGTCTTCCTCAATCAGTACGCATCTGATAAGCTTATAGAGGCCATAGTATCACAGGGCTTTGAGGCAGCATTAGGCCTTGGAGGGGAGAAAGCCAAAGAAAGTGATGTAGACGTCTACATGGCCACCAGCGCCATGGAATCAGTGTTTGACGACAACATTGACAAGATAGTGCTGGTAACACGGGACACAGACTTCCTGCCAGTTATCCAAAAGTCCAAGGAACATGGAAAAGAGACTATTCTGATAGGCATGGAACCCGGTTTTTCAACAGCCTTAAAGAATGCATCTGATAAAGTAATAGAACTTGACTAGACAACTAAGATGCTGAGACTTGATCTTATGGGCCTGTTAGACATCATTTCGGGCCTTCTCCTGCTTTACACTGTTTCTGCTGTACCTGAAGGTATAGCACTGGTTCACGCTGGATTCCTCATGTTGAAAGGTGCTGGAACACTCATAGACCCTGTAAGATTTCCATTCCCGGTGTTTGTACTTGGGGGTTTCGCCGACCTGATATCCGCATCCATACTTTTCTTCGGGCAGCCACCGATCTTCGCCGACCACAAGATCTGGATCTCGGGCCTTCTCTTCCTGAAAGGTGTCTGGAGCATGCTGGGTCTTGTGAGTCTTCAGTCCTCGTAGGAGGCAACAAGCTCTTCTATCATCCGTATTTTCACCGGGCTCTCATCTTCAGCTTCGAACTTCTCCTTAAGAGCCTCTAGTTCACCAATCTTTTCCTCATCTGCAAGCTTATCAAAACCTTCCGACAGCTCTGATTCTATATCCATAAAGAAGACATGTTAGAAAAAGTATTCAAAACCCTACCTGTTCAAAGAGTCATTTATCCTCTTCAAAAGCTCTATAATCTGCTCGTTCTGAGACTTAAGCTCCTCGATACCTTCCTGCGAATCCGCAACAGACTGAGGATCACGCGAATCCATTCCTGCATTCTGCATCTTCTTACGTGTATTACCGCTTAACTGAGGCTGTGAACTGCCTTCCTGCGGCCTTCCAGCCTGAGCATTCCTACCACCGGAACCACGATTCGATCTACTGCGGGAAGAAACCGGTCCAGAACTACTGTCAAGAGAACGATTAATACTCTGGCCCTGACCACCTTGACCGCCACGATTACCGGATTGACGGCCTCTACCACCTGAAGAACCTGACTGCTGGCCCGGGCTTTGATCCATGCCTGAACGCGAGTTGTTCTGTGAACGGTCCTGCCGCGAACCCTGTCTGTTATTCTGCTGATTCTGTCCTGATTGAGAGCTCTGACTGTTCTGCAGGCCTTGCCGCTGATTTGAAGGCCCTGACTGTGTAGAACCGTTCATCGAGTTTCCGGACTGGCCAAGAGAATTAGTATTATCGTTTTTTCTTCCCAGGCCTCCGGATGAGAAGTCGCCCCCTGAAGAGTTATCGGAGTCTCCGAAGTCGCTATCGAAGCCTGAACCGTCTAGAGAAGAGTTGTTATCTTCACCGTCAGAGTCTCCTCCAACAGCGTTTTTTACATCGTCAAAAACTCCCATACCAATTATTGCGGTTATCCGATTAAATAAACTTTTGAAAAAACCGGCAACTTTACCGAAATCCATGCCCCAAAGTTATCATTTCCTGCCTTTGAACTTCCTGAAGGCTACCTCAGCAAGGAACACAATCAGAGCTGCTACAAGGAAGTAAGTACTCAGAGAGGTCTTTTCCACGACTTTCTCACTGCTGAAACTCTGCAAGTCATCCACTATCTCCGCCTTCTCATCAGGCCTGTAGACGTTACCACCAGTCTCCTCCGCTATATCCTTGATGCTATCGCTGTAACCAATTTCCTGCAGCTCGAAGTTGTAGTTAACGCTGTAAGGAACTTGTTCAAAAGTATGGAAACCTGTAGAACCTGCATCCAGCTCTTTCGAGTAAGTACCGTCTGCTGTCTGGGAAAGACCTTCAATAATGTAAGAGGCCTCCACCTCAGGCCTTGACTCGCCTTTCCGTGCTGAACTGATGGATATCCAGTCTCCTTCCCTATCCTTCTCCCCAACAGTCCAACTCAGACTTCTTATAACTGTTGAAGGACTGTTCCTCATCAGTCCTGCCAGGTTTTCGTTGTCTGCTGAGAAAGCAGCTACTCTTCCAAGGCCATAACGCCACGTAGTTAAGACAGGTTCTCCTTTTTGCGTTGATAGAAGCAGGTTGCCTCCAGATCTGACCGTTACAGAATCCTGGCCCACCGCACGTGAATCGGACACTCCCCCACGCGTGATGAAGTGTTGGTTGTTTACCGTCTGCAGGGTTGCAACGCCGCTGTTGTCCCCTCCAGCCATTATATCAAACTCACCGCCCCCCTGAAGGTACTCGAAAGATCTTACATTCTGGTTCGAGGTCAATCGGCGGAGGAACCGGCCTTCAGACTGATCACCAATTGTTACAAAGTAAAGCGGGTTCTGGCTCTGATCCATGGAGTTTGCAGTCTGTTGAATGTTCTGTCTGTCCTGTCCTCCAGTTATAACTGTATTATCCTCATACTCAACGTCCTCAAACCTTCCATCCGTAATCATCACAACAGCGGTTCTCTCATCGCTTCTCTCAGCAAGCTCCTTAGCCCCCTTAAGCCCTCGAGACTGTATAGCGGCAGGAACCTGATTCAGGGACGCAATACGATCCATAAGCTGCTGTCTATCATCGCTGTAGGTAAGCGGAAGAAATGCCGGCTCACCAGAGTTCCTCATAATCCTCGGATTGAAGCTTCCTCTAGGCCCCAAACCGTAATTAATCACAGAGACCTCCGAACTTGGATTATTTTCACCGAGATAGGCCACAAAATCCTTCGAGACATTTCTCGCTGTCTGATCGTAGTCGGAGAAAAGGCTGTAGGAGGTATCGACCGCCAGGACAACACGAACTCCTTCGTTACTGTTATCAGTTCCGGGAACCCTCTTCACCGGCAGAACATCATAATCATTGTTGTAATCTCCAGTATACACCAGGCCGTTACCTTCCGATATATACGGTAAAAGTTGTTCCTCGGACACGTCCTTCTTCAACAGGATTGAGTCATAGGTAGAGAGATCATCGGGGAGATTGGACTCAACTTCAAGATCAAAGTACTGCTGGAGATCGGATTCGAGGCCGGAACTCCCCCCAACCACAAGAACGTCCGGCTTCTCGGTAACCTCCACAGTCTTGAAGTACTGATTATTCTTCTCTTTCTGATCTTCCACATCTATTGAGGCCTTTAATTTGTAACGGCCTTTGGATTCGAACTGTCGCGTAAAGGTATAGTTATCACCGATTTCTCCCTCATAAATAGTTTCTCCGTCTAGAGTAACTGTTGCAGGTACTGCAGAGTCTTCAGTCGAGTGAACTTTGACATTGTAACGGTTTTCAGCGCCTGGAACAGTCTTATCCGGGCCTTGAATATGTATAGAGTGCTCGGTCTCCATCTCCGGTTTGAGGAAGCTGATGCTGGAGTTTTGCTGCTGGTATTTCTCTATAGTCGGGCCTAGATCTTCATCCGTCTGCAGATCAGATACAACGAGATATGCACTGTTTTCCTCCAGGTTTCTCTCAAGCCCGGCCTTGATATCCGAGTTATTTCCTGATGCGATAACCTCTCTGTTGACCTCGACATCTTCTAGGTTGAGGCCATCGTAGTTCATGAACTGTGTGGAGCGAGAGTTATCCTGAAGCACTGTTATCTCTGCGTTCTGCATTCTTTCCTGGGACATGTTAATCTGTGGGCCTGCGACCGCCAGAGAGACGAACAGCAGTATAAAGAATCTCGAGGCCCCAAGAACCGCCTGGTATTTCTCGTCCGCTGTGTAGATCGTGTAGAGGCCTGTCATGCTAGTGAGTGCCAGTGCCAAGGCCAGTAAATTTTCTACTCCTGTTACCATTCTATATCACCTATGTATTTTAGATATCCGAACTCTATCAGGGCCAGTACCAGTACTGCAAGTGCTGAAAGGTTCTGAATGCTTCTCGGTGCAGTGTTCTGGCCTTTGCTCTGCGTCGCGGCGTATTCCTGTGCTGGGGATGACTCTTCCTCATTGATAAGGTTGGCTGCATAGGTGTTTCCGCTTATGTTGTGGAATCCTGTTTCCTGTATTCTCTCGGCGGAGTTGCTGCCTCCGACAACTTGGCCTGTCTGTACGTTGAGTGTCTCGGCCGTCTTTACCTCGCTGTACTCTTGCACCAGGTTCTTCCAGAAAACAGGGTATAGAAAGTCGGTACGGAAGTCGCTGTCATCGATATTGTAGAATATCACATCGCCTTCTCCATAACCTCTGTGGACTAGGGCCTCTCTTGGATCTGAGAGCGAGTTTCCTTTAAGATCTGCATCAAAGACTTCTGTATTACCTACGTTAACTTTCCGCGGTTTGTTGAACTCAACGCTCTGGGACTTCTCTCCACCGATATCTTGAACAGGTAGAGAATCGAAGTGATCTTCTTCTAGACCTTCATCAGCGAATACTACTGCTGTCGCACCTTCATCCTCAACCCTCTTCTCAACCTGATTCACCGTCTGTGAAAGAAGGCTTTCCGATCCTCCAAGAACGTAGACATCGGCCTCAGGAAAATCATCGACAGGAGTAGAGTAGTACTCTGTAGAAGTCGAATTGATTAGTTCAAAGGCCTTGTAAAGATATCTGTTTTTGCTCTCAGATATAACAGCAGTATCAAACCTGTTACTCCGGGGGATGTAAAAGTAAGCATTGTTATCTGCCGTCATACCGTCTTCAGGCAGCTTTACAGTGTTTCTACCCGGCTCGAGATCCAGTTTTACCTCTTTGACTTCTTCAGAGCCAATTTCGACTTCCTCGGCTGTACCATCAAGCTCTACAGGTACCTTCTGTGCGCTTTCCTCGTAGTTCTTGACTTCAACCCATTCTTGTCGTGCGTTAAGGCCTACAATACCCCATGAGTTGTCAGAACTTATCTCCATGGTTTTGACATCCCGTGTCGTGGATATATCTTCTATCATGGAGTCTGCATCTCTTGAATCAGAGGAATGATCTCTATCCGTTGCCAGAACTATCTGGCCTTCAAAGTTTCGTGCTCTCTGGACTGCGGAGGCCAGATCAGTACCTGTTTCCTCTATTTCAAGATCTTGGATGTGCCTGCGGGCCTCTCCTTTTCCCGCCTCCCGCAGAGCTACGTTAACGTCATCATTGACTACTATTACTGTGTTCTGTTCTCCAAGATTTTCCACTGCAAAGTTCTTGGACTCCTGTAAGTGTTTCTGCATGCTTGCAGAGTTATCAATCACAGTGACCGAGTTCTCGGCGGTTGCAGGGGCCTGTATGTATGGGTTTGCTATTGCTGCTGCGACGGTGGCCACGAATAGTATATGAAAGATCAGCATCAGGTTCTGGAGGATTTTGGAGATGGCCTGTTTTACCTTGCCTTCTTTCCTGTCCTGCATGAAGAACCGGATGGAAGGCATCATTTTTTCGTCCGGTTTCGGTTTGACGAGGTAGAAAATTATCAACGGGATGAGGGCTGCTAGGGCCAGAAAACCGGCGGGTTCAAGGAAGTAGTTGCTGAGCACTGAGTTACTTAATAGAGATAACATCCCTGTATGATTGTTCTATCTGAACATTTAAACAATCAGTCTTCAATCCTGTCCATCACTTGCTGATGCATCTGCTGCAGCCTCTCCTTCCTATCCTCCATCTTGATCACGTCGGTACTGCCCTGTAAAAGCATGTTATGGCTAAAAGGCGAAGGAATATCAGCTTCACGAAGATCGTAGGTAATCTCACCTGATTCAAGGTCTTCTATAACCTCTTCAGCATGCTTGATATCCATTGCATCCTCCATTATCTCCCTGTAAGTCTCTTTCACCATTGGGAAGTCCCCTCCATACTCGTTTCTGATCGCCGAAAGCAGGAAGTGGCCTTTCATCTGCTGCTGGCCTACAGTCTTCGAGTTCCCTGCGTAGTTCCTGAGAATCATCAAGGATCTTCCGGCCACATGCCTGAACCTTCTCTTCATCAGCTCTGTCTTCCTGACCGCATGCTTCAATTCTTCTTCAGGGTCACACCCGACAAGATCGTCTATCAGGCCTTCCAGATCTACAGGTCTTCGCGGAGTAACAAGTATGAACCCATTATCATCAATTACCATGCCGATGTTGGAGCCAAATTTCTTCTGCAGCATGTTCGCCAATATTCTTGCGATAGCATCGTGGGCTCTCCTGCCGTAGATGGTCTGAAAGATCAGGTTCTGCCTGTTATCATCGTCGATATACTTCTCGACCGTGATTTCTTCATGGCTTGAAACTTCGCCAGTGAACTGGTACTGTTCTTTGATATAGCCGAAGATCGCCCGAGCCGTGTTCTCATCGAGATAGTAGTTGTGCATGATCCATTCAACGATGTCATCATCGCCTGCACCCATCTCCAGCTGCTGTGCAACCTGCTGCCGGAACTTGCCGATTTTAAGGCCTAAATCATAGCTCAGCGGCAGCCTCTCAGAGTACCACGAAGGAACGGTCGGCGAACGGTTCGGCTTCGGATCCACGAACACTTTCATTCCTTTGGCGTAGCTGAACTGGTAGGTCTTACCTCCAAGAGTGAAGATATCTCCTTTGGTCAATCGGTCAAGGAACTCCTCATCCAGAGAACCTACAAACTTGCCTTCTCCACGTGTCTTGACCTCGTAACCTGTCTCATCCGGAATTGTACCGATGTTTGTCATGTAGATGACACGAGTCATTTTCCCGGAGCGGCCGAACCTCTGCTCATCTCTGTCGACCCATATCTTTCTGTAAACGTTCTGATCCTCAAGTTCCTCAAACTCGCCGCCCAGATACTTCATCACGGCCTCAAAGTCTTCCCTATCAAGGCCTCTGTAGCAGTAGCTCTTTCTTACGACGTTGTAGGCGTGTTCGATGTTCCAGCGATGGTTGCATGCCATTCCAACCATGTGCTGGCTGAGGACGTCGAGGGCCTGAGTCGGTATCTGTATCTTGTCGAGTTCGTCCTCCTTTGCACACTTGGTAAGGACCGAACACTCCATCGCGTCGTCCCTGTCGGTTACTATCATCTTTCCTTTGGCTTTCTCTCCGATTTTGTGGCCTGACCGGCCGATTCTCTGGATGCCTCTGGCTACTCCTTTCGGCGATCCAAGCTGTAGAACTAGATCTACTGTTCCGATGTCGACTCCGAGTTCGAGACTGGTAGAGGTTACTGCGACCTTCATCTCTCCCTTCTTCAGCTTTTCCTCTACATCCAGCCGGACTTCACGGCTCATAGAAGAGTGATGAGCTCCGATATTTTCCTCATAATGATCCTCGAAGCGGCCTTTCAGCCCGTTGACTATCCTCTCGGTCGCAGAACGAGTGTTTGTAAAAATGATTGTAGTTTCGTGATCCTGGATATAGTTGTGAAGCTTGTCGTACAGTGCTTCCTGTATCTCGTCCGGCGGAGTGTGGATAAGATCTTCTACAGGAGAGACCGTTTCCAGATCAATCTCTTTGGAGGCCGCTACATCGACGATCGTGCAGCCTCTTGATTCGTACTCTTCGTCCGGTACTTCTTCAGCAACTTCGATGTCCTCGTATTCGGTTTCCTCGAGCTTGATATCTTCTTCGGCCTCGTATCCTACAAGGAACTTCGCAATCTCATCTATCGGGGCCTGTGTCGCGGAAAGGCCTATCCGGGTCGGAGATGTATTCGCCATGTCCTCCAGCCTCTCCATCGACATCGAGAGATGTACACCCCTTTTGTTCTCGCTCAGAGAGTGAATTTCATCAGTTATCATGTACTCTACATCGCGAAGATGCTCCTTGAACTTCGGAGAGTTGATCAGGATTCCCAGGCTCTCAGGAGTAGTGATTAGTATATGCGGCGGGGTATCCAGCATCTTGGATTTTTCAGCATCAGTCGTATCCCCTGTTCTGACAGCCGAACGTACTTCCGGCACCTCGTTTCCATTTTCCTCGGCCTGTTCCTTTATCTCGGCCAGAGGGTCCTGCAGATTTCTCTGGATGTCGTTGTTCAGGGCCTTCAACGGAGACACATAGATCGCGTATACCTTGTCCTCAAGCTCTCCCTGATCTCCCTTCCTGTAGAGATCGTTAAGTATCGAGAGGAATGCTGAGAGAGTCTTCCCTGAGCCTGTTGGAGCACAGATCAGCGAGTTCTCATGGTTGTTGATCAGGTCGAAAGAGTAGCGTTGAGGCGCGGAGAGGCCAGGAAACTTGTCGTTAAACCAGTCTTTGACGTACGGTTCGAAGTCATCAGGAAGGGTTTCCGAGGCCTGTTCTTCGTCTGCGAATTTTATCTTGCTCATGTATGTGACAAGTAATGGAAGATTTAAGAGTCTGAACTAGAGAAGCTTTTCCTCAGCGTACTGGAAGCCCTTGGCAGATACAGCAGTAGCAAGGCCGATAAGAGGCTGCAATCCTACCGCTAAAGAAGCCAGAATCGGTATAATGATGAAAAAGTGCTTTCCCTGTAGCCGAGCGCTAACTACATCTTCTATACGTTCCGACATATCGATCGAGACCCTCTCGCTTTCAATCCTTTCAGTCATCCGGACCGGTACATCCTGTTTGGCGCTGTCAAATGCCGTGCTGACGGCCTCTAGATCGCTCCTTTCAAGATCATTCTTGGTCTGGTTCAGCACGTAGGCCTGAGTATAGAAAATTGTTGCATTAGATGTTTCTTCGACCATAGAGATCTGAGTATTTTTCTGTGAAGACACGATATTGCTCTGGTTAACTATTTTTTCTCCTGTCTGGCCCAGAAATTGTGCTGACTGATTCTGTACGTTTTGCTGGAACTGCGCATCATTCATAGCCAGGACAAAAACCGCTGAGCCAATCAAAATACCTAAAACAAGCAGAGGAATATGTGTAGTACCGTAGTACTCTCTAAATCGGTCGCCACCCGCAAATATAGATACAAGTACTGCACCAAGGCCTGCTATAAATGCTGATAAGGCTGTAATGCCGCCTACCACTGCAAATCCTATGACAGGGACTGCGGCCAGCGAGGCCTTGTTAAATCCTTCTCTTGATGAGTACGCTACAAATCCATAGAGTATTGCTGTCGGAGCGAACAGTAGAAATGTTTCTGGGCTTGAAGTATCGGCGAAGTATGTGGCGGAGACCGCCAGAGTTGTCAGTGCGAAAACCGTTACTGCCTCAAGATACGTTCGATCCATCATTTTCCTCTTTATTCAGGCCATTTTTATATTCCCATTATTTCAGATACCAAGGCCTCTGCATGGCTTTTGTCTTTAGCTCGAAGAATGATGCGGCCATCGTCGAATACCGAGATCTCTCTACCATTGACCGAGGCCCGTATCAGATACTTATTTTCAGCAGATACTTCCCCAAGCTCCGCCAGTTTTTCTACAGCCTGTTCTCCTGCATCGGTCTGTACTTGGTACTTGTCCTCACCACATACCGCTGTTGTTCTCTCCTCACCGTTCAACGCAGGATATTTTTCACCACGGCAGACCTCACAGCCATCGCTTTCAACATCCAGAATCTCTCCAGAAGGAATAATTTCAAGAGATTCATCTATATTCTTCCCTGCAAGATATTTCACGGCCTTGTAAGTTGTTTTCAGAGCGGCTTGGGAGGATATCTCTCTCATGACTCCTGCCGTTTCACAGGTCTCTATGCCACCAGCAGCTACCTTCCGGAATACACAGTTAAAGCAGTTGCTGTCAAAGAACATGGAGTATCCTTTTTCTGCAATCGCTGCAGTATAGATCCACGGAGTAGAGTTCTTCTGACAGTATCCATCAATCAGAAACCGGGACTGAATATTGTCGGTCCCATCAAGCACAATATCAACGTCATCAAGGATACCAGTATTTCCTGGGCCTAGACTTTCGACAAAGGCCTCTACCTGTGTAAACTGCTGAAGATACAGTTTTGCGGCTTCAGCCTTTGGCAAAGCCTTTTGACATTGTACAGGAGTATAAATATTTGATGAGTATACATCGTTCTCCTCGAGATAGTCCCTATCAACAATCTTTAAATTTATCCCGTGTCGTGCAAGGTTCTCTGCTATAACCGATCCTGTAGCTCCGAGACCTACAACAGCTGCTTTTGAGCTCTGCAGCTTCTTTCTCTCCTCCTTTCCATAGTTTTCAATAGCTTCGAATCGAGAGTACACAGGTAGAAAGGTGCGAAAGAATTTTTATTAATACTAGTCGCATACGAAGGTATGGAGTTCAATAATATTACTCAGAGATTATCTGAAATCAGCCTACCTAACGTAGGTATAGATCCATGGATGTTTGCAGTTGCAGCAGCCTTAGTCATATTAGGGTGGGCCGCTAACAGAATCTCAAATTCCCTGATAGCCAAATCAATAAGAAGAAGAAACGGAGATAAACACGTAATAAAGACTTCTAAACGAATATCGGCATATATAATATATTCTCTTACCGGGGTAGCTATCCTCGGAGTCTTCGGTGTACCGCTTTCGGCCCTAGGCACCATGGTAGGATTGATCGGTTTAGGC
>ERZ1034573.42-NODE-42-length-32451-cov-7.567076_pt1 | contig 32451 bp, 27 predicted proteins | sample MGYA00520641_ERZ1034573 | MGnify/ENA primary metagenome ERZ1034573 (study PRJEB33760, sample SAMEA4777724) | hypersaline lake metagenome | biome: hypersaline environment; feature: brines | place: Spain | collected 2014-08 | depth 0 m ...
CATAATTGGTTTAATTATGCTGATACTGTTCGAACTGTCACTGTTCGGAGTGAAGTATCTACCTGAATCCGAGAGAACTGAATAACGAAGATACGATATAAAATTAAGTGGTTTGGGAAACAATAATAATTCAATCTGATGTCTGAGAGAGATTTAATGGCTACGGGTCGCCGAACTATACTTAGTGCCCTTCGGGAAGTGCAGGCAGAAGGGAGAAAAATATTCATAGCTTTCCTCACAGGTTTCATACTGTCAATTGTTGGTTTAAGATTGTTCGCTTGGACTTTCTTCGAAAGCGTGATGAGATCTGAGATGACAGAGGAACTGGGCGACCAAGTAAATATAATAGCCAGAAACCCGTTCGAGGTGCTTCTTGTACAAGCAAAGATAAGTATGATCGTTGGAATAGCCTTTACAATTCCTATACTGATATATATAGCTAAGAGACGTTTTATACCGAGCAATAATGAGAATAGTATTCCCGTGTACGCGTACGTACTAACGATAGTATCAGGTACAGCACTTTTCATCGCTGGCCTATGGTACAGTTACTTCGTATTCTTCCCTGTCATATTCCAATTCTTAGCTAGTGCGACTGTCCAGACAGGGGTTCAACCAATGTATTCGATTGCCAAGTGGACACAGTTCATGATCCTTCTCTCCCTATCATTCGGATTACTATCTCAGATTCCTGTATCAATCCCTACGCTGGTAAGGTATGAGATAGTCTCCTATTCCACAATTAAGGATGGGTTTAGATACTGGATTCTAGGAACTCTATGCGTTGGTGCTGTGCTTTCACCTCCTGAGCCGATATCACAACTAATGTGGTCAGGCCCTCTTATCGGATTGTATGTATTAGCCGTTTTCATATCAAAATATATAAACCCAAGTAGGAATTCAGATGACGACCCTGAGATAGATGAGTATAGTGAAGAAAATGAATTAGAAGGTGGTACTGATAATCACAGTGATAGTAGTGAAAATAGTTCCAACACGGACGGATTTAATCTGAGTCCTGACGGAGTAGAGACAAATTATGATAAAATGATTAAAATTGGTGGTTCTTTGAGGAATAACGGTTTGCTTCTCGCTTCAATATTTATGATAACAGGAGCTGTATCATTCTATGCTCAGTTCTCAGGTGCGACAGAAGCTTCAATAGAACTTATAACAGGCTCGGTTTCAGGCGTTGGTGATTTGGAGATAGTCGCTCTTCATCCAGTTGAACTTCTAATGTTTCAAGCCAAAATGTCCATGATTGTTGCTTTGATACCGACTGTAATAGTTGGTGCGTGGAAGATATGGCCCGATATAAGACAGGATAATATTGTTCATGTCGGAAGAACTAATATGATATCTTACGCTTTAGTACCGATCATATCATTATCAATAGGTTGTGTAATCGGCTTACTAGTTGTATCCCCAGAGATACTTGAATTCCTAATATCGGATGCTAATAGGATAAACGCAGAGATATCATACAGGATTAGCAGTTTCTTCTGGATTGTAATGTACACAACGATAATAACCGGTATGTTTATTAGTATATACACAACTATGGTGTACTGGTACGCGAGAGGAGTTGATGAATCATTGCTAACAGGGTACTGGAGACAGGTTGTATTTGGTGTTCTTATATTCTCAATGTTTATAACTCCGGATAGCATATCGAAATCACTTGCTTTCATGTTCTTCCCTACCATCTCATTCCTACTTGGTATAGTAACAATTCAAACAATCGAGAGGATAAGAAGCTAAGCTACCCCGTTGCAGAAAGGAGAACATAGTTCAATTCAGTAAGCGTTAGATCCGACAGAAATTTATAACATTTTACATAAGCATACTTACATGACAGACAACTCTGTCGGTAAAAACAAAGTATTGTCACTGGTGCTGGTCGTAGTACTAGTATCTCTGGCAGGATGCATCGGCCCTGTTGATGACATAACAGGAATACTAGGTAGCGATGATAATGTTGATGGTGAGGATCCAATCGACGCTGTACCGCAGGAATCCAACTTCGTTATGAAAGTGGATCCTATTGGTTTCGCTGAAGATCCCACAACAAGAGAGATAGGTAATTACGCATTAAGCAACTTCAGTCAGACAAATCAGTCATTTAGTTCTCAGTTGAACAGCAGTTTTGAACAGTTCAATAATCAGATACAGGAAGACTTGGCGGATGAAGATGTTGATGTTGAATTGAGAGCACAGGATCTCGGAGAGGTTGTATTCTTCGGAGATACGGAGCAACTACAAACAGAGGGATCAGGTCTTCAGGGAGTACAATCAGGTCCGACAACTCTTCAGCAACAGCCACCGAATCCAACTCAAAATATAAGTAATCAATACTTTGGTGTTGTAATAGAACTTAACCTCACGGAATCAGAGCTCACGGAGCTTTTCAACGCCACAGAAGGAAGTGATAACGCGACAGACGCAACATTCCAGCAGGAACAGTACAACGGTAGACCAGTATTCACAGTTGAGGAGGATGGTCAATCCGTTTCCTTGGCGATTTTAGAGACAGGAGTTCACACTTTCGGACCTACGGATGTTGTCGAAGATGCTGTTGACACATATGTCGGTGATGCTGAGGGAGTAAACGAGTCCATAGTTCCTGAGGATGGGGATAATACCTATCTTAGTGTAGGATCAACTGACGTGAACCAAAATCTTACTGGTGTTTCAGACCAGATAGATGCTTTAGACGAGGATCCATCAGTAGAATCCGTATTATTCACATACTCAACAAACGGAGATGATACAATTGAATTAAGCTCTGACTTAACATTAGATTCAACGCAGGCAGCATTCCAGTTACAGCTTGAAGGACAGGACGGTGTAGAACAGATTCAGGAGGCACCTGAGAACCAGACAGGGCAGTTCGGTCTAGTCGAACCAGTGTTAAGTGAAGATAATATAAACATCGGCTCAGATGGAGCAACACTAAAGGTTGACTATGAAGTTACAACGTCAGAACTCAAGGACTTCATAGATGAGTTACAGGAGAGTCAACTCGGATCAACACCAACACAACCAGATCAACCTGTTGTCAGTACTCCACAGATCTCTCTATCAACAGAAGTTACAGGAGCTGATTCTGATAATCCAACAGTTCAGATAACAGTTGATGAGAACGAGAATGTGCAAGAGCTAAGAGTATCAGAACAATTAGGAAATAATACAAGAACATTTGATGACCCTCAAGTAGGAGACGTATATGAATTCGAAGCTAGTCCTCAGTCGAATGTTGAAATATATGGAACAACTGAAGAAGGTCGAGAATCCTTCGTAGACTTCGTATTCGTGGAGTAAGACTACTCAAGAAGTTCCTTCACTTTTCCGACGCCCTTCGATCTACCTTCTCTGAATACGAATTTCTGTCCTTCTTCCACATAGTGAGGGCTGAATTTGAATTCAAACTCAGCAGTTCCCTTATCACCAGCCATCATCTGACCATCAGAAGGATGGATAACACCCGTTTCACTAATTGTCTCTAGGTGAATTACCGGTTCGTATCCATCTGTGATCTTAGTTGGATGGTTAAGAACCATTACTTCGGCCTTGAATCTTTTCGTGGACTTCGGATCGCTATCACTTGGAAGTAGAACCATTCCTCTTTCAAGCTCCTCCACATCAACATCGCTAATAGCGACACTAGCAATTTGACCTTCCTTGGCCTTATCCACACTATAATAGTGAATCTCGATTGACCGAGCTTTCACCTCTCTGAACTCCCCATTACGAAGAGGTCCTATTTTAAGCGTATCCCCTGTTTCAATCGAACCTGACTGAACAGTTCCAGAGACAACAGGGCCGACGCCGTCAATATTATACACTTTATCAATGTACATCTGGCTCCCCGTCTCTTCCTTCTCACGAGGATCTAGGTTGTTTATTAGGTAATCAAGTTCATCGAATCCTTCCATGGTTACAGCACTTGTTCGGAATATCGGAACAACATCCTCGTTAATCTCTTCGGTGGCTGTCTGCACACCGTGTCTGTCCACCAGTAACGGCGTTCTGTTAACCTGTCTTAGAAGCTCTTCGATCTCCCGTTCCACCTCATTAACCCGTTCATCTGAGACCATATCAGTCTTAGTTATAGTGACCATCACCGGGAGCTCTGTTGCGATAAGCAGTCCAAGGTGTTCCTTTGTTGTCTGCGTTGGTCCATCATCCGCCGCAATAGTAAGCAATCCATAGTCTATCTTCTGACCGACAAGTCCTCGGATGGTGGTTCTTAGCCATGGCTGATGACCGACTGTATCAACAAATGATACGAGCTTATCCGCTTTCTCCACAAGTTCAGATCTATCAGAACTTCTGTTAGGGTCATCCATTCTAAGCGGTTGTCCATCTTTGAAACCGTAGACAGCGTACGATATGTCTGCTGATAGACCTCTCTCAACTTCGTGGGGTTTCACGTCCAAGTATGATCTGGTCGCTCCATCTCCGTTATCAGACTCACCTGTCATTAGTGAACCAACCAAGGTACTCTTACCGTGATCAACATGACCTGCGGTACCGATAATTATATGATTCTTATCATCTCCAACAGGCTGACCTTCTTTGATGGTAGCTAATCCAACTATCTTATCACCCTTACCTGTGCTCCAAGTACTGACATTATCAATATGTACGTCAACCTCACTGGCCAGTAGAGAGAGAACATCCATGGTTTCTGAGAACCTCTCAGGGTCAAGACCTTCTATATCTCCATCATCAGACACACCGATCACGTATGTGGCTTCTCCGTCTCCGGAAATAACTCTGTAACGTAGTTGAGCCGCCAGAGATTCTCTTTTGCCATCCTGCAGATGGATGTCTTTCTCCAGTTCGTATTTAAATTCTACTGAACCATTCTCAGTTTCACCTTTCTCTATTGCCTCTTCAAGAACTGCTCTATTTACTCCCATGCAGTTCTGATATAAACCTCCAGAAATAAAAGCTTTCTCAATTGGATCTTAAATGCATTCTACGTACGTTTTGTTTAAACTAAGGTCTTATCGAGAACCACGGATTTATCTCCTGTGTTATCTAAAAGTTCGTACAAGTAACAATCGTCTCTTCCCCCTAGAACGGAGCGAAGCTGAGATCCAACATTAACCCCTGATCTCCCCACTTCAATCTTGTACATAAGACTGTATTCGCCCTCTATCTCAGCTAATTCAACATCATCATATACATTCACACGTGTGGAATACTTTGTATCATCGCTATGATACAGGGTGAGTAGCGTCTTGTATGTCGTTTCAGAATTGTTTATAATCATCAGCGTCTGCGAATTACTCCGCGTATCACTAAGTGGAACCGCCACACTCAGAAACTTATCTCTATCTGGATTGTCAAGTACAGAATCAATATCGTTCCTGCTGTAATCAGTATTGTTTCCATCAGCAAATATCTCTACACTAAAATTCGGGAATCTTACAGACGGCTCTCTAATAACTTTGAATTTTGGTTTTGAGCGATTTGACTCGGATTCAGCGAGATCAACCAGATCCTCTAATAGTCCACGTGTTGACATACCCGTGTTCTGACCACAGATTCTATCTCTGGCAACATAGGTTCTATTGGGCATTATAATCTCAACTATGTCCGAGTGCTATTTAAGAGTTAACATCTCATTCTACGCTCCAATTCTCGTTCCAAAATTCTTATAGATAGTGTGGCAGAAAACCCACGGTTTTAACCGTGGGCTGAATGCCACCAACATTAAAAAACCGAATATCTGTCAAAAGCGCTTACAAAAAATTTAACGTCTAACAAACCTAAACAATCAAACGCGATGGTAAAGACCACAGCCAGAACGACTATCACAAAACCTCTCAATCATAGACAGGTCAAAAGGCGTGTCGACCAAGCGTCATATGACGCTAGCAAGCTCTGGAATTGTGGTCGCTATCAACTATTCGAATGGCTCGATAATAATAACCTCCCATCGGAGGAGAGCTTTGACAGTGCGTTGAAGCGCGAACTCAAAGACAACAAACACTATAATGGACTTCACTCACAGTCCGCACAGCAAGTTCTAGAAGAACTTTCTGACGCCTTCGACAACTGGCTCAAATCCGACGACGACCGAGACAATCCACCCGGCTATCGGAAAGAGTGGTATCACGATAGCAAGGGGAATCTCGTACACGAGGAACACCCACGCTCGACCGTAACGTGGAAGAAATCGGCTATTCGGCACGACGAGAAGAACCATAGACTTCGACTCTCAAAAGGCTCTCGATACAAGTCCTCTCCTAGAGCACGGGAGTACATAATCGTTAACTATGCGAAACCGAAATACAAGGAGATTGGCGATATATCCGAGGTCAGAGCTGTTTGGAACGGCGAAGAGTATGAGATTCACATCATACACGAGGTTGACGTTCCTGAGGAAACGCCTGGCGACAAGGTGGCAGGGGTCGACCTCGGGATTTGTGTCTCTGCTGCAGTCGCCTATCCCGAAGAAGCTGTACTCTATCCGGGTAACACCCTGAAAGAGGATAGAAAGTACTTCTCCAAAGAGGAATATCAGACGGAAGGCTCGGACGGGCCGAGCAACCGCTCAGAATTGGCTGGTGAGAAGCTCTCCCGCCGAACAGAAGACTTCCGTCATAAGCTCTCGCACGAGATTGCCGAGCAGTGTGTCGAGCGGGATGTTGGTACAATCGTGATTGGCGACCCGAGTGGTGTGGAAGAACAGGATTGGGGTCGTCACGGGAATAAACGGTTGAAGAACTGGGGCTTTAGTCGGGTCGCCGACCTGATAGAGTACAAGTGCCTTGAGAGGGGTATCGAGGTGGAGCGACCCAGTGAGCGTGGAACGAGTAGTAAGTGCTCAAATTGCGGTCACGAAGAAGAAGATTGTCGAGAGGAGCGTGGTCTATGGGTTTGTTCGTCGTGCGACACTGTAATTCATGGCGATATTAACGGTGCTGATAATATCCGTCAGAAAACGATAACCGCAACTCCCTCGCTGTGCGAGACAGCGGGGGATAGTGGTAACGGCTGTGTGGCTCAGCCATCGGTCTACTGTTTCGACCGTTCTCGGGGATTCTTACCTCGTGAACAGGTGGTGGATCGTGAACCTGAAACTTCCAACCCAGTTTCATCCAGCTCGCCAGGTCGTTCCTGTGAAAAGGGTAGCAACGAACTAGTAGCTGGTGGAACAGGAAGCCCACGGCTTTAGCCGTGGGTGGATGTCACATTTCGGATCCTGCACCACAACCCTTATCTCAAAAGAGTAAAACCCTGAAAGAGAGGTTGTAACTATATGGATAGATATGAGTTGATAGAATCGTTCCCCAGTTCGTTCCCGAAGTACCATGTGAGTCTTATCGCTGAAACATTAAGAAACGGCGTTGATAATCCATGCGATATTCTGTATGATAAAGAGGATTTACTTCAGAATGAAGCGACAGATGATATAATTGAGGAATTGGCTTTCGAAGATGGGGAGAAGCTTCAATTCTTCCTAGATGTTAAAAACCATTATTTCAGTTCAAGACGAGTAGAGTCAAACAGATTAGGTGAGCACCTGAAAAAGAAGTATGGTTATGACCCTGTTAAGATATCCGAGTTCAAAGATGATAAGAACGCTCTGTTCATAATGTTGTTCGCAGAATGCTACAATCACAGGACAAATGAAATGAAGAATGAGGACTTTACGGAGGCTAGGATAGCTTCTTACAGTTTCAAAGATAGACGGGACAGAATGACAAGAACTGATGATGACATCGATTTTGAAGAGGTTACTGATGGAATTCAAGAGTTTGTTGGAATAATGAACTCAGATATAGCAACAACAAAAGTTGACTGGTATGTTAATGAGGCTCTTGGTAAACTGAAAGTGCTTTTCAGACAGGTTAAGGGAAGAAAAGTTGAACCGAGACTAAGTAGTTCGGATAGCGGAACAGAAGTGGAGTATATAGAGAATTATCCTGTGAGGGAGACAGCGTTGCAGTTTTCGAGCGAGTCCTATGGAACTGAGATAAAGTGTTACAGCTCTGTTTCTTCGTGGGATGAAACACTAATGAGGTTCTTCACATCAACAGTCGGTAAAAACTATACTGAAGCATTAGAAGCAAGAGGTTCTGTGAAGACAAAGGAGATAATGGAGGAGATCAAGGAGAATACTGCGGATGAATCTACTGATGACGAGGTGGCTGGAGCGGAGGTTGATGGAATCGTTTCAGACAATATTGAAGAAGCGGCCGAGGAAGTTGAGGAGACGGAATCAGATATAAGCGAGGACTTCGTGAAAAGCAGAGTTAAGAGAATAAAAGTAACAGGCGTCGAAGTAAACTCTGACAACTCTTCATTTGAAATCTACTCGGAAGATGGTATAGATGAGATGATAAAAGAGTATGATGGTATAGCTTCGAGTTTAGCTCAGTCAGTAAGTAACGCCTCGATAGATGATATAGTTGTACATGCGACGGTTCCGAGTGACACAGAAGAAGATGGCGAACTTGTCATGGAGAACGGGGAGTGGTACATGTCCTCTGGAGGTGATAAAGCGACGATGAAAGCTTTAGAATCCGTTCTTAACTAAACTATCTTAGTTAATCTTCATCGTTAATCAGAGAACCCTGTTCGTCGTTTTCTATCATTTTAATTATTTCAACGGTTTTGTCCTGAGGTTTCACGAAATGACATATCGGGTTGCCAGGATAGACAACAGGATTCCGAAGCAAACCAACCGCTAAACCTGTAAACGGTGCTTCCGTAATTGTTTTTTCATTCTCAAACGGACTGCTTATTATGCATATTTGATCACCTTCCTCAACCAAGTCTCCCACGGTGCATTTGAATTCGACTAATCCTCCTGAATCCGCACGAATCCACGTTTTCTCATCCCATCCCTCTATTGTTTCAGTCCACCCAGGCCAGTTCACGGTTTCCGTTTCGTACATACCATACTCCGCGAAAACACTTTTTATACCTTCTAAGGCTCTTTCAATCTGCTCTCTTTCAAACCGATGTGCCTGACCCATTTCAACTGTTATAGTTGGTATACCTGCTTGAGTCGCCTCACGCCTCAAAGTGCCCTCAGATCCTTCGCCGTTTAGTATTATGTTCGCACCAAAGGCACGAGCCAGTCTCTCCACTCGTTTATTGTCTAAGTCTCCTCGGACATGAAACATATTTGTCCTTCCTCTTGTGGATGTGTGAAAGTCGATTCCTATATCACATTTCTGAATAAATGTCTCCCATATCTTCATAGCTATGCGACTTGAACTAATTCCTGAACTGTTTCCAGGGAATGCTCTGTTCAAGTCTCTATCCTGTACAGGAAGATAACGCTCCTGTCTTTGGAAACCAGGTACATTAAGTACGGGAAGACATATTAGAGTCCCCTTAAGATCAGTATTATCCCAGTCCCGTGCGACAGAACGAACAACTTCTATACCGTTAAGTTCATCTCCATGTATAGCAGCCGTAAGAAACACAGTTTTCCCATCCTCGTCACCGTTAACTATACTAACAGGAATCTCAACAGGATCACCGAGGTAAGTCTCAGTTATTTCGAACCTGAAATGTTCAGTTGCACCTGACGGCACTGTATTGCCGTTGAATTCAAACTTCCCAGTCATAGTTTATACGAACATTCTTACAGTATAAAAAACTACTCGAATACGAGGTTACTCTTCAGGGCCGTTCTCATCGACATCGGAGAGATCTGGTTGAATCGTGTAATGCTGAAGTATATCCCGTCCGAGAATTAAATCATAGGTCATATGTTCCCTATCTTCCAAGCTCACGTTCAGGTCATGTGTAATCCCTTTTATTTTAATAGTTGATTCGACAATTGGTCTCTTGCTTGTCTCCTTACTATTTGCTGATCGGACGACAGTGTAATCTTTAACAGGGCCGAGACCAAGTTCAGATGCCAGTTCAATGTCTATACTTGTTCTAGTCGCTCCCGTATCCACTTTAGATTTAATCCTCTTCTGCTGCTTCACTCCTTCCACATACGCATTAAGCTCCAACCCTATACTTGGCTTATCAGATACGGATATATTCGGTCGGCAGTCTGGGACAGAATCATCTAATGATGTAGCCAACTCATCAAGTTTATCTGGGTTGATACTGTACCCAAGCCTGTTCGCTGCGAGACCTATAATGTAAGGTGCGGGACTAACACCTGTCGCATCGAACAATCCTTTAAATCCAGCAGTTGGGTTCACCTCAAGAAAATACGGAACACCATCAGATCCAACCATTAAATCCACACCTGCGTAATCCAATCCAAAAACCCTGCATAATTCAACGACCTTCTTCTCCAAATCCTGATCCAATGTTGTCTCAGTAGCCTCCGCACCACGAGCAATATTTGTACGCCAGTCGTCTTTTGAAGAGACGCGTTCCATAGATGATACAACTTTATCCCCTACAACATACGCTCTTATATCTCTTGACTTCCCTTCTTGATCAACTCGCTCTTGGGTCACCGAGTAATGACCTAAGGCTTTGGTTATCGCAGCATCCTGATTCTTAATTAGATTGACAGAGTTTCCGTGCGTACCAATGGCTTTTTTCTGTACGGCTTCCCCGTCTTTATCAATGAGTCGCCGAACAGAATCATCATCACCAAAATACGTTTCAGGAATATCAAAACCATCCAACGAACTAATTAACGCTGTTGAAGATATCTTATTTAAACACGTCAGAACATTCTGCGGAGGATTAAGTATTGGAGTTTCAGATGATAGAGCCTCAGATAATCCTAGAAGCTGAACGGGGTATGAAGATTTTGATAGAAGCATCCGATTAACCAAGACATCTGATTGTGGTTCTATCACCAAACCGTCATCATTCATCGACATGGTAAGATTCTTCTCCATAATCCATACAGGATTAAATCCCAGTTCCTCCGCACAATTGAGAAGGGCTTTTGTCTCCTTACTGTTATGAAATGATATGACGCCTATTGTCTTCTCTGTTCTTGACACAATTAAACGTAGTTCTATACTGTAATTAATGTTTTGTAGGTCTGCCCACTACCAAACAGGAATATATTCAGTAAAATTTATAATTATTTGCCACATATATTACGATGCAATGACGCCAGACAGAAACCCGTTTGACAGATTCGACCGTATAAGAAGGATGATAAGAAATCTTTCCGAAGGTCCTGTCGGTGGTCAGTCGATGATTAATACGTATGTTGATCAATCGGTTGATGAAGAAAATGGAGTACTGACTGTCGTCATGGATATACCCGGTGTTTCAGAGGAGGATATAGAAGCAAAGGTGCAGGAGCATCGGAACCGTCAATGGCTGACGGTTCAAGCAACGCGAAGTACAGAAAACGGTACAAGACGATTCAGACAGCAGTTTGCGTTAAAGAGGAGAGTAGATGCTGAGCTGGCTGACTCTGAGTACAACAACGGTGTTCTTACAGTTGAGTTCCCTCTCGTTGAAGCATCTGGTGACGAAGGGGTAGAGATTGACATCTGAGAATCGACAGATATTTTTATCTTATACGCCAAATGCAAATGAATGGTTTCAGAGGACGATACAGTTTTCATAATACAGTCCGGTAACATAGTACGAACAGATACTGGTTTTGACTCTGAATCTGATGTTAAGGACTATATTGACGATAACCTCCCACCTGGAGATTATGAGTATGGTGTGTTCAACTCAGTCGGAGAACGAATCGTAGAAGAGGAACCGCCTGAGAAAAAAACATATAATGATGATGAGAAAGAAAGAGTGAAGAACGTCAGGCACGAAGCCGAAGAAAACGATAAGATTGACTCTGTGAGTTTTTATGATACAGATGAACAGGTTGTAAGATGTTCGATCCACCAGCAGAATATACAATACAAGAAAGGGGAAGTGGATTTTAATCTATACATAGATACGTCCCTATTCGATGATCCGCCGGTCTCTACTATTGACAGGGAAGTCGAAGAAGAAATTATAGATATATTTGAAAGCGTCTCATGCGGTGTTGCAACCTACATGGGTTATGAAAGCTCATACGCTAAGAGAGGGCGGAGAGATCCGTACGTGGTTATTTATGGACGGGTACACCGAGATGATGAGGAGTTAATCCGAAGAATCGGTGAAGAGGATTATGTGCAGACAATCATTCGATCAAGTGAGAACATAACTCCTGTACCGATATATGATATTGGTGAACAAGAAGATTATCTTCCAGAGGATTACATACTAGTGTTGAATATCGATACTGTTACGGACTCTTTCGATCATATCCCTGATTCTCAGATGAATGATGTTGAAGAGATTCTTGATAGAATCAAGGATGAGTATGATGGAGTTGAATTTGACTGGATAGGTCGCGTTCCATTCAGGAAGGATTACAGTACAATCGGTGTTGGTTTATCAGTAAACTAACATTCTAGGTCATAGTGACATCCTATGCGTTTATACATTATTTCGTTTGGTAGCGTAGTTGTAACAGAAGCATTTTAAAGTTGTAGCTGGTTAACGATAATATGAGAAGCAGACTTCGAGGTGTAGTATATGGCGTTGTGGCATTTATCATAGTAGCAATTCTCGGTGCTACTTCAGTAGAGTTGATTACGTTGCTTTTACTGTTGTCGTTATGTCTGTGTGTATTATATCTGTATGCGGTTCGTGACACGTATCGTTCGGTTACGAGAGACAACAAGGATCTAAGATCTGCGAATGTAGGGGATGTTGTAGAGGTATCTGGGACGATAGTTTCGGATGATATGCCAGAAAGTCCATTTTTCAGGTATGAGACGCCAGTAACGACATGGGCAGTTGAGCGTTCTGTCAATAGGAGAGGCATAGCTAATGGCGTTCGATGGGATAATATCGTAGCAGGACATACTGCTACACCGTTCACAATTCGATCCGAAAATGGTAGGAAGTCCATAGTTGATATGGAGGATGACTGGTCGACAGATAGTTTTGTTCTTGAGTACATTACTGGCATAGATCCTAGCTTGAAGATTGATGTTTCTGGTGCATTCGAAAGTAGTATGATTGAACCAGATGAGATAATAACGGAGCGACTTCGATGTTTCTTAGAAAATAAAGGTATCAATATAGATGAGTATAGGGATGTAGACCGTAGTAGCTTGCTTAGGAAACCTTCCGGGACTCTGCGGTTTCGAGAAGCTTGTATGGACACATCTGGTGATGTTTTTGTGCGTGGTGTACTAGAGGAATCCAATATTATGGATTCGGATGTGATTGGTTTTACTGATGACGAGTTGTGTATTGTCTCTGATAGCACTAAAGATGAGTATGTTCATATGTTAAGACGGAATATCTATATTGCTCTGTCGGTGTCCACGTTATCGTTGTTTTATTTGATTCCATACTTTGTTGATCTAGTGGTTTAGTTAATAGTTTATTTTGTGGCTCGGAGCTCAGCCAATAAGCCCCGTTTTTTGATCTGGGTTGTTTTAGAAGTTAGGTAAATAACCTGGTTCTCTGTAGATACGAAGTTTCCAATTCAGTCTCATTTAGCCCAACTAACGGTAATACTAGCGGTGGATATTCGGTCAATAAAAAGGTAGTAACAAAGTAGTTGCAGGCGAAAAATGAAGCACATTTTGTGCCAGTAGTTAAAATTAGACACGAGAGAATTTCACTTCTGATTCTGAAGCACCTATTCTCTGGAACTGAGTTTTTATATGATTCTTGCCACCCTCTATCGCCTGCTTTTTATTGATAAATCCTTTTGGAGTTGGTTCCTCAAACACTATCCTTTTTTCTTCACCGTCAATATCCTGTTTTGTCCCTCCTTCGTCCACTTCGTAAAACGAGTCGCATATCCATGTGTAGTTTGATTGGACAGATGGAGCTCCCTTGTAGGCTGGAACTGTGTCGTTCGGTTCGAATACGGTTCCTGTTAGACCTGTTCCGTTATAGTCTCCTTTGATTAGTATCATTCTATTCTGAGGAATTGACTACTGTTTCGATGAACGTATCGAACGGTATTGATTCAGGTGGCATTAGAACTCCGAAGTACATTAGAAGTCCTATTACCAGCAATGTGAACAGTATAAACGATATTACTAAGCTGATCACTTGACCGACTAGGTTTAGTAGTAGCTTGACAGGTAGCAAAGCTAACGACAACAACCATTTGAGCGGTCTGGTTATTATATTTTTAACACCCATATGATGAATATGGTTCTTATAGGGCATCAGTCTTACGCAATTAGAAGGAGATATGTGATCGGCAGATCATCCAGATACAGGTGTTTGACGAGTACGGGGGCTAAGCTCCCCAGAACGGATTCCACTTCTGATGATAGTCACGAATCTCTTCGATAAGTTCTACGTCCGTATCGGATAACAGGTCTTCGTGTTGCCCCATCACCTCGCTTATCCCAGATTCACTAACCTTTGACAATATTCTATCTCTTTCCCTGAAATCCTTCCCGACAGATGCTCCGTCCACTTGAACACTTCCTTCTTCTCCTTCCTCCAAGTACTCCACGGTTTCTCCGTCCTTCTCAATTCTGTTAATCGTGCCACATGGGTTGTCGTAAGATTCTATATCCCTCACAATTGAACAGCCTTGGTGAACCTGTCCTTTAGTTACTCTGACACCAAATATAGCTGGGCTCTCTCTGTTAAATACAAACCCGTCCATAACCTCCATTTCACCGGGTCTGATCACCTCGTGATCTGGTTTCCGTTCTTCATTCACAGCTCTATGATGGTCTTCATAGTCTTCGACAACACCGTGAATGACAGTCCCGTTAACTATCCGTACAGATTCGTCTTTAGCCAGTTCCTCTGCTCCATCAGTTACACCAACATTAAATCCTATAACAACCTTGTTTTCAGTTGTTGGCATCGTGGAGGCTTCTGTAACGTTATACCTGTTAACACTACCTACACTAGCCGACCCGACCTGATAATCTTTATCACGGAGGTGGTTAACAAGTGCGGACATACTACTTGAAGTGTCGGCACAAACTACAACTCCGTGTTCGTCAGTCTCTACATCCGAAGTTTCATCATCTGAGAAACTTGGTTCATTCTTTATTACGTACCCTGGTTTTAATACATCACTTGGAACAATGTCGAGTCGGGCGAATACTGCGGCGGAGGCTGAGTCAACTTGGGTGTACAGGTCTTTGCCGTCACTATCAGGGAGAAGAATAGATTTAATCCGTATATCTTGAACAGTATCATCGGCAGAGATGAATAATTTATCCTGTTCTTCAATTCGACCATCATATAATAGAACATCAGCTACGGTACCGAATCCTTTGTGTTTTGTAACATTCAGTATGACGCCTTCAACGGATCCGTCTGATGATACTGTTATGTTATCATCTAGATACCGTTGAGTCAACCCTATGACAACTCTTGAAAGTTCTGAGACGCCGAAGCTTTCCTTCGCACTTATCGGTATCATAGCGACATTCTTTTGGAAGTCATCAATCTTATCATACAGATTAGCTGTTATACCATGCTCATGAAGAGAACCGGATATTTCGTACGCTCGGTTTCTTAGACGATCCCTAAAAACGTCAGTTGATTCAGATACGGAGCCATTCCAACCTGGTAGTTTATCAATCTTGTTTAATGCCACTACAAATGGAGTTTGATTCCGTTTTAGAATCTCTATCGACTCAATTGTCTGCGGTTGTAATCCGTTCTTAACGTCAATTACAAGAACTGCAATATCTGCGAACTGACCTCCTTTCGACCTAGCGGTTTTGAACGCATCATGACCTGGCGTGTCAATCCATACAAAACCAGGTATGTTAACCTCATCTGAAAAACCTGATGTTAGATTCCTAACAGAATCTATGGACATGTTCGTGGCTTTAACATGTTGTGTGATGCCTCCCGGTTCACTATTCTGCACATTGCTATCTCTTATAGCGTCTAAAAGCTCTGTTTTCCCATGGTCAACATGACCCAGAACAGAAACAATAGGTCTCCGATAATTCATGGTTAAAACCCTGTTTTCATAGCACTTAAGCTTTGACAATTCATTCCGTTTTCTCCAACTAGATTTCTAGATGAGCGATAAAATTCAGAGATACTGTACTGTAACTTCCTCGATTAGACGTTCAAGATCATCACTAAGATCCTCAACTTCACGTTCATCAAGTGCAGTTTTATCTAAAACTGACTCTATTTCACTAATCTTCTCCTCTATCTGCTTTTCGTACCTATCAGGAACATCGTACGCCTTAAGAATGGATTCAGCTTGATTAACCTGTGTCTTAGCAAGATTTTCAGCTTTTATTCTTTTAGTCTGTATAGCATCATCCTTCCTATGTTCTAATGCGTCGGATCGTGCCTCTGAAACCTCCTCTTCCGACATTCCTACATTACCCTCCACCTGTATATCTTTTCTTCTTCCAGTTGAGTCTTCACGAGCTGATACGCTTAGAACACCGTTCTCATTAACAGTAAATCTAACTTCTATCTCAGGTTGTCCTGGAGGCATTTTAGGTATGCCCTTCAGTTTAAACGATTCAAGAAGCGTGTTCTTATCAGCTATTTTCCTTTCACCCTGATAGATATTTATTGTAACCGAGGTTTGACTGTTTTTCGAGGTGGTGAAAACCTTCATTTTCTGTGCTGGGATTGTTGTGTTCTTTTCAATTACTGGTTCGAAGAGACCTCCTTCAACTTCAACACCAAGAGATATCGGCGCAACATCTAGTAGTACAATGTCATCTATCTCTCCATCGTGTCTTTTTTCGTCAAGTATCGCTGCCTGTATAGCGGCTCCTTTCGCCACGACCTTTTCTGGATCTATATCGTCTCTTGGCTGAATCCCTAACTTATCCTCCACTAAGTTCTGCACCTGTGGCATCCGAGTTGAACCTCCTACGAGCAGAACCTCGTCAATATCTGATTTTTCAATCCCAGCATCTTCTATTGACTGTTCAACTGGTTGTACCGTTCTGTCCAGCAAATCCGCTGCCATATTTTCAAAATCCTCTCTTGTAATAGTATAGTTCACATTTATACTCTCCCCTTCTTCGTTCTCGGAGAGAAACGGGATTATTATATCTGTTTGACGTGAATTTGAAAGCTCTTTTTTCGCTTCTTCAGCCTCTTCAAATACTCTCTGTTTAGAACGAGGGTCTGATATTGTTGTATTATATTGGTCTTCGATGATGCTGTGAATCTTATCAGCTATCCTCTCTGTCCAATCCACTCCGCCGAGATCATTGATACCAGCAGTTGATTTAATCTCGTAAAGACCAGATCCAATATCCAGTATTGAAACGTCGAATGTTCCGCCACCAAGATCATAAACGAGGATTGTTGAGTCTTCATCCCCTGATAAACCGTACGCCATCGCAGCGGCTGTTGGCTCATTTATTATACGTTCAACTTCAAAGTCAGATATACGTCCGGCGTCAATAGTAGCATTTCTTTGTCTATCGTTGAAATACGCAGGAACCGTGATAACCGCCTTCTCGACATCCTCGTCAATTGTTCTTTCAGCTCCTCTAACCAATTTATCCAGAATATACGAGGATATTTCTTGAGGGGTGTACTCATTCCCGTCTACTTCTACGGAGTGATCCTCACCCATCTTTCTTTTTATCGATGAGATAGTGCGATTCGGTTTTTGGATTTGCATGTTCTTCGCTGCCTCCCCAACTATACGCGTATTGTCATCCGATATGGTAACAACTGAAGGAGTTATGTTGTTACCGCTGGAGTTCGGTATTGTTTTCGGAACTCCCTCTTCAACATGTGCGATAGCACTATTCGTTGTCCCAAGATCAATACCAACTATCTTTTCCATTGCGTTTAAATTGATTTTCAATTGTCATATAACTACCGTTAGTTCGGTGAGGGTTCTGCGGAGATTTGTCTATTTCGTTTATTTATAAGTTGAAGGGTATCACGTTCCGAGACAAGGGAATATTGACCTAACCCATCACGGGTAGGGTCTGGTCGTACCCTCGTGCTGGAACGTGTTTCCAGTCCATTCCGACACCCCGTGGCTCAAACGGAATGGCGACAGGGTCTTGTCCTCTTGACTTACGTACGGACGGCGTGAGCGGTGCGATGCGCGCCGGGACAGCGCGCAGATAACCATAGATATTCCAGAGTTAAATATGTATCGTCAGTTTCAAAATAGCAGTCCGTACTAACTATCATCGTTCGCTCCAGCGATAACAATATCTTCACCTTCCTGTTCCTCCTGATCTAACCGAGGCTTTTCCCCTGAATTATCTTCATCGTAGTCAAGAATTATATCTCTTTTCGGATATGGTATCTCAATACCTTCATCATCAAACGTATCTTTTATTATCTTGTTTACATTTGCTTTGGATACTGTTCTTCTTCGTGGAGTTGGTCTTCGTATCCAAAAGTGAAGCTTAACAACAAAACCTGAGTTATTGAAGTTTTTTACATGAGCGGTTGGTTCAGGGACATCCGCGATGATATCGCAGTTTGAAACAGAGTTCTCAGCTAGTCGGAGAACCTCATCCGTATTTTCTTCATAAGCAACTTCAACATTAACGGAGACTCTAAGCTTATCGCTGTTAGTTTTATTCTTGATCGTTTTCTTCCCTATAACATCGTTCGGTATGACAACCTGTTCATCCTTTGGAGTCTGCATAATAGTGTTAACTATTGTTATTCTTCGAACGGTTCCTTCTGTTTCACCGACCTGAATCCAATCACCGACTTTGAATGGTCTTGAGAATAAAAGAACTATACCAGCTAAAGCCGCACTTAGTGTATGTCTAGCCGAAAGACCTATTATCGCAGCGAGAGCTCCAGCTCCGATAAGAATACTCCTAATATTCACCTGCCAGTAGTTCAACACTCCAATTGCTACGAATATGTACATTATAAGCTGGAGAATACGGAATATAACCTCTCTTCGATGATCGTCAACCACTTGTTTTCCTTCCTTCTCAACCATTTTCTGCGTAGCTACATCAAGTGCTACGGTTGATACATAAGTAAGAAGAAAGGTGAACACGGTTAGGACTACTCTGACCGGAACACTACCTCGAATATCCAAGTTATTAAAATAGCTTGTTTCTATGGGTTGATAAACAATATATGCTCCCACAGCAACAGAGAACAAGGTTATGATTGATATAGTCACAACCAACTTTCTCCGTGTTGTTGATTTACCTTTCTTATAGCCAATTGAAGCGATGAGTATGGTGAGAAGGAGTATAATTGTTAAAAGTATCGGCTGGGTTGAAGTATCAGTAATTAGTGTACTGAAATTTAACACCCAGATGTTCGGATTCACATATTATTAACACAGCATTTAACATTTATTTATTTCGAGAGTCTGACAGAAGTTAGTACGGATTGACGATGTTAGTCCGTATTGTTGGTCACCGATGTCAATCAACGGTACTAATCAACGGTATCAATCGGCGATATTAGTTAGTAAGCTATTTTACAAAACAGAGTTGGCGGTACAAATAAAAGGGATGAGAAGAAATGATACAGTATGTCAAGTGACAGAGAAGGTGCATCTGGAGGGCTTATGTCCTCAGCAGGTCTTACAACTTACTATGATTCAGAAACCTCGACGTTCGCCCTCGACCCAAAAACAATCACACTCCTACTAGCTTTAACGGCTGTAATAGTTATAATGCTGAATGTTCTGATTTAGAATAGTTTATTCTAACATCAGATACAGCTGGGAAGTAAGTGTACCACCCACTATTGTGTCATAAAACATTAATGTAAAGATGACAGTTATACTAGCTGAATGAAAGAAGAAAATAGTGAGGAGGAGGATGATTCAATATATGTTGAAACGGGGAAGTTTATACTTGAAACGATAGTTATATCCGCTATAATAATCGGCATTCCGTTTCTTATAAGTGGAGTATGGCCTCCTTTTGTCAGCGTTATAAGCGATAGTATGGAACCTAATATGACCAGAGGAGATATGGTCTTTATCGTCCAGAATGACAGATTCACGGAGAAGGGTTCAATTGACGGTATATCTGTTGAGAGCCAAGAGAACAGGACTGGAGATGTAATAGTATATTATCCCAACGGGAATAACAGCAGAACTCCTGTCATACACAGAGCTATAATGCATGTTGAGGAAGGAGAAAACTGGGTTGAAAGAGCGGATCCAGAATACTTAACATCAGATTCATGCACATTCACCGCTAACTGTCCAGCACCAAACCCTGGATTCGTAACACTCGGAGATGCTAATAGTCGATACGATCAGAGTGCGGATCTTTCAGCTCCTGTAAGATCTGAATGGATAGTCGGTAAATCGCAGATCAAAGTACCGTTTGTAGGGTGGATAAGGGTTGGTTTAAGTTGAATAGAATCTGACGAAGATTTATTATAAATTCGGGTTTAGTATATCATATGAGGTTTGGTAATTGCCCAAAGTGCAAAGAATACAAGTACCTTACAGACATAGGTATCTGTCCGAGCTGTGAGGAAGCGGGTGAAGCGAATTTAGATGATCTTCTGGAGAGAGCGTCAGTTGATGTAGAGGAGTTGGTGGAGAAACTGAGTGATGAAAGCTCTGAGTCGTGACACAACTATATCGTGTATATATTTCGGATAACACTCGGTTTAGCCACAAAAACATTCTTCTTAAATGGATTCCGCCTGTACCTTTCATCAGATATAAAGTCTCTGCCTATTTCAAGAGTCTGAGATGAGACGTTCTTATCGCCAGTGACAGTAAAGTGGTTATTGTGCATCTTCATGACGATTGGAACGTTTTCGTACAGACCTTCTTTCAATGATGCGTATTCCGCATCATTTATCTCCGCATTCCGTGACTCATCGGTCAATCGAACCCAGTAGGTTCTGAGGTAATATCCTTTTGAAAACTTCTGTAGCATAGACTACATTGTTTTTCTAACCGCTATATTACTTCTGCCAATCGGAGGCGTTAATGAGAATATAGGATGGTTTCTTGGTTTTGACTCGTGGTTGTTCACCAGCTCCAAGTCTCAAGCGGATCAGGGCTTGCTGTGAGAGTCCTGCGACCGTATGTAGTCCCAATAGGGAACGGAGCAGACATTTCAACGTACGCGTACTTCTCGCCGGAGTATGTGTACTGAACATCCTCCTGGATAGCTACCCTACCTTCTGTTATAAATTCGATCAGAGCATCATCCTGAACATCGTCAATCTCAAGATCACTCATCGGCAGAGACGTTGAAACGTGAGTGACGGGAGATCCATCTCGACTGAATGCCAGAGAGTCAGCTACCGCAACACTAGGATTGTATCCGAATTCATCGGACGACAGGATTGTGTTAGCCAACACAGTGAAGTCCTGACAGTCCCCTGTCTGATTGTACAGCGTCCAGACAGGATGTTGCGGGCCTTGAGTTCCAAACCCTTCGAGTGCTCCTTCTGGCGGGTCATCGTCAAGTGCGATGTGCGTCAGGTTGGATACGAAGTCGGCTACAACTCTGACCTCTTCTGTTGGCGTCTCCGTACCGATGTTATCACACACATCTCGAAGTTGCTGGATTACATTCTGAATAACATCGTAGTTCTGAGCTTCTGAAGCGAGCTCTTCGTACTTCTCACTTCTACCATAACTACTCTTAATCTGTGAAGCTCTCCTTTGAGCTTCTGGAATCGTGTCAAAGTCAACCTCGTAACTAATATTCCAAGCCGATTGGATCGGCGAATCAAGGTATGCGTACGGTTCAGTCGCAAGGAACTGTTCAGGAGCACGAGTCTGTGCCGTACTACTTTCAAGCATTCTCTGGGAGTACCTCTCCATCTTTGGAGAGTAACGACCGTAATTGGTAAGACGGGAGATTTTAACATCGGTTACATCCTCACTATCAGAGTAATCTACATCCTGATAGTATTCATCAAGACCGACCTCCTCCCATTCATCTTGATTGGTAATACCTCTTGTCCAATTCTTCTGAAGCCAAGTCTCCGTTGAGTTTTCAGGGACTCGAACGTCAGGAGTGTACAGAGAGCTACTCTCATCAGGGCTTGGAACAGCCGTCGGTGTCTGCGTTACGATTTTACTTGGATCGTTGTATTGAGAGTTCGGATCGTTAATAGTGAATGTTAGGACGAATGGCTCCTGCTCTGGGAATCCGCTATCTCTGTGCCGAGTTAATCCAAGCTCTGAGATCTGATCATCAGTTAAACTGAACTCAACCTCCTTCGTGAACGGAGGAACCAGCGGACCTGTTCCGGAAAGCCAGCTACCCGTGTTGAACTGGAACTGGGATCGAAGCGGTGGTGTATCATCTATAACCGACTGAACATAATCCGTGTAGCTCTGTCCAAGAGCAGGAATACGGTTTTCAACCCATGTTTCGAATCGGCGTCTCGATTCAGATGAGACGAATTCAATCTCATCATCTTCGTTATACTCAACGTTAATATCCTCCTCTTTGTATGGATTAGCGACATCTTCGGCGATGAGACCAGCTGACTCTGACGGAATTTCAATAGTTCCAATCTGCACACCGTTTTCCTTCGCCTCACGAATAGTCGTTACAGTTCCACCCCCGTTTGATTCCCAATTGCTAGTCTCACTATTGTACTCAGGTGTAATCCCTCCGTAAATAGGGTTTCGAACGGTGTTTATTTTCCATTCAGTCTCGACGGCGGATAGAGGGGTATAATGAACGTTAACCTCGTAGTCCGCCACAGGATTCGGCATTGCAGTCATGATAACGCCGACACTATTCGACGTGATACTTCTGAACCCGAACACCTCAACGAATGGTCTAACACTCAGCTGACCATCTTCAACATACCTTGACTGATCAGGTGAGAACTGCGGGATATCTGTATCTCCTGTACCTTCAGGTGTGCTGGTATTATCATTGTCAGTAGTGTTACCTCCGTTAGTTGGATTATCATCTCCGATGGCAGAGCATCCTGCTAATCCAGCCGTTCCAGCTCCGATTAGTGCCAAGAACTTTCTCCTTGTCTTGTGACTAGTCATCGAGAAATGATAAAGATGGGATAATAATAAGCGTTACGATATGATTTAGAGGTGAAATATTATCCAATATCGGCTGTAACGTCTATTGTTAGCCCTTCACCGAATACTAGCGTCTGAGCTTCGCTTGGTATATCAATACCTCGTAGTTTATTGATGAATAGATTGTTCTCGATCTGATCTGTACCGACGATGTTGGTTCTAACATTGAATACACCATCAACCATCTGAAGAATCTCACGTTCGTGTCGGTTAAGATCTTCTGTTTTAGTAGCTGTGAAGTACAGATAGGTTAGACCACCGTTTTGCTTTGTCTTCGTGTACACTCTACGAGCTAAGCTTAGCATATCCTTCGGATTGTCATGATGGGATGAGAAAGAATCTACGATTAGATTACCATCATCAGCTATTTGGACAGACTTTCGAAGAGTGTCTCCTAGGTTGTCAGTATTGTTACGAACATCTCGTATCGTTACATTCTCTTCAATCTCGTCAGTATCAGCGTCATTTCCAGCAACTCTTTTTATATCATCCATGAGACCGTATTCCGGTCTTAATGTTGATACATACTCTGTTCTACGTCCTGTTGATGCGAGAGAGTGTAGTATCATCTCACTCGCACTATCAGGGTCTCCAAGAATCGCAATTGTTGATCCTTCAGGTACTCCTCTGAGAACCTCTTCATCTAGTATTGTGATACCTGTTGGATGCATGCCCTCACGGACAGAACCGTTCGAGTTAGGATTTCCAAGTGACATGTATTAGATGAATGATTGTTGACATGTAAAACACTATCGGAGCACCGAGTATATGATCTGAAGAATAAATTACCGTTCGTTAGTTTGTAGTATCACTATTTTGTTGGGGAAAAAGATTCGGAATGTAAGAGTTGAATCGGATTCTCGATTAGATTAGGTAGAAGAATATAGGGGATGTTATGAGTGATATAATGATCAACCATAGGAACCCCTGCCAAAGTATCTTTCTCAATCCGATCTCTGATAGCTTATCAATTACTTCCATATTGTAATGTAATTGTTATCAGTATATAAATTATTTCCGAAACGACTAATCGTCAGAATTCGGTTTGTCAGGGAATGTGTGCTCATCAGGTATAGATGTTGGATCTGTTCCTTCATCATCGTCCCCGTCATTCTGATCTTCCTCTTCATCCTCGTCTTCTTCGTCAAGGTCGTCGAACGGATCAATTGCTGATGCCTGTTTCTCAAGAAGATCATCATCCTCAATTGAAGGACCTGATTCCACGTCATCATCATCCAAGTCTTTCATCTCAGTTTCTGAGCTGACAATATCTTCGAAATCATCTTTAAGTTGAGCCTGAGGTATTTCCGATTCAACATCGATGTCAACTTTTAGATCATCGAAGTCTTTCGGATCGATTCTCGCTCCATCCTCTGGAAGAAGAGGCTCCATCTGACCTTGCTCGTATATCTGAGGCCCTTTCTCGTTGCTCTCAGGGATTATAACGAAAGTCCAGTGATCTGAATCTGGTATCTCTCCGCCAGGGAACTCCTGTTCAGGTATTATTGGAAGATGAACCGTCTTGAATTTTCCATCTCTCTGCAGATCACTTAGATTCTCATATGTTTCAACCACGTCTCCGTTACTGTCTTTCACTACCGTCTCCTTAGATTTTGTATCTCTCGTGTAATGATACGGGAACTTAGTCGGACTCGGCTTACCCCATATCTCCCCTGCGTATTCAAATGTTGCGAGAGGTTCATCAGAGTTAGACGCTGTTAGTTTTACGCTTGTCGTCTGATTCTGAGGCTCATCGTGTTGTCGACCAAACTCCTGCCAAGAAGCCTGACCAACCTCTTTCGGAACTAATGCTGTTCCTTTATTCGACAATTTTATCTTCGAGTTTGTTGTGTAGAATCTTCTGTTACCGTGTTCATCTATTGACCTGACGAAAGGTGGATCTGTGAGAATCTCTTCTCCTACTCGTGCCCAGTATTCAAACTCATCTCTTTTCGCTGATCCGTCTTTAACAAAGAATACACAATGACGATTCTCCTTTACTGCTTTAATCAGATTTTTGATAGTCTGTGCTGGTCTTGTAATAGTGGTAGATTCGGCTTCTAATGATATTTTATCATCTCCGAATAGTTGAGCCAACCTCGGATACTTCTTCACCAGTTCGCGCTCTTTCTCTACTGCCTCTTCAAAATTCTCAGATTCTTCCATTGGGTCTATCGGGAGATCTGCGATCCCATCTGGTAGGGCTCCGGCTTGATCCTGAGATGGAAGCGTAACATCATAGCCGAGCTTAGTGAACGATTTATGACCCTCTCTCAACAGTATTCTGTGAGGGGATTTACCTCCGCTCGCGGCTGACCCCGTATCCGGCTCGAACGCCTTCTTCAATCCTTCATTACCTAACCTTAAGTAAGCGTCACCTCCGCTAACAGTTTTCTCAAGCTCACGAGACGTGAATCCTTCTAGGATGTTGCTAAGTTTGGAGTCGTGAGCTTCGCTTAGTCCTTCAGCATACTTATCAACCTCTTCTTTTATCTGAGAAAGCGTAACCCAGTCGTCCTTATCGTCTATTTCTCTGTTGTCATTTCTTAGACTGGCTGAGTAAACACATTCCAGAATCTGTTGCTCTGTTACAGTATCACCTGACCTGTTTATCTCGTATCCTTCTGATTTATTATCTATAAATCTCTGCGCTCCGTATTTATCAAGATCAGTCTCGATATCAGGCTCCGTTCCGAATTTGTCCAAACTCCTCTCAACAATCTTCTCCGCATCCTCATCATCTCTAAGTGGAGGGTATTCACCGTATGTATGTATAACCATCGCACTTTGTTGTGACTCGTTCATGTATGGGCGACCGACAACTTGGAATCGATCTAGGTCGCTTAGCTTCCAAGAGTCAACATCTCCAAGAACCTGCGCGATTTCCTGTTGATCCCTCGGGTTCTGACCTGGATGGAAGCTGAGTAGAGACTGCACCTGCTGCATCGCCTGCTTCACATCATCAGGTAACTGACTTGGTTGCTGGTTTGCGACGAACACAGATAGACGGAAACTACGTGCCTGTGAAACGATATCGTTAATGTCGAAGCTGTCACTAATAACTTTATCGAACTCGTCAATACATAGGAAGTAAGGAGTTGGCTCCTCATCTCCGTCAGTCTCACGGGTTTTAATCGTTGACCACACTCTTGATATGATCATTCGTGTAACAATCTCTTCAGTTGTACTATTCTCAATGTTTGACGTGTTAATTATGAGAAGCTTCCCTTGTTGGACAGCTTCAGATATGTTTATCTGGGACTCTTCGTGAGCCATTATCTGCCGTGTCGGTCTGCTCTCAACCCAGCTTCTGACACGTCGAAGTATCGGATCGAATGCCGCCTGATCCTGCTCAGCAATTCGCTGCATGAACACCTGCTCTAGGTCATCTCCGTAGTTCTCCGCGAAAACTTGCCTCTCCTCCTCATCCGTAATTATCTTAACAAGATCTATCGGATTAAATGGATCCTTCGCTCGTATCAACTGAGTAACCATCGTCTCAGTAATATTACCAATCTGTGGACCCCAGTTATCCGATTTGTCTTTCAGTATCTGAACGAAGTCCCCTGCAACTGATGTTACCTCGTTCTCATATTTCGGATCCCCGGGTTCAGCTGATGTATCGAAAACATTGAAACCTACTTGTTTTGCTCGACTGGAATTAGCTGGTTCCACCCACACAACATCGTCTATTCTGTGAGGTGGAAGTTGCTGTAGAAGTTCGTACGAGTCGTCTCCCTTCGGATCAATGTAACAGATACCGTAGCCCGAGTTAATCCATTGAAGCATTATGTTACGCATCAAAGTGGACTTACCGTATCCTGTCTGTCCGAAGAGTGCGAGATGTCGGAATAGAGCATTATGATCTATGTATATGTCCTGTACACCTTTGACGTTATCTTTAGTGTAACCGATACGAGTCGGTGCCTCTGGTTTGTATCTACGATTTTCGATCATCGCACGTATATCCTTGCCCATCCAAGGCGTTCCTGAATCGTCGTATGTGTATATTTCACGTCCAGCTAGCATTTCGCTTGTCTCAGGATTCATCTCATAGGGCCACTTGTCTTTACCGTAGAGAACATTATGTGGAGGCCATTCATCACTGTTCTCATTGTACATGCTTCTAACCTCTGTCTCCGCACTATCATCGCTCTCTACCTTGTCACTAACCTCCTCTTCTAGAGGGTCGTCCGAACCGAATAGTCTATCTAATATACCCATATTTTATCACCTGTCAAATAATGCTGACCTTGAGTCGCTTGAATCCGTTTCCTCCTCCTCTTCATCATCTTCACCATCACCAAGTTCGACTTCTTCGAGCTCTTCTCTTTCCTCTTCAGGAACCGCTTCGAACTCGTTTACATCTGGTGGTACCTCTCCTTCTACCATCTGCTCTGTCCATGAAACCGCTCCCGACGTGACATCATCGTTACTCGGAAGATGTACAAGACCTGAAAGTTCTTCAGCGGTGAGTATTATAGTGCTCGTCGTTGAAGTTAGCCGTTCCCATATAAGCTGATGAATCCGTCTTTCCTGACTCATACTGGTAGGTTCTCTCTCTATCATGTTTATTAGAGTTTCTTTAGCATTTCTTTCTTCATTAACCCTATAAGACCTTGGTACGAACTTCTGCTCTGATTTTGTGCTGTAAAGGTGCTCGACAGCATTCACAATAGCTCTCGCTCTGGCGTTTGCTTTGTTATTAGCCTGAGTCTGCGTCTTACCTCTGCAGATAACAGCTATTCTAAAGTTTACGAAATAAGCCGGTTCATTTATTCGTGAACGCATCTCTGAAGCTGTGGTCTCCCATATGCCTGGGTCATCAACTTCGTCAACTTTAAAGCCGAACCACCGAGTCTTGAAACCTCCTTTGTTCTGGACTTTCTTCGCATGCGTCTCAAGAGTTCTATCTTGTAACTCAGTCCAGTTCCTCGGAGCTGGCCTGTACAGAACTTGTAGCATAACCCTCGTATCATCCTTTGTATCGATTTCATTGGCGATTCTCTGATATGGATCTGATCCTAGTTCGTTCTCTTCTGCAGCAGGGCTTGAGACTGGATTGAAATAGTGTTTATCTAGGTGCATGTCAGCAACAGCGATTGCCTCGTTCTTCTTAGATGAGGTCTTCAGAAACATGCTTTCCTCAGCAGTTTGAGCCGCTATTTCACACCCGTCATAATATCCGCTAAGTTGTTGCCTGTACTCCTGATCCAATTCGTCCGAGGGAGTGTAGAACATAAATTTAATTTTGTTGTCGTCATACCACATCTCCATACCGCAGGTCGGACTCTCATTCTTGTTAGCTCTGATAAAACGTTCATTTATTTCTGGAAGATGGACGGACTCCAGAAATTGAGGAGCCGCATCCATTCCCTCATTCTGTTCCTTAGGGGGTTTAACTTGTAACAGATTTATTTCGTCTTCCATTGATTCAGCTAGCGAATTAGTAGCTTTTGCTATGCTTTCATCTACCTCTAAGACAGGTATATCATATGACATCTTAGTTATATTATTTAGTGCCAGCCCCTATTAGATTTTGCACAGAATACAGGAGGTCGTAAAGTGTTCTTACCTTGATGAAAAGTTACTACAAAAGTACTGAACGTATTTCAAGTATAATCGTGTAAATTATCCGTTCACGTCAAGTCGGTCTTCTGCTTCCGATATAGTCTCCAGCTCGAAGTCACTTGGATATATTCGTATCGGTACATAACCGTACTCGTCAACACCGAACAAAGCCTCCGAATAACCAGTTTCAGGACTACCTGGTTCCGCATCCTGTATGAAGGATACATGAGACTGATTAAGATTCAGCGTATCCATTATCTCCTCCGTCAGACCGGACTCAATTCTGTGAAGCCTTCTCATTGAACACTGCTGTGCTATCGCTTCTGACTGTTCATGTGCGAAGAACTCCTCTAATGTCTGGGTTATAAAGTTGATACCCATATCATAGTGTCGGCTGTGTCGAACCGCTTGCTCTAGGAAGTCCAGACTCTTCGCATCAGACATGATGTAGTGAGCCTCGTCAATACAGAACATTACTTTCTCCTTCCTTTGCTTCGCCTGTTCATAAACCTCACTAAGAAGAAGGTGCATCATCAATCCAAGTCCTCCAGTTCCCTCTTGCTGTGAAAGATTGAAGTAAACGACATCTTCTGATTGAAGATCCAAGTCGCTTTTCTGTGCGAGGTTCTCGTACTGACCTCCTTCGGCGAATTCACCTAGAGCTAGAACAAGTCTGGATGCGTGATCCTGTATTTGGTTCACGAGTTCAGATTCATTCGGGTTCTCGACTTCAGCGTAATCTTCTGGATTCTCCTCCATATCTCTAAGAACTTTAATCAATAGTGATATAGTCGGAGATTCTCTCGAATGTGTTTCCGGATCTTTTGATATCCCTTTCCTTGAATAAGTATCTTCAATTGCTAAGCCGAGTATGTCCCTACTGTCACCGAGTTCACGACCTTGAAGATCAAAGTACATCTCGAAGAAGTCCATCAATTGTGCCTTCTTCTCAGAGTATGGATCCAGATCCGGTATTGACTCGAACACCTCCTCTGGGGTCTCAGTTAATCTCATAGGGTTTATACTGACACGACCACCGACAAGAACTTCTTTGCCACCTAGTAACTCCAAGATAGGTTTGAAACCGTTAAGAGGGTCGAGCATGTATATAACCAGATCCTCTCCGTACGCAGCTTTGTTACGAAGTATCTCCAGCAACGTACCGAATGTCTTACCTGAACCGATCTTACCGGCTGTTATCTGATTGTATCCATTGTTCCTATCGTATCTTTTTATCGTTACAGGGGAGTTATTTATCGCGTGCACACCAACGTCAACACCCCCGGGTTCTCTGACTGTGGTTGTACTGAAAGGATACATCGCACCGACCGCTCCACTAAGAGCAGGGTTCTTGTAATCAACTACATCTCTTCCAACAGGGCTGACAGACTGCATCCCTTCTCTCTGCTTGTTACGAAGCACTTCAGGTGCAATCGAGTTTGTCCTAAGTTTTCTCACCATCTGCTCTACTGCAAGCCTTAGATCCTCAGGTTCATCAGCTCTAACCGTTATGTAAGTACTAACCTCGTGTAGATTAGCATCACCTTGTGTAAGTGCATCATACACTCTCTGCGTATTCTGAAGCCTTCTCTGACGTGCCTGTTGTGAGGTTGCTGTTACTCCCGACCCAGCTTGAGCGTTAGCTTTCTCCAGCTGTCTTTCAAGTTCATCAATTGCCTTATTCTTCTCTCTTGGTGAAACGTGAATACTAACATCAGTATTTATCGGCGTTTGATAAAGTATCTCCTCTAAGAACATCGGTTGCGGTTCGTCAGGCCAATCTAACACGAAAAGAACTTCAACATAGTCATCTCCTGATCGAGCGTAGCTTTCCTCCTCTATGAAGGTTGTCGGAGCTATCATATCTCTATGCTTCTGATCGGTACTCGGAACATCTAGAGTTGAATTTCCGTCAGAAGATTCCTCCTCTTCATCTTCAAATTGTTCTTCAGGCTCTATATCTGACTGTGGGTTGCTAACTTGTTTCTCGGACGATTCGTCGTTCGTGAATATTTCCATTACTTTATCTATCATTCTTGATCACCTCTGTTTAGTACGGGGAACGGTTGTTCTGAGCCCATTGCCATCATCTCATCTTCAAGTATTTTCTCACCCTCCCAGAACTCCTTGATAAGAGATATCGATTTTCGTGAGGATGCGACTTTATAATCATTGCCTGGTCCGACGGCAAGGGCACTCCCAATATTTTCCACTCTATTCTGTAATTCCCTCAGCTTCTTACGTCGTATCTCTTGATTGGATTGAAGTCGGGCTTCTCCTGTGAACCCTTCTTTTATATCTCTAAGAACTTCTCCACCAGGGAGTTTCTCAAGCCCTGATTGACCGACAGAAACATCCTGATTGTAAACATCGTTGTCTGTGACTTTCACAACCACGTATTGTTCACGTACAAAAGAAGAGTCTCCGAGACTGTCCAGCCAAGATATTCTGTCTTCGAGGTACTGTTGCATGTAGCGTTCATTCTCAACGGAGTAGCTCATTCCTTCAAGATTATCTTCATACACGGTTTTGCTAGCATCTAATGAGACAGGTCGCATTGGTAGATAGAACTGTATGTCATCCTGTATAGATGAGCTTACGGAGCGTGCGTAGCTATCAACTGTTCCCATCTTCATCTGCATCGAGGCCATGTCGAGATTTGACCCCGAAAATTCAAGTATAGCTATTATATCTCCGTTTTCCAGCTCTATCGCTTTTCTTTCAGGGAATACTCGTGAAACCATTGTAAGTTTACGAGTATCATCGTCAGGGACAGCTTCGTAGGATTCATACGGTTTCCCGTTATTATCACTCATGCTCTTTTCAAGATCTCTTTCCCTAGTTTGGTAGTCCCATATTCCCTGTAGCCAGCTGTACAAACTTATGTAAGTTGGTTTAATTATCAGGAACATTGATCCGAGAATCGCAATCACGATTGCGAACATCATGGTGTAATTCTCTAAGAACCCTGGAAGAATCCATTCTCCCGTCATAAGGAAAATGAACGCAGGGGTTAGAACAAGAACACCATCAAAGAATTCTACGGTTCCCACTAGTGGTGCGTTTTCAAACAGTATGTCTTTCGAACCGACTGAGTCTGGTACGAAAGTATCAACAGACAGACTTCTTTGACTCATATATTATTTTATAGACTTGTTTATTACCCTATATATCCAACGAGACAATAGCATTCTATCGATTGCGTGCGAGACCATATCGTAACATATATTAATCCACAAACACGAAATTAGTTCAATGAGTGGTGAGTCAAAACTAGAGAAAGTACTACGTCTGTATTTCAACGCTATTGATAGCATTACGGACGCTGTATTCGAACCTCTTCGCCGGTTCTTCGAACCATTCTCAAAGTCAATTAGTGAAACTTTCAGAATTATCTCAACAATCACGACAAACTTCCTTGCCCTTCTTCCTCTATTCGCCGTTTCAATCGGGATAGGTGTCTACTTTTTCGGATCCTCATCTGCTGAAATTACCAGTATTGATCCGTTACTAGTGCTTTCTATCATGATGTTCTTCGCATCTCTTATCTCGTTTGTTATAATGAACGCCTCGGAGTATGATTTGCATCAGTCTATATACATGTCTGCACTGCTTCTTTCTGGAGCAGTATCCGTCTTACTGTTCGAAACCCCTGAATTATACGCTGTTCTGTTCGGTGTTTTCTACGGTGTTGGAGGGTACATCAGGTCTTACATTGGTCATAATAACCCTCTTCCGCACGGTCACATATATGATAACATTGAACCGCAGAAGACCATTACAAGAGTTTCAATCATAGGTCTTGTAGTCTCGGTTGCGGCTTACGGTGTAGCACGGTATCTTATGATAAACGGTGTTGACCAGCAGGTTCTGATATTAGTGGCGGGTGTTATTCCTGCGGTTGGGTTCCTCGTATCATCCCTGCAGTTCGGATC
>ERZ1034573.48-NODE-48-length-30323-cov-15.771177_pt1 | contig 30323 bp, 19 predicted proteins | sample MGYA00520641_ERZ1034573 | MGnify/ENA primary metagenome ERZ1034573 (study PRJEB33760, sample SAMEA4777724) | hypersaline lake metagenome | biome: hypersaline environment; feature: brines | place: Spain | collected 2014-08 | depth 0 m ...
CCTGGAAAGCTGTAATCGCTGCGGCCTTGTCCTCGGGCAGCACCTCGGCCTGCACGCGGTCAATGCCGAGCTCACGGGCGATGGCGCGGGCGGTCCGCTCGTCGTCGCCCGTAATCATGGCAATCTCAATGCCGAGCTCGTGCAGGGCGTCGAGCGCAGCAGGCGTCGAGTCCTTGATCGGGTCGGCCACCGCCACGACCGCCGCCAGCGTGCCGTCCACCGCCACGTAGAGGGGCGTCTTGGCGGCGTCCGCTAGCTCGTTGGCCGTGGCCTGCTGCCCGTCGAACGCTACGTCCAGCCGGTCCATCAGCCGCTCGGCGCCGATGGCGACGCTGTGCCCGTCGACCGTCGCCCGCACGCCGTGGCCCGGGATGGCGTCGAAGTCCGTGGCGTCTGGCCAGTCGAGGCCTCGGTCCTGCGCACGCGACACCAGCGCCTCCCCAATCGGGTGCTCGGACTGCGATTCCACGGCGGCGACCCAGCGCAGCAGGTCGTCTTTCTCGAAGCCGTTCTGCGGGCGGAAATCCGTCACCTCGGGCCGCCCCTTCGTAAGCGTGCCCGTCTTGTCGAGCGCCACGAGGTCGGCGGTGTGGAGGGCCTGCAGCGCCTCGCCCTCGCGGACGTACACGCCCAGCTCGGCGGCGCGGCCGGTGCCCACCATCACCGAGATCGGCGTGGCGATGCCCATGGCGCAGGGGCAGGCAATGATGAGGACGGAGACGGCCGTCACCAGCGCGAACGTGAGCACGGGGTCCGGGCCGAACGCCATCCAGACGCCGAACGTAAGCGCCGCAATCGCCAGGACGACGGGCACGAAAACCCGGACCACGCGGTCGGCGAGCGACTGGATGGGGGGCGCAGAGCCCTGGGCCTCCTCCACCATCTCCACAATCTGGGAGAGGACCGTCTCCTCCCCCACCCGGGTGGCGCGGAAGGTGAAGCTGCCCGTCTTGTTGATGGTACCCCCCACGACCTCGTCGCCCTCCCCCTTGCTCACCGGGTCGGGCTCGCCGGTCACCATCGACTCGTCGACGTACGAGGAGCCGTCCACGACCTCGCCGTCCACCGGCACCTTCTCGCCGGGGCGCACGCGAATCACATCGCCCGGCCCCACGTCGCGCACGTCAATCTCCTGCTCCTCCCCATCGCGCACGACCCGGGCGGTGGTGGCCTGCAGATCGAGCAACGCTCGAATCGCGTCGCTGGCGCGCCCCTTCGCGAGGGCCTCCATGTAGTTGCCCGCCAGGATAAGCGTGATGATGACGGCCGCGGCCTCGTAGTAGACGTGCACCGTTCCTTCGGGGAGCACCTGCGGCACGAACGTGGCCACGACCGAGTAGCCGTACGCCGCCGAGGTCCCCATCATCACGAGCGTGTTCATGTCCGGGCTCCCGCTCTTGAGCGCGGGCCAGCCGTGCCTGTAGAAATAGCGCCCCGGCCCGAACATAATGACCGACGTAAGGGCGAACAGCACGTAGTACAGCGTCTGCGTAGACACGAGCTCGGTCATCCAGGCCTCCATCGCCGGCACGTGCATAAACCCCATCTCCAGCACGAACACCGGTAGGGTGAACGCGAGTGCCCGGAAGAACCGGCGCTTCATGGACTGCTTCTCCTCCTCGCGCGCCTGCTTCTCCACGTCCGAGCGGTCGGCAGCGCCCTCGGTGCCCACCACGTCGTACCCGGCGTCGCGGATCGCCTGCACAAAATCGGCGGGCGCCGCGGTGCCGGGCACGTACTGCACCGTAGCGCGATCCGTGGCCAGGTTCACGGTCGCCTCTACCCCCCCATCCACGGCCGCCAGCGCTTCCTCCACGGTCGACACACAGGAGGCACAACTCATGCCCTGCACGGTGAGCGTCGTCTCGGCGGTGCGCACCTTGTAGCCGCTCAGCGCCACCGCTTCCACCAGTGCCTGGATCGACACGTCGGCCCCCTCGGCCACGATCACCTCGGCGCGCTCGGTGGCGAAGTTCACACTCGCTCCGGCCACCCCCTCCACGCGTTCCAGCGTCCCCTCCACGCTCTTCGCACAGGAGGCACACGACATGCCTTCAATCGGCAGAACCACGCGACGGGCCTCCACGTCCGCTGCCTTCGGCTGTGCAGTAGTCGCTCGTCCCTCGTTCTGTGGAGATGACGGTGCAGCGGGGGCATCGTTCGCAGCCGGTTCAGGGGGCGAAATGTGGGCGTCGGGGGAGGGCATGGACAGTCGCTTCTATTTGAAGCACGTCTTGTGAAAAGCGCGCGGTGGGCCTTTTTCGGGACCAGTGGTGCGGCCCTCTTAAATAGGGTACCCCCCTATACTAATTTGGGAACCGCTCGTTTCAAAACGTCCCGTTCGTTTCTGCCAGACGGGGCGCCTGCCAAGAAGCCGTACAGGCGGGAACCCCTTCGCCGGGGCGCCTATAGAGAGATAGCGCGTTCTACTACAGCGGGTTGGAAGCACCTCCTGCCACGTGCGGTCCTGCTCATCGCCCTTCCTCCACGCGACACACCTCCATGATTGAAGTGACTATTCTTAACGCCCAAGAGCTCGCCCAACGTCAGATGGGCGCACGCGCCGCTCAGGCTGCCCAGGCGGGGGCCGACATTGAGTCCGCGGTCCGCAACCAGATGGCCGATCATCTCGCGAAGGGATTTCGGAGCCGGGGCATTGAGGCGCACGTGGATACGAAGGGCGCGCGAAAGCTTGAGATTACCATTGAGGACGCGACGGAGGCGGCCTGGGAACAGGGCTACATCGCTTGGCTGGTGGCGAAGGTGCTCCCCAGCACGGTAGAGCAAAACCTGGCGCCGGAGGTGCGCGATCGCCTGGAAGAACAGGGCATTAAGGCGCAGGTGGATGTGACGTAGCGGTACTCGGGTGCTCGCTTCGCTTGCATCTCTTGTCCCCTCGGGTGCCACGCCCCCTTCCCCGTGCCCAGCGTCTTTCCCGACCTCCCGGACCTGCCCGGCCTCCCAGACCTATCTGCCCGCCTGGAGGCGGAGGAGTGGATGGACGATTTTTCCATCGATGATGCGCGGCTCACACGGGCGCTCCGCGATCTACGCCGCATCAACCGGGGGCTTGGGGGCTATGCCGCCACCGATGCCGTGCTGGACCCGCTTTTCCGCCGCCACTCTCGCCTGCGCATTGCCGACGTGGGCTGTGGCGGGGGCGACCACCTTGCGCACCTCGTCCGCCGCGGCGCCCGCCGGGGATGCACCGTGGAATTAGTCGGTGTCGACGCCAACCCGCGAACTGTGGGGCATGCCCGGGCCCACCTGGAGGCCCGGCTCCGTCCGTCCCTCCGCGATCGAGTCCGTGTGGAGACCGGCGACGCGCTTTCGCTCGACTGGGCCGACGCATCGGTCGACGTTGTGCACGCCGCGCTCGTTTTGCACCATTTCCACGGCCCCGCAGCGGTAGCGCTCCTCGCCGAAATGAATCGCGTTGCCCGCCTGGGAATTGTAGTCAACGATTTGCACCGGCACATCCTCGCGTACATCGGAATTTGGGCGCTGAGCCGCGCCCTGGGCCTGGCCCGCATGGTGCAGCACGATGCCCCGCTTTCCGTTCGCCGGGGCTTTCTGCGCGAAGACCTGCACGCCCTGGCGCGGCGTGCCAGCCTGCCGTCCCCGTCCATCCGGTGGCACTGGGCCTTCCGCTGGACCCTCTCTACCCTCTCCGCACCCGCGTAGCGCCCCGCCGAACTTTTGTCAGGCCCGAACGGTGAAAGAACACCCTCTGCGGCCCGCGTCTACCGTCGTTCTCTCTCCGACTCCCCCCTCCTCATGTACGATGCCCTCGTGATTGGGGGCGGCCTGGCTGGGTGCAGCGTCGCCCTCCAGCTCGCCCGCGACGGCCACCGCGTCCTTCTGGCCGAGCAGGCCACCTATCCGCGCCACAAGCTGTGCGGCGAGTTTCTCTCTCCGGAGGCCCAGGCTTCGTTCGAGCGCCTCGGCGTGCTGGAGGCCGTCCGCCGGAAGGGCGCTCGCCCCATCCGGACCGCCCGGCTGACGGCCCCGACCGGCACGGCCACGGACCACGCCCTGCCCCACGCTGCGCTTGGGCTTAGCCGCTACGAGCTGGACCGGCTTCTCTTTCAGACGGCCTGCCGGGCAGGCGCGGAGGGACGCACTGGCACCCGCGTGACCAACGTACAGGGGACTCTGCAGGGGGGCTTCACGGCCTCGGTGGACGGCGAGACAGTAGAGGCCCGCCTCGTGCTGGGCGCCTACGGACGTCGCGCACGCCTGGATCGGGCGCTGGAGCGGCCGTTCCTGGAGCAGCAGACCCCGTACGTCGGCTTCAAGGCCCACTACGCCGGCCCCGCCGCCCGCCCGCTCGACGCAACCATCGAGCTGCACAGCGCCCCGGGCGGCTACTGCGGGCTCTCGCCCGTCGAAGGCGACCGGATTAATGTCTGCTGGATTGGGCACGTGGACGCGCTCACGGACAGTGGCGGCACGCCCACAGAAATGCTGCGGCAGAAGCTGCGCCAGAACCCGGCCCTGGACGAGCGCCTGCAGAACCTCACCCGGGTCAGCGATGCGTTTGAGGCCGTCAGCCAAGTCCCCCTCATGCCCAAGTCGCGGTTTGCGGGGGACGTGTGCATGATTGGCGACGCTGCGGGCATGATTGCGCCGCTGTGCGGGGACGGCATGGCGATGGCGCTTCGCACGGCCGACCTGGTGCACCCGCTGGCGTCCGACTTCTTGACGGGGCGCCGCGACGCCGATGAGTTTCGCGGCGCGTACCGAAGCGGGTGGACGCGCCGGTTTGGGCGCCGCATGCGGCTGGGGCGGTGGGTCAACGCTGCGGCCTTCCGGCCTGGGGCCGCCCGGATGCTGGTGCACACCTGCCGGGCGGTGCCACCCCTGGCGCGGTGGCTCATCCGCAACACGCGGGGCCGCGCTACCGGGCCGCCGCTCGCCGCAGCCGGTCGTTGAGCGCCCGCCCCAGGCCAGCGGGCGGCACCGTCTGTGCAAAGATGATCTCCATCCCCGCCGCGTCGCAGGCCCGGAAGTAGTGGAACAGGTCGTGGGCGTATGCCGCACGGTCGGCCGCCACGTGCGTACGCCCAAACGCCTCCGGATGGACGGGGGACGCGAGCCCGATGTACGCGTGGGTGGGCGCGGGAACGGCTTCGGCAGGCGTATCGACGAGGCGCACCTGCGCGGCCGGGGCGTAGTGGCGGTGTTGCGTGCCCGGGCTCCGCGGCGCCGTGCGGTCGTCCGGCGTGGGCACCGATGCGCGCCCTGCGCACTCACGCACCGCCTCCACAGAGATTGCCCCTGGCCGCAGCACCGCCGGGGGCGCGGTGGTGCAGTCGACCACGGTCGACTCCAGCCCCGCTTCCGTGCGCCCGCCCTGCAGGATGCACTCGATGCGCCCGTCCAAGTCGGCCGCTACGGCCCGCCAGTGGGTGGGGCTGGGGCGCCCGGAGCGGTTGGCCGAGGGAGCGGGCACGGGCGTGTCGCACGCGGCAAGAAACCGCCGCGTGAGCGGCAGCCGCGGCATCCGAACGCCCACCGTCTCCAGCCCCGCGGTAACGACCGTCGGCAGATCGGGGTGCTTCGGGAGAATGAGCGTGAGCGGCCCGGGCCAGAAATGCTCCATCAGGTCTTCGGCCACCGGCGGCACCGACGCCGCCACCTCCGACAGCTGCGCCCGGGCATGCAGGTGAACGATGAGGGGATTGTTGGCGGGGCGCTCCTTCGCCTCAAAGATGCGCCGCACCGCCGCCGGCTGGAAGGCATCGGCCCCCAGCCCGTACACCGTTTCGGTGGGGAAGGCCACGAGCCCTCCGTTTTGGAGGTGCGCCGCTGCCTCTTCGGGAGCCGTCGTGCGGGTCGTAGTCACCACAGCAGAACGCAACGCGTGCAGGCAAAAGTGTAGTCTAGCAAGCCCGGAACCTCTTCGCCCACGGTCGGCTTTCTTTCCACGGCCTTGTCCTCCCCCCCTGCCTTCCCAGTCCCCACACGCTCCATGGCCTCGCAAGGCTCACCGCTCGACCTCCAGCAGCTCGATCCTCACGCGACGGACCGCCTCCCCTCGATTCAGCGACTGCCCAGCGGTGAGGAGGTGCTGGAAATTTTGGCCACGGCGGCCCAACGCGTTCTCCGGCGACGCTTCCGGGTGGTGCTGCTCCTGCGCGATGCGTACGCCCACCTCGAAGCCAACGCCAGTGCCCTGGAGGCAATCTCGCAAGACGTACGGACTGCTCTGCGGCTTCTCGTGGCTTGGGCCCAACGGTCGTACCGAGGGGTTTCGGGCGGGGCGCTCGTGTTGCTGGTGGCCGCGCTCCTCTACTTCGTCGCCCCCATCGATCTCATTCCGGATGCTCTCGGGGCCCTCGGGTTCGCAGACGACGTGGCCGTGATCGAGACCGCCGTGAGTGCGGTGCGGGCGGAGTTGGATCGCTTTCGAGACTGGGAAGACGCCGACACCCTTCCGTTGTAGACCGGTGTGGCCCTGTAGCACCGGGCAGGCCCTCGATTAGCCCCGATCAGGATTGGCCCCGATCAGCCCCCCTTCCATGTTTGCCTACATGCTTTTCGGTCTCCTCGCAGGCCTGATTACCGGAATTTTGATTGCCTGGTATCGAAACCGGCGGGCTTGATGTCCTACGGGACGATCTGCTCGCCGTTTTCGTCCTCCAGGATGAGGGCGTCTACCGGACACACGGACGCAGCCTCTTCGAGGCGGCCCGCTTCGATGTCCGGGGTTTCGTCTTGAAAGTCGACAATGTTGTCCTGTCGGATCACAAAGAGTTCGGGGGCAAGGTTCGTGCAGTTGCCAGACCCGATGCAGAGGGTCCGGTCGATGCGCATCGTCTTGCCATTGATGCTGCGTTCGCGGGTGTCGTCCATGCTGCAAAGGAAGTGGTTGGAGAGTAAAACCCCCAGACGATTTGCCTGGGGAGAAAAGGGACAAGTGCCACGGCTCGGATGGCAAGGCGTTCCCGATGGCGGCGGGGCACGACCGCTCTTCGGGCAGGCGAAACGGCCGTTGGGCGTCGGTCCCGTGAATGTCACGATCTTGACGGGCCCTGTCGATCAGGCAGTCGCTTCGTCTGTGGACTCGGAAGACGCGGCCGGTGCAGACGCTTCGGATCCTGGCTCTTCGTCTTCCAGCCCCAGCGTTTCGTCGAGAAGATTGCCGGCGATCTCGATAAAGTCCTGCTCGGTGATGATGCCGACCAGACGGTCTTCGCGCACCACCGGCAGCGCACCAATTTCGTGCTCGCGCATCAGCTCCACAGCCTCGGGCGTGGGCCGGTCCGGAGAGACCGAGATCGGCTCTCCCACCATGATTTCCGAAACGGGCACGCCGCCCTCAGGGCGCTCTTTGCGCTCGGCCATGTGGCGCAGCAGCGTGCGGTGGCTCACGAGACCCACGAGCCGGTGCTGCTCATCCTCCACGAGGACGTGGCGGATTTTCTGCCAGTCCATCAGGCGCGCCACAAACTCCACCGACTCCTCTTCGTGGACCGTGAAGAGGTCCGTCGTCATGTAGTCTTCCACGTTGGTGTCCTTCATGCCCGTGGGCGTGTAGCCCTCTTCCAGGGTGGCCAGCGACCATTCGTGCACCGGCGCCCCCTCTTTTTGCCGCTCTACCATGCCGCGGGTGAGCGCTCCGAGGCGCTCGGCCCGGGAGCCCACGTCCTCCATGCGGGCGAGCGAGTCGAGCTGCCATTGCGAGCCGGTTTTCTGCGTTTCCACGCGCCGTTGAATGACGCTGAGGTAGCGGTCGATGTCCGACGCGTCCACGTCCGACGCGGCCAGTCCCTCTTCGGCGAGGGGAACCAGGGTGTCGAGAATCAGCGCGTGGGCGGGGCGGTTGGAGCCGTCCAGCCACTTGAACTGGGAGGCGAGGCCGTTGCGGGCGGCCGCGTTGAAGTTGTACCGTGCCTCGTAGAACTCGATGTGGTCGGAGACATCGCGGTACTTTCGCGCCAGCCCCGCCACGAGGCCGTACCAAAACGCCGCGTTGGCGATCTCGTCGAGAACAGTGGGCCCGGAGGGAAGCACCCGATTTTCGATGCGCAGGTGGGGCTTGCCGTTGGTGATGCCGTAGCAGGCCCGGTTCCACCGGTACACAGTGCCGTTGTGCAGCTGGAGGGCCATGAGATTGGGCACGCCCCCCTCCTCCAGAGTCCTCAACGGGTCCTCGCCCAGCTCCGTCGTCAAAAGCACCCGAAACCGCGAGATGTCTTCCTTGAAGATCTCCATCACCGACTCGTCCACCCAGTCGGTCCCGAAGTGCACGCGCGGGCTCATCTCCCGGAGGTAGAGGTTGCTCGATCGCGTGTCAACCGCCTGCTGGAAGAGGGCGATCCGTGTTTCCCGCCAGAGCCGCTTGCCGAAGAGGAGGGGCGAATTGGTGGCTGCAGCGAGACAGGGCGCCGCCACGACCTGAGCGATGTTGTAGTAGCGCGGAAACTCCTCCGGCGACACCTGGAAGTGGGTCTGGAAGCTCGTGTTGCACCCCTCCAGCATGATGGAGTCGTGCTTCACGAACAGCTCGTCGATGCCTCGAATTTGGTACTGTCCCGCCCCGCCCCGCAGGCGCGAGATGGCGTCGTTCAGGGCGTAGTAGCGCGGCCGGGGCGTCATGTAGTCCATCGCAAAATCCGACAGATGCGCCGTCGGAAGGATGCCCGTCATGGCGATTTCACTGTCCACCTCTCGCGTCAGCCCCCGCACCGTATCAACGAGTCCGGTGGTGGCCTCCTCCATCTGGGCGAAACAGTCGTTCCCGTACTGGAGGGGGTCCATGTTGAACTCAACGTTGAACTTCGTGAGCTCCGTGACGATGCGGTCGTCCGTATTTTGCGACAGGACGTCTTCAATCACGGGCGCGGGCTGGCCGCGCTCATCGACCATAAACAGCTCTTGCTCGGCCCCGATGCGGCGCACACCGCTCTCGAACATGTCCTCGTGGAGCATGAGCTCCAGGGCGCGAACGTCGCGCATGAGATGGTTCGTAAACTCGCGAAGCACCGAGGGCTCGGCGCCCCGCTGCACGTTGTGTTCACCCATGGATACCAGTCGTTTAGATCCCAGTCGTGATTCTGCGACAGTGGCGTGCATCGTCCCTGCAACTGTGCCCCGCAGGCACTGCAGTGCATCGGACACTGGAAGCAAGGTAGAAACGGTTCGCTATCATTATCAAATCACCGTGAACCACGCCGGGTACGTTCTCGTCATAAGGCGGACGTAGCCCCCGAAGGAACAGGCCCGTGCCGTTCCGCCAGGGGGCCCGCAGGTGCATGCTAAGACGGGCTCTTTGCCTCGGGGCACGCATGGCGAAGCGGCCGATGTTCGGGAATGGTAACCACATGCTCGTTGTCACGTAGGAGAAAATTCCGTTTCAGTCCATTAGAAGACCGGTCCATTAAGCCAACCCTTCTCCTTCTTGCCCCCATGGCCCTCGCGGTTTTCCGTCGGATGCGGCACCGATGCCGGTTGCGGGCATGTACGGCTCGGGTCGCCCTCGTGACAGCGATCGCCGGAGGGCTTCTCGTCGGAATCTCGATCGGGCCCGCCTGCGCGCTTGCCCAGCGCCCGTTCGCCTCGGCAACAGATTCCAACGCGGCGGCTTCCCCCGCAGCACAGCGCCACCTGATCCGGGGTGTTACCCAGGCGATGCTGGGCGACCCGGAGAGCGCCGTCGCCCACCTCGAAAGGGCGCTCAACCGGTCCCCCCAGCACCCTGCGCTCCTGCAGGCCCTTGCGGACGCCCATGCGGCGCGCGGCGAATTGGCGACGGCCCTCTTTTATGCCCGGCGGGCCCGCACGCAGGGAGGCCACCGTCCGTACTATCACCGGCGCCTCGCAGAGCTCCAACGGGCGGCCGACGAGACGCCGGCCGCCCTCCAGACCTACCGGGCACTCGTGGATCGCTTTCCCGCGTACCGTCCCGGCTACCGCGCCCTAGCGTCTCTTCAAGACGCCCTTGGGCGCCCCCAGGCAGCCCTCAACACCTACGCGTCGCTCCAGGACCGAGGCGCGCCGCTCTCCACCGCGGTGCACCGCCGCCTGCTTCGGCTCTACCGCGCGGTGGGGGACCGGGCCGGGGTGGAGCGAACGCTCCGGACCCTACGGGACCGCCGCCCCAGCGTGCAGACCTACCGCCGCCAACTGGCCGCCCTGTACAGCGACACCGGTCGCTCCGGGAAGGCCCTAGACCTGCTCGCGCCCCTGGCCCGCCGGCACCCTGCCGACTCGGCTCTTCAAAAACAGGTGGAGCAGCTCGTCCGGCGCACAGACACCGCTGCGCCCTCCGCCGGTCGCGCTACGGCTCTGTCCGCGGCCGCGCCCCAGTCTTCCTCTTCGGTGAGTGCGCTCCTTGGCCGAGCCCGCGCCCTGTCCGATTCTGCGTCAGGCGCTGCCCGCCCAGACTCAGCGCGCCTCCGCCGCGCCACCTCCCTGCTGCGCAGTGTCCTCGACCGCGCGCCGGGCACCATCGCGGCCTGGTCTCTGCTCGCTCGCGTGCAGCGGCAGCGGGGAGAGTTTGCGGCCGCCGGGCAGTCCCTCCGGACCTCGCTCGACAAGGACCCGAGAGACGCGGGCCGGTGGACGCGGGCCGCCGCGGCGTACGCGCAGGTGCCACGGTACGAGACGGCCACGGCAATTGCCGAAGAGGGGCTGCTGTTGTTTCCCGGACACGCGCCCCTCGCCCGCATTGCAGGCCGCCTCCACCTCCACGCCGGCCGCCCCCGGAACGCCCGTGCGCACTTCCGCACAGCCCTTCGCCAGGTCGAGGCCTCCACACAGCCCGAGCGGGCTGCCGCCCTGCGCGCCGGGCTGGGGCTCGCACACACACACCTCGGAGAGACGGCGGCGGCCGACTCTGCTTTTCGGGCGGCGCGGAGCAGGGCAGCGCCTCCACCCCCCGTCGTGCTACGCCGCCACGCCTACAGCCTGGCGCTCCGCGGCACAGAGCTGGAGCGGGCACTGCGGCTTGCCCAGCGCGCCGTCGCACAGTCGCCGGAATCATCCCTCTTTCTCGACACGCTGGGCTGGATCCAATTCCAGCGCGGTGATCTGCCGGCGGCCCGGCGGCGGCTCCAGAGCGCCCTCGACGAAGGCCGCCCGTCCGCCCGAGTACTCGAACACTACGGAACCCTCCAGGACGCCCTGGGCAACGACGAGACCGCCCGCACGTATTGGAAGCAGGCTCTGGAGCAGGCCCCCGACCGTACGTCGGTCCGCCAGCACCTGGAGGCCTCCTCGGCGCCGTGATCGAGGCCTCTGGCCACCGGTGCCCTCCGCCAGGGTCCTTGCCACTCTTTTCTTGCACGAGCTTCTTGCACGAGCCGCCCCCATTCCCTTGCGCTCCCGCGTTTCTCTTCTCGCTCCGCTCCTGTTCGCAATCGGCACGGCGCTCCTCATTGCGAGCTGTAGCGGCACGGCCCGCACCGCCGCCCCCGGCCTCCCCAACAACTTCCCCGACCACTCGCCCGACCAAATCCGCACCCAGGTCTTGGGCAACAGCGACAGCGTAGACGCCTACCGGGCTCGGGCACGGATTACGGTTCGGACCCCCGGCCAAGACCGCACCGTCAATGCTGTGGTGCACCATCGCCGCGCCGACTCGCTGTTTATGCGATTCAGCCTTTTCGGCGTGGAAGGCGGCCGCCTGCTGCTCACCCGCGACAGCGTGTTCTTCTACGACACCCGGCGGGCCGTCCTCCGCGTGGGGCCGGCTCAAGACGTCCAATCCATCTTCCCCGCGCCGGTGTCGTCCCCAGACTTCTTCCGAAACATGCTCGGGCTCATTGCCCCGGCGCCGGGGCCCAACGGGTCCGTGGCGGCCGACAGCACGCTGTACTACGTTTCCGACCCGACCAGCCGCACCCGCTACACGGTGGACCCGACGCGCTGGCGAGTCGTACGGTACGAACGAAGATCTACGGACGGACGCGTGGTGCAGAAGCGGCTCTTTTCAAATTTCCGCCGCGTGCAAGGCCTCCTGCTCCCGTCTCGCGTGATCTTCGAGCGCCCCTCCGCCAATCTTCGCGCCATGGTGCGCTACCAGGACATGACGCTGAACCCGACGGATCTGTCGTTTGCGTTGGACGTCCCGTCCCAGGTGCCGCGCCGCCCGTTCGCGCAGGGGCGATAGAGGCGATCAATCGCCCCGCCCTGCCGTCCTCGTCTTTCTTTCACGAGCGTTCTTTCCCGGCATGTGGCGCCCGAGGTGCTTCGCGTTCGTTCCAGCCGCGCTCCGCGCCCCACTCATCGCCGCCCTGGCCATCGCCGCCCTGGCGGTGGGTCTGCTGGGGGCCCTTTCCGTCCGCCCCGCGCATGGCCAAGACGTGCAGGCCCGCCGGGACGCCACTCAGGGCCGCCTGCAGCAGCTCAAGCAACAGATTTCGCGGGAACGGGAGCGCCTGCGCGACACCCGGCAGGCCCAGGAGGCCAGCCAGAAAAAATTGAAGTCCCTCCAGCGCGAGATTGCCCTCCGCGAAGAACTGGTGTCGACCTACGAGACGCGACTAGAGCAGCTGAGCCGGGAGCGCACGCGTCTGCGCGACACCCTGTCCGTGCTCCAGGACCGGCTGGCCACGCTGCGACAGGAGTACCGGCACCACCTCGTGCACGCCTACAAGTACGGGCGGCTGCACGACCTGGCCCTGCTTCTCGCGTCTCGCTCCATCAACCAGATGCTGGTTCGCGCCCGGTATCTCCGTCACTTTGCCACCGATCGCCGCGAGAAGCGCACCGCCATCCAGGGCGCAGCCGCCGAGGTTCGCGCCTCGCGGGAGACGCTCGCCGAGCGACGGGCCGAGACCGAGCGTCTCCTCGCCGAGGCCCGCACCGAACGCGAGAACCTGCGGGCCCTGGAGCGCGACCGCCGACAGGTGGTCGACAAACTTCGCGCTCGCCGCTCTGAACTCCAGCAACAAATTGACCGCAAGCAGCGCCAGGCCCAACAGCTGGAAAAGCGGATCCAGACGCTCGTGCGGCGCTCGAAGCGGGCTGAGAGCAACGCCGATGCGTCCCGTCGGGCATCCCCCGAAGGGTCCGCCTCCCTGGCCGCTTCCTTCCAAAACAACCGTGGCGCGCTCCCCTGGCCGGTGGACGGCGCCGTGACGGTCGAGTTTGGCAACCAGGTAGACCCGGTCCACGGCACGTCCACGTACCATCCCGGCATCTTGATTGCCACCTCTCCCCGCAGCCCCGTGCGCGCCGTGTTCGACGGGGTTGTGAGCAGCATCGACTTTGTGCCCGGCTACGGCACGTACGTCGTCCTCCGCCACGGGGAATACCTCTCCGTGTACAGCAACCTCTCGAACCTCTCCATCGCAACGAATCAGCGCATTCAGGCCGGCGAGGTGATTGGGCAGGCCGGCACGGAAAACGAGCCTCGGGGGGCCAGCCTGTTTTTCGGGGTGGTGAACCGGTCCAGCAGCGAGTTCGTGGATCCGGCTCGGTGGCTCTCCGGACGCTAACGGACCATCTGTTCGGATTCACAGAAACCTTTTGCCCCCGGAAAGGCAACCATTTGGGGATGCCCGGCAACGGGGTGTATCTTACAACCTAATGGTTTTCGCCTTCGCATCTACTCTTGACCTTTCCCTTCTGCCTCTATGGCTACGCACTACGACTGCGTGATCGTCGGGAGCGGCCCCGGCGGTTACGAAACGGCCATCCGCGCCTCCCAGCTCGGCATGGACACCGCCATCGTCGAAAAGGACAAACTGGGCGGGGTGTGCCTCAACGTTGGCTGCATTCCCACGAAGGCGCTCTTGAAAAGCGCCGAGGTCATGTCGGAGGCCAACCACCTAGATCAGTTTGGGCTGGAGCTCGACGGCTCGGTGTCCGCCAACTTCCCAAGTGTCATCGAGCGCAGCCGGGGCGCGGCGAACCAGATGAACCAGGGCGTCCAGTTCTTGATGAAGAAAAACGACATCGATGTGCTGCGCGGCCACGGCCGCCTCACCGCTGCAGACACCGTGGAGATTGAGCCGTCGGTCAATATGGACGGGGACGAGGTGGGCGAGGCGCGCACCGTGACGGCCGAGCACATCATCTTGGCCACTGGCGCGCGCCCCAACGAGCTGCCCTTCCTTCCCATCGACGGCGAGCACGTGGTCAGCTACTACAACGCCATGCTCCAGCGCGAGCAGCCGGACTCGCTGGTGATCGTGGGCGCCGGCGCCATCGGCGTCGAGTTTGGCTACTTCTACCACCACATGGGCACCGATGTCACGATCATCGAGGTGGAAGACCGCATCGTGCCGAACGAAGACAAGGACGTCTCTCGCGAGCTGGCCAAGTCGTACAAGAAGGCCGGCATCACCCTCATGACCGGCGCAAACGTGCAGGGCGTGGACACGGACGCCGAGCCGCTGCGGGTAGAGGTAGAGACCGACGGCGGCACCGAGCACATCGAGTGCGACCAGGTGCTCTCCGCGGTGGGCGTCGTGGGCAACGTGGAGGACATCGGCCTGGAAACGGTGGGCGTGGAAACGGACGGCAACGACATTGTGGTGGACGACTACTACCGCACCAACGTCGACGGCGTCTACGCGATCGGCGACGTGACGGGGGCTCCCTGGCTCGCACACAAGGCCAGCCACGAAGGCATCCTCTGCGTGGAAAAGATTGCGGGGCACGACGTGCGTCCCATCGACCAACGCGACATCCCCGCCTGCACCTATTGCCAACCGCAAATTGCCTCGGTCGGGCACACCGAAGAAGAGGCCAAGGCGGAGGGCTACGACGTGAAGGTGGGCAAATTCCCGTTCAAGGCCAACGGAAAGGCGGCCGCGCTGGGCCACCAGGAGGGCTTCGTGAAGACGATCTACGACGACAAGTACGGCGAATTCCTGGGCTGTCACATGATCGGGCACAACGCCACCGAGCTCATCGCGGAGGTCGTCGCCTCGCGCAAGCTGGAAACGACGGGCTTCGAGATCATGGAGTCGATGCACCCGCACCCCACCCTCTCGGAGGCGGTGATGGAGGCCACGCGCGACGCGTATGGCCAGCCGATCAACATATAGCGGGCGCCTCGCTCCCCGTTCGGGGGAGCGCATGTTTCGGGGTCACAGGGACGGCCGGTGGGTCGTCCCTCTTTTTTTGCACCCTCAACCGCTTCCGGGCACCCGGGCCCATGTGCGTCTGGCTCCCAGAGGCCCCGGGCGCCCGGAATCAACGACGCATCCGTGAAGCCACGAAGATTGAGGCAGACCCTGGGGCGACATTTTCGCCCCCGCTCGTTCTCCGTCGGCGCCGTCACTCCGCGCGCAGGACCCACCCCGCCGGATCGACCTCGACCGTGGCCCCGTCCGGCACCGCCACCGTGCCGGTCCCGCCCGGCATCGACACCCGCCTCGTGTGCCCGTCCACCCGCACCGGCACGGGCACCGCAAACGAGAGGCCTCCCGTGTTCGTCCAGCGCAGCCGCAACTGCCCCTCTGCCCGCTCCGTCTCAAGGACCGGCAGCGCGCCCCGATACAGGTATACCTCGAAGAAGGCCTCCAGCGAACGGCCCGAGACCTCCTCCGCCAGACGAACGAAGTCGGTCGTCGTCACGTGGCGAAACGGTGCAGACCGCCCCGTCTCGGCCCCGTCCGGATACGCAAATCGCCGCAGGAGGGTGCGCAGCGCCGCCTCCCCCACCACGTACCGCAGCGTGTGCAGGACCATCGCCCCGCGGTAGTACACGTCGCGGTGGTATATTGCCTCGGCCGAGGTGGGCGTACGGCGCGCGATGGGCCGCCCCCCAGTCATTTCCTCACGAAAATAGTCGATGCGCTCGTGGTAGGCGCGGTCCCCCTGCTGGCGCTCCGTGTACAGCGCCTCCAGATACGTGGCCGTTCCCTCGTGCAGCCAGAAGTCTTTCCAGTCTTGCACGGTGACAAGGTTGCCGTACCACTCGTGCGCCAGTTCGTGGAAGTGGAGCGCGTCGTACGGCGCCTCGTAGCCCACCCCTCCGGTCGTAAAGTCGTGCCCGTACGCGATGAGCGACTGGTGCTCCATGCCCAGAAACGGGGTCTGGACGAGGCCGTACTTGTCGGCTCGCGGCGGATAGGGCCCGAGCGTCTCCTCCAGGAAGCGCACCTGGTCCAGAAAGCCCGGCAGGGCGCGGGCGGCCCGGGCCGAGTCCGACGGGAGCACGTAGGCCGACACCGGCACCGACAGGCCACTGGTGCTGGCGTAGGTGGTGTCGAGGTGAACGTACGGCGCCGCGTTGAGGGTCACGTTGTACGTGTTGATCGGCGTAGACACGTGCCACCGGTAGGTCTCCGTCGAGTCCGACGCCCGCTCGACCGATCGGAGGCGCCCGTTGGAGGCGGCAACGAGCGAGTCGGGCACCGTGAACGCGAGGTCCATCGAGTCCGGCTCGTCGGAGGGATGGTCTTTCACGGGCCACCACAGATCGGCCCCCTCCGTCTGGCACGAGGTCGCGATCCAGGGCGCGCCGCTCGGGGTCGTTTCCCAAGAAAGGCCCCCGTCCCACGGAGCACCGGGCGCCACCCGCGGGGCGCCCTCGTAGGCGAGCGATACGCGCACTGTGTCCCCCCGCACGCGGGGGTTGTCCAGCTCAATCCAGACCTGATTGTCGTTGTTGCGTCTCTCTACCGGTCGTGCGTTGGCGGGGATTCCTGCGGGCCAGGCCTTCGTGACGGCGAGTCGGCGGTCGAGGTTGAGCACCAGGTGCTCCAGTCGGTTCTCAACGACGGCGTGGACGGTCACCTCCCCGTCAATCCGCCGCTGCGCCGGGTCCACGGCGACGGCCAGGTCGTAGTGCGTCACGTCGTAGGCCGCCTGCTCCGGCAGGAGCGGCCCGCCCGAATCTTGTGCCGGGGCGGCGGTGCAGCCGGAAAGCAGTGCGGCCAGGACAAGCAGCAGCGAAAGGCGGGCGGAGCGGAACGGAGGCATTACCTATGGCGGGCACATTTAAGGCGGGCACATTTAAGGCGGGCACGGGCGAGAAACGATGGCAGGACTATCCGCTTTCCCCAAAGAAAATCTTGGCGTAGGCCCAGACGCTGCCCAGCGCAAGTCCGTAGGCACTGCCGACGAGCCCACTCAAGACGACGTCGACGAAAAACACGCCCGATCCGGAAAGGGTCATCGGATCGGCGATGTAGACCAGCGCCACGATCAGCGCACAGAGCGGCACAGTGATCTTGTTCTTTTCCCGGATCAGGTTGTACTCTTCGGAGAGCCCCCCCACTCGATCCACAATGTCCTTGCTCACGCGCACTTTCTTGGCGTTTCGCCATCGCTCCTTGTACGATCGCCGTCGCTCTCGGGGGCGCTGTCCCCCGTCCTCGTCCGTGCCCGACGCGTCGTCCGCCCGCGCCGACCGTCGCCGGGGCCGGCGACGATCCTCTTCGTCGCTCAGAATCTCGAACGCCTCCCGCACCCGCACGAACTCCTCCTGGGCCTCTTCTTTCTCACCGTCGGCGGCCCGATCCGGATGGCACTCCAGGGCGCGCTCTCGAAACGCCGCTTTGATCTCCTCCTGCGACGCCTCGGGGCTCACCCCTAGAATGTCGTGGTACGTGCTCATGGCGCGCGGAGAACGTGCACGAGGAGGGAGTGACCGCCCCTTCTGCATTCTTGAACCTCCGGCGGCGCCGTCTGTTGCGGCCTGCGTTACTCCTGTAGCTTGTCCTTCATCTCGGACAGCTTCATCAGCGCCTCCACGGGCGTGATGCGATTGGGATCGATGTCGCCCAGCATGTTCTTGATCTCCGCCGCCACCGGATCGGGCTGCGCAAAGAGATGCATCTGGTTGGCCTGGCTGTCCTCGAGGTCCGGCACCGCCTCGGCGTCGCCCTTCTTGGCGCGCAGGCCGTCGCCCGACTGCGGGGATGCGTCCGGGTCGTCTGCGTCTGCCATTTCACCGTCGCCCCCAACCTCCAGGTGCTGGCTCTCCAGGTTGTGCAGCACCTCGCGGGCGCGGGCAATCACGGCGTCGGGCAGGCCCGCCATGCGCGCGACCTCGATCCCGTAGGAGTGGTCGGCCCCGCCGGGAATGAGCTTGCGCAGGAAGACGATCTCGCCCTCGTGCTCGCTCACCTGAATGCGGTAGTTGTGCACCCGCTCCAGGCGGTCGGCCATGGCGTTGAGCTCGTGGTAGTGCGTGGCGAAGAGGGTGCGCGCCGCCACCTCAGGCCGTTCGTGCAGGTACTCCACGATGGCCCAGGCGATCGACAGGCCATCGAACGTGGAGGTGCCGCGGCCCACCTCGTCGAGCAGGATGAGGGAGCGCGCCGTGGCGTTGTTGAGGATGTTGGCCGCCTCGTTCATCTCCACGAGAAACGTGCTCTCCCCCGCCGCGAGGTTGTCGGACGCCCCGACGCGAGTGAAGATGCGGTCGACCACCCCGATGTGTGCCGCGTCGGCGGGCACGAAACTTCCCACCTGCGCGAGCAGCACGATGAGCCCAACCTGCCGCAGCGCCACGCTCTTTCCCGCCATGTTGGGCCCGGTGATAATGAGAATCTGCTCGTCGTCCGGATCCAGCTGCATGTCGTTCGGGATGAACGGGTCGCCGGGCTCCAGGGTCTGTTCCACCACCGGATGGCGGCCCTCCTCGATGTCAATCTCCAGACTGTCGTCTACGCTCGGGCGGACGTAGTCGTGGCGCTCGGCCACCTCGGCAAGCCCGGCGAAGCAGTCGAGATACGCCAGCAGCTCGGCGTTTTCCTGGAGAATGCCCGTCTGCTGCGCAATCGCGTCGCGAAGCTCGTTGAACAACTCCTGCTCCAGCGTCTCGATTTTGTCTTCCGCCGTCAGGATCGTCTCCTCCTTCTCCTTTAGCTCCGGCGTGACGTAGCGCTCCGAGTCTACGAGCGTCTGTTTGCGGATGTAGTCCTCGGGCACCTTGTCGGCGTGCGTGTCGGTAATCTCGATGTAGTACCCAAAGACCTTGTTGAAGCCGACCTTGAGCGATGGGATGTCGGTACGCTCGCTCTCCTCCTTCTCCAGATTGGCCACCCAGTCTTTCCCCTTCTTCGCGATGGTGCGCAGCTCGTCGAGCTCCTCGGAGTAGCCGTCGCGGATGAGGCCGCCCTCGCTGATCTTGGCGGGCGGGTCGTCGACGAGCGCGCTCTGAATCTGGTCGACGATGTCGGGACAGGCGCTCAGCCGGTCCTCGATGTTGTCGAGGGCGCCGGAGCCTGCGCCGCCCAGCAGGTTCAGCACCGCGGGGATGCGGCGGAGCGTGTGCTTGACGTCGATGAGGTCTCCAGGGGAGGCGCGGCCCGTGGCCACCTTTCCGGCCAGTCGCTCCAGGTCGCCCATCTGCCCCAGCTCGTCGCGGAGATCGCTACGCAGGTCCCGGTCGTCCACAAAGGCCTCCACCGCGTCGAGCCGGTGCCGGATGCGATCCACCTCGCGCAGCGGGCGTACGAGCCAGGCGCGCAGGCGCCGCCCGCCCATCGGCGTCTCCGTGTCGTCGAGGATGTCGACGAGCGTCCCGTCGTGGCCGTCGTCCTGGATGGACTGCACGAGCTCGAGGTTGCGCTTCGTCTCCGGGTCAAGCGCAATGTGCTCGTCCTTCGAGTAGCGCTTGATCTTGCGGACGTGGGGCACCGTGCCCTTCTGCGTCTCGCCCAGGTAGTAGAGCGCCGCCCCGGCGGCCACCACGCCCAGGTCCATGTCGTCCACCCCAAAGCCCTTCAGCGAGTGCGTCTCGAAGTGCTCCAGCAGCGCCTGGTAGGCAAAGTCGTACTTGAACACCCAGTCTTCCTGCTCGGTGACCGTAAATGGAATTTCACGGAGGTGCGCCTGCAGGCGGTCCGTGCGCCGCTTGTCGACGATGACCTCGGAGGGGGCAACCGTTTGGATGAGGTCTTGCACCTGTCCGCTTCCGGCCTCGGTCACGCTAAACTCGCCGGTCGTGGCGTCGATGAAGGAAAACCCGACTCGGTCCTTGTCCCGCCCCGTGCCGAAGTGGATGGCGGCCAGGAAGTTGGACTGCTTGGGATTGAGGAGCTGGTCGTGGAACGACACGCCGGGCGTGACGACCTCCACCACGTCGCGGTCCACCACTTTGCCGCTCGAACTGTTTGCATCTTCGGTTTGCTCGCAGATGGCCACGCGAAGGCCCGCGCGGATGAGCTTGGGCAGGTGGCTGTCGAGGGCGTGGTGCGGAAAGCCCGCCATCGGCACGTCGTCGGCATCGCCGTTGTTGCGCTCCGTGAGCGTGATGCCGAGCAGGCGGCTTACGGTCTTGGCGTCCTCGTCGAACGACTCGTAGAAGTCCCCCATGCGAAACAGCAAGAGCGCCTTGGGGTGGCGGTCTTTGATCTTGTAATACTGTCGCATGAGCGGGGTGCGCCCGCGCTGCGTGGTGGACTGCGCCATGGAGTGAGGGTGGGAAGCCGGTTTGGCGAAGGAAAGCAGGCGAGGAAGCGATCGGGGAGCGCTCTCGGAACAGCCCGTCCCCGAAACAGCTCGTTCCCAAAACGGCCCGTCAAACGGCCCGTCTCGGGGCGGGCCAGTGTTGGGCGGACCAGCGTAGGGGCGACACAATGTAGCCGTTCACGCCCCGAAACACAACGCCCCGGGCGTCCGGCAGTGCGCGTTCTGAAACGAGCTAGAACCGGGCCTGCCGGCGATGCTGTAGCGCCCACAGCCGTTCTTTCAGGGCGTGCTTCCGGGCCTGCACGACCGCCTCCACGTCTGCCTCCCCGGCCTCCGCGACAGCCCGGTGGGCGTCGGACGCCCGGAGGCGCTCGATCTCGGTGCCGAGCCGCGACACGGCCCGGTGGAGGGCCGATGCGTCTTGTCCCCCGCCCTCATCGGACGGGGACCGCGGGAAGCCCCACTCGTCAAGATCCGCGGCGATGGCGCGAACGGCTTCCGCATCGTCGGCGTCGTAGGCCGACTCCAGGGCCCGGAACGTGGCGGCGGCCTCCTCTCGGTACGCGTCGGGAACCGCGTCGGGGTGGCAGCGCTTGGTCGCACGGCGGTAGGTGGCCTTCAGGTCGGTCTTGGTGGAGGCCGAGGCCGGAGGCGCGGCGGCGCGTCGCTCTCGAAATGCCTCGTAGGCCTCCTGCGCGTCGTGATAGGCGTTGCGTAGGCGGGCACTTCGCATCCGTGCCTGGGCTGCCGCCTTCAGGCGCTCCATCTGCAGGCGCAGCACCTCTTCCTGCAGCGGCGCCACCTCGGCCTCCAGGCGCGACTGCACCGCCCGCACCTGCTGCTCCAGCTCGGCTTTGTCCTGAAGACGCCGCGCGAGAATGCGGCGCAGCTCTTCAATCTCGGGCGTTGGCATGGCACGTGGGCAATCGGAGATCCCCTGGCTTTTCTCTTTTCCGCTTAAATGCTACACTACGACTGTGGGATCCAGCCTCTTCTCCGGCCCCGGGCCCTGCGTTCTCTTCGCCAATGCACCCTGATCGACCCGTCCCGGCATGTACGATATAATTCTGATTCCTGTGGATCTGTCTAGCACCAACGAGCATGTCCTCGACACTGCCCGGCAGCTTGGGACCCCCGATCGTACGCAGATTCAGCTCCTTCACGTCATTGAGACGCTCCAGGACGAAGAGCCGGGCGAGATGGACGACTTTTACGCCGAGCTGCGACAGGACGCCGAGGACAAGATGCAATCCTGGGCTGCGGCGGTGGCCGAACACGGCTTTGCGGTGCAGTCTACCATCGAATACGGCGAGCGCGGGCCCACCGTTACGGAGGTGGCGGCCGAGGCAGAGGCGGATCTCATCGTCATGCGGTCGCACACCATGGACCGGGACGGTCCCAACTCGAATGTAGGAACGGTCAGCCACCAGGTGGCCGTGTTTGCCCCCTGCTCCGTGTACCTGGTGCGGCCGCAGTAGGCCGTTCTCGTTTCTGGGCACAGCGGCGGACGCCTCAGGGCGCCCTCGGAACGTTCTCCTCGGCCCGCCGCTATCTCTTTCTTCGTCCACCGTTTTTCAGGAGACGCTCTTTCCTCACCTGCGCCCCCCTATGGTCTACGGCATCACCGGAAACCCGACCAAAGACTCTCTCTGGTCGCCCCTCTCGGAACTGGTCCATCGCCTACACGACGACCGCCTAGACTACTGGATCCACGAGCCCCTGGCCACAGGCTTGATGGAACGAGACCTGGTTGCTCCGGCGCTGTGCCGCGAGCACGCCGTCGAGAACATTGTGGAGGCCGGAGACCTAGTGCTCTCGTTCGGGGGCGACGGCACGCTGCTCCGGAGCGCCCACCTCACGGGCCCCAACGACACGCCCCTGCTGGGCGTCAACATTGGCCGCCTGGGCTTCCTGGCCGACATTGAGATCGAGCAAATTCACGAGGCCATCGACGCTCTGGAAGCGGGCAACTACCGGGTGGAAGAGCGGCTCGTGCTAGAGGCCCACCTGGACTCGCACGCCGCCTTCGACCACGAATGGGCGCTCAACGAATTTGTGGTGGACCGCAGCGGCGCCGCCGGGCTCATCCAGATCGAGGTGACCGTCAATGGGACGCACCTGAACACCTACTGGGCAGACGGCCTCATCATGGGCACGCCGACCGGCTCCACCGCCTACTCCCTTTCCACCGGCGGGCCCATCCTCGCTCCCGGTGTGGAGGCGGTCGTGCTCACCCCCATCGCGCCCCACACGCTCACCGTACGGCCCATGGTCCTGCCGGCCGACGCCACTATTACCTGCCAGGTCCTCCAGAACGACCAGCCGTACGTGTTTGCGGCCGATGGGCGCAGTACCATGTTCGACGAGCACGGGCTTGAGTTCTCGGTGGAACGCGCCCCGCACACCGTAAACCTCATCAAGCTCCCCGGCCAACACTTTTTCCACACCCTGCGCTCGAAACTGATGTGGGGCGCGCGCCGTTCGCGAGATCCCAGTACGGATGCATCATCCAGCACAGACGAGCCCCCCCGGTGAATGGGCCATGAAACCCCACGGGGGGTCGTTGACAGGCGGGGGCCCGACCGATACGTTTCATGCGCAATCGTGGAATCGCATTGCCGCTGGCGGCCAGGTAGCTCAGGTGGTAGAGCAACGGCCTGAAAAGCCGTGTGTCGACGGTTCGAATCCGTCCCTGGCCACATTCCCCACCGCTCTCTCCAGAGAGGCGGTGGGATTTTTATTTTTGCTCGTCTTCGCGAGTCCTCCACAACGCCTTCACTGTGGGCTTTTATCGTGGGGACGGGACAACACGCACCCGCGGCCCCGGCACCACCACGCGACGCCCGCGGTCCTGTGGAAATGCGAACCGGCCCTCGTACACGCCCGGCGTCTTTGGAAGTCGAAGCGTCCCGTCGAACGAACGCCGCCGCGTCTCCAGGGCTTTCCCCAGCGGCGCATCCACGGACGCAAAGGCGTACGCAACGGGGGGGCCGGACGCCTCCACGGGCTTCATGGCTACAGAAAGCGAGTCCCCTGTCCCGTGCGTCCAAGGCAGCGGCTCTTGGGCGTAGGCCCACACAGTTGCAAAAACCTGCGTGGCCTTGGCTCGTGCATGGCCCTGCGTGACGCAGGTGCCAAGGTGGGTAAACTGGGGCCGCAAAACGTTCTCTCGGTGCCCAGAGCTGTTCATCCACCCGTCGAGGGCCCGCTGTGCCCACGTCTTGGCCCGCGATGCCTCGGCTCTACGCGGCGGAGCAGCGGCGCCGTAGACATTTTCCCCCACCGAGCCCACGAGGCGTCGATGTTCGCGTGCCAACCGATCGCTGGGAAGGCGCCCCTCCGCGTCCTCGTGGCCGAGATATTGGTGGGCAAGCATGTCTTGATTGTGATGGCAGGCAATGCGGCGGAGGACCGGGTCGGTCTGCAGGGCGGCCCGGCGCCGAGTCGTGCGCGCCCGGTTGGTCAGCGCGGCAACGAATCGTCCAATCTGAGGCCGCCGGTCTCCTGTCTCGGCGTGTTCGTCGGCCTGGGGCGGCCGGAGCGTCGGGGCTGCAGGGGCTGCGTCGGCGGGAGACGGCTCGGGAGGCGTTCTGATTTGGTCTGTCATGTCGCCGCTACACCCGGCAACAAGCAACAGTGCGAGGCCGATCTGAACTGCGCGAGCGCCCGGCGTGGGCGCGACAAAAACTGGCATGTGAACCGGGGACGGAAGAACTGGTGGGGAAGCGTCGTGCCTCACGTGCGCCGTGACTCCTGTGCGCCGCGGCCGGCTGTTTGTGCACCGCAGCTGGGGCCCGCAACGCGCTACAGGGGAGAACAAGAGTCGTGCCGCGCATCCTGTGCACGACTGCGCGGGGCGACGGAGACAAACACCACGGACGACAACGGTATTTTTGCACGTACACCTCGCCGCGTGCACACAGCGGGCAGCGTGCGTGCGCGGCTCTGAGCACGGCCTATGGTGGGGTTGGAATCAGCCGCACGAGTGGCCCTGTCCTTGGGACTGGGTAATTCTGGCACTGGGTCATCTTGGGGGCTGGGTCGGAGGCGACCTGGCCAGGCTACAGAGGGCGCTCTCCAAGAGGGCGCTCTCCAGGAGGGCGGCCCGGCCGGGCTGTCTCACCGGGCCTCAGTGTTCCGCGGACTGCCCTACGACGGATACGAGGGTGCCTGCATCAGCAAACCACAACCCAGCGCGGGACACAGGGGCGCCTTGTACGGACCGCCAATCTTCGGCGTAGGCTTTCATCTGGTGCCGGTAGGGATGTTTGTGGGGGAGTTGGGGCCCCGACGCTTCGGACACGCGGTCGCTCTTGTAGTCGACCAGGACCCAGCCGTCATCGAGCCGATATGCGAGGTCGATAACGCCTCGTCGGACAGTGGGAGCCGGTCCTTCGTCGTCGACGCAGACCAGTGGGTATTCGGGGAGGACCGGAGCCGCGGACTGCACCTCTGTCCACACCGTGCTGTCCAGAAACCGCTGGATCATGCGCCGCAGCCTTCGCACTGCCTCCTCGGTGGGGGCGGCTCCCTGCTGCGCCAGCGCCGCCTGGAGGGTCGCCTCGCCCGGGTGCGGGGCGTCCTGATGCCGGGCCTGCACCACCTGCTCCAGCAGCGCATGGAGCGCCGTGCCGAACGCTTCTCCGTATCCGTCGTGCCCGGGCTCGGGGGAGCGCGCCGGGGCGGACGGCTCGGGCGCGGCCCCCGTCACCGTTTCTGTGCGGTACGACGGGCGGGCAGCGGCGTCCACCTGTGCGCGGCGGCGGTCGCGGTGCGCCTCCAGGGCCGGGGCGGGAGCCGTGGCGTCGGGCCCAGGCTGCCCTTCTCCCTCGGCCGCAGGAACCTGCAGGGCCGGCGCGTCCGCCGCGTCGAGGTGCGGATAGAGCGGCGCCCAGGGGCCGTCGTTGGGCTTTGCGGGATACGTCGACACCACGAGTTGCTTTTCCGCACGGGTGGCCGCCACGTACAGCAGCCGTCGCTCCTCGGCCGCCGCGTGCCGCTCCTCCCGCGCCCGAAACCCCTCCTCCTGGCCCGCCGTCGGGGCGTTCCACCCCAGCGGCGGATGCGTGACCGTGGCCCGGTAGCCGCTGCCCTGCACGATGGGCGCCACCAGTTCGCCCGCGTCGCGGCGGAGATGGTGCTGCGTGGGCGGCCCGCTGCCCCGCGCATACGGATCGGCGAGGAACACGACGGGCGCCTCCAGGCCCTTCGCCTGGTGCACGTTCATCACGCGCACGGCGTCCTCGCCTCCCGTATCCAGCGTCATGCCGTCCACGTCCTCCTCCCCCTCCACCACGCGCTGCAGCTCTTCTAGGACCTCGGCCCAGCCCAGCCCCTGCGCCGCAAGCGACTGGACGAGCGTGATCGTGCGGAGCACCCGCCCGGCCCGGAGCGATCCCTCGGTGGGAGCGGGCGGATGGGCGGCGCCGGCGAGCAGGCCGAAGGTGTCGACAATCTGCTCGACGGCCACGCCGGGGCGCTCTTCGCGAAGGCGCGTGCGGGCCGTCCGCAGCCGCTCGAAGGCCCCCACAAAGCGACGCCGCGTCTCGGGCGGGAGGGCAGACGTGACGTCGGGCGCGAGCGGCGCGTGCATCTGATCGAATGCGCCCCCAGCCCGCCGAAACCGGTACAGGTCATCGTCGCTGGCGCCCACGAGCGGCCCCTTCAGGTACGCCACACCCGCTACCGGATCGTCCGGGCGGAGCGCGCAGGTCAGCAGATCGACGAGCGCCTTCAGCTCCTCGGCCTCGCCCAGGTCTTCGCTCCCGGTCACGGTGTAGGGAATGCCGCGCTCGGCCAGGGCCTCGGCGTAGATCGACAGGCGCGTCTTGGTGCGCGTCAGGAGGAGAAAGTCGGAGTAGCGGGCCCCCTCGGCGGCCGCATCCTCGCGTTCCTGGCGGGCGGGCAGGGCGCCGGACTGCGCCGCATCGATGTAGCGCGCAATCTGTTCTGCGTCCGCCGCGGCAATGTCGCGTCCCCAGTTGCCGTGCACCTTGTCGATGTCGAGTCGCCGCACGCCCCCCGTGTCTCCCGCCGTCGTGCGCTGCGGATCGAACGGCGTGTAGGGCGCCTGCAGGTCCTCCAGCCCCGGGTCGTTGAAAAGGTCGCTGAACGCCGCGTCGCACCAGTCGCAGATCACGTCCCACGACCGGAAGTTTTTGGTGAGGGTAACGGCCTCGCCGCCGCTTGCGTCGATGAGGCGCCCCACGGACGCAAAGACCTCCATGTCCGCCCGCCGAAAGCGGTAGATCGACTGCTTATCGTCGCCCACGATGAAGAGGCTGCCGGGCTCGGGCTCGCACGCGGTCCACGGCGTCTCGGTAGGATCTTGGCTGGTGAGGTAGAACAGCAGCTCGGCCTGCAGGGGGTCCGTGTCCTGGAATTCGTCGACCAGCAGGCGGGGGTGTCGCTCCTGGAGGGCCGTGCGGAGGCGCGGGTGGTCGCGCAGCAGGTCGCGAGTGCAGGCCAGCAGGTCGTGAAACGTGAGGCGTCCCTCCTCGCGGCGGAGCGTGGCAAAGTGCTCCACGGCCGGGCGGACGAACGCCACCACCTCGCGGTGCACGTAGGCGCGCCACTGCCGGAGGGCCGGGCGCACGGTGTCCCGAAAAAGAGCCGGAAGGTGCTCGTCGCGCAGGTCGCGCGCCCAGTCGTACGCATCGGTTTGCGGCCCGCGCCAGCACTTCAGGGTAACGCTGCCCGATTCCTCGTCCGACACCTCGGCGAAAACCTCCAGAAACGCGGCCTTCTGGGCGGGCGCGTCGAGGGACAGATGGGTGCGCATCTTTTCCGCCGTGTCGAAGGCCTGCATCGCATCGTCTCGGCCCTCGGGCGCCGCGTCGGGGCGGCGGGCCTGCCACGCGTCCAGGCGGTCCTGGGCCGTCGCCACCGCCGCGGAGAGATCAGGGACGGTGTCGGGGGCGTTGACGTAGGGGTCGAGCTCGGGATGCGCGCACAGCCGCTCGAAGTACTGCTCCAGGTCGTTGGGCTCAACGTCCAGCCGTGCAAGCGCCTCGATGCGCTCAGGGTGCCGCTCGCGGACCCGTGCCAGGTACTGCCGCCAGGCCCGCTCACGCAGTTCCCGCGCCTCCCGGTCGTCGAGCCCCGCGACAAAGTCGGGCGGCAGGTTTGCCGCAATGGGCCGCTCGCGCAGCAGGCGGGCGCAGAAGGCGTGCACCGTCCCGATGAAGGCCTGCTGCGCATCGTCGAGCGCCTGGGTGACGCGACGCCACTGCGGGCCATCGGTGGGCAGGGCCGTCTGCGCACGTCGGAGTTCTTCGTAGAACCGCGTGCTCATCTCCCCGGCGGCCTTCCGCGTAAACGTGATCGCCGTCAGGTCGTCCGGCGGCACCCCCGTGCGGACGAGCGCCACCATGCGGGCCACGAGCGCGGTGGTCTTGCCCGATCCGGCGGCGGCGCGGACGAAGAAGTTGGTGTCGGGCGCGAAGCGGGAGAGATCGGGCACGCCCTCCTCGGCCCACGGCCCGATGCGGGCGCGGACGGCGCTGTCATCGTAGGAGGACGAGCGGTTGGTGGGAGCGGCGGGCATGGGCAAACGCGGAACGGGCGAGAAGGCGAGCGAGGGCGTGCCGGGGCATTAGAACGAAGGCGGGGCGGGGCGATCATCGGGGAGCGTCTTGCCCTGGAGTTGGCGGCTGCGGGCGGCGAGATCGGGGAAGAGGCGGTCGTACCCGCGGTACATCCAGGCGTTGCGGTACCGGGCCTTCGGGTGCATGGGAAAGGTGCCCGACGCGGCGAGGCGGGCCAGGCGCTGGAGGTGCCGAGTGACCGCGGCCCGGTGCTCTGCGGGGTCGAACGCCAGCCGCGTGCCCATCTCCTTCGTGGTGGGAAAGTAGTAGCCGGAGGCCGTCACCGTGTCCCCCGTCAGCGCCTCCAGCGCGTAAGCGTAGAGCGCCCACTGCAGCTGTGCGCCGTCCTTCAGCGGGTCTCCCTCGTCGAACGACGAGCGGCGGCCCGTCTTGTAATCCCAGACCTCCAGCGTCCCGTCGGGCCGGCGGTCGACCCGGTCGATGCGGCCCCGCAGCGGCATGGTACGCCCGTCCACCGACAGGGACACCGCGCCGAAGTCCTCTTCGCGGCGCCGGTAGGCCCCGTAGCCAAATCCCACCTCGTAGTGAACCGGCGTGTGCGTGCGGGCGCGCTCCCCCTCCGACCGGAGAAACACCTGCGCGTCGGCCAGCAGTTGTCGCCGCGCCGCTTCCTGGACGCCTTCACTCGGCGGCGCGACCCGGGAGGCCTCTTCCTCAATCCGGTCGTCCAGAATCTTGGTGAGGAGCGCTTCGTGGGCGGGGCGCGGGGGCTCCCCCAGCTCGTCCAGCCGCCGCAGGAATGCCTCGAAGATGTCGTGGAGGATGCTGCCGCGGCGGAGCGCATTGAGCCAGGGCTCGTCGTCGAGGGCGGGCTCGTCGAGCGGCTCCACGCCAAGAACGTACTTCAGAAAGTAGAGGTAGGGCGTTGCGGCGAACATTTCGAGGCGCCCGGCCGACATCGGCGGGCCGTCGTAGTCGTCTCCCAAGAAGTCGAGGGCCGGGTACGCGCCTGCGTCCAGCAGACCGTCGTGGACGGTGTAGGTGTCGGCGGCGCGGGCGGCACGGGCGGCTTCTCCCTGCCCGATCCACGGGTAGTGCGTGGCCAGGGCAGTGCGGGCGGAGGGCGCCGGGTCGACCGTCTCGCCCCGCGCCCGGTACGCCGCGAGCCACGCCTCCAGGTCGCTGAGCGGACGCGCCTCGGCCGGCGGGAGGAAGCCGCGGGGCGGGGCGGCCTCGTCGCCGGCCGCCTCCTCAAGCTGCAAAAAGAGCGGCGCAGGGAACCGCTCCTCCCCGCGCTCGACATCGAAGACGCGGGTGTAGAGCGACAGGGGTCCCGTATGGCGCGCCAGGGCCTGTTCGTGGCGCCACTGCGCATCGTCGGGGGCGGCGCGCTGTTCGGGAAGCACGCCTTCGAGCACGTCGCCGAGGGCGCGTCGGTCGTGGTCGCGGAGGAGCGCATCCTCCACGGCGGCCGTGGAGAGCGTGTCGCTGTCCATGCCCACGACGAAGAGGTGCGAGCGGTCGCCGTAGGCGGCACTCTCAAGAGGAACCACGTGGGCGGCGCCGGGGCGCGGGTGCTCGGCGCGCACGTACTGCCCGCGGAGCCACCGCCGCAGCAGCCGGGCCAGGCGCGGGCCCGGCGCCTCGTAGCCGACCGGCACCTCGGCCAGCCGATCGACGCGCTGCCACAGGACGTTACGGGCCGCCTCGTCGAGGGTGCGCTCCGCTTCGGGCCCCTCGTCGGACGGCGGATCGACCGGGCCGAACGTCTCGATGAAGGTGCGCGCTCGGGCGGCCATCGTTTGGATCGAGGCGCGTCGGGGAACAAGGTCGAGCAGCTGCTGGACGAGGCGGTGCACAAACGCCAGTTCACGGCGCTGCGTGCGGTCGTGGTCGGGCGCGAGGCCGCGCGCCTCCAAATCGTCGATGCGCTCGTCCATTCGGTGCAGCGCCCCAGCGAGTGCGCGTTTGTACCCGTCGCGCCCCGGCTCGTAGCGGCGGGCCGCCAGCCGCGTCGCCACGTCGTGCGCCTCCATCTCCACCGGCCCCGTCGCGTCCGCAATGTCGTCGCGCACCCGGTCGATCCGGAGCCGACCGCTCCGCAGCATGCGAATCAGGATGTCGGGGGCGAAGCCCTCCGTGATCCACTCCAGGAACGCCAGCAATGCCGCGCCGGTGCGCGTCTGGGCCGCCGGTCGGCCCGTCCCAATCGACAGCGGAATGTCCATCTGCTGCGCACGGGCGGCGAGGAGCGACACATACGGCTGCTCGCCCGCGACGGCAATCTCCACCTCGTCGAGCGGCACGTCCGCCGCCAGCACATCGCGAAACACAGCGTCCACCTCGTTGCGCGCCCCCACGGCCCGGCGCAGGCGAAGGGCGCGCTCCTCCCGCACGGGGCGGTCCGGTTTGGGATCGGCCCGGTCTGCGGAGGGCACGGCGGCGGTG
>ERZ1034573.49-NODE-49-length-30266-cov-47.532124_pt1 | contig 30266 bp, 29 predicted proteins | sample MGYA00520641_ERZ1034573 | MGnify/ENA primary metagenome ERZ1034573 (study PRJEB33760, sample SAMEA4777724) | hypersaline lake metagenome | biome: hypersaline environment; feature: brines | place: Spain | collected 2014-08 | depth 0 m ...
GTGAGGAAGAGGGTGGGGCGGTAGAGGCGTGCGTAGACGTCGTCTGAGACGTTTGGGACCGAGAGGGTGCCGTCCACGAACCGGAGCGGGGCCCGGTAGGCCCCACGGACCTGCGCAGTCTGTTCGGCGTAGTCGAGCAGCGCGTCGGGGATGGCGTCCGGGCTCAGGAAGATCTGCCGGGCGTAGTAGTCTCGGAGTGACGCGCGGCGGGTGAGGCGGTGGTAGAGCAGTTCGAACGTGCCGGTGTGGTCGGCCAGGGCGAGCCCCAGGCGGCCGGGCGTGGACGGGCCCTGCGTGGGGGCGAAGCCGGTCGGGGACACGAGCACGAGTCGGCGCACGAGCGGGGCGGCCTGCAGGGCCACCTGGGCGGCGTACTCGCCCCCCAACGACAACGCGACGACGTCGGCGGGGGCGCCGGGCACCTCGTCGAGGAAGTGGTAGAGCTGTCGTTCGTACAGCGCCGGGGCGTAGGTGCGGGGCCCCCGGTCCGACCGCCCGAAGCCGAGCCAGTCGAGCGCGTAGACGGGCCGGTCGGTGGTCGCTGCCAGATGCTCGGCGATGGGCTGCATCTCGCGGCTCGACGCGACGGCGTTGAAGCTGTGGAGCAGCACGACCGGCGGCCCGGTGCCGGGGCGGACGTAGCATTGGGCACGGCCGTCCGGCGTCTCGACCGGACGCGGTTCCAGGTCGAGCGCCGGGGGCAGAGACAGCGGCGACGGCAGCGTGCGTCGGTAGGCCCAGCGGGCGGCGGCAAGGCTGGCGTAGGTGCCCGCCAGGGTCGCCCCGGCGGTCAGCACGGCGCGCCCGAACGAGGAGGACGAAGACGAATCGGACATCGGAACGGGAGGGGGGCGGAAACAATAGATCGGATCCTCGAACGCCGCTCCGGCACCGACGTTCAGCCTGGAACCCGTCCCGCCCCATTGGCTACGCCCTTGTGGACGCGTCCGGACGGCCGAGCATGCCCCTGTAGCTCAACTGGAGAGAGCGGTGGCCTCCTAAGCCGCAAGTCGCGGTTCGAGTCCGCGCAGGGGTACTGCGCATTTCAGTCAACCATTGGTAGACGTATGAGCACCTGTGCGGCCACCAACAAGGACGGAACCCCGTGCAGCAATTCCACGGCGGCGGGCAGTGCGTACTGTCACGTGCACCAGAACGCCGGTGCGGACACGGAGGCGGACGAGCACGGGTTCGGGGTGATGCTGGCCAGTGCCCTCGCCGTCATTCTCGTGACCCACTTCCTTCTGCAGTTCGTCCTAGGGGCGTAAGCAGTAACGGGGGATCCAGGAGGCCCCCCTTTGCACAGGGCGGGCAGAGGGTCACTCCAGGGCCTCGTCGATGTGGGGGCGGAGGTCGTCGATGGTTTCGTACATCCAGTCGAAGTAGCCGGGGTGGTCGCGCTGGATGTCGCGGAGGGTCTTCCCGTCGTGCTTGCCGAAGCACACCACCACCGCGTCGCCGTCCTGCTTGAGGCGGCGCTGGTCGTCGAGATAGTCGCCCCGAATCTGTTGGGCCAGGTCGGCCGGCGTGCCGTCGATGTCGTGGTCGGCCAGTTGGCGCTGCAGGACCCGCCCGGCCGCCTCCACGTCGCTGAGGGCGTCGTGGGCGTCGTCGAGCGCGTCGCCGGTGTACCGCTCGTACAGGGCCGAGAGGGTGCGCGGACGCAGCACCTGCTCCAGGCGGTACGGGTCGAGGACGACGCGGTCGTCGGGGCCCGGAAGCGTCCGCCCGTGCCGTTCAAATTCGGCCTGGAGGAGGGGGATGTCGTACGCGAGGGCGTTGTAGCCGGCCAGGTCGGCGTCGGCGAGAAGGGGTGCGATGCGGTCGAGGTGAGCCCCTAGCGGGGGCGCCTGCCGGACGGCGTCGGGCGAGAGCCCTGTCAGGTCCGTGACGGCCGCCGGAATCTCCTCTTCCGGATCGACGAGCACATCGATGGTCTCGTCTAGCGCGGCCCCGTCCTCGCTCGGCACGAACCGCTGCATCCCGATCTGGATGATGCGGGCCGCTTGGGGGTCCGTGCCGGTGGCTTCAAGGTCGAAGAAGACGAGGGGGCGTTCGAGGTGGAGCACAAGCGGGGGCGACGATGGATTCGACAAGCAATCGACACGCCCCCATATGCGCGGCTCGTGCGAAAGATCGCGGTCGTCCAGGTGGAGGAAGGGTTAGTGCTGCGGGAGCACCGAGTCGAGCCACTGCACGAGGGCGCTCTGGTCGCCTTCAGTGCGTAGCTCCAAGAGGGCCCGTTGGAGCGCAAACTCCAAGAGGAGGCTTCGTGACACGGTCGTGGCGTACCGGGAGCCGAGAACCGACACGGCTTTCTCCAGCTGGCGGGAGAGGTCCGCCCGCACAGACCCGACGGAGACCGGCTGGAGGGACGGGTCCGGTTCAGGAAGCTCCGACGGGGGCGCCATGGAGAGGGCCAGCTTCTGCTCCAGGGACGACGCTTCGGCGTGCGAGTCCGCCTCGCGGGGCCGGTCCGATTGAACCTCGGGCGCGGGCGGCAGGGACTGGGTGGCCTGCTCGGTGGCGTCGGGGGGAGGGGCGTCGTACACCATGTCCTGATCCACCGCCTTCATCCAGCCGGGGATCGTGCCGTCGCCATTGAGGGAGTTCGACGAGGACGACTTGCTCATGGGAACGTCGGGGTCAGGCAGGAATCATGCGGCAGTCGCAACGCGGGAGCGCTCTACGACTTCGTCGGCGAGGTTGAGGTAGTACGAGGCGGCGTCGGCGGCCCCGTCGTACTCCATGATGTTTGTGCCGTGGGTGGCCACCTCATTGACTTTTGAGCGCCACGGGATGGCGGTCTCGAAGAGGATGTCGGAGTACACGTCCTCGAACTTCTCCTGCATGTCGCTCACCAGGCCGGAGCGCAGGTCGAGGTCGTTTGGCAGCAGGCCCAGGATCCGCAGGCTGTCGTTGTGCACCTTCCGGATTTGCTTGATGGTATCCTGGAGCTGGCTGACGCCCCGCATGCTAAACCGGTCGGCGTGGATCGGCACGATGATGCCGTCGGCCCCGGCCAGGGCCGTCGCGATGCTGCGGCCGAGGGACGGCGGGCAGTCCACCAGGCAGTAGTCGTGCTTCATGGTGGAGCTGGAGTTGCGCTGCACCTCGGCCGTGCGGAATTCCTGGACGCGGCACCGGAACTGCTGGGGAAAGACCGGGCTTCGGCCGATGACCGAGTCGAAGCTTGCCGCCGCCATGCGCCGGTCGGAGGGGATGAAGTCGATCCCGACGGACTCGGACGTGCGGAGCACGTTGGCGAATGACCACTCGTCGGTTGCGTCTCCGTCCCAGGTGGCGAGGGCGTCGAAAATGGTTGCGTCATCGTCGGTCGCCTCCCGCCCCATGAGCCAGTCGGTGGCGTTCATTTGGGGGTCGTAGTCAATGACCAAGGGATCGTGGCCCTTGTGTTTGAGGGCCGTGGCCAGGTTGACGCTCGTGACGGTCTTCCCAACCCCGCCCTTCTGGTTGATGACGGCAATGGTGTACATAACACTTTGGGGCAACGACGAGGAACAAGAGCTGTAGCGTTTGGCTCTTTAAATCGCCGCAAAGAGTATTCCGGGATGCCGAAGGCACAACGTGACGGACGTGTCGCGAGGGGAATGGAGAAAGTACTCACGTCGATGGGTGCATATGTACACCGTCGGCGACGCCCCACCAGGATGCCGTAGGACCGGCGCGTATCGACGGCCCTGCCTGACGATCTTTACGAGCCCCGTCGGTTTACTCGGCACTGCGGAGGAAGGACGCGGCGACGGGGAGGTGGTCGCTGGTCGCGGCCATCGAGTCGGCAGGCAGGGGGCGGGCCACGCGGATCGAACCGTCCACGAGCCGGTCAGAGAGGGCGGGATTGGGCAGAAGGTAGTCGAGCTGACGGACGGGATTGTCCGCGGGATGGGTAGGGGTGGGGCGGTCGGACAGCGGGTCCGTAAACCGGATGTCCCCCGGGACGCGTCCGGGCTGGACCGAGTCCGGCGCCGGCCGGTCGGGGTTGTTGAGCAGAAGGCGCAGCTCGGGGCTGTCGGGGAGCGAGTTCAGGTCGCCCGCCACGAGCATCTTAGCCGCCGGTCGGTCGTCGCGCAGGCGAGACAGCTCCGCGTGCAGGAAGCGAATCTGGCCGATGCGCCAGCCCCGATCCGCCGCGCTGCGCCCGGCCTTTAGGTGGGCGCCGATCAGCGTCCATACTCGGTTTGGCGCGACCCGCACGTCGGCCGTCCACAGACGGTGGTTGGTGAGCGACTGGGCCGCGGGCTTGCCGTTGTCGGCCTCCTGGCCCACGATGGGGGTCACCACGTCCGCGTAGTTGCGCACCACGCCGAGCGGGTAGCGGCTCAGGAGCACCACGTTCATGTACCAGGTGGGGCTCTCCACGGAGGTGGCGAAGCGGTATCCTGTGTCCCCGAGGCGGTCTTCGACGAAGGACTGGAGGAAGGCCTCGCTCTCGGCCTCCTGCAACACCAGGAGGTCCGCGTCGAGCCGGCGCAGGGCCCGGGCCACGCGCCGCTTCCGGTTCTTCAGGTCCGGTGCGGGGGTGTTTTCGGTGCCGGCATCGATGTACGGGTTGTCGTGCCCGTCCACGAAGTGCTCTAGGTTCCAGGTCGCGACCCGGATGGTATCGGCGTCCGGAAACGCGTAGTCGGCCGGAAGGGCCATTCCGGTCGTGGGAGCGGGAGACGGGGCGTCCGGCCCGCAGGCGGTGATGAGGCAAACCGCAAGGAGAAGTGGAAGGAAGGAGCGCATGAACGGGATGCAGCGTGCGATTGGCGGAGGCGGGAGGGGTGTGAAACGTAGGCCCTAGTACGGACCATCGTGAAGTCTGAAGTTTAAAACCCGATCCACTTTCTTCCACACACCCATCGAGTCCAGTGTCTTCTGCGTATTTGGGGCTTGGGTCCAACGAGGGCGACCGCCTGGAGCACCTGCAGCGGGCGGCCGAGCGGCTGCAACAGCGCGACGCCCTCACCGTGGTGGGCGTCTCCCCCGTGTACGAGACCGAGGCCCACACGACCTCGCCGGACGAGACGCAGCCTCCGTTTTTGAACGCCGTGCTTCGGCTGACCGTCGAGGCCGACCCGCGTTCCCTCCTCCGAATGGCGCACGCGGTGGAGCAGGCGGAGGGGCGCACCCGGACCGCGGAGCAGCGGTGGGGGCCCCGCCCGCTGGACGTCGACCTACTGGCGGTCGGACCCCTCACCCGAGACACCGAGGCCCTCACGCTTCCCCATCCGCGCCTTGCGGAGCGCCGGTTCGTGCTCCGCCCCTGGGCCGACCTCGCGCCAAACTTCGTCGTCCCGCCGCCGTTCGACCGCTCTGTGCAATCACTGCTCGATCAGTGCACGGATCCGGCTTCCATTCGACGGACGGATCACACGATTGGGGAGGGACGAGCCTCCCCTGAAGCCCCCGATACGGAGACGTAAGTCTCCGAGTACCCCGGCGGGGAGGGCCCGAGCCGACGACTCCGCCGGATGCGCCCCGACGTTCCTCCCGAAACTGCCACGCCCAATGCCCCCGACGACCCCGCCGGACGCTCTCGACTACGTGGCCATTGAAGGCGCAATCGGGGCGGGCACCACCACCCTCACCGAGCTCCTGGCCGACCGCTTCGAGGCCGACCCCGTACTCGAACGGTTTGAAGACAATCCGTTTCTGGAGCGCTTCTATGAGGACCGGGAGCGGTGGGCCTTCCAGACGCAGCTCGCCTTCCTGGCAAGCCGGTTTCGGCAGCAGAAAGAGCTGTCCGAGCGCGACCTCTTCCGCGACTTTGCGGTCAGCGACTACACGTTCGACAAGGACCGCATCTTTGCCCGCCAGACGCTGAGCGGCGACGAACTCCAGCTCTACGAGTCGCTCTTTCGCCTGATGGAGCCGACCGTCCCGTCGCCCGACCTCGTGGTGTACCTGCGTTCCTCCCCCGAGCGGCTTCTGCAAAACATTGAGAAGCGCGACCGGCCGTACGAGCGCGACATGGATCCAGGCTACATTGCGGACCTTCACGAGGCCTACGACCAGTACTTTCGGCAGTACGAGCGCACCCCGCTCCTCGTGGTGAACGTCGCGGAGATGGACTTCGTCGAGCACCCGGCGGACTTTCGGGCACTGGTGCGGCACATCGTTGCCCCGTCCGACGAGCGTTCCCGCTACGTCCACCCGTCGTAGCGGCGGGGCTTGTCCCGACAGCACGGCCTTTCGCAGACGCGCATCATGGAGTACCTCGTTCTCGGCATCATTCTATACTTCATCCTGCGGACGTCCGGGAACCTCGTCCGTCTGATGGGGGGCGAGGAAGGGACGTCCTCCCGGAAGGGCCCGACGCACGAGTCCCCATCCCGTCAAACCGAGTGGAAAGGCCCCTCGCCCCGGAAGCGAACGGGGACGGCGCGCGACGAACCGACGTTCTGGGGAAAAGACGTGGAGGACGCAAACTGGCGGGACGTCAACGGAGAGGCCAGTCCCCAGGGCTCGTCTCGCTGACGCCCGGTCGGCGTTACTCCGACGTGCCAAACTCGAAGGTGAGAGTCGTCTGGCTGGCAACCGGCTGTCCGTTCTGTTGCGCGGGGCGGAAGCGCGACCGGCGGGCGGCAACGAGGGCGGCCTCCTCCAGGCCGTGGTCGAGGCGCGCGACGGTGCGGGCCCGCCCCTCGTCCGGGAGCCGCCACCGTTTGAGGACAGTTGCCCCCGTCACCCGTCCCGTCTCGGACACCTGCACGGCGACGCGAACCCGGGCCTGTACGCTCGCCTCGCGGGCAGCGGTCGGATAGTCGGGCTGTACGGCGCGGAACAGACGGGCGTTGGTGTCGGGCGTGCGGGCCGCACGGGGCGTGTCGGTCGTGCCGTCCCGCAACTGGTCGTCGTCCCCGGGGACGTCGACGGCCAGAGCGGACGTGCCGAACTCGATCTTGTCTTCGATCACGACGTTGTTGGGGACGACCTTGGGGGGCGCCGGGGCCGGTGGGGGCGGCGTCTGCTCGCGGGCCTGTGCCGTCGGCTGCACCTCGTTAATTTGGATGCGGTCCGCACTCCGCTCCCCAAACGGACCGTCTGGGGCCCGTGGGGACGGCGCCGGCCACCAGCGCACGAGCGCAACGCCGAGCGCCAGCACGACGGCCAGCGCCCCGAGAAGGCGGCGTCGGTACGCGTGGTCGGACCTGAAGGCAGCAGCTCGGCGCATCGAACGGACGGGCGGTCGGGGACAACATCGTATCTTTAAGAACGGGGCCCAACATCTGTTTCTGAGCGGGGGGCGGCCCCGGTTTGTGATGCAACCGCGAGGGGGCGTTTGAAAACCAGCGAAACGAGGCCGCAGTCCAGAAATCCGGTTGCGAAACTTTTCGGCCTGCTTGTACTTTGATCGGCAGGTTTTGCCAACGCCACCAATCCCAAGCGCCATGTCTCCCGACATTCCCCCCGAACCCGGGCCCTGCTCATTGGCACCGACCCCGTTGGATTAGTTCCTCTGCCCTCCCCATTTGGGGAGGTTTTTTTATGGCCCCTGGCGCCGCCGTTTGTCACTGACTCTCCTCCTGTCCCATGACCCACGCATCCTCCTCCCCGACCCGCGATCCTGCCAAGCTCGTTCTGTCCGACGGCACCGTCGCCCGAGGCGTGGCACTTGGCCAGCGAGGGCTGACCGGCGGGGAGCTGTGCTTCAACACGAGCATGACGGGGTACCAAGAAATCATGACGGATCCGTCGTACTACGGCCAGCTCATGATGATGACTCAGCCCCACATCGGCAACTACGGCGCCTCGGCCGAAGACATGGAGGCCGATACGCCGATGGTCGCGGGCTTCATCGTCCGCGATTACCCGCGCCGCCACGCCAACACCCAGGCCGACGAGACGCTCGAGGCGTTCATGCGGCGCCACGGCCTCGTGGGCATTGCGGGGGTGGACACCCGGGCCCTCGTGCGACACGTGCGGGACAAGGGCGTCATGAATGCCGTCATCTCGTCCGAGGCCCTGGAGGAGGAGACGCTCCTGCAGAAGGCGCGCGACTGGCCCAGCATGGCGGGCCGGAAGCTGGCCTCGGAGGTGAGCACCGATGGCCCGTACACGTTCTGCGAGGGCCCCGGGCCGCGGATTGCGGTGTACGACTTCGGGGTCAAGCAGAACATCCTGCGCTCGTTTCGCCGGCGGGGGTGTACGGTGAGGGTGGTGCCGGGCGACACGGACCTGAGCGAGGTCCGTGCCTGGGACCCCGACGGGCTCTTCTTCTCGAACGGCCCCGGCGACCCGCGTCCCATGTCCGATGCGATCGAGACGGTGGGCGAGGCCATCGACACGGGCCTCCCGATCTTCGGCATCTGCCTGGGGCACCAGCTGATGTCGCTGGCGGAAGGGATTGGGGTCTACAAGATGCATGTCGGCCACCGCGGGGCCAACCATCCGGTGAAGAACCTTGACACCGGGCAGGTCGAGGTGACGACCCAGAACCACGGCTTCGCGGTCGATCCCGAGTCGATTGCGCCGGAAACCGCCCGCGTAACGCACGTCAACCTGAACGACGACACGATCGAGGGGCTTGAGTTCAAGACGTTCGCCGGCATGTCGCTGCAGTACCACCCGGAGGCCTCCCCCGGCCCGCACGACAGCCACTACCACTTCAACCGGTTCATGGAGCTGGTGGCGGAGGAGCGGGACGTGACGCTGCCGGCGGCCGCCACCGAGCCGGCGGTCGCGACGGCGTAGGCGACCAGGAGGGGGCCGGCACCGGCGGCACGGCGACCGCCGGCCCCCGAGAATCATCGGCGTCGGGGAGGGCCCCGACGTCGCTCACTCATCACGCACCACGCACCACACACTCCCCAAATGCCCAAGCGCACCGACATCGAGACCATTCTCCTCATCGGGTCCGGCCCCATCGTGATCGGGCAGGCCTGCGAGTTTGACTACAGCGGCAGCCAGTCGGCCCGGGCCCTGATGGACGAGGGCTACCGGGTGGTTCTGGTCAACTCCAACCCGGCCACCATCATGACCGACCCGCTGATGGCCGACGAGGTGTACCTCCGACCGCTCACGCCGTCGTCCATTGCGCAGATTGCCCGTGAGGAGGAGCCGGACGCCGTGCTGCCCACGATGGGCGGCCAAACCGGCCTCAACGTGGCGCAGGACCTGAAGAAAGACGGGTTCTGGGACGAAGAGGGCATCGATGTCATCGGCGTCGACATCGACACGGTCCAGATCACCGAGGACCGTCAGGAATTCCGAACGCTGATGGACGACATCGGGCTCGACCAGTCCCGGAGCGACACGGCCAAGAGCCTGCTGGAGGCCAAAGAAATCACCCAGGAGCTGGGGGGGCTGCCGGTCGTCATCCGGCCGTCGTACACGCTTGGGGGCTCGGGCGGCGGCATCGTCTGGAAGGAGGACGAATTCGAGGAAATGGTCACCCGTGGCCTGGAGCTCTCCCCGGCTCACCAGGTGCTGATTGACGAGTGCCTGTTCGGGTGGAAGGAGTACGAGCTGGAGCTGCTCCGCGACCCCAACGACAACGTCATCATCATCGCCTCCATCGAGAACGTGACGCCGATGGGCGTGCACACCGGCGACTCGGTGACCGTCGCGCCGCAGCAGACGCTGACGGACAAGCAGTTCCAGCGGATGCGCGACGCGGCGATCAAGGCGATGAACTCGATCGGCACCTTTGCGGGCGGGTGCAACATCCAGTTTGCCTTCGAGCCGGGGACCGGGCGCATGATCGTAATCGAGATCAACCCGCGGGTGAGCCGCTCCTCGGCCCTCGCCTCCAAGGCGACCGGCTACCCCATCGCGAAGGTGGCCTCGAAGCTGGCGATCGGCTACACCCTCGACGAGCTGCCGAACGAGGTGACCGGCGATACGAGCGCCTGCTTCGAGCCGTCGCTCGACTACGTGGTCACCAAGATTCCGCGCTTCAACTTCGACAAGTTCGAGGGGGTCGACGAGGAGCTGACCACGCAGATGAAAGCGGTCGGCGAGGTCATGTCGATCGGGCGCACGTTCAACGAAAGCCTGCAGAAGGCCTGGCAGAGCCTCGAAATCGGGTACGCGGGGCTCGGGGCCGACCGCCCGGACGCCGACCGCGAGACGGTGCGCGAGCGGCTGACGGCCCCGCGCTGGGACAACCTGCTGCACGTCCGCCACGCCTTCCGGTACGGGGCGAGCGTGGAGGAGGTACACGACATCACTCAGATCGACAAGTGGTTCCTCTACCAGATCAAGGACCTCGTCGCCCTTGAGGAGGCGGTCCGCTCCACCCCCCTCCGCGAGATGGACGCCCGCTTCCTCCGAGAGGTCAAGCGCGCGGGCTTCTCCGACGAGCAGATTGCCTTCCTCGTCCCCGAGGACGTGACCGACCGCGAGGTGCGCGCCCACCGGACGGACGAGGACGTGACCCCGGCCTACCAGCTCGTCGACACCTGTGCGGGCGAGTTTCCGGCGGAGACGCCCTACTACTACTCCAGCTACGAGACCGTCAACGAGAGCACGGTCACGGACCGGCCGAAGGTGCTGATTCTCGGCTCCGGCCCCAACCGCATCGGGCAGGGCATCGAGTTCGACTACTGCTGCGTCCACGGCGTGAAGGCCGCGCAGGAGATGGGCTACGAGGCCCTCATGCTCAACTGCAACCCGGAGACGGTGTCCACGGACTTCGACGTGGCGGACAAGCTCTACTTCGAGCCGGTCTTCTGGGAGCGGGTGCAGGACGTCATCGACCTGGAGCAGCCGGAGGGCGTCATCCTCCAGCTCGGCGGGCAGACGGCCATCAAGCTCGGCGAACGGTTCGAGGAGGACGGCATCCAGGTCCTGGGAACCTCGTACTCGAAAATGGACCTCGTGGAGGACCGGGGCAAGTTCACGTCCATCCTGCAGAAGCTGGACATTCCGTTCCCCCCCTACGGCGTGGCCCATTCGGTGGAGGAGGCCCTCGAGACCGCCGGCCGTCTCGGGTATCCGACCCTGATCCGGCCCAGCTACGTGCTCGGAGGGGAGGGCATGCGCATCGCCATCAATGAGGACGAGGTGGCCGAGTACGTGGGCAACGTGCTGGAGACATATCCGGACAACGAGATCCTGCTCGACCGCTTCCTCGAAGACGCGGTCGAGCTGGACGTGGATGCCATCTGCGATGGCGATGAGGTGTGGATTGCGGGCATGATGCAGCACATCGAGCCGGCGGGGGTCCACTCCGGCGACTCGACCGCCGTCCTGCCGCCGTTTAGCCTCTCCGACGAGGTGCTCGATACCATTCGGGAGTACGTGCGGGCCCTCGCCTTCGAGCTGGACGTCCTCGGCCTCGTAAACGTGCAGCTCATCGTCAAGGACGGAACGGTGTACGTCATTGAGGCCAATCCGCGCGCCTCCCGCACGGTCCCCTTCATCGCCAAGGCGGCGGGCATTCCCATTCCCGCCATCGCCACGAAGGTCATGCTGGGCGAGACGCTCGAGACCTTCCGCGAGCGGGGCGACCTGCAGTCGGACCTGGAGGAGTACGCGATCAAGGAGCCGGTCTTCTCGTGGGACAAGTTCCCGGAGGTGCCGAAGGAGCTCGGGCCGGAGATGAAGTCGACCGGAGAGTCGATCGCGTTCGTGGAGTCCCTCGACGCCGAGCAGTTCGAACAGCCCTACGAAATGAAGGACCTATATTTGTCTCGGTAAGCACAGGCGTTCTCGCTAGCGCTGTCGGTGGAAGGAGCGGGACTTTCTGGAATTCACGGAGCGAAGCGGAGTAAATGAAGAACCTGTACCTGTCCCGGTAGCAGGCCGTTGGGGCGGAGTATTCCGGACGGTTGGCAGCTGTGGTGGGGGCCTGTTACGAGTCGGCGGGGGCGCGCGGCGTATGAGGACCCACGGTCGTCGGACCTCGAGCCGCACAGGTTATGTCCTTTGACCGCGTCGCTCCCCCACGTCGCCGAGAGCACTGGTTCTGGGCCCTCGTCCCCCCAGCGCGTGCGCTCGTTCTTCTGGTCATTGTCTGGGTGGGGGCGGCCCTCCCGGTTTCGGGGCAGGCGGTGCGCGCTCCCCTGTCCTTCGATGTCCCGTCCGTAGACGAGCTCGCCCGGCGTGCCGTGGAGCAGCGCAGGACACGCCCGAGCATGCCCGCCACTCCGGTGGGTCGGGGGCTGCGCTCCGGCCTGCGTGGCAGTCCGCTCTCTCCACGACCGCCCGCCCCGGACGGCCCGCCTCGGTTTCAGCACGCCCTTCTGGGCAGTGCAATCGGGGTGACGGTCAGTGTAGGAATGCTTTACGTGTTGTCCGACGCCGACCTCTCCGATCGTACTGATCGGCGCCGGTACGGGGGCGACGGTGAGCTGCGGGCGCAAGGGGCCGCGCTGCTGTTGATCGTTGGAAGTGCGCCGATTGGGGCCGTACTCGGGGCGGGGCTCGTGGACGACGGGCTGCCCGGAGAGGCCCTCTTCGCCGCGGGACTCGGCGAACTCGTTGTCGGTGGAGTGGGAGCCTTGGCGGGCATTGGAGGGGCGGCCCTTGTGGGAGGCGGCCCCCCGGGCCAGCGCGTGGGGGCAGGCATCGGAGCGGGCCTGGGCGCAGCGGTCGGGGCCGCCCTCGGGGCCACGCTTTCGGCCCGGGACGGACGCGGGGCGTTGTCGTTTCGGGGAGGGACCTGGTCGGTTGGCGTACCCGACGCCACGATCTGGCCGAGTTTCCGACACGATGTCCCCATTGCTGCGCACGTCCCCCTCGTTACGGTGAGTCTCGAACAGTAGGAACGGGGTGGTTTTCCGGACAACGTTCACGGAGACGGGTGAACTTCTTTGTACCCCGAAGGTAAAGCGAACCACGAATCGCTCGTGCCGCCCTCCCCCCCAGCGATCCGGCCTCTCTCCAAACGCCGACCTGCTCGTGATTGCACGCGAAGGATACACCATTATCGCCGTCGTGGCGGGCCTTGCGCTCATGCTGACCGGGGGGGCGCTCTGGGTGGACGCGTGGCTCTGGCGGGGGCCGATGCTCGCCCTTGCAGTAGGGGGGCTCGCGTTTGTTCTCTACTTCTTCCGGGATCCGGAGCGCACGCCGCCGGCGGACGCCCTGGAAGCGGGCATCGTGGCCCCGGCCGACGGCCGGGTCGTGGAGATTGCCGAAGAGGACGACCCGCTGTACCTGGAGGGCCCGGCGCGGCGCATTTCCATCTTTCTCTCGCCGCTGGACGTGCATGTGAACCGGGTGCCGGCGCGGGGGGTCATCGAGCACGCCGAGTACCGCCCGGGCGATTACCTCGTGGCCTGGCACCCGAAGGCCAGCGAGAAGAACGAACGGTCGGAGTTTGGCCTGCGCCACCCCACCGGCACGAAGCTCCTGTTTAAGCAAATCGCAGGGGCGGTGGCGCGCCGCATCGAATACGACCTCCGTGAGGGGGACACCGTGGAAACCGGGGCGCGCTTCGGCATCGTCAAGTTTGGGTCCCGAATGGACCTGCTCGTGCCGCCGTCGGTTGAGCTTCACGCGGAGGAGGGGCAGGTCGTGCGGGCGGGCACGACGGTCTTGGGGCGCATCCCGACGCCCGAGTCCGGCCGGTCCTCGTCCGCCGAGGCAACCGCCGCGCCGTCCGCCTCGTCCGCACGCCGCTCGTCTGCTTCTTAATTGCTGACTGACTGGGATGATCGACCTCTTTGGGGCCGACCGTGCGGGCAGTACGGCCCGGGCGGACGACCGCTCCGCCCGGCCGGCGAGCGTCCGACGCCGCCTCCGGGCCTACCGGAGCGCGCGCCGCGAGCAGCGGGGCGACCGGCCGCCGCCCCGCGTGGCGGTGCCCTCCTTCTTCACGCTGATGAACCTGCTCTGCGGGTTTATGGCCCTCACGCAGGTGGCGGACGCTGCGTTCGTCCTGGCCTGCTGGCTCATTGTGCTGGCCGGCTTCTTCGACCTGCTCGACGGGGTGATGGCGCGCCTCACGGGCGCCGACAGCCCCTTCGGCGTCCAACTCGACTCCCTCAGCGACATCGTGTCGTTCGGGGTGGCGCCGTCTTTCCTGCTGTACGGCTACGTGCTGGACACCTTCAACCCACTCGGGATGATCGTTGCCGCCCTCCCGGCGCTCTGCGGGGCGGTGCGGCTGGCCCGCTACAACATGACCGCCGACGAGAGCGACAAAGAGGGCTTCGAGGGGCTTCCCATTCCGGGGCAGGCCATTGCCGTCGTGGCGCTCATCCTGGCCGCCGAGAACTCAGCCTGGGACGGGCGCTTCGCCCTCGACAGCCTCCGCGTCGTGTTGCCCGTCGTCATCGTGCTCTCCGGGCTGATGGTGTCGAGCATCCGGTTCGACGCAATTCCCATGCCCTCCCTGGAAGCGGTGCGCACGCACCCCTCAAAGATCGCCGCGTACGGACTCGCGGGGCTGCTGATCGTGGGGCTCCAGGAGCGAGGGCTTCTGATCGTCCTGACCGCGTACCTGTTGCACGGCGTGGGACGGGCCCTCTACAAGCTCGTGCGGGCGCTCGTCGCCCCGGTGCCGGACGAGCGGTTGGGCTCCTGAGAACACCGCCGGCCCCCTCGACACTCTCTGCCGTTATCCGCATCCAACGTCCCCCATGTACAAAGCTACGATCTCGATCACCCTCCGGCCGTCCATCCTCGACCCCGAAGGCAAAACCATCCAGCACGCCCTGACCAACCTCGGGTACGACGCGGTGGATCAGGTGCGCATGGGCAAGCAGGCCGAGGTATGGATCGACGCGGCGAGCGAAGCGGAGGCCCGTGAGGTGGCCACGGAGGCCTGCGAAAAGCTGCTCGCAAACCCTGTCACCGAAAACTTCGAGATCCAGATCGAATCTGCGTCCCGCGAGGCGGTCGGGGAGGGAACGGCCTGACGGCGCAGCCGTCCTCACCCCATTGGGCATTCGATGCGTTTGCCTGCGACGGTCCGTTCACGAATTCGACTCGTTTGCTTGTCATGACTGAGGGTTTTCCGCGACGCACGCTTGGGGCACCGGCTGAGCCGGACGTTCAGCCGGCCCCGCCGGAGGTGGAAGAAGCCGACCAGGAGGAAGAAAACGAGGGGACCGATGAGCCCTGGTTTGTCATCCTCTTCAATGACGAAGTCCACACCTTCGAGGAGGTCATTGGGCAGTTGGTGAAGGCCACGGGCTGCAGCCGCAGCGAGGCCGAGGACATGGCCTGGACGGTCCACAATGAGGGCAAGGCAACCGTCTACGAAGGCACGTTTGAGGAGTGCTTCGAGGTGCAGAGCGTGCTGAAGGAGATCCAACTCGTGACGGAAATTCAGGGGTAGGCCGTCCCGGTGGGGCCTACGAGGCGGGGCGGCGCCACACGTGAAGGAGGGTTTGAGGGGTGGAATGGGCGTAGCGGGTCGTTCCGTTCAGGGCCTTCACCCGCACGGAATCCGGGCCCGGCACCACCACCGAGCGATCGTCGAGCCAGCCCCACACCGCCCCGTCGACCCGGCCGAGGCGTCGGGTCTGCCCCTTCACCCGCACGGCGGCCTGCGAGGACGCGTCGCTCCGCAGGGTAAAGGCGATGCGGTTGCCCGACGGCGACCATCGGGGATGCACCTGGTCGGCCGTGGTTTGGTCGGGAGAGACGAGGAAAGTGGGGCGCGAGCCGTCGTAGACCACCACCTGACGGTGGCCGGACGCCTCGACCCGTACATCGAGGGCCACCTCGTTCGTCTCCGGGGCCCATCGGTGGTGGCGGGCACGGCGCGTGTCGCCGAACAGCGTTTCGGGGTTGGTGCCGTCGGGACCGCTCAGGACGAACGATGAGTCGGGGACGTACTCGCCGCGGTCCCGGTCGTACTCGAGCTCCCGGTAGATGTAGGCCATCTGTTGGCCCGTGGGTGCGTAGCGGAGGTGGTGCATGCGGCGTATGTCGAGGGAGGCCTGGGTGGCACAGTCGCCCGCGTCCACCACGTACAGGTTGTCGTCGGTTCGGGCGGCGAGCGAGCCGTCCGGAAGCCAGTGGAGGACCTCGCGGACGCTGCTGCATCCCACGTCTCGGGTCGTGCCGTCGGGCGTCACCACCTGGAGCCCGCCGGGCCCACGCCCGCCGTCGTCGGTGGGGCGGTAGTACCCGACGGCGAGGCGCTCCTGGTTGGGGTGCCAGGCCAGAGAGTAGGTGACCGACGTCCCGGCCGCGGCGTGCACGCGGTGCGCCTGTTGCGTCGTCAGGTCCAGCAGCGTGAGGTGGGACGAGTCCGCCGTGGCGTAGCTGAAGGCAAGGTGCCGGCCGGACGGCGATACCGCCCGGGCCGGCTTGGCCGTGGCGCCCGCGGCGAGGGTCCGGCTTTCATCGGTCCGTGCATCGTGTAACACCAGGCCGTCGGCCGGGGTTGTGTGCAGCAGAAAGAGGGACGGCCCCGAGGACACCGCTGGTCCGTTCGCCTCGGTCGTGGAGCCGGGCGGCTGTGAGGACGAACAGGCGACCCCGAGCCCCAAGACCCCGATCAATGCGCACAAAACGAAGCCACGGGGCGCCGACGAGGGAAAATGCATAAATCGAAATAGACCGACAGAGCGTGGAACGGGTGGAAGGTCGGCACAAACCTAGCAGGACGAGCCGTGAAGGTCAGACGAAGCCTCCAGGCGGCCTCATTCCGATCAGGTCAACGCCGAAATCGGGACGGAGGGCGTTCCAAAAGCGTTCCACATGGCCGCAGAACAAGTGCGAAGAGGTCGCATAAAAGACCGATGTAAATAAAATTCCGGGTCCTTTTCCCCTGTGGAGAGGGAGTCGGAGGTCCGCTGAACGCGAACATGAGAAGATCTTAACTGAGTTATGGAGACAGGAACCGTCAAGTGGTTTAGCCCTGCCGAAGGATATGGATTCGTTGAGCCCGACAACGGGGAGGACGATGTTTTCCTCCACCACAGTGAGGTGCCCGACGAAGACCTGGAAGAAGGCGACCGTCTCGAGTTCGAAATCGAAGAGACGGAGAAGGGGCTGAACGCCGTCAACATTGAGGCCCTTACCGAGCCCGAGTGGTAAGCTCGGCCCGGTCCACCCGAATGCCCCTGAGCGTCCTGCTCAGGGGCATTTTTTTGTTTGGGGGCTCTGTGAGGCGCGGCTGGACCAAGAGGCCTGGAGCATCCAGGAGTCTTCTCTGAATCCCTCGGGCCTGCGCCCCCTTCGTCAGGGAAAAGGATCCGTATCCCCCGATCTCGTGGCGTCAAGGTCCCGAGGGGCGCTGGGGCGTGGCTCCTGACTGTTCTCGATTTCGATCCCGGGACAAGTGCGCCTCGCCCGTACGATGCAGAAGGGCCTCGACGCATGCCAATCCGGCTTCCCCAGACGTATGTGGCCGCGACGCATGCCACAGACTGCGCGCCGAATGTCCCCGCATGCCGATCGGCGTACGGGCGACGCAGCCGCCGTGTGCGCGTGCCCGACAGCCCCGCCGATCAACCAATCTAGCGCCTCCTTCCCGCTCTGCGCGGTGAGCCGTCCGGCTGCTCACGAGCCTGGGCCCGGACTTCCGTCCGCGGTTTCGATTCTACTCTCGCACCCGCGTTGTGGGCGACCGGGAGGACGAGGGGGACTGCACGTCCCGGAACCGACGACTCAGAACGTCAAAGTTGCGCCCAATCGACGCGCCGAGGGCGGCCTCTAGGTCGCGCACGTGGTGCGTGTGGACGGGCGGGTTGGAACGCTGAGTCTCCGTGTCGCGCCGGAAGGGGGATCGGAAGAGCGAAGAAGAGCTTTTCATAAAGAGTGCCTATCGGTGTCGTAGTGACGTATCCTGTGTCCGTTCGCACAATAATTTATCCGATAGGCTTATTAATGTTCCTCACCGGACTTTGAAATTCCCAGCGCCATACTCGTGACTGAATTGAAACACGCAAAACTCAAATGACTTTAGGATCCCCGTTTTGAGTGCAAAATCGCTCACCCTGATATGACCATCAACGAGCTGCAGTCTCTGAAGCCGTACCTGAAGATCTCGGCGCTGGCCGACGAGATTGAGGGCATCAACAAGCACACGTTGCTCTCAAAGGTGCGGCGGGGCACCGAGCTCACGATCGTGGAAAGCGACAAGCTCGAGGCGAAGCTGGGTGAGGTTATGACCCACGCCGGGTTTTCGCTTGCGCGCGAGTGAGTGTTGCGGGGCGGGTGCGTGCCCCCCGTCCCTGTGGTCGGGGCGCGGACGGGGGCGGTGCTAACTGGCGAGAGTGCCCGCCGAGTGAAGGCCCTTCGGCCAAAGCCTGGAGGCACAGTCGACGGTCCGAAAAAGGGAAAGCTCCCCGGGACTACCGGAGCGCGTCCTCCAAAACCGTGGCGGCGTCGGTGTCGGCGTCGCGGTACTTGACGATGACGGGGGTCGAGAGGGAGAGGCCGTGCTCTTCTCCGAACGCCGAGTCGACGGACCGGGAGCCCGGCACGACCACGGCATTCTCGGGCACGACCAGCGGCTCGTCGTCGGAGGCGGTGTGTACCGTCTCCTCCGCGAGGTCGTACAGTCGGGTGGAGGAGGTGAGGGTGACGCCTGCGGCCAGCACGGCCCCGGCCCGCACGATGCAGCCCTCGTAGAGGCCCGCGTTGCCCCCAACGAAGACATCGTCCTCCACGATGACCGGGGTGGCGTGCACGGGCTCCAGCACACCCCCAACCTGGGCGGAGGCGGACAGGTGCACCCGCTTGCCGATTTGGGCGCAGCTTCCCACCAGGGCGTGGGAGTCGATCATGGTCTCCGCGTCGACGTACGCCCCCACGTTGACGTACATCGGAGGCATGCAGACCACGCCGGGCGCCACGTACGCCCCGGTCCGGATCGCCGAGCCGCCCGGCACGAGCCGCACGTTGTCGGCCTTGCGGAGCGGCTTGACCGGGAACGTGTTCTTGTCGTAGAACGGGAACCGGTCGCCCGAGTAGTCGACGGTGCGGCCGATTCGGAAGCCCAGGAGGATGCCTTCCTTCACCCATTCGTTGGCGTGCCAGGTGCCGTCGTCGGCGGGGGTGGCGGCACGCACCTCGCCGGCGTTGAGGGCCTGCACGAGATCGGCCACGGCATCGCCGGCGGTCCCCCGGTCCACGCCTGAGGGCTCTTTGGACTGTGCCACCAGCGATTCGATGCGATCTTGTAGGTCGGTCATGCGTCGAAAACCAGTGTGTGGACAGACGATGAGGGCAAATCGTCCCCGTTGCGCGCATTCACCATGAAGCTCCGAAGCGATAGACACATTGTAAACCCGTGTCCCGTAGCATTTTTTGTGCAAAACGCCTTTTGGCCCCTGGTGACAGGGGCGTTATGCGCTCGCGTCTCACCAAGTTCACCGTCGTCCATGAAACGATCGCTCGTATTTGCGGCCCTTCTTCTCTGTGCCAGCCTCACCTCGTGCCAGTGTGCCGACCAGCCCGACGTGGGGCCGGTGGAGGGCGAGGATGAGCAGGCCCATCGGATCCCGACCGAGACCGCGGCAGACCGGGGCCGGATCGCGTAGAAAAGACCCTCCGGCCACGCCTCTAACCCACATGTGTGCCGTGTCTCCTGCAAGGTGCTTCCCCAGTCATGGCCATCCCGGACGAAAAAATTGAAGAGGTCCGCACCGCGGTTGATCTCGTGGAGGTGGCGGAGGACTACGTCCAACTGAAGCAGAGCGGGTCGCGGTACATGGGGCTCTGCCCGTTCCACAACGAGGACACCCCCTCCTTCAGTGTCGACCCGGACCAGAACCTCTACTACTGCTTCGGCTGCCAGAATGGGGGGGATGCCTTCAAGTTTGTTCAGGAGATCGAGGGGGTCGGGTTCTTGGAAAGCGTGCGGATGCTGGCCGACCGGTACGGCGTTCCGCTGCCGGAGGAGGAGACCGACCCCGACGCGGCCAACGAGCGCGAGGCCGTTCTGCACGCCCTGCGCTTCGCGGCCCGCTTCTTCTATCGCCAGCTCACGCAGTCCGACCGGGGACGGCCCGCGCTCGACTACCTCCGCCGGCGCGGCTTCACCCCGCAGACCATCAAGCAGTTCGGGCTCGGCTACGCCCCCGACGAGTGGGACGCCCTGTTGACGGTCGCGGAGGAGGAGCAGATCGACCGGGAGACGCTCGAAAAGGCGGGGCTCATTATCGAGCGCAACGACGGGAGCGGGTACTACGACCGGTATCGCGGGCGGATCATCTTTCCCATTTTCTCCCACATCGGCAAGGTGCTGGCCTTCGCCGGGCGCATCCTCGATCCCGACGACGAGCGCGACCAGCCGAAGTACATCAACTCGCCGGAGACGGAGGTTTACCACAAGAAGGAGGTGCTCTACGGCCTGCACCAGGCCAAGCAGGCCATCCGCAAAACCGACGAGGTTCTGCTCGTGGAGGGGTACACGGACGTGATTAGTCTGTCGCAGGCCGGGGTGGGAAACGTCGTCGCCTCCAGCGGCACGGCCCTCACCGAGCAGCAGATCGGCACGCTCGACCGGTACGCCAAGCGGGCGGTGATGCTCTACGACGCCGACGAGGCGGGGGAGCGGGCGGCCCTGCGGGGGATGGAGCGTGTCCTGGAGGCGGGACTGGGGGCCTACGCCGTAGAACTTCCCGCGGGCAACGACCCGGACGAGTACGTTCAGGAGCACGGGGGCGATGCCTTTTCCGACTACGTTCAGGAGCACCGGCAGGACCTTCCGTCGTTCGCCTACCAGCGGGCCCGCCGCAACGGGGTCCTAGAGACCCCAGAGGATCGGGTGGAGGTTCAGCGCGAGATTATCGAGTCGGTCGCCCGGATTCCGGACCCGAATCTTCGGCGCGAGTACGTGGCCCACACGAGTGACGTGACGGGCGTGCCGGACTCGGACCTGTTCCGCATGCTGGAGGAGGAACGGGAGCAGATGGAGCGCCGGGCCCAGCGGCGACGAAAGCGAGAGCAAAAGCGTCAGCAGAGACAGGCGGAGGAGGGCGCGTCGCCATCGGGGGAGCAGGCCGCCCCGCCCGACCGGAACGGCGCGTCGCCCCCGCCTCCCAATTCCACGACCGGGAAGACGGCGTCCGGCCCCGCGCTGCTCCCGGAAGAGCGGGTGCTGTTTCGGCTCATGCTGGAGAACGGGCGTCGCATGGTGAGTCTCGTGCTGGGGCACATGGCGCTGGACGAGTTTTCGGAGGGGGCGCCCCGTGACTTTGCGCGCGCCTTCGCCGAGATGTACGAGGACGGCACGGTGCGGCCCCAGCAGATTCTCAATGGCGAGCACGGCGAGGCGCTTCAGCAACTCGGCGCGTCGGTGATGATGGACGAGCACGAGGCCTCCGAGCACTGGGCCCAGAAGGAGGACATCTCGGTGCCCCACCTCAACGACCGCCCCTACGAGGCGGCCCGGAGCGCGATGAAGTTTTTGAAGATGGACCGTGTCGACGAGGCCATCGAGGCGGTCCGCGAGCGGATGTATCAGGCGAGCCAGCAGGGGGCGGACGAGGAGGTCCAGCGCCTACAGCAAAAGATGATGTCGCTGCAGGAGCTCCGGAAGGGCATCAAGCGCGGTGAGTTTCTCGAGGACTGAGAGGCCGCCGCGCGACGCTTTCGCGCCGCGAGACTATGGCCGTCGCCGGAGCGTATCGGGGACGGCGGGGACCGTGGACGAGAGGTCGGGGGGACGGCCCTCAAGCTTCATTCGGCCCGTGGCGCGGGTCGTCGCGTCGGCCAGGTCCTGCCAGGGACTGGACATCCAGAGCCGTCGGTGCGTGCTGATAATGCGAAGCTGGCGGCGGCGGTACCGGGTCGGTCGCTGTTCGGCGAGGGTCTCGAAGCGGTCGTGGAGCTGAAGCAGGCGCTCGCGGTTGTCCTTGGTGAAGCCGAAGTGGGCGATGTCGTCGACCAGGGCCTCGTACTGCCGATCCCATCGGGTTACCTGGCTTGGGCTGGGCCCCGCGTAGGTCGAGGCGTCGTACCGAAAGGTCGCGGGCGAGTCGAGGGCCCGAATCCCCGCGGCGCGGAGCACATCGGGGGCCCCCAGCGGGAGGAAGAAGCGCACGGCCTTGCCGTCGATGGTAGAGACGAACCGTACGTTGCCGGCCTCCGGAATGGACCTGCGAGGGGAGGCCGGCAGGTCGATGTGGGGGTTCAGCGCGCGGAAGCGGTCGTATGTCGTCCGGGCGGTGTCGGCGGCCGGCCCCCAATCGAGCGACCGGGCCGTGGTGTCGAGGGGGGCGAGAAGATCGCGCAGCGTCACTGAGGTGCCCGGTTCCACCTGCAACCGGACGGCCTGGAGTGGGGGGGATTGGTCCACCGGGCGGTCGTCGCGGGCCGTAAGGGCGCCGTACGCGGCGGGGACGTAGCCGCGGGAGTCGCCGCCGAAGGTGGACCCGTCGCGCACCGTGTCGAAGCCCTCCGTCACCGCCCAGGCGTAGGCGTCCGCCACGGTCGAGGAGGCGGTAAAGTGGTCCGAGGTGTAAAACGCGCGATACAGCGTAAAGATGTTGCCGGGCCCGGCGTGGTAGGCGGACAGGCCCGGCAGTTCGTGCCCCACGGCGTTGGCGTAGCCGCGCAGCAACAGGAAGGCGGGCTCCAGCACGAGGAGGGGGTTGCGCTCCTCCCGGACGCGCACCCAGGCGTCGGCCTCCGTCGGAAGCGTGTACTCGGTCACGCCGCCCCGGCGTAGGATCCAGGGCAGCATCTGGTAGCGGCTCACGGCCCCCGCCGTCGACACGAGGTGATCCTGGTTGAACGTCTCAACGGTTCCGATCTCTGTCGCGAGCAGGCTCAGTCCCAGGTGCTCGGCGAGTCGGCGCTCGTAGGCCCGGTAGGCCCGATCGCGCTCGTGGGCGGTTTCGACCTGATTGGCCCGTCCCCAGCGGACGATGATGTCGTCGAGGGGAACGCCACGCCGCTCGTACTTGTCCACGAGCCGGTCCATCTCCTCGTGGCGCCGCTCATCGACCGTGTTCCAGTCTACGGGGGCGCCGTTTTCGTACGCGGCCCGGAGGTCCGTGAGCGCAAACAGCTCCAGCACCTCGTCCGTCCGGCGGTCGATGACCCGGATCGTGAAGTTGTCGTCGTGGGCCTGCCGGTGGACGTACTGGTCCAACAGGTCGTGAAACTGCCGGAGGATCTCCGGATTGCGGCTTGTCGCGAGGGGGGCAGACGGGGTGAAGTAGGGGGCGAGTTTCGTCGACGGATGCGAAGACCGGTCTGCCAGGACGGGAGCCGGGCTCGCGTCCGAAGGGGCAGGGCCCTGAAACAGGGGAGAGGGAAAGAACGGAAGGTCGGAGAGAACCTGGGACTGGCCCGGGGAGAACGGCGCGACTGCACTCAAAACGACGAGCAACGTCACCCCGCTGAGCATAACGGCCGAGAGACGACGAATGAGCCGGGCGGCCTCGGGGGAGGACGCGTCGACGCCGTCGTCGGATTGGTCGGACCAGAAGGGGAGGCGCATAACAGTGCAGTTGTGAACACCGACGAGAAGCGAGGGCGCGGGCCGTCAGGCCGAGGAAGGGACAGAGGCCGTCCGGGCGTGCCCTAGAAACGCCCGAAAGAGCGGTCGGGTGATGTCCCCCATGCGTTCGGGATGAAACTGAACGCCGAACAGGCGTCCACTCTCGTGTTCGATCGCCTCGATCACCCCGTCCGGGGCCGTGGCCGCCACCGAAAATCCCTCCCCAACCGTCGCGATGGCCTGGAGGTGGCGCGTGTTCACGGGTAGGGTGTCGACGTCGAGCCACCGATGCAGGTGGGAGGACGAATGCAGGGTTACGGGGTGCGTCGTGGCCCCACGTTTCTGGCTGTGCGTCTGCGCGCCCTCGTGTTCAGCCTCTACGTCTCCGTAAATCGTGCCCCCTGCGAGGGCGTTGAGGCGCTGCATGCCGTAGCAGATGCCCAGAATGGGCCGCCCGGCCTGCCAGCAGGCCTCAATCCAGCGGCGGTCCGACGCGGCCCGTCGCGGGCCGAGGGCGTCGAGCTCTTCGGGGAGCGGGCCGGTGAGGCCTTCGGAGACGGCCGGCCCCCCCGGCACCACCAGCCCGTCAATGCGGCCCAGCGTCTCCTCGACCGTCCGGTCGGACGCGGTGATGGGGAGCACCACGGGAACCCCACCGGCGTTCTCGATGGCCGCCGTGTACCGGCGGTCCAGACGCTGAGTCCCGTCCGTGTGGGCGGTCGTAATGCCAATGTGAGCGGGCATAGGCGACGGCGAAGAGCGGTGCAGGAAGACGGGTGGAGGGTAGGGTCAAATTGCGTGCCATCCGACCGGGAGACGGCAGGCGGGCCCAGTCGGGAGGGCCCTCAAGGCCGCACGTCGCGCAGCGTGATGGGGGTCGGGTCGGAGGGGGCCGTCAGGTCGAGGGCCAGGGTGAGGGTGTCGCGGGAACGGATGATGTTCGTCGCGTGGGAGCCGAGGGATCCACGATCGAGTTGATCGTGCAGGGCGCTCTTGATGGTACGGCGCTGGCCCTGCGTGGTGGAGGAGCCGTGGATCACTTTCAATTGGCTCCGCCCGCGGCTCTCGGCGAGACGAAGCGTGGTGTAGGTCACGTCGAGGGCCTCGTCGACCGACAGGCCGTGCAGGTCGAGGGTCACCGTGGAACCGTCGTCGTCAAGCGTGGGCGTCGCCATGGGCCTCGGGGTGGGGCGTAAAAGCAGTGCGTGTGTGGTACCTTCCCGGCCGAGAAGAGATTCGGGGAGGGAGCCCGGCCCGAAACGGTCCCCGTGGAGGGGCAGTGCTGTGTACGGAGCACTGGAAGGGGCCCCGCAACAGCCATCGGGAAGTGTGTGAACGCTTCGCCGCGTCCGCCCGGACGAGGCGTCGGTCGTTGGGGCACGATGGTAAGGCGGCGCCCACGGTGCGTTTCCACGCCGGCGAAGGGCAGAACGGTTGGTGTGAATCGGATCCGGGAGTGCCGCGCCGACGCGGGGCAGCGGAGGCGGCAGGGCGGCCGTGCCCGCGGAGAAAGGACACACCATCACGCCGCCCAGGCCGGCAGACGCGACGTTGAGTCGACGGAGGCGCCCGCCTTGGCACTGATCAACGGCCCTGCACCCGGGCGTCGCACGGAGGGCACGGAAACGGGCCTACGCAGTGCCGTCGGACGGATCGGACTCTCCAATCAGACGGGCCCGCTCCCGTTCGATCTGGTCCAGGAGACGGGGGGCGTGCTCCACGAGCCGCTCGATGAGGGTGCTCAACTGGTCCCGATCCATGTCCGCCAGAAGATCGGCGACCGCGGCAGGGTCCGATTTGGGCACCTCGTCGCTGTCGAGCACCTTCAGTACAGTGGCGACGACGTGCTTGCACCAGGAGCCCTCGTAGTACGGACACGTGCACTCAACAGCCGCGATGTGGTCGGCCTCGAACTGAACGGTCACCACGTACGGGTGCACGTTGCTTCCCTGTACCTTCGCCTTCAAGGTGTGATCGTCGGTTCGCTCCACGGACTGCACAGCCCCGTCGTGGAAGTATTGCCGGCCGCGCTCGAAGGACCCGCCCGCGGTGTGCTCCCGGAGCTGGTCCCTGGTGACGGGAAGAGTGGTCATGATGGCTGAAGGGAAACCAGAATTATGCGTTCAGGGGAGAAGAGGACGTCTCGGGGGCGGAGGCCACGTGGTCGAGGAAATTCTCAAAAACGCGGGTGGCGGTCCCGGCCGCCTCCACGTTGGCGTCCGTACAGGTGTCGAGGGCGCGCTGGATCTTGCGGCCGGACAGGTCCTTCGAGTGAATCATGGCCTCGGCGGTCTTTAGGTCGTACTCGGGGTGGAACTGCACGCCGTACACCTGCTCGTAGCGGAGCGCCTGTACGCCCGTCTCGTTGGAGGCCAGCAGGCGGGCGTCGGGCGGCATCGTCACCACGTGGTCGGAATGGGTAGCGAAGACGGTAAAGGGATCCGGAAGCCCGTTCCAGATCGGATCGTCCGCCTCCTGTTGAACCTCGATGTAGCCCAGCTCATAGCTGCCCCCGCGAACGGTCCCCCCTAGGATCTGGGCGAGAAGCTGGTGGCCCCAGCACACGCCAAGGAGGGGCAGGCCGTCGGAGATGGCCCCCTCCACCCACCGGCTCAGCTCTTGTATCCAGGCCCGGTGGCTGTCATAAACGGAGGACTGTGAGCCGCTGATGATGGCGCCGTCGAACGACGGAGGCGTCTCGCCGTCCGTCTGAACGGGAGCGGGCTCACCGATGGGTGGGGGCATCTCTCCCTCGTTCGCGTTGTAGACGGTGAGGGACGCATCGACTTCCCGCTCGAAGTTGCGCTGGGCGTGAGGGGTGCCGAGCGATGCGTCGATGAGGGCAAGATGCATCTCGAAAGGTGCGTTCGGTTCAACAGATTCTCACGTAGATCACCGCCGAGAACGAAGTGCGTTCCGGCCCTTGGACGAGGACAAGCGATGCGCCGAACCCGGAGGGCCCTTGACTGAAAGCCGGCTCGTCCGTAGCGTCTATACCACGGAGGTCCAAGAAGTCGCCCCCGGGCGGGCGCAGACGAGCAAGGCATTCTCCGACCCCGCGGAAAGCAGGGGGGGAGTGAGTGACGGCCCGCCCATTCGGCGCTCCGCCCCGGGGAACCGTGAAAACTTTCTATAGGGCCCCTCGTGTCAGTGTTCGCACTCCCGACGCCGCTGCGTTCACGATCCCCATTGTCTCCGCCCAAATGACTGGTCCCAGCCCCGGGCCCATTCGTCGCGTCACCGTCCTCGGGATCGCGCTCGTGACCACCCTGATCCTTGGGGCATGGTCAACACCGCGAACAGCACGGGCGCAGCCGACGTCCCGCCCGGACCGGTCGAGGACAGTCCCCGACTCCTCCTGGAACCGGGAGGGCGTACGCGATACCAGTCGGGCGGCCCGGTGGCGCCGCGTGCGTCGCCAGAAGGCCCAGTCGATGGAGGAGCACAGGCCGTCCTTCGTAGAGCGGGCCGTGTCGTTTGTGAGTAGCTTCGGTGGCGCCGTCGTGCCCCACCGCCTGATTCTCGATGTGCCCCGGGTGGAGATTGCCGACTTCCACCCGGTCTTTGGGGGGCTTGAGGGCAACGCCGGAACGACGGCAGGGGTGCTCTACGCCCCGACGTTCTGGGCGGGGGAGCAGCGCCTCGCCGAGGCGGAGCTTCTTGGGAGCCTCCGGGGGTACTACGGAACCGGGATGCGCTTTGGGGGCGTCTTTGGGCCCTACGTGGGATACGCGTACGCCCGGTATCAGCACCGCCCCCGCGAGAGCTTCTACGGGGTCGGTCCCGACAGCCAGGTGGACACGGAAGCCGGCTTCCGGTTGGACCAGGGGGTTGTGGGGGGGCTTCTGGGATGGTCGCCCCGCCCCAGTGCACTTCTTGGGGGACACGTCTCGTACCAGGCGAACCGGTACGGGACCGGGCAGGGCGGCCGGCCGACGGTCGCGGATCAGTTCGGGGCGACCCTCCCCGGCATAGGGGACGATGTGGACTACCTCATGCTCGGGGCGTTCTTCGAGCTTGACGCCCGCGACACGCCGTACACCCGCGCCTTCGGACACCGATTTGCCCCGACGGAGCCCCGACTGCGCGGGGTGTCGCTCGATGCATCGCGCGGATTCTACCTGGCCTCCGAGGTGACACACAATTTGAGCATGCGCGGACAAGACGTCGACTTTACCCGCTTCACGCTCGATGTTCGGGAGTTCGTGCCGATTGGAAAAGAGCTGCTCCACGGCTTCTCCTTTCGCCAGTTTGCGTCGGTCACCCACTCGGGGGGCGGGCGTGTGCCGTTCTATCGATTGCAATCCATCGGGGGGGCCCGATCCCTCCGGGGATACCCGTCGGGGCGGTTCCGCGACCGAAACGTGCTGCTGGCGAACGGAGAGGTGCGGTGCCAGATCTGGCACTGGATCGACATGGCGGTCTTCGCCGACGTGGGGCACGTGTTTCGCGACGTTCGCGACGTCGATGCTGCGGATCCGCACCTCGGGTACGGCCTTGGGTTTCGGGTCAAGAACGACGGGAAAACGCTGGGGCGCGTCGACGTGGCCCGAGGACGAGAGGGATGGGAGCTGCACCTTGACCTAGGCTCTCTCTTCTAATCACCATGTGCGCCGCGTTTTTCGATTCAACTCGTGGGCTGCGGGTCCGGTGTGCCGGAGGGCTGCTGTGCCTGTTGGCGCTTCTCGGCGGGAGCCCCTCGTCCGCAGCCGCGCAGCGGTTTCTCTCCGATGACCCGCTGTGGCACGACCCCGATCGCATGGACATGCCCTTCCCGGAGCCGACCCCGTCGGACCGTGGGATCGGGCCCCTGGAGTTTTTTGAACGGAGCTTTGGGGTGCCGGGGGAGTACGCCGTACCGGCGAAGAACGTCAACACGGTCGGGGGCGTGCCCAACTCGTCCTGGTACACCAATCGGCACTACCGGTCCCCCATGTCGCCGGCCGCCCTCCGACAGGGCCCCAACCAAGGGCCGGGGCCGTCGGCGCGATCCCCGTGGCGCGTGGTGGAGCTGGGCCCCCCGGGAGGGCTGCCCCGTGCGATCATTCGGGACACCACGGGGCGCCCCTTTCGGATTCTCTTCGACGCGCCCGCGCACCCGGAGATGGCGACGGGCGCCGCCATGATCAGCAGTCGCCTGCTGCACGCGCTCGGCTACAACGTGCCGCAGCACTGGCTGCGTCGCGTTCGGGCGGGGCGGCTGGTGCCGGAGCCGGACAGTGGTGTTACGCAGTCCCGTGTGGACAGCCTTCTGGCGTCGGCCGCCCAGCGTCCGGACGGCACGTACCGGGCGCTCGTAACTCGAATCCCGGATGTTGAGCGCCGCATCGGACCGTTTCAGTTTAAGGGGACCCGTGCGGACGACGGGAACGACGTGTTTCCCCACGAAGACCGGCGTGAGCTGCGGGGCCTTCGGATCGTTGCGGCCTGGATTCACCACAGCAAGATTCGGCCCCGGCATACCCTCGATGTGGGGGTGCGGGTGGAGGGACGCCGCTTTGTGCGGCACTACCTGACGGACCTACACCTCACGCTCGGCAGTGCAGGCGCGACGCCGAAGTCGGAGTGGTCGGGGCACGAGCACGTGCTCGAATTGGGCCGCATCTTCGAGCGCATCGGCACGCTTGGGCTCAGCGGTGGGGACTGGGCGGAGGTTGAGCCGCCCGACGACCCGGCCCTCGGTCGCTTCGGCATCGGCGGGTTTGATCCGCAGGCGTGGCGTCCCGAGTGGCCCAACCTCGCGTTTCAGCGCACCACCCCCGCCGATGCGTTCTGGGCCGCGAAGAAGATCCGGAATTTCTCCCGCGAGGACCTGCGTGTCATCGTCTCCACGGCCAACTACTCGTCGGCGGAGGTGGCCGACTACATGGTCCGCACCCTCCTCGCCCGACGGGATGCCATCGGGCAGGCGTTTTTGAACTGGGGAGGGGGCCTGGATCGATTTGCGGTCCGGTCCGGACGGCTCACCTTCGAGGACCTGCGCGCCGCCTACGGACAAGCGCCCGACACCCTCCGGCGCACGGTCACGTGGCGGGCCTACGACAACCGCGCGGACGCGGTGAGCCCCGTTTTGACTCGCATGACCTCAAGCCGGGAGGCGGTGCCGCTTCCCGACTACTCCCCGTCCTACCTTCGCGCCTCCCTGGTGACGCCCCGAGCGGGAACCACCCGTGTCTATGTGCGCCAGACCGAGCAGGGGCAGGCGTCGCCGGGGGGGCAATTGCGTCGCCGGGTGGTTGGGGTCGAGCGCACGGCCCCCTCCACGGCGGAGAGGCCGTAATCGGCCCTACAAAACGCAGATCTGGGAGGAAAAAGACCTTGAACGGACGTGAAAGTTGAATTTCTCCTAACGTCACGCCATACTAAATGATGGTTTTCCTCTCCAAGCAAAAGTGCCCAATGTTATGTCATTCTCGAAGGTCTGGATTGTACCCGTCCTGTTTGTCGTCGTAGGATGTGGAAGTGCGGAGGAATCGCCAATGGACACTGAGGCCTACAACGGAACGATTGCCAAGGTCGACGCCGAAGCGCGAGAGGTTCACGTTGAGGTGCCGGACGAAGGAACCATGGAGCTCGCCTTCACGGACACGACGCAGGTCCTGAAAAATTTTCTGGAGGTCCCTTTCGACTCTCTGAACACCGACCGAAAGGTGCGGGTCGAGGTCGTAGAGACCGGAAATCAGCCCACCCCGACGACCGTTACGTTGCTTGAGTAGCCCCCGTGCCGCGCCGCCGAATGGCAGGGCTATCCGCAGTCGGGAGGCTCGAACACCGGGCCGTGCTCCGTCCAATCCGGCGGTCCACGGCACCGCCGGGGATCCGTGCGTCCCCTGTTACGCGTTCTGCGTACTGGGGGACGTCCAGGACACGGGACCGGTACGGCGGATGGGGGCTGTCCCGCCGACCGGCCGACGCCCCGGACGAACGCCGTAGGAAGCGGAGACGGCGCTCAGTT